>Ga0137403_10000876_pt1 | contig 38697 bp, 29 predicted proteins | sample CZOMad2_1_16fung_FD_122057 | JGI IMG/M metagenome (GOLD analysis project Ga0137403, IMG submission 122057) | Vadose zone soil fungal communities from Angelo Coast Range Reserve, California, USA - CZOMad2_1_16fungal (Hybrid Assembly) | ecosystem: Environmental > Terrestrial > Soil > Vadose zone...
CGACTTCCCGATGTGATTCTCATAATTGGCAGCCAGTCAATTAGTTAGTTGAAGCGCAACATCCGGTCGCTTCGCTCCCGGTACCGTACTGATCGCGCTCCGTTTCCAAATACGAAAGTGGCGAGCGGAGGTTAGACGTATTAGAGCTTCGAGAGGTGTGCCGCGCCATCGGTACCAACTTTGCTGACTTCATTCGCAGATTAGATAAAGAGTTGTGAGCCGGACAGCGGGGGAGATTGCCCTGGGGTTTATGTTCGCCGTTTCTCCATGTGTGGGCAGAGGTACCATGCGTAAGAGCGCGAAACCCGTTTTGGAATATCCAGTCTGTGTTAGGGAATTGAAAGCCCGAAAAGACGCTCGCTTACGCCAATTCTTTCTCTGCGATACCTGCGCGAAGGTGTGGAGCGTAGACGCCTTCAACCGTAATCAGCCGTTGTATGTTGGTGAACGGGTTGAGGGATTCTGCCAGTTATGCAACAAAGGGGAAGATAGCAACATACTAACGAGCTGACTTGGTTCTACGATCAGGCCGAGAACATTACTAAGATATTCTCGCCAGAACTATCGATTAGGACTTTGAAGTAATACGCGATTGGGAAACCGCGCTGCCCTCGTGGCGCTTTCAATTCTTGGAATCCGCAGGTCAATAGTTACTTGGCAATCGTTTTGCCAAAACTGCGCATCAATTTCCAACCTTAACCATCGACTTCCTTACTGGTTGCCCGATTTCGCACCTAGTTTATGACCGAAAACTGTAGAAAAATTTCACGTTATGCCCGAAAAGAATTTCATTTAATGACCGAATCGTCCGCCTAAGTTATTGATTCCAATAAGGTGCTAATTTCACTTTATGACCGAACCCACAATGATTGTAGAGGAGGAAGCACCGCCACCGGAGTAGTGTTCGCATCGCTTTTTTCTTGCACAACGGGCGGTGAGTCTTATCACCGCCCGTTGTACCTGCCCTGCTGCATTGATAGTCCTTACGGCACCGCCTCAACGTTAACGAAGAAGCGGAACGATCCTGTCTTCTCCACACCGAGGAGGAACTGTAGGTCTATGCTCGCGCCCGGCGCAAGCGGCTGAGTGAGGGATATTGTCCCCGCCTTGAGGGTGGCATTGTGACCACCACCCAAAAGTTGTACGGGCGGCGTCTCCAACGTTGTCCCGAAGACGGTGATTACGGCTCCGCCGGTGAGAGTGACAGTAACCGGAGACGAATTCAACGCGCGCACGTCTGCTTGTCCACCGCTTGGCGAGTAGCCCGGGCTGAAAAGAGTAGTTGTATCGACAATGCGGAAACGCAACAGTGTCACAGGCATCCCTGAGTTGTTAGTGAACCTCCGCCGAATGCTTATCGTGCCGAAGGTCTTGTTCGGCCCCGTGTCGTTTAAGTCGCGGACACGGTTAGGCGCCGCCGACGCGGGGACCGCCGGGTCTATTAGCGTAGCTGGAATTTCTATGTTGCGGATTACCGGATTAAAGAGTTTTTCGGGTCCAGGTGCACCGAGACCGGACTGCACTCCGCTAAGTAGAGCAGCCGTGGTCGAGACGAACATGAAATCGGCAGCGTTATTGTTCGAATCAATGTGCGTTCCCGTGTTTAGCTTGCGGAAGAAGGTAAACTCGGCGTCTTCAGCCACTCCGGTGGACGGTTGAAGGCCGGCACCCTCGCGGAATCGGGTGTCGAACACACCTGTGAAACCCACAGCATCAAGTCTCGTGACCAGTGTGAAGTTGAGCGGGTTAGCGCTCTTGAAGAGAGCGAGCCCTGCACCGTCCTCGATATCCTGCGTGTAGGTAGCGTCTGGGGCAGCATTATTCGTCCCACCATAGTTGCTGAGACTATAGCGCGGCGTCGTGTCGGACGGATCGGAGTTAGAGTTCGCGACCAGGTAGTGAGCGCGGGCTGGGATTACCGTTCCATTGGGCACAACTGCTCTGATAGTGCCGTCGCTGGCGGTGAGCGCCCATCCAGCAGAGCCATCCCTGGTGCAGACACTCAGCGACCCTCCGGTAGTGTTATACAACTCAATGAACTCATCGTTCGCACCAGCCGGGCCGCGCAGCCGGAACTCGCTAATCGAGAGGCTGCCGGCGGCAGGCAGCGTGCACGACGTTGGGGGCACGGACGCGCATTGTGAACCGGCGACTAGAAGCGAGAAGGCTCGCACGTTACCAATATCTCCGGCGGCCCGATCGCTGACGTTTAATATCCAAGTGCCGTTCGGGTTCTGACCATTAAAGGCAGACAGTGGATTGGCCGGCTGAAAAGTCCCTGTGTAAGGCGCTCCACTTTCGGTGATGGTCTGAATGGCTTCGATGCCCGAGTCGTCCAATAACGTGTTACAGAAGTTATTCCCAGGGCTGCCAAAGTCTCCACCGATTGAGCCTGGCCGGTTTACGAAGGTAACAGTCGTACCCTGCGGCGAAGTCAGTTTGATTACCAGGTCGCCTACAAATGTATGGTCCAGTCCGACGGTAGTCGAGCCTGCGGCACTCGAACACGAAGTTCCGTCAAAGCGGAAGTTGAGATCGCTGAGATTGCCTGAGATGCCGCTGACCGTGATGGGGATATTGACACCGGTAGCATTGTTGTCCGGGACCGCTACTGCCGGACCCGTATAACTGACCGTCGTGGCTCCCGTGGGCTGCCCCGTACTGACTGAGAAATTAAAAACACTCTGACCACTGCCGCCCGTGTAGTTCATTGTGAGAGTGAAGTTCAGAACTTGCCCACACGTCGCGTTAGCGGCGAGGTCGAACGTGAACGGTGTGGTGTTCGTCGCGAACCCGTCAGGTGGCAGGTCCTCGTACTGAGATTGGGCCGACGTGAAGCTGACGCCGGGGCTGGTACTCGTGAGCGTCGCACTGATACCCGTCAGTTCCACAAATGACTTGTTAATCAACTCGACAGAGAGCGAGCCACTCTCGCCGGCTTCGAGGAAAGCATTACCATTCCCACCCAGCGGGCTGAGAGTGACTGTGCCAAGCTTCAGTTGCGGCAGTTCGCCAACCCTTAACGGCCCAACCTTCAGTGTGTTGCTGAGCGTCGGGTCGGTGGTGCTTTGGGCCGTGAAGCTAAAGTTATCCAGGGTGTCGGGTACGGCATTGGTGGGCACTTGCACCTGCACATTCACATTTGCTGTCGCGTTCTGCGCCAGGGTGACGGTTGTCGGGGATCCAGTGACAAACCCTTCGTCATCGCTGGCACTCACAAGAAACGAGCCGGCTGGTCCAAGGTTCTTAACCTGGACGATATAAGTCGTATTCAATCCAGGGTACAGCGCCTGGATACTTACAGGTTTCACTTGAATCGACTGTGGCGTTACCAGACCGGAAACGAGCCGTTGATAAGGCACCCCATTTGGGTCGAGCCCGGTCGCGTAGATGTTAAAGGGCACAGTCGGTACGGTGATCTCGCCGATGAATTGCCGCGGCAACTCCGCCAGGTTCACCTGGTCCGAAGTGACATCGATCATCTCGAGCGAGAAGGTCTGGAGGATGGTCCCATCCTCTCCGCGCAACTCGAACTGCGGAGCCAACTGGGTGCCGTTTAACACCATTTCGCCTACCACCAGGTTCGATTGGCCAGCGGGCGGGGAACTTGAGATTGGGACCGCGCCCACATGCGACCCGCTGTCACCCTTTTCGATGAATTCGAAGCCGGTAAAGCGCAACCTCTCGCTCTCGCCAAACACGCCGATGGAGAACTCCCCGTTACTACTCGTAGAGGCGAAAGTCTGAGGAGCGCTGGGCGACGATTGCTTCGTACTACCCACCTGGTTCGGATTCGGGTTTTGGGGTGCGCTAGCGTTGAAGGCCAGCGGCGCGCCTGGCGGCGAACCCGAAATCGAGATGCTCCACAATCCGGCGACTGGACTGCTAATCGAGGCAAGCAGACCGGTGCTTAAAGGAACATAACTGATGAAGTCAGAAGGCTGAAGGATCGTGCCGTCAGGCCGCCTGATGACAATGTTCGTTGCTCCTGTGCCGGTTACCACCAGTGTCGAGACCGTTAGTGTGGTGTCCAGGCGGAAGAAAAAGGTTTGTGTGAGACCATTCAGCAGCCCCGCGAAACTCCAGATACCGACGAGATTGGGACGAGCCATCAGTTCGGCCAATATTGTAGCGTTCTGGATCTCGCTCGGATCTATTTCAAGCACCTTGCCGCCAGTTTTCCTTGCCGTGGTGAAGTATTCGGGACTTAGTGGACAGTCAAACAGGCTGCCCGTATAGACAAACGTAACTCGGACCCGATTTGCCGAGGCAAAGAAGTCGGCGTCGCCGGCGAGGTTGACGTCCTTTGCGCCAGCATCGGTGAATACGATCAAATCGGCGTCCCTCAACTGCCTATTGAACACGAGTTCCTTAATGGCCGTGTATGCGAGTTCGGGACAGTCGCCTCCACCGTCGGCAGTAAGATTATTAAGCGCCTGGAGGAATTTTACACGGTCGGCAGTCATGGTGATGGGTCCGAAATTAGGGTCGTTGAAAGGAGCCAGCACATAATTAGAGGCTTCCAGTGGGGTGCCGACGCGCGAATTGACGATATCGGTGATCTTTGCCTTCACCGCTTCGATCTCTTCGAACATGCTGCCAGTAGTATCAATGGCGAACGCGAGCGTGGGACCGCCACCAAGGAGTCGCTTCATTTTGGTAAGTCCGACGATTTGTTTAATGTCATCGATGTATTTGACAGTCGCCTGTTGGGCCAGTCCCGCCGCATCCGTGTGTTTGCGCCAATGCGGCGAAATCTGGCAGCTCTCGGTGTCTTTATTAATCCCGTCCCTTTTACTTCCGGTTCCCGACGTGTCGGGGTGACTAATGCCAAAGCGGTCGATCGGATTGCCACCGTGATCGCATTTGAAGCGGTTAAAATCGTGGTTCCGATTTTCGCCGCCGTAGTAGCCTGTTGTGAGTACATTAGACGTAAGGTTCGTTGTGCTCGTACCAGGAACGTAATCGCAGTCGGCATCGTCGGGGCAAGTGTCCCTCGAGCAGTCCTTGCAGGTATTAGCATTCCGCGGTGGGAACGGCGAAATGGAGGTGCCCAGGGCTGACCAAATATTTGTTTCTCCTCTTTCGATCCAGTTACTGTGCGAGTAAAAATCCTGCAAGGTGTGCAATGCCTGGCCCAGATACCAGCGCGCGTGCGTCACGTCATCGACGTTAATCAGTTTAATGACCTGCTGTTTGTAGTCAACCAGCCTTCTCATGGCGCCTGGGAAGTTCTCACCGTCGAAGTGCGATGCGGAGGTGAAAAACTGTGTGCCCCCAAATAATTCAGGCGTATCAACGCTGGCATTGGAGATGGCGATCTCACTGATGGCCGTCAACATGTTTTGAGTCAAAGACTGGGTAGACAAAAGGTTAAAATAACTCTTGTCAAGTTGCGCGATAGCCTCATGTGTGATGAACGCATGGGTTTTATTCTTATTACTTAATTGAAAAAACCACAATGCAGTATTATCCGGCTCGAAGGCTCGAGCCACACCCAAATAAGTGAATAGGAACACAGAGACGAGGAACAAAGAGACGATCTGCCGGGCGGCAGGAGAACTCGGAAAGCACATAACAGCTCCTTTTTGAGATTGAGTTTTGAAAGTGGCCCCGGCCGAGGTGTCGGGATGAAGTCTGGTGAGTCGGCCGACGATTGTGCTTTATTATTTCAAACGCCCCGAAATTCTTGGTGAACGAAAGTTTTTGCTGAAACGAAAAACCGTGGGGGAAGAACAGCGCTAGAGTGTGGAACGGGCGTATAAGTATCAGAGTTATGAGTCACTCGTCAACATATATTTTCCTACTCCTCGTTTTCACCATCGTCATCGCACCCAGCACCTCAGCAACCGCGGCAGTAGCTCAGACAAGAAAGCGCGCCTCAAACAAACAACTGATCAGCAAGAGAGACCTGCGTGAGTTGATGAGCGCGGCTGCGGCCGGCAACGTCCGGCGGGTGAATGCGCTTCTAGACAAGGGCATTGACGTAAACGTCACGTATCTCCGTAACGAGTCGCCGTGGTCCGGTAAGACAGCCTTGATGGTGGCAGCCGAGCATGGTCAAAGCGAAGTTATCCAGGCGCTGGTTCGGAGAAACGCTAATGTGAATTTGAAACACTATTCCGATCTAACGGCTCTAATGCTGGCGGCGGGTGGCGGTTACACAGACGCAGTCAGGGTGTTGCTTGCAGCCGGCGCCGATCCTAATGCCGTCGGGTTCTACTTCCATTACGGCGACTTCACACCACTCATGTTCGCCATTCGCTCGAAAAGTGAAAAGAAATTGCAGGTCATCGATGCACTGATCGCCGGCGGAGCGGAGTTGAACTCGAAGCGCGCCATACGCACTCCATTAATGGTCGCTATAGAAAACAATGACCCTGACATGATTAAGGCTCTGGTCAAGCGAGGAGCCGAAGTGAATGGCCGCGGTGGTTCGGACATCACGCCACTGATGTTCGCAGCGATAGGAGGTACGCCGCGAGTAGTTCAAGCCCTGCTTGACGCTGGCGCTGATGTAAGCCTACGCGACAACGAGGGCAAGACGGCTTTAGCTTTAGCTGAACAAGACAAAACGGGTCTTTGGAAAAGTGAGATCGTCGAATTGCTTAAGCGGGCCGGGGCAAAACCCTGAGCAGTCATCCGTAGTGATTTCTGCCGAACCCGACACTCTTTGGGCTTCTTATATGGTTAGGAAATTTCGCATCGAGTACAATCACGCACCCCCATACTGCACCTATAAGTTGCGCGGGGTCACGCCAAATAAAGATCCGACCAAAACATAGCTAGACAGTTTAACCTTTCCGGTTGCTGACGTTGCGAGGCTTCCGCCATGTGGCGGTCAGTAAGGCGAAAAGTTCCATACTTTGACATTGAATGGCCGGATTACTTGCCACAAAATGGCGGAAGGTGGCGGATAACGGAGAAGAAATTACCGATGTCCTTAGCTGAGTCGTTCGCGTTCTCGATATGGCGCGAGATGTCCACCGTGAAAACCTCAGGAAAATGCGTCAGAATCATTTACGTTAGCTGGTTACGGTGACCCACAGCGCAGATCTGTGTTGTTTCTTTCTTGATTCGCCACTAAAAAAAGGCAATTCCGATTAAGGGGGTTATTGAAGTGCAAGTTAGCTACGGGGAACTCGATTGGCCGGACGAGTATTCAAAGCGTCGTTTTCTTCGCGGCGAGTTTCTGGATGCCGTCTCAAAATACGAGCCTAGGGTATGTGAAACACTGTGCAGCGAGCCGCTCGCCTTGTTCGGAAGATTGCACGGGGATGAGCAGACTCTCGCATGGAAAGACTTTGCAAACATTGTGAATCCAACTAGCGAGTGCGCTACCGCGTTAATTGACAGCTTACTTGAATGGTCACGGCATTGGCAGCTTGATGCAGATTAGTGTCGAGAGGTCGCATATGAGTCACTTCGTAACTGCTACCGGGCAGGCCCTTCCGAATCGACGTCAAGTAACGAATTTCGTCACCGTTTAGACCTTCCCCTGCGCGGCGATGTTGACCTGACGCTTCCGCCACCAGAAGGTCTGGAAGAATACTGGCCGCTGATGATAAACCGCGCAGATTACCTTGACCACGTGAGCGATCAAGCGATGGCAGAGATTCAAGGCGTCGCTATCTTGCGGCTGGGTGAAAGCTCACATAGGCGAGCGTTCGTCAGGACAATCATTGCCGCTGTAGAAGGTTACTGCGTCGAGGTTGAAAAAAACCTTGAGAGGAAAGGTTATGTTCGGCCAAGGCCCGGCGAGAAACGAAATCTCACCCAACACTTTGAATGGGCTGTTAAATATCAGATAGCGGGCCTGGGGTGGAGCCGGATTGGAGGACTGAGTGGTGTAAACCCCTCCGCAGTACAGAAAGCAGTAACCGACCTCTTGAGATTCATCGGACTTCCACAGAGACCTATTGCCAGAGGCCGACCTCACGGCAGCAAAGAATCCACATCCGTTTCAATTCGGCGTAAGCTGGGGCGCGACTGAGGTCTCCTCTGTCGTTAATTTAATCTTACATGCCTTCAAACTTCACAACCTACGGAAAAATTGATCCGTTCCTATCTAATCTATTCTGCCCTCGGAAGTACGGAATACACCGTTTACGGAGGGTTATTGTATGAGGTTGCTTACCGCAGACGAGGTTGCAGGGCACGCACGGCTTGATTCATGTCCACTGGTTCCGTCAATTCGCGTTGAGACGTTAAAGAGTGTCAACGCATATTGGCTAATGAAAGGCGATTGCAGTGAGCAAGACTGGCGAGATGTACAGCAAAGGCTGATTGCTTATTTCGACGGCGACGAGAAGATCAAGAATCCGTCACGTTTGATGCGGCTGCCTTATTTTAATCACGTCAGTTACGACGCTCAGGATCAGATCTACTCTTTCAAACTCGTATCTGTCGTGGAGTTCGATAGAGATTTGCGTTACAGCGTGGCACAGATGCGGCAGGCGTTTCCGCCAGCTTCCGAATCCGATGCAGCCGGCAACGACATTGCCAGAACATCCACGCCTGACCTGTCAACCTGGGACGCGCTCAACGCGGAGGCCAGACGGCGTGTAAGAAAACTCAAGCCCACACTTTCAGGTGATGGCGATTGGCTTCATGCAAAAGGAATTTGTCATACGGGAGAAGGCAACAAAGCTCTTTTCGTAAATCTGGATACCGACGCTTTTGGATGCATGGCGGGTTGCGACACAACTACGATCCTCCGTTCACTGGGCCTACCAGATCAGCCTCAAGCACCCACTGGCACTCAGGAATACTTGGGCTTACGATGGACTGACGTAGACTATGTAACCTATTTTTGAAGCGTCTTCGATTCGCATTCGCGGCGGTTGGCGTATCCAGGCACCCCGATGCGGCAGCGCCGCCGCCGGAAATGTGGCGACTAACGCAAGATGTTGTGAGACGGGCCGCTTTTTTTCCGCAACGTGTTGTGGCGAACATGAGGAGACTGGCATGACAACAAGCGCATGATGAAGGGAACGATCAACGATGAATCGAGCGGAAGCTGAAAGAAAACTTGATGACTACCTGATGAAAGGGATCGTATTTGAAATCTTCTGGGCGGATGAAGCGAAGGCGCTTGCAGTTAAGATTTGTGAACACGCTGCCGCCTTAAAGCAGACCGAATATGCTCCCTTAATATACAGACTTCAAATCATGGCGTCTGACTTGGAAACCTTGGCCGTTGCAAAACTTTTTGACAGTGACACGCGAACGCGAAGTATTCCGAACGTCCTTTCGCTAATCAGCGACAACATGTCGGTTTGGCAATTGAAGGATCGCGTTCCGTTGGAATCATTTTTGATGAACGAAGGACACAATGAATCGACGCTTAAAAGCTCGTCAGATACAGATTTGATTAAGTTAACGATTGACCACTATCGCCAGACGCTGCCGCATCCAGCCAATGCTTCACAAAGTAGCCTTTCCGCTGCGTTGAAGTCGGTTCGTGAATCACGAAACAGGGTGCATGCGCACAACGAAGCAATTGACGCGACTGTCCGCACACGTCCGACATGGGGGGCCACCCAAAGCCTAAACACATATGCGAAGGATTTCGTTCGTGTGATCGCAATGGCTTTTCTCGGTCTTTCGCTTGGGCCGGCAAACTACTATCTTTCGTCCGACGCTGCCCGTACGGGTCACTTGTTCGAACGACTGCTGAAGCAAGCAAAGTTGATCGATTGAAGGAGTACCTCCAGTGGTGGAAATCACAGCGATAACAAATGCTATCAGCCTTGTCACACGGCTGAAAACGATTAGCGACAATATCCGCAACGCTGAAATGAAAAATCTATTGGCTGACTTGAGTCTTGAGCTGGCGGAAGCGAAAATGAAAATCGCTGGTCTAATGAATGAAAACCTTGAACTCAAAAACAGGATCAAGGAATTGGAAAGCGTCGAAGGTGATCCGTGCCCGAAGTGTCACAAGCGCGGATGGCATCTAGACAAGAGCGAAAAACATCCGCAGCGGACCCTTGGCAAAGTCGGCTTCCTATTGCGAACTTACAAGTGTTCGATTTGTGGCTTCACCGAAGAAGAAATGATTAAGCCTAAATAGGCTCCTGAATATGGAACAGAACAAGGAAATTGAAGGCAAAACGGCGGTTTGCATTGGCGCACCGAGCGAAGCCAAACATGCAGCGCTATTTTTTGAAAACATATGGCATCTTTGCCCAACGCACGACAGCGCACCGAGAGCGGTGTTTCCCGAAGGCTTTAATCATAATCGTTCGCTTCGGGATCAGTATCATGAATTCACCTATAACCTTGCATTCACACATCCGAACATCAAAGAGCTTTTTGACCACGCCTTCACCGTCGTTCAGCCTAAGCCAAACGCTAAGGATCAGACCCCATTACTTTTGGGCAAGACCAATGACGTGATGTATCGCATGATTGAAGAAACTTATTTGCAAAACGTCAAGGGCATTAGGGATCGGTTCCTTCAACTGGTCGCCCCGTTGTCGCCGATTCACCCGATCCCAGTAGTTTCAAATGCGCGATCATTGGAGAATCAAAACGCAAGCGTCGCCGACATCACCGTGACGCTTTCAAATCTTCAGATCATCGACGTAGCAAGTACTTCATGGGAACAAATTGTCGAATTCCGAAAGGATGCGGAGTCAGCAAAAGCCTTGCGAAAGCTTCGCGTGTTCCTGTACGAAAACTGTAAAGACAAGAGCGCGTCGTACGTCGAAGATAAGATACACACGGAACTGGAAAAGTATGATAACGCTGTAAAGAGTCACGGTTTCAAGCTAATTACTGGCTCGTTGAAAACACTGATCGATTCGAAAAGTATTATCGCTGCTTCGGGCACGGTGTTGGTGGCAGGATTGATTGGGGGGCCGCTGGTGGGCGTTGGCGCAGGTGCCGTTTTGGAAGCTAGCAAACTGGCGATTGAAATATCCACAACGCTTTATTCCATGCGGGAACTGAAACGTGATCATCCATTGGCGTATATAATCAAGGCACGAGAAGAACTTGCTAACGGGTCATAACGCGGAAGGTAGACCATAAATATGGATTCATACTGGGAACAAGAGTTTAGAGAACGGATGAGTAGGTTTGGCCCAGCCAAACGTGGAAACCTAGCACCAGTATCAATCAAGGTTCGAATCACATCCGGATGCTTTCACCGCGAACATTCACCTGAAGCCTATGCGCTAATCGATGACTATATTCGCCATGCGGACTTGTCAGCAGTTCATTACGAGATCGTTGAACATGAATCGGGGCCGGAACTTCTTGTTTACTTGGCAGTAACTACCGCTGGTCTAACTGTCGTTAAGAGCGTCGTTGAATTGATTACGGCGATCCTTAAAGCACGTTCCGAAGGTATTAAGAGTGGCGACCATCCTAACGATCCGCTTGAGCTGATTGTTCGCGGATACTGGAAAGACGGTGAATACTTTGAAGAGAAAGTTCTTCGAATTGGCCCCAAAGAGAAGCTGAGGGTAAAGCAGATCCAAAATGCACTAGCAAGGCTAGATAAAGAAAGCAAAAAAGAAACCGTACAAAAAGGAAATAGCTAAAAGTTAGGACACGTTTACAACAGGAGGAAAAGATGAGCGAAGAATTGATCACTGCTGACGGTCAAAGAGTGGTTTCGGCAAAAGAAGCTGCGGACATGCTTGGCTGGCACATTGAAAGATTCCTTTCGTGCCCGATTGATAAGGTGCCTTCTGCCGTGTTGCGAACAATTCCAACGAAGGATGGATCGCCGTGGAAGGAGTCGCCCGACAATGAAGCATGGTACTACGTGGAAGACATTGAAAGATTCATGGAAGAACAAAAGGGCGATTCCGCGAAAAGGAAGATCGATCCGCAATCCGCAGAATAATTTTTGTTCAATTCGCGGAGGGAATAAAATTGCAGCCCTTACTGATGGAGCATTTGAATCGAAAGTTGACCGTGTGAACGCAGCCGAAAGATAGGAAGAAAAGATCGGTTTAGTTGAAATTCAGGCTGGTTGAAAAGAAGAACGAAAGTTAAAAATCTGAAAGCCAATGAAACGAGATCAAAAACTAGTAAGCGCTTTTGTCGATAAATATAACAAGATCATCAGTTCAAAATTCAAAGTTACGCAATGGGTTGACGATGACGTAAGGGACAAACCAGCGGTTGAAGCTATCGCCGTCGATTCATCAACTGGGATCAGTCTTGCCGTTGAGCATACCTTGCTTCAGCCGTTTGAAGGCGAGAAGGATGACACGCAACGATTTCTTGCTGTAATCGGCGACTTGGAAAAGGATGATTCGTTAAAGTTGCCGCGCTACATGGTGACACTACATCTGAGCGTTGGTGCAATTCCCAAAGGCGTCAAGTGGCCAGACGTTAACAAAACATTCGCCCAGTGGATTTGTGACAACATTTCTAAATTCCCCGATGGAGATTCGAAGGGCGAAGTTGATAATAACGGCTTGAAGATTCAGATCGGGATTTCGAAGATGGCGCTTGAGCATAATGACAAAGGCATGTTGCTATTCGGCCGTTACATGCCGCCCGCTTCGCTTGTCGATGTCATGCGCACTTCATTTAAAAAGAAATTGCCGAAGTTGGTAGGCACTGACGCGGACAAACGAATATTGCTGTTTGAAGAAAACACCCCCATTCTTGGTAACGGAGAAATTCATGAATCGATCAAGACTTTAAGTGCAGAATTTGACGAGCTAAAGCAAGTAGACGAAATCTGGTTGCTTTGGACGATGGTATGGGACGCGGAAGGTTATTTGTCATTCACTAGGATCTGGCCGGATGTGAGGACATGCGTTAACGGTCAGCTTCAATGATACGAAACGCCTTTGTATTCGCAACGCGGAAGGTTTGCAGCTATCGCTCGGCCTTCCGTGTTTTATCGATTCGCGGGATAGAAAAGGCGCATCACTTAAGGAGATTTGCGGGCCGGATGAACAACACCAAAGGGGGCAATGAATTTGGATAGCTTAAAGGAGTGGATACTTCTGGGCACGGGTTTTGTATCTTTAGTTTCTGTTGCGGTAACTTCGATTTGGGCAATCAGGGAATTCGGTCTGAAACAAAAAGCAGAAGCTCGCGCAGCCAAGAAGGAAGAAGCCGAAACCGATGTTCGGTTGCTTAAAGCATTCACGGAATTGATGGATATCGCGAACGGTCGGGGCGGCTATGAAGTGTCTGAAAAGATCATCGAAGAAGTATTCAAGAGCGACGTCTTGACTAAGGCCGACCTTATTGATTTGGTTTCTGGTAAGAAAAGGATCGGAGAATTTCCGGTAATCTACAAGCCTGTAGGACTCCCGTCACAACATGCCGCCTTAGCGGCAATTGCAACGCTTGCTAACAAGCACGATGTCTTAAAAGAGGCAGCTATTCAGGCTTTGGCGAGCGCCGCCACCTCCAATCCGCCAATTAAGGCACTGGCGGAAAAACATCTTCAACGAATATCTAAACCGTAGGGTTGATCGACCCTGTTTTCTATTAACACCTTTTCAGGTGTCATCGACGGTCGATGTTTTGATGAAATCCGCAACAACAGGACTACGATTCGGCCAGAGTTACCCAGGACCGGCACGTGCACATCAGGTTTGTAGCATGGGATTAATAAAGGATCGGTTGGTTTTGTCCGGCGATGCTACAGAAATCTTTGCAACCGCTTTTTTTCGCAACCAAAAAATACAGGTCAACCAAAATCAAAAATGGACACGGACAAAAATCGGACGCCGAAAAACAAAAAACCTGACCAAAAAATGATCGGGTTCGCGGATAAGAAGCAAAATCAAAACAGGAACTGACCAACAGCAAAGGTGCCGACTGCAAACATGATCACGATCACACCCAGACACCCATCCGGTATGCTTGCCGCGTCTTCCGTGACGATATCCTGATAGTAGTCGTCTGCATCTTGACCTTGCTTGTCTAAGTTCTGATCGATCATCCTTTAGTTCACGAATGCGGTCACTGTCGCAGTTTGCGTTGCGCGTTGAAGTAGCGCCGCTTCCATTCCCTGTTGCCAGAACACTTCGTAACGTTCCGCGTTAACGCGATGCGATTCTTTGGTTTGTTGGTAATAACGCATGAATGTTTCTACAACGTAGTGATCACTGATTTTCATCGCATCCGGCAACGGGATACCTGACGGAACTGCAAAGGTGATCCAAGTGCGGCGGCAATCGTGCAGATGAATGTCGTTTAGACCAGCTTGCTTCAACGCATTCTGTAATGCGCCTTCGTATGAATCGTATGTCTTGTCAAAGAGCAGAGCACTAGGATCGTCTGACATTTCCACCAGACGTTGCGCTATCACTTCGCGCAAATCTTTGGTGATCGGTAATTCGCGTTTGGCTTTTTGTGCTTTGGTAACGCACTTCCGCAAGGTGATAATGCCAGCCTTCAAATCTACATCGCGCCGTTCGACCTGTATCGCTTCGCCAACACGCGCCGCCGTATGCAACAGAAACATCAATAACGGCTTCAGTGATTCGTTGGCGGCGTCAATCAAAACCGCCTGTTCCCAAAATTCCAAGTAGCGATCACGCTTCTTTTCCTGTTTCTGTTTAATTAGCCCACGCACCGGATTTGCCTTGAATCCGTATTTTTGCATCGCATAGTAAAAGCACTTTCGCAGCACCCTCAGATCGTGATGGACGTTTGCCATTGATCGTCTACCTGTCCCGTGTTTCTTGGGAACATCAAATCGCGCTATTTTCCAGTTTTCAACGTCTAGGTTTTTGATGTCCTTGGCGAGCATTGAACCAAAGGCTTCTTTCAGTGTCTCCAAAGAACGTTTTTGGTCTGCTACGCTTTTTGGCGCGATGCCCGCTACCTTGTTTCGATCATCGGAGTGTTCGTCATCGTAAACCCATGGTCTGATCTTCGCGGCTTCAAATTCATCGGCCAATTCGGCAAAGGTTATTGTTTCCGACATCGGCGGCAGCGCTTCAACCTTGACACCTTCCGGCGCTTCACGGATTAGGTCTAACTTGCTTCCCGTGCGTCGCTTCTAGTATTTGCTTTGCGTGTGCGTTGCTGTCGTTCACCGTCAACCATAACGGTTATACGAGCGCGGTATTCCATTTTCGTTTGGAAACGACCACGGCCATGAACTTTAAGCTTGCGGTACTCGATCCCGCGTTCGTCAGGGAAGGCTGTCCACTTTGTTTCGGCTTTGGCTTTGTCTTTCGTGTCGGCTAAGGCCATCTATGTGTGCTCCGTTGTGAATTCGATCTAGAGCCATCGTAACTCTCGATCACAAATCAGTCACACACAAAATGCGAATTTTTCGCACCAACCAAAAACCGAACAAAGTGATGGACGAATTTTGAAGGAAGGTAATATGTCAAGGGTTTTTCTCAGGAAATTCCAACGAAAGTGCGGAAAAACCCTTGACACGTAACTGGTGATACTTGGTGCCCCCGCAGGGATTCGAACCCCGAACCAACAGATTATGAGTCTGCTGCTCTAACCGTTGAGCTACAGGGGCACGTTAGAGTGTTGTTGAATTGCGTCGAGATTTTAGCGGAAATGCCGGCGGGTGCAAAAGGCCTCAGGCTGTGTCAGGTCTCTATATCTCGGATGGTTTTGTTTGTGCAGGACTTAGATCCACGAAATCACACGAACAACAGATCCACGAAATCACACGAACAACAGATCCACGAAATCACACGAACAAATCCGCCATCAGTTATTATCCTGATCCTGTACGCAGTTGTGTTGGATGAATGTTTCAAAGTAGCCCGGCGCGGTGAACCAGCCCCGCGTGTTCTCGAAGTAGTCTCGCATGTTCAGGCCATCGCGGTCTGACTCGTCGTTCTGCCGGTTGCCACTCCCATTCGCGAAAAAGTCCCACCCAATAATGATGTCTTCAGTCCGGTAACGCAGGCTATCGGCCCAGCTGGCCGTGATGCCGGCGCCGCCCTCGTTGTTCCAGTCATCAACGTCCCAATAACCTTTGGCAACTTGTAACGGACTGCCGCGATTGGCCGAGCACGGCGACCGATTGGGTGCGGCAGCCTCAAAATCTAATCCCCAACCGCTGGGCACGGTGTCAAACTGATTCGGCTCGTACCAGCTGACAATCCCGACATACGAGGCGAAGCCTTCGGTGGTCGCCCCCGAATCATATTCGTCGCTGGTAAGCGACCAGCCACTGGATCCCTTGCTGAGGTCATCCTGCAAATTGTCCTGCCCGAAGCGCTGCATTTGGATGGTATGACCGATCTCGTGACCAACCAGGATCCCGTCGCCACCCTGCGAGCCATTGATATGAAAGTTCTCGCGGTCATCCGCACAACTGGTGGGACAACCATCTCGACCGGGATAATGCAGCCGCACGTGCCGGTTCATCATCTCACCGAGCACTTGCAGCGTGTGCTGAGCAGAGTCCAGGGCCATGATGCGCAGCCCACGAGACGAAGCAATATCGTTCGTCGGCACGAGTGCGCCCGAGGGAAGCATGTAGCAAACCGCACCTGCGGCGCAATTACGAGCCACATACCTGTCTGCATCACCCGCCTGTCCATTGCGCCAGGTCGTGGCCGGATGATTGCCGCCATCTGTGGTAACTGCCTTTACAGTTATGTAATTGACATAACCCGTCCGATTGACAAGGTTGATATAGCGCAGGTAGAGGTCAGGATCGGCCTCTCCCTTGCTGTAACCTGCGTTCTCCCATTCGAAGCTGATGCACTGCGTGCCGCCGCCGCCAATGTACCAGGTGCCAATGTATTCATCATCGCTGCCGTCATCCTTGTCCCATAATTCGACCTGGTGACCGATCGCATCGACGTAATCCCCGCGTGCACAGGGGCGGCGCGCCCCGGCCTCGCCAGGAGTCGCACAGTTATAGCGGTCGTCGGCCAGCCTCAATTGAAAGCAAACGGTGCGTTCCGCGCCGAGCACGGTCATCGACAATGCGGTGAAGGCGATGCACGTGAAGACTATGTGTTTCATTGCCCGACCTCCGAGTTTACTTCTCATTTATTTCACTACGATCTAGTTGCTGTGCGGCGCTTTTGACGTCGCGGGGCGGGCGCTCCTGAACAGCGCCACCGAACTGGCCAACAGGAACGGCGAAACTTGCTTTCGTTTGTGGCAGGGGAACGGCTGCTTTGATATCGAGACCACGGTGGACCAGAGCTTGCCGGCCAGCGCTATCGATAGTCACATCTGCCTGATCGACCAGGATGGAGTAATGGTCCAAATCAATCGCCTGGAGATATCCGTCTTTCACCACAAAATAAAACCAACGCTGCAAATAGAGTGGTTTGTTGGCGCCTGCGGTGAGCCATCGCCCTTCCACGACGATCTTTTGCGCGTATGCTCCCGATGCAAGACCTTCGATGTTTTTGTCACGCAGCGGCAGCACGGCCCTGGTCTCCTGGCGATCCTGCGCCGGCCTTTCTATGTATGGCTCGATTGGCTCCGTAAGGACCCTCCTCCCATTCGAATAAACTTGCCGCTCAACTCGCACCAGGCGAATCTGCTCGGGATCAATCCGCAGCACCACTTTCCACGGATCTTTTTGCTCGAGTTGATCTTCAAACTCCAGAGGCAGCGATGGACCAATCGCATAATTGAGTTGAAGCGACAGGGCCCCGAGCATCGAGAGAATGACGAGTAACTTCATCAACTTATGACGGAGGGAAATCCTGTCTCTAAACGGCAACCAGAGTTGACTCATATAGCACTCCTTCCAGAGAGACTTCGGACAGGCGCAACTCTTATTCCATGGGCTGGACTGAGGGAATTCCTGAGCAATCTCAAGCGGAACCCGCGACGGGTGCGAACAGTCAAACACACTACTGTCTACAGCGGTAGACATCCACGAAATTACACGAACACGATCTACGAAATCATACGAAAAATCAAGAAACCTCTGATGCAATCACTTCAAAACTGCGGCCTGGGGACTCAAGACCAGCAGGTGCCAGCGCGGGAAGGTGTTGATGGTCTCGTTTTGGAGCAAACGAACGTAAGCAGTTTGGAAATAAAGCTTGTCAGGCGAGACCCACTCCAGAGCGTTGATTGGATTATAGGAAGGCGGCAGACTCTTTGTGTTGGTCTCGCTCGCCGACGTTGTGGGAGCGGAGGAGTTGCCCTGGCTCTTTCGGCTGCTCTTCTGTTCGTACGACAAAGAGGCCGCAATCATTGCGTCGCGCAAAGGAAGACGCGACTGCGTAGGCTTCGTGGTGGCGGCGTCGTAGATCATCACATCAAGATAGCCTTCGCTCTCGAAACCGGTGGCGACCTTTGCTGAATCAGGCGACCAGGCCGGCAGCGCTTCGGTCAGGCGATCGTCCAGCAGTCGCTCGCTTCCATCCAACGAAACAAGCCGCGGTCGTCCGGCCGGAAGCAGGTGCTGTCTCTCACGCGCATCCCATTCAGCCTCTTTGCAAGCCAGCGCCACTAATGCGTGGTTATCCGGCGCCCAGGCCAGAAAGAAATAGATCAGGCCCTCGCGAGAGGTGAGCGGTCGCAGGTCGAATCCGTCGCGATTGCAGATGTAGATCTGTTCGGTCGCGAAAACCGGCACACTCGGAAAAGCGGGCGCTACCGAAGGCGATGCAACAGGCGAACTCTCAGGCAAAGGCCCAAGTGCCTCAGGCGGAGTTGGGGTCGGGCTCGGCTGAGATTTCTTGTGCGCAATGAAGGTTATGGAGTTTCCATCCGGCGACCAGTCAGCCGTTTCCGGAAACACACAGGAAAACGTCGGCGGTGTGAGATTGCGCAAGAACTTGCCGTCTGCTGAATACATGTCGATGTGGAAATTTGCGCTGGGCTCATCCTCGATTCCGTAGAGGGCGAGCGCTCGTTGACCGTCGGGCGAAACGATCGTGCGAAGCAACGCATCGTCAGGGCGCCGCGTGGTGAAGTCGTTCTGAATCGCCGCGAGTTTTTCGGTCGACTCTTCTTTGGCGCCGGGTGGTGGCCCAACATCCGGTTCAAAGCGATAGGCGAGGCGTTGAGCGGGGACATCCCGCAACACCAGCGGGCGCACATCCTGTCGTTCCAGCACAGACTTACAGCCAGGCATGGTCCAAACAAAACTGGCTAAAATTGTTAGAACGAGAACTGTCGTATTAGTCTGCTCGAGGCTTGAAAAGCTGCGCGGAAAGGTTTTCATCTTTTCGCCGTCGGGTTCCCTGATGGTCCGCCCGGATGATAGAAAGGCAGCACAGTCGTGTCAAACTGTGGAGAAAGCAGGAAGTCCACAGATTACGCAGATTACACGGATCAGAACGGAAGGTAGTTAAGAGTCCCTATGAAAACTCTCGCTGATAGGTCCTGTTCTGATCAGTTTCATCCGCGTTAATCTGTGGCTGATTCCGGATTTGTTGAACCTTCCTATCTTAGACGGGGTTGAGTGTAACGATCTCGGCTCGCTCGCGGGCGGCATCAAGGAACTTATCGGTGTCCGACTCAATCTTAGCCTCAGTTAGAGTACTTTCGATTTCGTCATGCGCCTGTTCCAATGTCGGAACAACCTGGCCTGGAGAGCGAGCACGAAATCGCGGCACATAAACGTCCCTGTAATAGTCGGCAATCTCTTTTTGCGTAATCACTACAAAGTTCCGAAAGCGAAAGTCGAGATACTTTTCGATTCTCAACCGCTGCTCAATAATCTCGTCGAGCTTCTCGCTGGTTAAACCAGTCTTGACGCTTCGATCGTGAAATTCTCCCGGTGAAAACGCCTTCACCAATTCGTCACGGGCTTGTCTTATTTCCTCGGCAGTAGGATCGATCGTCGGTAATTTTTGCGCCTCCTGAAGAATCAAACGCTGGTCGATGAGCAGGCGTAGGGCGCGATTCAACTCTTCAGAACTCGGATTATCCAAAGGTGTACCAGGCTGGAGTGCGAGCTGCCAGAGAATGTCGGAATATGTAATCAAGCACAGTTGCTTACAGTCTGGCTGGACGCCGGCGTTGACTGTAGCAACCCACTTGTCGACAATCTGTTGAGCCTCGCACAGCGAAACGGAGAACAGCGGAAGGATGATCAATACACAGAAGAGCATTACCTTTCGTGCAAATGAAGTGAATAACCAATCCAAGGTGCTCACCCGCTTTTGGATAGTACCGATCCACGAAATCACACGAAACGCTCCAAACTCTTTTAGCGTGCAAGTTCGTGTGATTTCGTGGATCGGTTTAGCCGAACCGATGAAAAATCCCTCGGTGAATTCAGAGAATTTGACTCGATTTGAAATCATAGTTTGCTGGGTCCTCTAGAACGTCTGGGTGATCCGGAAATGCAACTGTGTACGCCCTAATTGAAAGATAGCCGGCGTGCCATCAAAATTAATTCCGTCCGGGCCCCTCTGCGGAATCAGAAATCGAGGCGGATTCAGCAGGAAGCCATAATCGACAGCGAGAGCGCCACCCAATGGAGTTTGAATTCTAAAGCCAAGGCCAATTGTATTGCTCCAGTGCGCGCGCAGGTTGGCAGCATCAATCGCCGCCAGCAGATCGCTCGGCGGTGGCGTGTTGTCTTTCTTGCCAAAGAGCTCCCCAATGCGCCTGAATACGTTTCCGCCATCATAGAAAGGAACTGCCTGGAACGACCTTCCCAGCGGAATTCGCGCCTCTAGATTCACTACCGCTAATGCGTTCCCACCGACGGGGACTGTAAATGGGTTTAGAGTGATCAGGTCTCCGTTATTATCCCGGAATGTACCCTCGGGAATGATCACCTGGCGAGGGCCTGCTTCCTCAAAACGGAACCCCCGCAGAGTTGTCGAACCACCCGAGAAGAACCGTTCGCTGATCGGCAGCGTTCGATCTATCTCGTCGATTATTCCATTGCCGTCCCGGTCGCGGGGATTGAATAGGTTAGCAAGGCCCAGTTGCAGGTTTCCCGCAAAGACCGTGCCGCCCAAACTGTTAGACTTGTAGTAGCGGCGGTAAGTGGCCTGAAATCTGTTGAAGGAAACGTTGCCGCCCAGTTGCCTTAAAGCTATGGCGTAGTCAATCGTTAGAAAATCTCCGCGCGTCGCATCAATCTGGTTGTAACGGCAGACTTCGCCGGCAGCGCCGGGTTGCTCATCATCCTGTGATGAAGCAGTTCTAATGCCCAGCAGCCCGCGTTCGCATCTCTCACGCGTATCGCGCACCAACGAGCCGCCAAAACGAGACAACCGCACGGCCCTATCCGGCTGCAAAATCGGCTTAATCAACAAGCTCTGAAGATTGAAGAGTCGAACGTCTTCATAACTATACCGGGCGAATACAATGGTTCGGGTCTTTTCACTGAGAACGCGTTGTGTTTCAGCTGCGACAATGAAACGGTTAATGGTCGGCTCGCCTACCCGCTCTCCGAACTCGTCGATGGGATTACCGTTTTCATCGAGGCGCTGGACAATCCCGAACGTTCCGCGGTCAATTGCCGATCGGAAAAACCTGGTGATGGTGGAATCACGCTGGTACTCGACCGACAGCGACAGCGGAGCAAACTTATGTTTACCGTAACGGGCAAAGCGGGGATCGATGTACTCAAACCGCAGACGTTGTTGCCGCTGGCTGATCCGCAAACGCATCCCCGCCGTACGCAGCTTGTTCATGAAATTGACGTTGCTGATTTCGAACAGCCCCAGCGCCCCGGTGTCGCTGGAATAGCCTCCGCCATAATCAAGAACGCGGGGCTTCTTCTCTTCGATGTCAATAATAATGTCGCTCTTCTTGAACCCTCCCGAGGTCTCACCCGCCGGTTCCGAGCGAATGATTACCTGACGATAAGCATCGGTCAGATAAAGCTCGCGCTCGGCGTCGGCAATGCGATCCGATCTCAGCACGTCGCCCTCAGCAAGCGGAATGGTGCGTAAAATTGCGTCACGCTTGGTTTGTTGCGTCCTGGCATCTCCGGTCACGCCATTAATCAAAATTCGATTTATGAAGACCTTGTCGCCTTCGTTGGTAATTGAATAGATTAGGCGAACCTGTTCTTCCTCCCCCTTTTTAGGGAGTTCGACGACGGAGAATTCGATTTGAGCGTTAACGTATCCTTCGCTGGCGTACAACGCGCGCACGCGTTCGGCATCGAATCGAGCCTGAGAGCGTGAGAAAGGCGAGCTGATTACGATTTTCAACTCGTCGCGAATTCGCTGTTCCGTATAAATCTTGTTGCCGCGCACTTCGACCCCGGCGATGCGCGTGAGTGGTCCTTCTTCAACCTGAAAGGTAATGATCAGATTCTCACCGTTGAGCGACACACCTTGTAAAACCGTGACAGTTGCGCGCCGGTAACCCAGATCCTTCATAAGCGCTTCCACTGTCCGCCGATCCTGTTCCAGGAGCGTTAGACTTGTGTATCCCCGGCCATAGCCAAGGAACGGAATCAACCCAAGCGCGCTGGCTTTTTGGGATCTCAGTTCTCCTGCCACGTCGGCGTAGGACAACTTGTTGGTGCCCGCGATCCGAATGTCAGTCAGCCTGAATCGCCGTCCCCGCTCGACCGTATAAGTTATGTTTACGATTGCGCCGCTTAGGGTCTCGGGGTTGAGATTTTGGCAAGTTTCCTCAGTCCCATTTGGTCCAAGATCAGGAGGGGCTGGAGTGACTGTGCAGACGGGCGTGACTTCAGCAAAAAAGTAGCCCTGTTCCTGTAACTTGTTGCGCAGGCGCCGGCCACCCTCGACGATCGCCGAGTAGTCGATCGTGCCCTCACGTTTTACCGGCAAGAGCTCGCGTTGCGTCTTTTCGCTTACAACGTAGTTCTTGATCTCAAGGTTGACGTGCGGACCGATGGCTCCTGAAAGAGTAATTGTGATTCGGTTCGTTTCAGGATCTCGTTCTACTCGAGGATCTTTCAACTGCGGCGCGAAATAACCCTTATTGATGATAGCTTCTCGGATTGTCTTAACATCTTCGGCCAACGCCTCGCGCGTAAAAGGCGTATTGGTTTGAAGCTTCAATGAAGGACGAACGGTAGCAGGGTCAAAGCCGTTGATGCTGATGTTGAACGCCCCCACTCGGGCTTGCTCTCCGGGGTTAATCCGATAAGTGACGATAGCGCGAGTGCCGCTCGAGTCAACTTCCTGCACGGGCTCGACGGTGGCATTGAAGTACCCGCGGTCGCGCAGGTACACCTGAATCTCGTCCGCATGCCGGCTGATGATCTGTTTTGAAAAGCGTGTACCCGGCTGAATCAGGATTAGCCGTGCTCGCAGTTCGTCCTCGGATACAGGCGTGCCGGAGGTGGGCGCCAGTTCGATTCTTACCGCCGCGATCACTACTTGTCGCTGAATTACGAATCGCAGGCGAATCGGCCCTGTTTTGTTCCCATTCAGCTCAAAAGCCTCCACTCGCACATTTGCGACTCGACCCGAGTCAAACAGGGCCTGAAGGGAATCGCGCACCCGCACCGCAGAAAACTCTGTGTTGGGAACGACTTTCAGTAGTGAGATAAACTCTGATTCTGAAGCAGGATCTGGTGGCGAGTTTTCAAAGCTGACTTCAATAGCGGCGATCGGCCGGCCTTCATAGTCCTCAATGCGCGCATCAGCGTGGACCGCAACCGGCACACTCAGGAAAACGCAGAGCGATACCAGCCGGATCACGGCCGAGAGATAGCGCTGAGCGCACCTGCTTCTGGTGCTCGCCTCCCGGATCCTGCTTTGTGCTTCCAGCTGCTGCTGATTCCGCCCGCTCTGTCCCATTGCTCAGAACCGTTTCCTGAACCTGATCTCAAAACTGAAGCTGTTGTTGCGCGTGCTGAGTTCTCGAGTCGAGGCCTGCTCATATTGCGCAATGAATGAGAGGCGGTCGGAGACTCGGTATTCGAGGGCCAGGATCTGGTTCGGGTCAGAGGCCACATTTGTCGAATATGTAACCGTAACTTCTTTGCTGATGCGCTTGCCCAACGTCAGGCGGGCCGCCGGACTTGACCCGGAACGACCGATCACCGGGTTGATCTCAAACCGAGTCAGACCGAACAACCTGTTGGTTGCTCTCTGCGCCGGCGCATTAATCAGGGCATCTGCCAGCAAGCTCGTTGCGGTGCCAATGCCCGATTGAGACAGCACCGACTGACTGGTATCGCTCGATGAAAGCTGTCCAGTTGTGATCAGCGAAACCACGTCGGCCTGGGGCAACGAAGGTTCCGAGCGAACGACGGCCTGTGGCTGCGAGAGCGGTCCGGTCAAACTCACAATTACCCGATAGCCGCGGATCTCCGTCTCGCCCTGAATATTGATGATCGGATCGGCGCCCCGAGTGGCCGGCAGGTCCATCAAGGCGCGAGTGATTTCGTAGCGATCGTTACGGAAGTTCAGAGTGCCGCTGGTAGCCGTAATTCTGCCGGAGATGAGCGGATCCTTTATTGGACCATTCAATTGCAGCGACACCGAGCCAACCATATCGGCGAGATTATTTCTGACGACCAGTGCGTTGCGGCCCTCAACTCGCAAATCACTGAATAACGCCGTCCGCGCAAGTTCGACCTCGCCTCCTTCTTCAATCGACTCCTGGCGGCGGAAGCTGATCAGATCACTCAGCTCGATGTCCTGCGTATACTCGGAGCGGCGAAGGTTGACTACGCCACTGATCAACTGCTCGCGTGCGGTGCCTTTTATTTCGATGTCTGCATCAAAAGTCGAGTGAAAGTTTTCGGGGAACGGAGCAGTAACGTTGTCACCATGGAGGTTGATTAAGAACCGGGCCACCGTAAAACCCTCGAGCAATGCGCCGCCGGTAGCCGTCAGGTGGCCTCCGCCAAGACTACCTGTGGCTGACTCGATCTGAATCTGGTTAGCTGAAAACCGCAGCAGTGCGTTCAGGTTTGAGACACTCCAACTCTCATTGCCCAACAACAATGTGATTGAAGCGCTCGTGAGAGAAGCAGTGCCATTCAGGCGCGGACTGGCGTAGCTGCCGGTCACACGGATGGCAACTTCTCCCGTGCCCGAAGAAAAGAAGTCCGGCGACAGGCCATTGAGTACTCGTAGATTTAAGCGGCCATCGATCGTGAGCGCTTCTTTGCCCCCCGGGCCAATAGCGAGTGTGCCATTCAGGACAACATTTGATCCCGGGCCTGTAAACTGTGTTTTGTCGAAGGAAATTTCGCTGCCGGAAAGACGAACTGTGAACGGTGTCGTCGCATTGAGCTGAACATCCGCGGCGCGAAATCCAAGCTCCGTGAACGTCGCGGTCCCCTGCAAGCCCTCGGTAGAAAAATACCCTTCCTCGTCGAGCAAGTAACCGTTCGCTTTGATTGTTCCGCTTGCGCGGCCGGTGAGCTTAACCGTGCTCTGCGGCACGGCGATTCCCAGCAGGGTTGTTAAGTCTGCGTTATTGAACGAGGTCTCTATTGTCGAGGCCAGTCGCGGATCGGCCAGATTGACATTGGCCCTGATCACCTGTGCCGATCCCAGGGCGCTGGTGGTTAGAGTTACGTTGAGTTGCCGGTTTTCGGTTTTACCAACCAGGGCAAGAGCTCCCAATGCTTTTCCGTTGAGTGTGACGTCGCGCGCCTGACCGTCAAATGTAATTTCGTAAGCAGAGAAGTCTTTCGCTAAGTAGTTTCCTTTGAGATGGGCGGTGAAATCGGCCTGGCCTGTCAGACTGGCGAGCGCAGGTTTCTTCGTAAGTGAGGCAAGAAGGGTGAGCTGAATTCCTTCACTGCGGGTTTGCAGATCAAAGTCCTTCGTTGTGGTATCGACTGTGCCGTTGCCGACGATATGACCTCCAGCGATTCGCACGTCGATGTTTTCTATCCGGACGGTTGAACCGCTGAATGTAGCTTGAGCGACAAGACTCTCCAGTGCTTCGCCTGCCAGCCTACCGGGTCCGCCACGAATATTCGCGCTGCCAGTCATAGCTCCCGGAATTCCAGATACTTTCACCTGTCCCGATACATCAGCCTGCGTATCAGCCAGTTGTTCGCGCAGGTCCTTGCTCAATGGAAGGGCAGCCAACAGCACCTGAGCATTTGCCCGATCGAGGATTGCGTCCACGGTAATGTTGTTGTTGCTGGGCCGCGGAGCCACAAGTGAGAATTGTATGCCGCCGCCGTCGCGTTCCTCGAGCCGGCCATTTGCGACACGAAGCTCAGCCGGGTTCATCGTGATGGTAGCGGTGAGTGTTCCCAAATCATTCCCGTTAACCAGCAGCGAGCCGAGTTGGACGCGCCCGTCGAGTTCGGGCGAACTAAGTTTGCCTTTCAATGTGCCATTGAAACTGAGCGTGCCACCCAGGCCCACGCCGGAACTGCTGATCTGTTCACTAAGATCGCCCAGGACCCCCGAGTCAACTAACAGCGCCTGAAGCTCAGTCGCATCAGTGGAGGAGAGCTCCACCTGCAAATTTGAATCTCCTGCAAATGAAAACTGACCTGTAGCTGTTAGTTTGCTGGCTGATGTCTGTAGATCGGCTCGATCTATCTGAAACAGTCCGCGATCCGCCCGCAGGCTTACGTTGCCGGAAATCGGGAAGCTGCCCGCGCCCCCGGTCTCTGCCGTGACTTGGGTAACAAGGGTTCCCGAGGCCTGTTTGAAATCTGTGCCAGGGAAGCCGAGATCCACAGTGCCGGTCGCGCGGCCACTCAAAGGCACCGCTGCGCCGGCAAAAGCTGCCAGTGGACCAGCCAGTTCCAGATCGGCGAACTGGGCGGCGATGCGCGACTGACCACCCCGACCAATCGCGATCCGGGCGTTACCACTCGCGCGGCCTTTGAAAATGGCCGCGGTAAAATCGTTCAGCTGAATCTCAGTGTTCGTCGCTACCACGTGCGCGCTTGCCTCGCCCATGTCCATTCGGCCCAAAACGCCGCCGCCGAGACTTAAATCGGCGCCCGCGCGATACCGGCCTGAAGGTTCAACCACGAATACCGGCTTCGTTAATTTAACGTTTTCAACCTGGCCGTCAGCGACCTTGACTGTGCCTGCATTGATGTCCGCAGTCGAGCCTTCAATGCGCCCTGACCGGACGGACAAGCGCACCCCGGCAATATTGATGCTGCCGATTTCAGCGCCGGCTGCGCTGGTGCCGCCGACCTGAATTTCCTTAACAACGACGCTGGTGACGCCCTGGCGACTCACAGCGTCAATATTCTTAGCGGTGACTCCGTTCACGCGGGTGTTCGCGGCGGTTATCGTGCCTGCTTTGACGCTCGCCACGGTGGCAGTGGTTACCTCGTTTTCGTTTCGCAGACGCAAATCGGAAGCACTAATTCCGTTGACGTTCGCGCTCGAAGATCTGAGATTGTTTGCAGTGAACTGGGTTGAAGACGCGGTGAGCACTCCATCTTTCAATTCCGCGCGTGCATCATGAAGAACCAGCCCGGCGATAGTTGTACCGAAGCTTTTCTCCGCTGCGGCGCGCAATTCTCCCACCCAGCGAAAGTCAGAGCCAGTGCCGACCACTCGCCCGGCGAGCTGCACTGCACTGAGTTGAAAGTCTCCGGCGTTGAGCAACTGTGCAACCGCGCGGCCGTTCGCGTCATAGCTTTTTCCCTGCCCGGTCGTCGTGGCTGTGACGTTCAGACCCTGCAACCGCATCCCATCCGCAGCCAACGCGTCCGACTTGATGTTGCCCTCGACTTTGTAGTTCTGCCCCTCGCCGGTTACGGTGCCCACAAAATTCCCGGTTCCACGCAGAGTGGTCTTCGGTTGCAGGACTTCCGAAAGCTGGGTGAGGTCAACGGACGAAGTCACATTCATCTGGTAGCGCAAAGCGCGCCAGTCGTCCATCGTGCCTTGCAGCCGCGCCTCGAGCACAGGCGACCGCAAGACCACTTCCTGAATCTCGGCGCGGGTTTGGTTTATTCGACCTTTTGCCTGGAGCTCAATGTTGTTTATTGGCCGTCCATCGTAAGTAAAGGTCGAATTAGAAAGGGCAAGCGTAACCGTATTCATCCAACTCGCGGCTGGGGCATTGAGATCGTCGGGCTGCACTGTCGCTTGCAAGTTTCGGGCTTCGCCTGAGATTTCATGGCGAGCATCACCGTAGTGGATCACACCGTTTTGGATCTCTACATGCGCGGTCGAATAGGCAAAAAGTATTCTGCGGTTTGGTTCCGGCGGAGGAAGGTGAATACTGCGAAAGTTTGAACGACCCTGCTCATCAAACGTAACCCAGGCTTCGAGGCCTTCGATCTTGAGGTCTTTAAGGTTGATATTGCGTTGCAGACGGAGGGCATAAAGATCTTCGACCCGGACCGTCGCCAGCAAGCGATCGATCTTGCCGAGTTGCGCGCCGCTTTGGGAATCGTAGAGCTCGAGCCCGGTCATCTCCACCGTTTGCGGGCCAAAAGCGGTGTGGAAGTCTTTGATCTCGGCTCGAATGCCGTAGTTCGCGAAAGTGTTTTTTATCTGAACGGCAACGTACCGGTCAACATAGCCAAGCCGGTAGATCAAGAGCAGCAGCAGAATCAGGGCGACTGTCCCGATTGCCGCTAAGACAACGACTATGAAGGCATTTCGCCGCGTGATGTAACGGCGACGTTTCCTTTGCGGGGTCGTACCCTGCTCGTTTTCCCCCGCTAGCTCATCCGCTGGCTTCTCGGGTCCTTTTTGATGGTCGTCGACATTCATAATTCGGCTAGTAACGCAAGCTGTTAGCTTGCCTCCGCAAACTAACAGTTTGCGCTACATAAGAGGTCATAATTCTCAGCCGCGAGCAGTAACGCAAGCTGTTAGCTTCCGTCTGCAAACTAACAGTTTGCGCTACATAAAGAGGTCATAATTCTCAGCCGCGAGCTAGTAAACGCAAGCTGTTAGCTTGCCTCCGCAAACTAACAGTTTGCGTTACATAAGAAGATACTGCCAAATTCGAGAGGGAGAGCCTTCGAAAAGCCAATCGAGCCCTTCGACAGCCAGAGGGAAGATAAAGTCTCACTGACCCGAAACTCAAGGTGACAGATGGCCCAAACGCTTAGCGGCGTTGCTCGCGCTCCTCAGTCGACGAGGATTTATCAGCCGTTGACGAGTCTTTCAGATGCGCGGGCTCACCGAGGGGAACATTACCAACGACTTCGAGTTCGAATCCTTCAAGCGCCGCCACTTTAGGGGGGTGGTTAGTGAGCAATAGTATGCGACGAAGCCCCAGATCGTGAAGTATTTGGGCCCCGACGCCATAATCTCGAGCAACTCCGTATCCGGTTTCCAGGCTTGCTTCCTTTTTGCCAACCTTGCGTTGCTGCATCAACGCGTAGGTGCGCAACTGGTTGACGAGGTCGAGACTGTGTTCGCGCTGCCGCAAATAGAGCACTACCCCCTGGCCTGCCGCGGCAATCTTTTCCAGCGCCGTGTGGAGTTGAAAGCCCGTGTCGTCAATGAGCGAGCCAAACATGTCGCAGGTGACATTCTCGGTATGCACACGCACTAAGACAGCCTCGTCAGTCTTGACCTGGCCCATTACCATAGCGAGATGCACGTCGCCGTTAATGACATTTTCGTAAGCGATGGCCCTGAAGGTACCGTAAACTGTCGGGAGGTCCGTTTCAACCACCCGTCGAACCAGCATTTCTTTGCTAATGCGATATCTGACCAGGTCCGCCACCGTGATCATCTTCAGACCATGGACCACGGCGAACTCACGCAGCTCCGGCAAGCGAGCCATCGTACCGTCTTCGTTCATGATCTCGCAGATCACGCCGGCGGGATAAAGGCCGGCCAGGCGGGCCATGTCCACACTCGCCTCCGTTTGCCCGGCACGCACCAACACGCCTCCGTTTTTCGCGCGCAAGGGAAAAACATGACCCGGCCTGGCGAGATCCTGTGGCCGCGTTTTTGGATCCACAGCCGTAAGAATAGTGGTGGCGCGATCTGCGGCGGAAATGCCCGTGCTTACGCCTCTGCGAGCGTCAATGGAAACAGTGAAGGCGGTGCCCAAAAACGACGTGTTGTCGGCGACCTGGGTAGTCAAATGAAGCTCGTCACAACGCTCTTCCGTCAATGGCAGGCAGATCAGGCCACGAGCATGGCGGGCCATGAAATTGATCAGTTCGGGTGTGATTTTTTCCGCAGCACAGACCAGATCGCCTTCATTCTCGCGATCTTCATCGTCGATGATAATTATCATTCGCCCTTCGCGAATATCGGCGGCGGCGGCTTCTATGGAAGAAAACGGCATGGGCGGAAGTCATTCTACCCCAAGAGGTTAGAATTTAGAATTTAGAATTTAGAATTTAGAATTTAGAAATTATAGAAATTAGAATTTCGTGTATTTGCGGATTGAAGGGTATCCATACAGACAGAATTCTAAATTCTAATTCCTAAATTCTAAATTCCTCGATAACTGAGTATTCGCTCGACATATTTTGCGATCACATCGGCTTCGAGATTCACCTCATCGCCTGGCCGCAACTGGGAAAGATTCGTGACTTCCCAGGTCTTCGGGATGATAGCCACTTCAAAAAAATCATCTGTCAATGAAGCGATTGTCAGGCTGATGCCCTCCACTGCTACAGAACCTTTGAAGACTAAATAGGGACCAATCTCCCGCGGATAGGCGATCCGGACTGTCCATGAGCCACCGTGATCAACCGAGCTCACAAAATGACCACGAGCGTCAACATGTCCCTGAACGATGTGGCCACCCAAACGGGTTTCGGGCGTGACTGCGCGTTCCAGATTTACCGGAGCTCCCGCTTGCAGGCGCCCCAGGGTTGAACGTTCAAGTGTTTCTCGCGAACAGTCAGCAGCAAACGAATCCTTGCGCACATTGAGCGCGGTCAAACAAACACCATTGACGGCAATCGAATCACCTTCGCGCGCATCCGCAGTCACAGTCTGCGCTCCGATGACGATGCGCGCATCATCACCGCGACGCTCCACGTGGCGCACCCGGCCGAGTTCTTCGATGATTCCCGTAAACATAAAAGATTTCGGATTGCGGATTTCGGATTGCGGATTGCTTCAACGAAAGAGCAAGACCAGCAACACAATCAGCAAGCCGATAAGAGCGGGAGCGAAACTGAAAACCAGGATCCAAACCGGTTCCCGTGCGAAAGAGAATTCAGACTTCATTTCGCCCCCCCATCCTGGGATTGTGCTAACCGCCTATTAACTTCGCTTATCATCCTATCAAGCACTTGCTCAATCGACAGGCCCGACGAGTCGATCACTATCGCATCGTCAGCTATCTTAAGTGGCGAATCGCTGCGGGTCGAATCTCGCTGATCTCGTTCCGCCATTTCTGCACGCGTTTCTCCCAATGATACTTCCGGATGTTGTATTCGCTCTTCTCGAAAGCGACGTTGCGCGCGTTCGTCCGCAGTGGCAGTCAGAAAAAACTTTACAACAGCATTAGGAAAAACGACGGTGCCTATGTCACGGCCGTTCAGCACTGCCCCTCGCTGTCCCAGGTAGCGCTGGCGTGCAACCATCGCGCGTCTTACAGCAGGTATGGCAGAGATTACTGAGGACATCTCAGTCACCTCGTCACTGCGAATCTCCTCTGTTACGTCGCGGCCGTTAAGGGTGACTTTCAGATTGTCCGCATCACCAATGAGATCAATATCAACCGAGTTTGCCAGAGCACCAACGCCCTCGGTATTCGCCGCCTCGAGACCTGATTCGAGCACAGCTAAAGCGACGGCGCGGTACATCGAGCCGGTGTCGAGATACAACAGGTTTAGCTCGCGAGCAAGTAGTCGACCTAATGTCGTCTTGCCCGCACCGGAGGGGCCATCAATAGCGATAATCAAAGGAGGATTTCGGATTTCGGATTTAGGATTTCGGATTATAGAATTCCCCTTCACACGAACGCTGCAAAGACCTCGTTGGAAAGCAAAGCTCCCGCGCGCGTTAGCTTAATCAGGTCGCCATTCACCTCAATCAGGCCCGCCTCGGAGAATCTCTGAATTTCGTTGTCATGTTGCGCGAGCAAGTCAACGCCAAACCTCTCATGGTGATTGCGCACGTTGATGCCTTTCATCAATCTCAAGCCGAGAAAGATGGTCTCCGATCGGCGATCACTCTCCGTTAGTTCCCAACGCTGTACAACTGGAGCATGACCAGCGTCCACAAGTCTTACATAATCCGCAACATCGCGTTCGTTGGCCCAGCGACGCAGGTTCCCGTCATGAGAATGAGCGGAACAGCCAAACCCATAATAGGGTAATCCGGTCCAGTATTTCGTGTTATGTCTCGACTCGTAACCGGGCAGACTCAGATTTGAAATCTCGTAGTGGTCATAGCCAGCCTTACAACTCTCCTCGAGCATCACCTGATACATTTCGCCGGCCAGGTCATCATCGGGCCGCGGCTGACGCCCTTGTCGTATGTGATCCGCCAGCGGCGTGCCTTCATGCACCTCAAGCAGATAGAAGGAAAGATGTTCGGGTCGCAAACTTAGAGATGTTCGAATGTTTGCAACCCAGCCAGCCATCGTTTGTCCCGGCAGACCCGCGATCAAATCGAAACTGATATTGGTAAAGCCGGCTTTACGTAGATCCCGAAAGGTCTCGAGTGTCTCAGCGGCGGTATGCGAACGTCCCAGGCGGGCAAGCTCGCGATCGTCAAAGGTCTGCGCGCCAAAGCTCGCCCGATTGATTCCCAGCCGCTTAAAATCCACGAGCCTTGCCGGAGACAAATTCCCAGGATTCATTTCCATCGTGACTTCCGCATCGTCCGAGACAGCGAAACGAGTTTGAACCACCATCATGATCTGTTCCAGCTGATGTGGTAGCAGAGTAGACGGTGTTCCTCCGCCAAAATAGATCGTGTCCACCTCGCCGGGTCTGTCCACTTGCTGCCATTTGGCTATTTCCCGGCTCAGTGCGCTCGCATATCTCTCCGCCAGCTCGCTTTGGTAGGTGCCTGTGGCGAAATCACAGTAGGAACAGCGTGAGCGACAAAAGGGAATGTGAATGTAGAGGCCGGCTGCGTTCATTTTTGAATGAATTGTAACATCGCGAGCTTGAGGAGTTATTTTGGATCCAGCTCGTCACGTTATTGTCCGTCAAACCGCCGTATTCCTCCAAGATTACGCAGCGATGTGACGAAAAGTCGCAGGGACAACGCTCGCGCCGAGAACTTATTATCCAAGAATTTGAAGACCTCCCAAGTTTTTGACTAAAAAACCCGTTCTCTGGATTTCGCGCCTCAACGGTAGCTCTGCCTAAGTCCCCTCAAATCACCCTTTAGCTCGCAAGACGGCTTCAACCCGAAAACTGGAATAATCATTGCGTTTAGTTATTCTGGCTTTCCGTCTAAATTGGGCGAGGACGTTTAGTAATTGTCCAGAGCCATCCATCCATCGGTAATACAGACGCCAAATAAGGAGGAGTTGTTATGAGAAGCGCATTACGCGTGTTAGGGACCGCGGCGATGTTGACACTCCTTTGTTCTGGGCTGGTGTTTTCACAAGCCATCCAGACCGGAGGCATCACGGGTGTCGTAACTGATCAGAGCGGCGCTCTCGTTAGGGGAGCAACCGTAGAAATCATCAGTGAAAGCGCAGGTAAGTCCGTCCGATCCATAACCACGGAAGATGATGGACGTTTCACTGCCAACCTGCTATCGCCCGGGGCTTACAAGTTGGAGATTACCGCAGCTAACTTTAAGAAAGCGGTCATTGCCGGCGTCGCCGTCAGGATTACCGAAACAACCAGGCAGGATATTTCCCTCGAGGCCGGCAGGATTGAAGAGACTGTTAACGTTCAAGCAACCCCAACCCTAATCAATCCCGAAAACGCGACAACCGGCCAGCCCTTAGGCGCCGAGACCTTGCGTTCTCTCCCGCTGGCTTCCCCCAATTTTTTGTTCCTCCTGTCCCTATCTACGGGGGTGACGGGTGAGCCGACCGATGTACGCAGTGCAGGCCGGGGCACGGCTGACGTAACGGTAAATGGGCAGCGCACGAGCAACAATAGCGTGTCTTTGCAGGGAATCAACGTAAATGATTTTAACCTCGCGCACTTTGACACGGTTCCATTGCCCAACCCGAATGTTTTGCAGGAAATGAAAGTTGCCACCTCGCTTTATGACGCGTCGCAGGGAAGCAAAGGTGGTGGCGCGCTGGGCTTGGTAATCAAGCCAGGTGAAAAGAACTTTCACTGGGAGGCATACTGGTCGCATCGCAATGACGTGCTGAACGCCAACGAATGGTTTTTTAACCACGATGGCAAGAAGCGCGGACGATTATTGCAAAACGTTTTTGGCGGCACGATTAGTGGGCCAGTGCCCAAGCTTGGCGGATTCTGGCTATTTAATTACCAAGGGGTGCGAGCCAGAAACGGTATCGATCCAAATGGCTCATCGCTCCGTCCTACGGTCCCGGTTTTTCCCACCAACCCAGATGGCACTACATCTGCCGCGCAGCTGGCTCAGGCCTTCGGCTTGACAGTAGCCCAGATCGACCCAATCGCCGTTAATATCCTGAACCTGAAGAACACCACTTTTGGTGGCGCATACGCGATTCCCAGGCCCGGACAAAGCGGATGCACTGTTCCGTCAGGGGGCACGTTTAACTGTACTATCAGCGGCATTGCCCCCATAAAGGATAATCAATACACAATCAGTTACGATCGGTCCATGCGCAATGGAAAGGACAGCATTTCCGGACGTTGGTTCTGGGATGAGGGCGACGTAGTCAAGCCGTATGGCACTGCTACAGGAAATCCCGGATCGCTGTCGTTCCCCCGAACCGACACCCAATGGAATCGGTTTCTGGCGATTACGGAGACGCACACGTTTAGTTCCAACAAGATTAACGAGCTGCGTTTGGGTTACAGCCGCTTTCTGTTCGCGAATATTCCAACGGATTTAATCAATGTCTCAGATATCGGAGCAGTTCGCGGAAACAGCTCGCAGTTTCCCGGTATTTACCAGTTTGCGATCACGGGTTTGATCACACTTGGCACTGGCGTCAACGACGAGCGAGGCACCGTCTCGAACACATACAATATCGTAGATACTTTTTCCTGGGTGCGAGGCAAGCACAGTCTGCGACTTGGCGGTGAGGCAACTCAGTATCAGTTGAATCGCTTCAATAACTTTGCCGTTCGCGGATCCCTAACGACAGGTGCGACATCATCGGGAATAACTCCGACGCCTAACCCGTTGACCAGTTGCACTCTCGATACTAACGAATGCACCGCTTTTCAGAATTTCCTGCGGGGACGAGTTACCGCAATTCAGTCAGCGTTTGGCGATCCGGCACGTAACTTTGTGGCCACAGACTTCGCCGGATTTATCCAGGACGACTTTCGTTTCTCTCAGCGTTTGACCTTCAATGTTGGCGTGCGTTGGGAGGGCATGAGTTTCGGGCATGACAAGCTCTTCAGAGCAGGCATCTTTGATCCGGCTCTGGCTGCTCGCGGTCTGAATCCTTTCCTAATCCCTGAGAAAGTCAATCTTGCTGGATTCAAAGGAACACCCGGCGTTTCGGATTGCGCCCTTCAGAGTTGTTTCGATGGCAACAACTTCGCACCCCGGGTCGGGTTTGCCTGGGACATCAAGGGCGACCAAAAAACTGTTCTGCGCGCGGGCTACGGTCTGTACTTCCAGCGGCTATCGAACCAGAATATTCTCCAGAATTCGCTGGCGGCTCCTTTCACAGTTCAGCCTCTCTCAAACACAACGACACCGGCTCCGTTCCAGTTGCAAAATCCTTTTGCCGGTATTCCGCCTCCCTCGATCGTGGCTACGCAGTACATTCCCCAAGCTACGTTCTTCGCGGGCTTGTTCAATGCGAATACAGGTGCAATTTCGACAAACCCCGCTGATGTCAACAATCGTGATTTTCGGCCGATCTTTGTTAATGAGGCTGGTCAACGCTGCCTCAACTATGCCAGTCCAAACACGAGTATCGGGGCAACGAATTGCTCAATCAACCTCGCCTCATTTACGAGCGCTCCGCTCAACCCGTACACACCCTATACGCAGCAATGGAATCTGACGCTGCAAAGAGAGTTGTGGAAGGGGTGGGCGGCAGAAATCGGCTATGTAGGCTCGCATTACGTTGGTGGTCTTGGCATTTGGGACCCGTTTCTTGCCGGTGTTGCCACTGCCGCAAATCCAATCACTGTGCGGGATATTAACGGTGTCAGTTACACCATAACCACCAGCACGGTGAACAACGAAGAGTTGCGACACCAGATCGTCGGGCTGTCGCGCAAGCGGGGATCGCGCTACTCCGGAAACATCGGATTCGCCACCTACAATTCGTTCCAGGCGACGGTATCACGGCGGCTAAGTCGCGGACTTTATTTCCAGGCTGCGTATACCTGGTCGAAGACAATCGATAACGTGAGCGGAGCTCTAAGTACAGACGAGTTGAATGCGACTCGTAATGGTCAGGGTGGCGCCAACATTCTAAATGCACAAAACAACCCGCGACAAAACAAGGCTGTGGGCGATTTCGATCGGCCCAATAGGTTTGTGGTCAGCTACGCATATGATCTGCCCGTGCCAAGCGGCAGTTTCTGGGACAACCAGTTTTTCCGCGGCTGGGCAATCAGTGGGATCATCACTTATCAGAGTGGCCTGCCTTTCTCGGTCACAGATAGCACGAGTGGTGGGGCCTTTGGACAAACAGGTGGGGGCACAGCAACACTGTCCGGCACGTGCGCCGGCAACGGCTACTACACTCATGGTTCAACTCAGGATCGATTGAATCATTATCTCAATCCTGCTTGCTTCAGGACGGCCGTACTAGTGCCAGGCGGGGCGGCGGGAGCCACCGGTTTTGGAAACGCGCCCCGAAACGCGTTTCGCGGCCCGTCGCAACAAAACTGGGATTTCTCAGTTCAAAAACGCTTCAAACTCGGCGAGAGTCATGAATTTCAGTTCCGGACGGATTTCTTCAACCTCTGGAACCATCCCATATTTGGTTTCCCCTCTTCAGTCAACATTGGCACACCGGCAACCTTTGCCCAAGTCACGAGCACAGTGGTCCCAGCCAGACTTATTCAGTTTGGCTTATCTTACAGACACTGATAACTCACATTAGTTCGTGAGTTGTCATTCTCGGCCGGTCGATTAAATATCGCCCGGCCGGCTCCTTAAGAGCGCTTCCTGAGTCTGAAACCACGTTTCACTTGTGTTGAGTTGCCGGCAGGAGCATCATTCTCAGAAATCTCCTCGAATGTCGGGTGATGGCATGAGACGTTTCTTTCAATGTCTCACAATCTTTTCGGCTCAATTAATACTTGCCGGGTCCGTCCTGGCCCAGCGCGATCGTGACACCTACGGAGTCGGTCCACAGTCACTGGAAGTTTCCGGCCAGGTACGTATCGCGGTTTCGGGAGAATCGGCACAAGATGTCCCCGTTCGCCTGGAACGATTCAGCGGTGGTTTGGTCGACCAGATGTCGACTGACAACCACGGCAAGTTTCGGTTCAGTAATCTTCAAAGAGGCTATTACAAGGTCATCATAAACGCCTACGGATTCAGGCCTGCTCAGCAAGATGCGGATTTACAGGTTCTGCTGCGGGCCTTTCTTGTGTTTGAACTTATTCGAGACAATCCGGCGACCTTGTCAGGCGACGTAATTATCCTCAACGATGTAATCGACGCGAGAGCCCCGCCCGATGCGCGGGCTGCCTTTAGCCGCGGACGTATGGCGCTGGCTGCCAGGAATCTCGATGAAGCAATTCTCCATTTGCAGAGAGCGGTTTCCATCTATTCAGGATTCTTTGAAGCGCAACTTCTGCTCGGCACTGCTTATATGGACAAGCGAGAATGGAAAAGCGCCGAGGACGCATTGCGAAATGCTCTCAAGATAAAGCCCGGAGATTCCACCGTGCTAATTGCGTTAGGCGAAGTCTGTTGGCGGCAGAAGCTCTATGATGATGCGGAAAAGTTCTTGTTAGAAGGGATTAAAGCAGACGAAAAATCCTGGCATGGTAACTTTACTCTCGGCAGGCTTTACTGGGATCAGGGTCAAATAGCGAAAGCCGGGCCTCCCATCGGCAAGACACTACAATTAAGACCTGGTTTTGCTGAGGCCCATTTACTCGCGGGTAATATCCTGCTTCACTTCAACCAGCAGGAGCGCGCACTGATTGAGTATCAGGAGTATCTGAAGCTTGCCCCCAAGGGTGAGTTTGCCAATCAAGCGCGGGAACTAGTACAAAAGCTTAGCAAGGCCATCACTGAAGCTCGTAAACCACCATCGTGATCATTAGAAAAGCAAAACTGGAAGAATTGTCGAGACTAAAAGAGATTGCCGATCTCGCGAATCGTCAGCGCGGCTGTCCAGACGATTGGGTGCACTACCTGGAATCCGATCCTCCAATCTCCGAATCCTTTTTGTACAGTCATGCGGTCTTTGTTGCCGAGGAAGACTGTGAGATTAAGGGGTTTTATGCTTTAAGTCACGAGCATCGGCTGAACCAATTATATGTCCTACCTGATTCGCTTGGGACTGGGTGTGGCAAAGAACTTTTTCTTCACGCGATGGAACAAAGACTCTTGGTCGACAAGTAAGTTTTTTCGTGTGATTTCGTGGACCGTCTTCTCTACTCAGCACAATCCGTGTTGGTGCGCCGCAATAACAAACCAAAACGTTCCTGATACTCCCGCGAAGTAATAAACGAACAGACCATCCCGCGATAGTTGTTTGGCTGGCGATTGTTCAAAATGTTCAGCCAAAAATCGTACCCACCCGGATCCGCATCGCGCTGCAAATAACCAAAGTATTGCATCAGCACAAACGCCGGATTGAATTCACGCGACTTGAAATCTGCAAACTCGATCACTTCCCGCAGAACCTGGGCGCGAGTCTTGCCATTGCGCATGTCGTTTGCAAGTCGCTGCCGTTCCA
>Ga0137403_10000877_pt1 | contig 38652 bp, 42 predicted proteins | sample CZOMad2_1_16fung_FD_122057 | JGI IMG/M metagenome (GOLD analysis project Ga0137403, IMG submission 122057) | Vadose zone soil fungal communities from Angelo Coast Range Reserve, California, USA - CZOMad2_1_16fungal (Hybrid Assembly) | ecosystem: Environmental > Terrestrial > Soil > Vadose zone...
AGCCGCTCACGACGACGTTCATGGACTACCTCGTGCCGACGGCTATGGAGATGCCCGAGACGACACTCGTGAAGATCCTCGAGGAGACGCCCACGCCGCTCAATCCGCTGGGCGTGAAGGGTGTGGGCGAGGGCGGCAGCTCGGGAGCGGGCGCCGCGATCGCCAACGCGGTGGCCGACGCGCTCGCGCCGCTCGGCGTCGCGATCACCGAGCTCCCGCTCTCACCCGATCGCCTCGCCCGGCTGGTCCGCGAGCGAGGCTCGGCACAATCCCAGGAGATCTTTCATGGCTGATCGGACGGGAACGCGCTTTCGCTGGAGAGTGGCGGCGCTCGGGCTCGGCCTCTGGATGGCGGCCGGTGCGAACGTGGCGTCCGCGGCGGAGACGATCAAAGTGGGCTTCATGGCGCCGCTCAGCGGAATCTTTGCCCAGGCGGGCAAGGACATGCTCGAAGGCCTCAAGCTCGCCTTCGAGCAGATCGGCTATCAGACCGCCGGCCGAAAGATCGAGCTGATCGAAGAGGATGACGAGGGCAATCCCGCGGTCGCGCAGGCGAAGTACCGGAAGCTCGTCACGCAGGACCACGTTCACGTGCTCACCGGGGTCCTCCTGTCGAACATCGGCTACGGGCTGATCCCGCCGATCGAGCGCGACCAGCTGCCGACGCTCTACCTGACGACGCCCGACGATCTGACCAAGAAGAACGTGTCGAAGTTCATTCTCCGGACTAACTTCGCCGCGAGCCAACCGATGCATCCCCTCGGGGATTACGCCGCGCGGACATTGAAGTACAAGCGGGTTGTCACGGTCGCGATGGACAACCCGTTCGGCCACGAGCAGATCGGCGGCTTCCAGCGGGTGTTCGAGGACCAGGGCGGCCGCGTCGTGCAGAAGATCTGGGTGCCGCTCAACGTGCTCGACTTCGCGCCGTACCTCACGCAGATCAACCGGAACGCGGACGCGGTCTGTGCCGTGTTCGTCGCGGCGCAGGGCGTGCGGTTCATCAAGCAGTACGCCGAGTATGGCTTGAAGGGGAAGCTTCCCCTCATCGGCAGCGGCGTCATGACTGACGAGCACGTCATCAGAAACCTGGGCGACGAGGCCGTCGGCGCCGTCGGCGCGCTCATCTGGGCGCCGACCCTGGCGACGCCGGCCAACCGGACGTACATGAAGCTCGCCGAGGCCAAGGTGGGCAAGACCCCGGCCTACTTCACCGCGATTATGTATAGCGCCGGCCGCTGGGTCGCGGAGGCGGCGAAGATCGTGGACGGCAAGGTCGAGGATCGCGAGCGCTTCCTGGCCGCCATCAAGAAGGCGAGCGAGACCGTCGAGGATCCGCGCGGGCCGATCAAGCTCGACGACTTCGGCAATCCGACCCAGAACGTCTACATCCTGAAGGTGGAGCGCGTCGACGGCAAGCTCACGAACACCGTCCTGCACACGTACCCGATGGTCTCGCAGTTCTGGACGTACAAGGCCGACGAGTTCTTGAAGCTCCCGGCCTACGGCCGCGACTATCCGCCGGCCAAGCCGTGAGGTTCACGGTCACGACCAGGACTCGGGTTGGCGGCGGCTGTCAATGTCGATTGCGGTGGAGGACCCTGTCGCGCCGCGGCCTTCCGAGCCGCATCAGACGAGCCAACGCGCGAGGCGCATCACGGGGTTGCCGCGCGCGGCCGCGCGGTTGAGGGGACCCACCAAGAAGGCGTCGATCCCGAAGGAGCGGCCGGCCCCGGTCAGCAAGAAAAGGGCCGGGAGCACGATGAGCATCATGTAGGTCCAGCCCCACTCGTGCGGGACGTTCAGGATCCCGATGGTGATGTTCGCGGCCATCCCAAGCGCCACGAGCGAGCCGAGACGCGTGAACAGGCCGAGAATGAGCGTGACGGCGATGAAGGTCTCGGTGATCAGGGTCATCCAGCCGAAGAACGTCCAGTGGGGAATCATGACGTTGACGAGGAAGTCCCTGTAGGCCGGCACCGTCGGGAACTGGATTTCCTGGTGGACCCAGTACCAGAGGCCGCCACCGGAGCGGCGCCCGAAGTCGTCGGAGGGAACCTTCCACTTCGACTGCTGCCACCACAGCACGCCGTAGAGAATGCGCGCCAGCCCGAGCGGCCAGAGCGGCGTGGTCGCCCGCAGCCAGCCGGCGAGCCCGCGCTCGGGCTGAGCGAGGTCCGATGAGCTCTCGGTCTTGCCGGTCATACGATCCTCCTCGCGCGTGGCGATCGATGGCCCCTCGTGGGAAGATTCCACGACGGCGCGCCCGAACGACCGTCACGCGCCGACCAGGAGGCTCACTCGCTCCGCAAGTATCGCCTGCTTTTGATCAGAATGGGGGCGCCGGCCGCGGGTCTCGGCCTCGTGGCGAGCGCCCTGGCTCTCGCGCGCTTGCCGAATCTCGTCGAGGACGCCGGGAGCTTCCTCGCGATCTACGCCCTGGCGTTCGTCTGCTACGCCGCGGGAGCCTGGGCGATCGAGCGCGCCGGCGGGGCGCCGCGGGCGACGCTGGGGCTCGTGCTCGGCATCGCCGTCGTGTCGAGGCTCGCGCTCTTGCCGACGCTGCCGACGCTCTCGACCGACGCCTATCGTTACGTCTGGGACGCTCGGGTGGCGCGCGCGGGGCTGAGCCCCTATGCCTACCCGCCGACAGCGCCCGAGGTGAGCGTCTTCCGCGACCGCGAGATCTATCCACGCCTCAACCACTCGACGTGGCGCACGATCTATCCGCCCGGAGCTCAGGTCTTCTTCCGGGCGGTCTATGCGCTCGCCCCCGACAGCGTGCGCGCGATGAAGGTCGGCGTCGCTCTCGCGGAACTCGCTGCTCTCGGTCTCATGCTCTTGCTCGTGAAGCGGCTCGGCCTGCCGAGCTCCCGCGTCGTGGTGTACGCCTGGAATCCCCTCGTGCTCGTCGAGGTGTGGGGCAGCGCCCATCTCGACGGCCTCGTCCTGCCAGCGGTCGTGGGCGCGACGCTCGCCGCGGTCACGCGCCGACCACGGTCGGTCGCGGCGCTACTCGCGGCGGGCGCGCTGATCAAGCTCTACCCTGTCTTGTTGTTGCCCTTACTGCTCGGCGCGGCGCTCGAGAGGGAGGACGGACCGGTCGAGCTCGGGGCGCGCGCGATGACCGCGGCGCGTTGGGTGGGGCCGACAGCGATTTTCGCGGCTGTCGTGGCTCTCGGCTACGCGCCGCTGGCCGGCCTCGGACGTGAAGTGCTCGGGTCGCTGCCGCGCTACGTGAGCGAGGAGTATTTCAATCCAGGGCTCGTGCGGAGCCTCGTCAACCACCCGGCGTTGACCCTCGGCGCCGTGCTGACATGGGCCGCGTGGGCGACATGTTGGCGCGACGGCGCTTCGCTCGCTATGCGCGCCCGGCGACTGGCCGGCGGGTCCACCGTGCTCGGGCCCAACGTCTTTCCCTGGTACGCAGCGTGGGTCGTGCCGTTTCTCGCCCTCGCCCCGTCGCCGAGCTGGATCAGCTTCACCGGCACCGTTATGCTCGCCTACACGTTCTTCCTGGCGACGCCGTGGGCCATTCCGGCGTGGGCGCGCGTGGTCGAGTTCGCCCCGGTGGGACTGGCGGCGTTGGGGTGGGTGTGGACTCGCCGGACGGCGAAACGGACGCCATATGCTCGTGTCTCGAGCCCAGGCGATTTTACAAGCTCGTGACACTTCGAGCTCGGGCTCGGTGCTAAGATCGCGTGTACCGGGCGCAACGGTGCTCGTGTCTGACAGGAGCGGGCATGGAATTCAGTGTCGGGGTCGGTCTCACGAACGCATGTGACCTGGCGTGCGCCCATTGCTATCGCGATACGGCCCGGATCGACCAGCTGACACTCCACCAGGTGACGGGGGTGTGCGACGCGTTGCCGGTGCGCTCGATCAATCTCGGCACCGGCGAGAACGGGCTCCATCCGGACTATGACGCGATAGTCGACGCCCTTGCGGCCCGCGGCGTCAAGCTCTCTCTGACCTCCAACGGCTTCACGCTCGATCGGTCTTCGGACGACACGCTTCGAAAGTTTCGCGAAGTCGAGCTGTCGATCGACTTCCCGTCCGAGTCCGAGCAGGACGCCTTCCGGGGCCCCGGAAACTGGCGACGCGTCATGGCCGCGATCGATCGCGCGCGACGGCTCGGCGTCACCGTCACGGTGCTCACGGTGATGATGAAGCCCAACTACCGGCGCCTCGGCGAGATCGCGCGAATCGCCTTCGCCGCGGGCGCGAACTATCGCGTCAATGTCTATCAGCCCGTCAAGACCGACGCCTTCACGCTCGCGTACGAGGAATTCTGGGACGGCTTTCGGCGCCTGCTCGCCGAGACCCGGCTCGTGAGCACGAGCGAGCCGATCCTCGACGCCATGCTGGGCGCGCCCTTCGCCAACGGCTCGGGGTGCGGGCGGCAGACCGTGCGGGTCACGCCGCGCGGCGACATCGTGCCGTGTGTCTACTGGAACCGGTCGGATCTCCGCCTCGACGACCTGCCGCGCACAGGCGGTACGGGCGTGCTCGAGTCCCCGCAGTTCGTTCGGGTGCGTCAGGTCCCGGCCGCATGTCGTGGCTGCCGCTTCGTGTCCACCTGCCATGGCGGCTGTGCGGCGCGCCGTGAGCTATCCGGTGGCGTCGAGGAGCCGGACCCGTATTGCCCGCTCGTGCGAGGCCAGACGGTGAGCCTCGACTGGGCGCGCGCCGACTCGCGCGATCTCCTCAAGACGGGTAGCGCCTGCACGAGCGTCTTCGCCCCGGCCTGAGACCGATGACAGTGTCCGGCTCGGCAGCGAGATCGTGCCTGGTCATTCCCGCCCTGAACGAGGCCGCCGTCATCAGTGACGTGGTGTGCCGGGTGCCGGCCGGCGTCGTCGCGGAGGTCGTCGTGGTCGACAACGGCTCGACCGATGACACCGGCGCGGTGGCCTCCCGCGCCGGCGCTCGGGTCGTCGTCGAGCCTCGTCGCGGCTACGGGGCGGCGTGCTGGGCGGGGGTGGAGGCACTGACGCCGGATACCACGATCGTCGCGTTCCTCGACGGCGACGGCAGCCAGCGTCCCGAGGAGTTGCCCCGGGTGCTCGCCCCCGTTCTGTCGGGCGAGGCCGACCTCGTCCTCGGCGTGCGAAGGATGACCGGGACGCACCCGCTCCACGCGTCGGTGGGGACACGCCTCGTGGCCGCGCTCGTGGCGTGGCGGTTCGGCGTCCGCCTCAGGGATCTCGGGCCATTTCGCGCCATCCGCGTCGATCTCCTGCGCCGTCTCGGCATGCGCGACCGCGCATTCGGGTGGCCGGTCGAGATGGTCGTCAAGGCGGCGGCGCTAGGGGCCCGCATCGTCGAGGTCGACGTCACGCACGCGGCGCGCCAGGGCGGCCGCTCGAAGGTTTCCGGCACCCTTCGCGGCAGCGTCAGGGCGGGGTACGCGTTCCTCACAACCGCGGTGCGCGCCGCGCGCGACGTGACGTGATGGCGACGGCGTTGTCGGTGAGACCACCGTTGCCCCGGTCGCTCTACCTCGAGACGACGAGTCGCTGCAACTCGCTCTGCGAGACTTGCATCCTCACGTTCGGCGGCCGGGAGCCCCAGAAGGACCTGGCGTGGGAGGAGTTCCGGCGCGTGGTCGACCAGTTTCCAGCGCTCGACCGCGTGCTCCTGCACGGGATCGGCGAGCCCCTCCTGAACCGCGAGCTGCCGCGCATGATCGGCCATCTCAAGGCGCGCGGCGCTACTGTTCTGTTCAACTCGAACGTCATCACGCTCGGGCTCAGCCTGGGACGCGCGCTGATCGAGGCCGGGCTCGACGAGCTCCGCGTCTCGCTCGACGCGTCCACGCCGGCGACCTACGCGCGGGTGCGGGGCGTCGATGCCTTCGCGCGCGTCGTCGCGAATCTGGAGAAGTTCGCCGCGCTCCGCGACGAGCTTGGGAGGCCGGCGCCGGAGGTGTCGCTCTGGTTCACGGCTCTCCGCGACAACATCGAGGAGATTCCCGGCCTGGTGCCGCTCGCGACGAGGGTCGGAGCCCGGGCCATTCACCTCCAGCGGCTCGTCTACAACGGGCTCGGGCTTGCGACCGCCGAGCAGTCGCTCTATGGCCGGCTCCAGGCCCGCGAGGCGGCGCTGCTCGAAGCCACACGTGCCGCCGCCCACGCGGCCGGCGTCGAGTTCTCGGCCTCCGGTGCCACCGAGCCGGAGGTGAGCCTGACGCCCGACGACGCCGTACGGCCCTGGAGCGCGTGCCGGCGTCCGTGGACGCTCGTCTACGTCACCGTCCACGGCAACGTGCTGCCCTGTTGCATCGCGCCCTGGATCACCGAGGACTACCACGGCATCGTGCTCGGGAACCTCTTCGAGCGCCGGCTCACCGACATCTGGTGGGGCGAACGCTACGTCGGATTCCGGCAGGCGATCCAGACCGACGAGCCGCCGGAGCCGTGCCGAGGCTGCGGTGTGAAGTGGAGCCTCTAGCGAGCGCGCGCGCCGGGCCGCCGTCCGCGCGCGTGCCAGCCGTCGCCGTGATGGCGAAGGTGCCGGGAGCGACGCCGGTGAAGTCACGGCTGCATCCCGCGCTCACGCCCGACCGCGCGACCGAGCTCTACCGCTGCTTTCTGCTCGACCGCCTCGACGCGATCGCGACGGTGCCGGGCATCGAGCCGGTGGTCGCGTTCACCCCGGCCGCGTCCGCCGACGCGCTGCAGGCGCTCGTGCCCGCTGGGTTTCGCTGCCTCCCTCAGCGCGGGCCGGACCTCGGCGCGCGGCTGGACAGGATCCTCGCCACACTGATCGCCGACGGGCACCGGGGCGCGATCGCGATCGACAGCGACAGCCCCACATTGCCGATGGACTACGTGGCCGAGGCTGCGCGTGTACTCTGGTCGGGCGCCGCCGATGTCGTCGTTGGGCCCTGTGACGACGGCGGCTACTACCTCATCGGGGTCGGCGCGCCGCGGCCGGAGCTCTTCGAGCGAATGCCCTGGAGCACATCCGATGTCCTGCCTCTCACGCTTCAACGGGCGAAGGACCTCGGGCTCCGCCTGCACCTCTTGCGCTCCTGGTTTGACGTCGACACCGAGGCCGACCTCCGTCGGCTGCACGCGCAGATGGCCTCGGACGGTGGGCCGCCGCGCACTCTCGCGTTCGTCCGCGACCTCTTCGGCTGAGTAGGCGCGACGGTTCGCGGCGGCGCCCGCCGACTCCCGGTATCCTGAGCTCGATGGCGTCCGTCGCCGATCGACGCTCGCGCCTCGGCGCCGTGCTCGTGACGGCCGCGATCGCACTGCTGCCGTGCGCCGGCGGCAGCGCCGACTCGCTTCGGTTTCCCAAGCCCGATCGCCCGGTCGCGCGCATCGTGTCGCCGGCGTATTCCTCCGAGGAAGCGCGCGACCGCAAGGGCGAAGCGGAGCGCGTCCTGGATCGCCTCGGCGTCAGAGCGGGGCTTCGCGTGGCCGACTTGGGCGCGGGCGATGGCTACTACACCGTGCGGCTGGCCCGACGACTCGGACCGAGCGCGACGGTGTACGCCGAGGACGTGGAGGCGGGGCACCTCGATCGGCTGCGCGCGCGGCTCACGCGCGATGGGATCACCGGAGTCACCCTCGTGCACGGCACGCCGGGCGACCCGAAGCTTCCCGAGGCGTCTATCGATCTCGCGGTCCTGTCGCACATGTACCACGAGATCGAGAACCCCTTCGAGTTCCTGTTCCGGCTGCGGCCGGCCCTCGCACCCGGCGCCCGGGTCGCCATCATCGATCTCGACAAGCCGACGCGCGAGCACGGCATACCGCCCGAGCTGCTGCGCTGCGAGCTCGCGGCCGTCGGCTATCGCGAGGTCGACACGGTGTCTCTGGCGCCGGCCGACGGCTACCTGGCGGTGTTCGTTCCGCCGGCGACGCTTCCGGCGCCGGAGGCGATCCGACCCTGCCGGCAATGAGGCTCGCGAGAAGCCGCTTGACCTGGCCCCCTGGGGAAGGGTTAGCCGCAAGGCCCTGCGGCTCTCCGAGGCCAACGGCATCCTGCCGTGCTCCGGCGGACACGCTGCGGCTGCGCCGCGTTTCCCTGTAGGATCTTGGCGCAAAGGGAGCGATACGATGGGTGAACCGGCCAGGCTTCAGCTGAAGGTGCGCCACTACGAAGTGGACCAGTACGGCCACGTGAACCACGCGCAGTACGTCCACTATCTCGAGGTCGCGCGCATCGAGGCGCTGGACGCGCTCGGGCTCTCGCTGGCGGAGATGCGCAAGCAGGGCTATCTGATCCTCGCCGCCGATCTGCTGGTGAAGTATCTGGCGCCGGCACGCTCCGGCGACACGCTCGAGATCGTGACGTACGTCCGCGAGCTCCGCGGCGCGCGCTCGATCTGGATCCAGGAGATTCGCGAGGCGGAAAGTCAGAAGGTGCTCGTGACCGCCGAGGTCACCGGAGCGTTCGCGACGGAAGACGGCCGACCGGCCCGAACTCCGGCGAGCTTCCGCGAGAAGCTATCGGCGCTGTGCGTTACCGACGCCGCTGTCGTTCGGGGCCAGTAACGGATCTCGGCGTACCAGCGCCGCGCGAATCGCGTCGAACTCGAGCCAGACGTCCTGAAGACAATCGCGCCACCGGTCGCGGTGCCCTTCGCGTCGCAAACGGTAGTAGACCGCCCGGCGAACATTCGGCGAGGTGTTGCCGCCGATATTGTGTCCGAGCATGTAGTGGGCGAGCAGGAGATCTCCCGCGCGGCCGAGCACCTGTTCCGGCGCCGGTAGCGTGATGTCGGGCAGTCCACGTGCCGGCAGGAGCGCGTCGGGTCCTCGCTCTCGAAAATACGCTTCGTGCGTCCGGTGCGTACCCGGCCAGACCCAGAGATTGCCGGCATTCTCGAGCGTCTGATCGGTCAGCATGAGGCCGGCGAGCACCGTGAAGGTCCCCGGGCGGCCGTCGGGCTCCGGCGGGGTGGCGCCGTCGAGATGACCTCGTCCCGGCCGATGTGGATGGGGCGGGATGTTCAACGCGATCTGCGCCTGTCGCGGCACCTCCAGGCGACCCGGCCGGATGAGTTGCTCGGCGACATCGAGCGCCGTGCCGTCGCGCACGAGCCTGAGCAAGGGATGTCCGGGCTCGAGCGCCGGCCAGTAGAAATGATGCCCGCGGTGGCCGTCCGGCGGCGGCGTCTCGGCGATCAGATCGTCGATCACGCCCGTGGCGGCGTCGATCTCCGGCCGCGAGAGCACAGCCGGGACCACGATGTAGCCGCGCTCGGCGAACTCGAGCTTATCGTTGTCGGTCAGGAGCATCGCGTATCGCACCTTCTCGTTTCAAGGTTTTTCCCCGCGATCGTTTCGGGGATTGCCCGATAGCCGACCCATTCTGTGAACACGATACTCCGCGGTGACGAGCTCCTCGTCGGCACTCACTTGGACGCGGTCGCCGGTAATATGTTTCAAGGCTCTGTCCGCGTCTTCTCGGACTCGCCGTCGCAGTAGCGCTCAGAATTCGAGGCGATGGAGCCGGACCCAGAGGTCCGGCTCCGTGCCTCCGTCTTTCTTCACGTTGATCTCGGCCGCGCCATCGGGCCCCATCACCGGCGTGGTGTGCCACAAGGAAGGCCGCTCGGCGAGCTGCGCGCGGAATTCCTCGGTGACCCAGATCCGCCCTGGCTCGACATGCGGCTCCACGCGAGCGGCGCAGAGCAGGGCTTCGCCTCCGGCGATCGCGTGCGTCCCGTCGATCGCGTGCCTTCGGGTTTGGACCTCGCCGTAGTGCAGCGCGATGCGAAGACGAGGCTGGCCGGGAGCGCGATACACCTCGTCCATCAGATGACGGGCGACCTGCGCCAACACGACGGGATCGTCGTGCACGACCGACACCGTGTCGCCGGCGCCGAGCTCGGCGGCGATCGTCTCCCGGGCCCACTTCCTCAACGCGTCCTCGAGCGCCTGGCGGACGCCGGCGTCGACCCCGGCCCGCATCAGCCCGCCGAAGCCCTGGACGTCGCCGGTGAGGACGCAGAGCGTGCGGGTCGTGACGGCGCGGTCTCCGCCGGCGGTCCCGCGCCAGGCGCGGCCGTAGCCCACGATGTCGACCCGGTCGATGCGCTCCAGATAGCCCGGATTCAGACGCCCGATCACGTCCGACAGCACGGGGTGCACGAGGTAACGTGTCGCGCGCGGTAGCACGCCATCGGGCTCGAGCGTGCCCTCGCCGGGCCGCAAGAATCGCTGGACCCAGTCGCCTCGGACCCAGTCGTGATGGAGATGGCCGAGGAGCCCGACTCGATAGAGCGCGCAGAAGACGTGCCGCTCGTCGACGACAGCGCCCTCGGCGCTGTGGCTCCGGAAGAGCTCCTCGACCTCGTCGCGGGTGAGGATGTGCCCGGGGATGCGCCCGAGGAAGCGCTCGAGGTCCAGGTCGGCGATGTAGGGGCGATCTCGGTGAGGTACTCGCGGGCGATCTCGGTCGCCCCGAGGTTGACGGCCTCCTTCACCCGGTGCTCGTGGCGCCGCTCCTCGGGCCGCAGCGCCGCGAGCCGCTCGCCGATGGTCATCAGGTCGCGCGGGCGCAGCAATGTGTGGCGGCAGACGTAGTCGAAGGCATCTTCTTCCTCGCCGGTGTAGACGTGGCTGATCTTCGTCCGGCCGAGGAATGCCTCGATCGGATCGGCGCGCAGACGCTCGGGCCAGACCATCCGGTCCGACTTCTCGAGGCGGATGTTGTTCACGAAGATCTCGCGCAGGCTCTCGACCGGATAGACGATGTCGACGGCGCTGCCCCGATACTGCTGGGACATGACCGTCGTCTGCAGGCGCGCGTATGCCTCCTTCCGCACCGCGGCGAAGACCTTCAGATGGTGGTTGATGCGGCGGAGCTGGTACGCGACCTCGACGAGGCCGAGCTGGGCGAAGTACCATACGCTCGGCGACAGCGGACCCGTCACGCTCGGCAGGCTGGTGCGGCTCTCGATGTGCTTGTTGAAGTACTCGTCGACGCCGTCGATGAAGATCGCGACCGGCGAGTTGACGGCGCGCAGCCGCGGCAAGAGATGCCCGTCGGTGTCGGCGGCGGCGCGCTGCAGCTCGCTGGGCGTGAAATCGAGGAGCCGGACGAAATGGTCGATCACTCCGTGAAGGCGCTCGTCGGCCATCAAGCCCGTCAGCTTCGCCGTCACCCGGAGGCCGTCGGCTCGGCCGAGGTGCTTGAGCGTCGTCGCGGCGATCGCCGTGAGCCAGAGCTTCGACCAGGGCAGGGACGACGCGGCGAAGAAGGTGAGCGCCTCCTTGCCGAAGATCTTGTCGCCGATCGGCTTGTCGAGGAGGTTGCCGGTCGGCAGGCAGGCCGCCCGTCCGTCGCGCTGGTAGAGGATGCGCTTGGCCTTGAGGAGGAGCGTCTTGCCGAAGCCCTTCGTCCCGATCACGATGAACTTGTCATCGCGATCGAGGTTCAGGAAGCTGTCGATCTCCGGCGTATGGTGCAGGAGAGCGTCGTCGAAATCTTCGGCGACGCGAATGTCGTCGGCGTCCACGGTCCACGCGCGCATGGCAGCTCTGAGGCGTAGAGGATAATCCAGGTTGGAGCGATCATGAAGACAGACCTGCTCTTGATTCCGATGGGCGCGCGGTTCCCCGACATGCGGGCGGCTGCGATCGCCGCCGAGGAAGCCGGATTCGACGGGCTCTGGACCTGGGATCACCTGCGCGATCCGGATGGCGGCTCCGGCCCCGGCGTGCCGGAGGCGTGGACGGTCCTGACGGCGCTGGCCGAGGCGACCCGACGAATCTCACTCGGGCCGCTCGTGCTGAACGTGGCGAATCGCCATCCCGGCCTTCTGGCCAACATGGCGGCGACGTTCCAGGCAGTCTCCGGGGGACGGCTGCTCCTTGGAATCGGCGCCGGCGGCAGCCGGAGGACGCCGTACGCCGCCGAGCAGCATGCGATCGGACAGTCGGTCGAGCGCGACGAGGTGCGCGCCGGCAAGGTCGCCGAGGCGATCGAGCTGATACGCCGGCTCTGGTCGGGTCACGCCGGGTTTCTGAAACCGGAGCCACCGCCGCCGATCATCGTCGGCGGCTTCGGCCCGCGCATGGCCGGCATCGCCGGCCGCCACGCCGACGGATTCAACACCCAGGCCATGCATCCCAAGCTCGCCGACCTCGCCCGCGTCGCGCGCGACGAGCACACGAAGTCAGGCCGTAACACCGCCGGCTTCATCCTCACAGTCTTTGCGGGACTGGACGATCGCTGGCTGCGCGCGGACTCACGAGCCCGGCAGACGTTAGAAGGGACAGGCGTCGACCGCCTGATCCTTCTGCAGGAGCCTCCGTTCGATCCAAACGAGATCCGCGCAGCCGGTCGCCTGCTCCCCGCCATCCGCCACGGGTAGACGATCCGCGGTCCCAACAGGCCGCGGCGTGTGCCCGGCGTCAGCGCGTGGCCTGAGGACGATTGCGCTTGACGGCCTCGGGGTGGGTGGAGTCGGCGCCCATGTAGATGCCTTTCTCCCACGTCCGCTTGAGCGGATCGCGCACGTCGAGCCGCATGCGCCCGATCCCGTGGATCTCGAAGTCCACGACCTCACCGTCCTGCAGCGGCCCGAGCCCCTCGTGGTTCGTGCCGCACGCGATGAGGTCGCCCGAGTTGAGCGTCATGATCGTCGTCGCGAACTCGACGAGCTCGGGCACCAGGTGCTCCATATCGTCGGTGTTGTAGTTGTGGCGCAGCTGGCCGTCCACCCAGAACTGCACGTGGACGTCGTTCGGGTTCGGGATCTCGTCGATCGTCGCGATGCACGGGCCGATCGGCGCGAACGTGTCGAACGACTTACCGAGCCAGCTGCCCGCCTTCCACGTGCGTCGGCCCTCGCCGCGCGCCGACACGTCGATCATGCCGGTGTAGCCGAAGACGGCGGTGCGCCAGTTGTCGCGCTTGACCGACTTGGCCGGTCCCTTGATGACCAGCGCCAGCTCGGCCTCGTGCATGAAGATCCACGGCTCGGTGAACTCCGGCAGGACGATCGTGTCCCCCGGGCCGATCACCGCGTCCGCGCTCTTCAGGAACATGTTGAGCGGCCGGGCCTCGAGCGCGCCGTGCTCCCAGTAGTTCGCGATGCACGCCAGGATCTTGCCCGGCCGCGGCAGCGGCGCCCGCAGGCGGACATCGGCGATCGGCAGCGCCTTGCCGTCCCGCGCCAGCCGCTCCAGCGCCGGACGCAGTCGGTCGAAGTTGTCGATGATGCCCGTCATCGTCGCGGTGGGCGTGGCGCCCGCGGGGACCGCGTCGGCGATGCTGACGACGCCCCGGTCGGTGAAGAGGCCCGGCAGTAGCTCTGGCTTTCCGGCGGTCTGAAATGTAACGAGCTTCACGATAACCTCCTCGTTGGGAATGCTCCTCTCGGCGCGCGAAGAAATAGCGCCGCGACCTCCGAGTGTCAAGAGCAAGAGCGAGGCATTTGCGTGTAGACTTGGCGCCTCGAGCGAGTATATCGAGGCGGGGCAGGGTCGGGGAGCTCCAGGGAGGGCCGAGGGATGATACAGGCCGCCGGGATCGACCATCTCGTGCTGCATGTCGGCGACGTCGCGCGCGCCAAGAAGTTCTACACCGAAGTCCTGGGTATGACCGTCTACCGAGAGAATGACCGGCAGGTATTCCTGCACGCGGGCTCCCAGGGCGTTGCGCTGTTCCGGAAGCAGGGGGACACGCCACTGACGACGGGCAATGACCTCAACCACCTGGCCCTCAACGTGGCGGCCGGCACATACGAGGCGCTCAAAGCCGATCTCGAAAAGCACGGAGTAGTCGTGACCGGCCGCCCCGGGGAAGACCGCTGTATCTACTTCCAGGATCCTGACGGCCATCGCCTCCAGCTGATGGTCCGCTCCTAACGGCCCCAACCCGAAGGAGGCACCATGAGGAACGGCTTGCGCGCGTGGGACGCTGATACGCACGTCAACCCCGCCGCGGAGGTACTGGAGCGGTACGTCGATCCAAGCTTCCGGCCGCGCCTGCCCGAGCTGGCGCAACACCGTCACGCCACCGGCCAGATCGGTGGCACCGCGGGCACCCACCAGTACCGGGTCGGGACGAAGCTCTACCGTCGTGTCCTCGGCGAGGCGAGCGCGCACGAGACCTTCACTGGGCGAGGCACCAACTGGAGAGGGACGAAGCAGCCGAGAGCTGGCGTCCAGGACGATCAGGCCGAGAATCGCATCCAGGACATGGACGACGAGGGGGCCGACGCGCATCTCCTGATCCCAACCTCGTGGGTCAGCGTCGTGGGCCTTCCTGACGTCGAGCTCGAGGTGGGGTTGATTCGCGCCTACCACCGCCATGCGGCTGACTTCTGCGGGCGGTTTCCCGACCGCCTCAAAACGATGGTCGTGGCCTCGACCCGCAACGTCGAGGAGGCGGTGCGCGAGATCCGGCAGTGGGGAACCTCGAAGTGGGCGGTGGCCGTCTGGCCCTTGCTCGCCAAGGATATCCCGGTCGACCACCCGGACCTGGAGCCCATCTGGAAAGCCGCCCAGGAACACGACCTGGCGGTGATGCACCATAGCCTGACCTGGAACCCCCCGTACTTTCCCGGCTACGAGGATCTGTGGGACAACATCTTTCTCGGCCGTCTCGCGTCCCACCCGTGGGGCGGTATGCGCTTCATGGCCGCCTTCATCGGCGCCGGAATCATGGATCGCTACCCGACCTTGCGCATGGGCATTCTGGAAACCGGCTCGGGATGGCTTCCCTTCTGGGCCAAGCGGATGGACGAGCAAGCGGTCTATGTCGGCGGCATCGCGCCGCTCAAGCATGCGCCCAGCGAGTACATGACCAGCGGCCGCTTCTTCTGCAGCATCGAGCATCACGAGGGCGAGGAGATGTTCAACTACGTCAGGAGCGTGCTCGGGGACGACGTCCTCATGTACGCGTCGGATTATCCCCACTCGGAATGCCAGTTCCCCAACTCGGTCGACAACGTGTTGAAGTGGTCGAGCCTCAAGCCCGACACCAAGAAGAAGCTCCTGTGGGACAATGCGGCCAGATTCTACAAACGGACCTGAGGAGTGACACATGGCTGAGATCAGCGGGTTGGGCCACGTCGGACTCTTCTGTAACGACCTGCCCAGGATGCGCGATTTCTACGCCCGCGTCCTGGGTCTCACGGTCAGCGACGAGGACATGACGCGGGGGATCTGCTTTCTGAGCGCGGCGCCCGACGCCGAGCACCACGAGCTGGCCCTCGTCCAGGCGAAGGACCCGGCCCAGAAGACGCACAACGTACAGCAGGTCTCCTTCAAGGTGAAGAAGCTCGACGACGTGCGGGCGTATTACCATCGGCTCCAGCAGGAAGGTATGAAGATCGATCGCACGGTCACTCACGGGATCGCCTGCAGCGTCTACTTCTTCGATCCCGAGGACAATCGCATCGAGCTCTACTACACGACCCCCTTCAAGGTCCGCCAGCCATTCGGGGAGCACATCGACCTCGACAAGCCCGACGCCGAGCTCCTGGCCTTCGCCAAGTCCTTCGAGGAGATCAAGGGGCCTCCGCGCGGCGCCCAGCAGCCCGTCGGATAGGGCCGCCGCCCGCGTTGACGCTCGCGTCCTCGGCCCGCGAAATATTTCTCGGGCTTCGCCCGTACTCTCGTAGCAGAAGGCGAGGAGCGTGCGGTCATCGAGAGGGACGATGCAGCGACCCAGGGCTCGGATGCTGACACTCTGCCGGCGGAGCTCGACCTCGCACGCCGCGCCCGCGGCGGCGATTCGGCGGCCTTCGACGCGCTCGTGCTTCGCTTTCACCGCTCGGTCTATCGCTTCTGCTGGCGAATGCTCCGGACGCCGGACGCCGAGGACCTCGCCCAGGACACCTTCATACGCGCCTTCGTCCACTTCGAGCGCTTCGACCCGAGCCGACCACTCCTGCCCTGGCTCATCGCCATTGCCCGCAGACTCTGCCTCGACCTTCTACGCCGGAGGAAGGTGATGGCCCGGGCGGACGCGATGCCGGAGCTCGTCCAGCCCGCGCCGAGCCCGGAGCGCGAAGCGTCGCTACGGGACGAGCTGTCGCGCCTCGAGCGAGCTCTCGCTGGGCTCGACGAGGGACCGAGGGAGGCCATCGTCCTGTTCCATATTGAAGCGATGTCGTACCGGGACATCGCGGCGGCTCTCGAGGTTCCAATGGGCACGGTGATGACCTGGCTGCATCGAGGCCGTGCGCAGCTCAAGAGGGCGCTCGATGAGGCGCCGATCGGGGGCCGGCCATGAGCCGGAGCCCCGACGAGAACGACAGGCTCGGGAGCCTGCTTCGGGCGATTCCGGCGCCGGAACCCTCCGCCGACTTTCTCGCCGGCGCCCATCGCCGGTATCGCGAGGCGATCGATGCGCGTCACCGGCGGGAAATCCATACGAGCTTGGCGTCCGGACTCCTTGGTCTGGGGCTGATCGCTTTCTTGGTCGTTCCGACCGTCGAGCCGGCCAGCCTCCTCGCATGGCTCGCCGAGGCGGCGGCCGACGTCGCGCGGTGGACAACGGGCGCGGTGGTCGTCCTCGCCCTCATTCCGCCGACCTTCTGGGCGGTGGCGGCGCTGAGCACTGTCGCATCCACGCTGACACTGATCTCCCTGGCCCACACGCGATCGCTACCGGCCCTGAAATAAGACAGGCGCTCGACCGTACTCCGGGCGAAGGGAGAACGGACATGAGCGTGAAGCCGATCATTGCCCTCGTCGTCGCCATCTTGTTTCTTCCCGTCCTCGCCGGCGCGGCCACCTCGGACACCGGGCGGCTCGAAGGTCGGCTTCCCGACAATACGCCGTTGGTCTCGATCGACCAGACTCGCGGCACCGTCCTCGACGCGCTCGGCGCCGTCTCGAAACAGACGGGCTGGAGCCTCGTGGTCACCGCCCCCGAGAGCGCGACCACTCGTCCGCTCGCCATGCAGGCGTCGAAGCGACCGGCGGGCGACGTCCTGAACCTGATTCTCGAGGCCGGCTCGCTCCGAGCCTCGTTCGCGGACGGCGTCCTGCGCGTTCGCTCCGACGTGCCGGCCGCGTCCGGGGTGACGGCGCGCGAGCGCAGGCGAGAGCGGGGTCGCCATCGGGGGGCCGAACGCGTGGTCATCGGCCAGTCCTTGAGCGTGGGCGCCGACGAGGTGGTCGACAAGGCCGTGGCCGTCGGCGGCTCGGTCACGATCGCGGGCCACGTGCGGCGAGACGCGGTCGCCGTCGGCGGCTCCGTCACGCTCCAGCCGGGCGCTCGCGTCGAGGGCGACGCCGTCGCGATCGGCGGCACGGTGTCGGTGGAGGAGGGCGCCTCTCTCGAGGGTGACAACGTGAGCCTCGGGGGAACGATCCCGACGATGATCGGCTCGGTGACTCGCTGGGCGGTGGGGGGCCGACCTCACCTCCGGTCGATGTTCGGCTTCGCCTCGAGACTGACACGCACGGTGCTTGTCCTCGCCATTGCGCTGCTCATCGCCCTCGCGTTCCCCGGCCAGGTCACCCGAGTCAGAGCCTTCCTCGTGAGCCGCCCGGGGCTCTCATCGCTGGCTGGGATCGCTGTGTTCCTGGGATTTCTGCCGCTGTGCGCCCTCCTGGCCGTGACGATCATCGGCATCCCGCTCATCCCCGTCGCGGTGATGCTGCTCGTTGCCTTGCTCCTGTTCGGGTTCACGGTCTCTGCCGGGTGGCTCGGCGAGAAGCTACCGCTCCTCCGCGAGAACAAGACGCCGCTCAGGGCGGTGGCCCTCGGAGGCGCCGTGCTCGTCATCGTCGGTCTCATTCCGTGGATCGGGACCCTTGTGCTCGCCCTCGCGGCCCTGGTGTCAGCCGGCGCGACCTTGCTCTCCCGCTTCGGCCGCACACTCGCAGAGGCGGCTTGAAAGGGTCGAGGTGAGGCGTGTACTCTCCGCGCAACGGTATCGGAGGAGGCTCGCCCATGTACGACTTGCTGCTGAAGGGTGGTACGGTCCTCGATCCCGCGCAGGACATGCGCGGCGCGCTCGACGTGGCGGTGCAGGACGGGAAGATCGCGAGCGTCGCCGCGAACATCCCCGCGTCGGAGGCTCGGCGCGTCATCCACGTGCCCGGCAAGACGGTGACGCCCGGGCTCATCGATCTCCATACCCACGTCTTCGACGGCGTCGCGGCCAACGGCGTCCATCCGGACATCGCGGGCGTGCACGCCGGCGTCACGACGGTCGTCGACGCGGGCAGCTCGGGCTGCGCGACCTTCAGCGCGTTTCCGCGGCACATCTTGCCGAAGTGCGAGACCGAGGTGATTCCGCTCCTGCACATCTGCCAGACCGGGCTCGCGACGAACCCGGACATCATCGCCGAGAGCAGCATCGATCTCGAGAGCACCTTGAAGGTCGCGCGGGAGCACAAGGGACTCATCAAGGGGATCAAGGCGCGCATGGTCTCGCCCGCGCTCGAGATCTTCGGGATGGAGATGCCGCGCCTGGCCAAGCGCGCGGCGCGCGAGAGCGGCGTGCCGCTGATGGTGCACATCGGCGATACGACCAAGCGCTACGACCCGAACGTGATCCGCGAGCTGCTGCCGCTGCTGGAGCCGGGCGACATCGTGACGCACCTCTTCACCGCCAACCCCGGCGGTGTCCTCGACACCAACGGAAAGCTCGTGCCCGAGGCCAGGGAGCTGGCCGCTCGCGGCGTCTGGCTCGACACGGCCCACGGCCGCATGAACTTCGGCTTCAACGTCGGCCGGCGCGTCCTCGACCAGGGTCTCACTCCGCACTGCATCAGCACGGACCTGACGATTCCGGGCCGGGCCAACACCGTGCACAGCATGGTGGAGATCATGGCGCGCTTCCTGGGCATGGGGTTCACCTTCGAGCAGGTCATCGCCATGTCCACGGTGAATCCCGCGCGCGCGATCGGCGAGGCGAACCGTCTCGGCAGCCTCGCGGTGGGGCGCCAGGCCGACATCTCGGTGCTCGAGGTCCGCGACGGCCGGTGGGTGGTCTACGACACCCTGCGCGACTCGATGAAGATCGACAAGACCGTCGTGCCGGTTTTGACCGTGAAGCGCGGCCGCGTCTTCGAGCCGGAGTGGGGTCCCCATCCCTGGGGCTGGGAGCCGGAGCGCGTCGGCTGATGAGGCAGTTCGGCCTGATGCTCCGGGCGCAGTTCCCGGGCGACGACGACATGCCCGCGCGCTTCCACGAGCTCCTGGAGCAGGCGCGGCTCGCCGACGCGCTCGGCTTCGCTTCGATCACGAAGGGTATGCACTACAGCAGCGCGCCGTGGCAGGGGCTGCAGCAGCTGCCCTTCCTCTCGCGCGTCATGGCCGAGGCGCCGCATGTGCGTCTCAACTTCGGCCTGATCTTGCTGTCGCTCCACAAACCCCTGGACGTCGCGGAGCAGATCGCGACCGTCGACGTCATGAGCGGCGGCAAGGTCATCTTCGGCGTCGCGCTCGGCTATCGCGACGTCGAGTTCCTCGCCTTCGGCACGACGCAGAAGGAGCGGGTGAAGCGCTTCGAGGAGAACCTCGAGGCGGTCCGGCGACTGTGGACCGAAGACTCGGTCGACATGGTCGCGTCCCACTTCACGTTGAAGGGTGCCTCGTCCTCTCCGCGGCCCGTACAGAAGCCGCATCCGCCGATCTGGATCGGCGCCAACGCCGATCCCGCGATTCGCCGCGCCGCGCGTCTGGGCGATTGCTGGTACGTCAACCCGCACAACCGCATCGAGACGATCGTGCGGCAAGTCGACGTCTACAAGCGAGCTCTCGACGAGTACGGCAAGCCTTTTCCAGCGGAATTTCCGGCGCGCCGCGAGGTCTTCGTGGCCCGGTCGCGGAGCGAGGCCATCCGGCTCTGCGCGCCGTTCCTGTCGGCGAAGTACAAGGCGTATCACGAGTGGGGCCAGGACCGCGCGATGCCCGCGGGCGACAACGACCTCGGCGCGGAGTTCGACGATCTGATCCGCGACCGGTTTCTCATCGGATCGCCGGACGAGGTCGCCGAGCAGATGCTGGCACTCAACCGCGCAACTGGGATCAACCATCTGATCATGAGCGTGCAATGGCCGGGGATGCCGCAGAGCCTCGCGCTGGACGAGCTTCACATGCTGGCCGAGGAAGTGTTCCCCAAGGTGCGGCAGGGCTAGCCGGCCGGGGCGCGCCTCTAAATTAAGGAGACGACATGCCCAAGAAAGAGATCGTCCAGGTGAGCCCGGCGGCGGCGAACGCCAACCTGTCCCCCGCCACCAAGTTCGGCAACCTCGTCTTCGTCTCGGGTCAGACCGGGCGCCATCCGGTCACCGGCGAAGTGGGCAAGGACATCCGCGAGCAGACCCGCAACGTGCTGGAGCGGATCAAGACGATCCTGGCGGCGGCTGGCACGTCGCTCGACAACGTGCTGACCGTGACCACGCACTTGACGAAGCGCGAGGACGTCGCGGCCTACAACGAGGAGTATGCGAAGTACTTTCCGACCAACAAGCCGGCGCGCACGACGGTGTCGGCGGCGCTCAACTCGCCCGAGCTGCTCGTCGAGATCACCGTCACCGCCTGCATTCCGAGCTGACGTGCCTGTGTCAGCCCGGTAGACGGAGCGCTAGCGCCGCCGGCATCACGTCGGCGAGCGCGCGCGTGAGCTGCCCCTTCTGGTCCCACGACGCGAATCTCAAGATCGGCGTCGTGCAGCCGGCGTCGACGTACGCGCGGATCTTCTCGACGACGGCCGCCGGTGGCCCGCACGCGAGCCAGCCCTCGATGTACTCGCGGCTCATCGCTGGGCTGTAGTAGGTCTGCAGGAACTTGACCGCTTCCTCGAGCGCGGCCTTCCGATCGTCGTTGATGTTGACCATGAGGTGCAGCGCCGACTCCATCGTCGCGGTCGCGCGCCCGGCCTCCCGCGCGACGCCGCGGATCAGCTCCCAGCGCTCCTTGAATCGCGCGACCGGCGTGTTGTCGGTCATCCAGCCGTCGGCGAATCGCCCCACGCGGCGGAGGGCGCGGTCCATGATGTGCCGCTGGGTCAGCTCGGGCTTGGGGTTCGTCGCGATCCAGATCGGCGGGCATGGCTTCTGGACTGGCTTCGGCTCGAGGGTGAGGTCGCGGAACTGGTAGAAGCGGCCCTCGTGGCTGACGTGGTCCTCGGTCCACAATTTCCGTAAGATGGTCATGCCTTCCTCGAGCCGTGGTCCGCGGTCCGCCAGCTTCACCCGGAACGGCGCGAACTCGGCCTCCGCTTTCTCGCGCGGCAGACTGCCGCCCACACAGGCTCCGAGGATCATCCGGCCGCTCGAGATGTGGTCGAGCGCGGCCCACTGGGCGGCGAGGAAGATCGGGTCACGCAGCGGAAACGTCGAGAGGCAGCAGGTCCCGAGCCGCACGCGCCGGGTGCGCGCGGCGATGGCCGAGAGCAGCACGAGCGACTCGAGCCGGGGTTTGGCGAAGAGGCTGTCGCCGACCCAGATGGAGTCGACGGCGCCGGAGGCGTCGGCCTGCTCGGACACCGCCAGCAGCTCGTCGACGCTCGTCGCGCCGAACAGTACGCCCCGGTTGGGGAGGCTGAGCCCGTATCGCGGAGCCCGCGACATACTCACGCGGGTAGGGGACGGCCCTTCGTCTCCGGCGCCGCGAACGGAGTGACGATGAGCCCGAGGAGATAGCTGAGTCCGATGATCGACGCCGCCGCGCTCACGCCGCCCAGGTTCACGATCAGCCATCCGGCCAGGAGCGGCCCGGCCGCCGCGAGATAGCGGGTGACGTCGAACACGAGAGAGATCGCCGAGCCTCGCACGGCCGTGGGAAACAGCTCGGGCAGGTACACCGGCATCCACGCGAACTGGCCGAGCGTGAAGAATCCGTTCACGGCAGCCACGAGCAGAAAGACGGAAGGATCTTGCACGGCGCGGAACAGCACGAGGACGAGAACGACCGCGCCCGCGTAGTAGACCATCATCGTGGGCTTGCGGCCCCAGAAGTCGGCGAGCACGCCGAAGACGAAATACCCGAGGATGCCCCCGAGGTTGTAGTAGAGCCCAGCCAGGGCGACCCAGCGCTGGGCGTCGCCGCCGGACCGAGCCGCGAGCTGCCCCGCGTAGAACGGGATCCACGTCGACACTGCCCACCACGCCACGATCGTGGAAAGCGACAGGGCGAGCAGGAGCAGCAGGCGCCGCCGAAGGTCGGGGATCGCCAGGATCTGCTTGACGGTGAACCCGACCAGGATTCGATCTTCGCGACTGACCGACTGCCCGCTCGCTAAACGCTGGCGCGCCTGACGCCGACGCTCGTTCGCGGCGACCCACAGATCGGGATCCCGCACGCTTCTTCGAATCCACAGCACCGAGAGTGCGGGCAGGACGCCGAGGAGGAACATATACCGCCACGCATCCGGACCCAGCGGTGCCACGTAGAGCCACACGCCCGACGCGAGCAAGAGTCCGAAGCCGATAGCTGATTGGAGCACGCTGGCGGCGCGGCCCCGCGACCTCGACGGCCAGGACTCACCCAGGATCGCGGTGCCGGGTCCCCACTCGGCGCCCAGGCCGAGGCCCGTCAGGAAGCGCAGGATCAAGAGGCTCGTGTAGCCCCCGGCGAATGCCGTGAGCCCCGTGAACAGCGCGTACCAGAGAATCGACAGCATCAGCATGCGCTTGCGCCCGATGTAGTCCGCAAGGACGCCCGCGATGATTCCGCCGGTCGCCCACCCGACGAGGGTCACGGCCAGGAGACCCCCGATATAGATCGGGAGGCTGGCGAGCTGCTCCGGGAGAAGGAGCTGGCGAAGAGCGACGCCCGCCACGAGGATCAGCGCATAGGTCTCGTAGCCGTCGAACATCCAGCCGAGGAAGGACGCGATCAGCGCTCGCCAGCTCGCCGCGGTCAGCGCCTGCGGTTGGGCATGCTCGGGGGCCGCGATTGTCGCCATCATCCCCTCCACGGAATCTCGGACTAGGGTCGGTGTCGGTCCTCTCGCTGCCAGACCGCGGTGAGCGCGTCGCGGTCGACCTTGCCGTTCGCGTTCTTCGGAACAGTGTCCACGACGACGACGGCCGCGGGCACCTTGAAAGCCACGAGCTTGGCGCGGCAATGCTCGAGGAGCGCCGCCTCAACGGGGTTTCGCCCTGGACGCGGCGCCACGAATCCCACCGGGACCTCCCCGTAGATGTCGTCGCGCACGCCGAGCGTGCCAGCGTCGGCGACGTCCGGATGCTCGAGCAGGCAGTTCGTGATCTCGAGCGAGGCGATGTTCACGCCGCCCTTGATGATGACGTCCTTCTTGCGGCCGGTGATATAGACGTAGCCCTCGTCGTCCCGCCTGGCGAGATCGCCGTTCCGAAAGCCGTCCTGGGGAATCGGCACGAGCTTGTCCGGCCCTTGCCAGTAGGCCGAGGCGAGCTGGCGGCCGCTGACGACCATCTCGCCTTCCTGGCCCGGCGGCAGCTCGCGCCCGGCGTCGTCGAGGATGCGCAGGCGGATGTTGAGGGTGGGCCGGCCGATGGAGCCGAGCTTGCGGTGCCCGGGAGCGTTCCCGCACATGAAGCCCGTTTCGGTGCCGCCGGCCAGCTGCACGATCGGGATACCGTAAGTCTTTTCGAATTCCACGTGCTTGTCGACCGAGAGCGGCGCCGTACTCGACGTCATGAAGCGGAGCGCCGGTAGCTCGGCCTTCGTCACGGCGGCCGGTCGCGCCAGCAGCATGTTGATGACCGTCGGGATGCCCACCGCGACCGTCACGCGGTGGTCTTTCAGCCATTCGAAAAACCGCGCCTGCGAGAACTTCCGCGCGAGCACCAGCGTGGCGCCGGTCAGGAGGGTCGGCCCGATCGAGAGGATCTGCGGCGAGGACCAGCTGAAGTGCCGGTAGTCGAGGATCGTGTCGGTGGGACCGAGCTCGAGCCGCTCGATCGGCGATTCGCACATGGCGTAGTACGCCTCGTGCGTCCAGATGGCGCCCTTCGGCGCATCGGTGGTGCCGGAGGTGTAGTTGATCAACGACCAGTCCGTCCGCGCGGGACGCGTGACGACAGGCGCGTCGGACACGCGACTCAGGCGCGCAAAGAGGTCGTCGGCCGCCGCGCGCTGGGCGGCCCAGCCTCCGAACGGGATCCACGACGCACCGCCCGTGCCGAGCGCACGCGGGTCGTTCGGCAGCTCGCGGCTCCAGAAGATGACCTTCGGCGCCACGTCGTGGAGGATCTGGCTCACGTGCTTCTCGCGGATCTCGACGTTGATCGGGTTCACGATCACGCCGGCGCGGAGCGCTCCCCAGAAGACGACCAGCGCCTCGACGCCGTTGTCGGAGAGCAGCGAGATCCGGTCGCCCGCGCGCACGCCTTCGGCCGTCAGGAAGTTCGCGAAGCGGCGCGTCAGCGCGTCGAACTGGCCGAAGGCGATCCTCGAGCCCTGGTCGGGGCTCTCGATGAAGATCTTATCCGGATAGCGGCGGGCGTGCCGCTCGAGTAGCGTGTTGGGGTCGGTGTAGGCGCTCGAGCCGTGGGCACTCACCGGAAGGGATACTGCGCCGGCGACAACGGCGCCGTCAAGCGAGGGAGCCGTGGCTGCGAGGAGCCGTGGCGGCGGCGGGGCGCCCTGGGGCGCCCGGCCCGTCTTGCCAATCACCGTGACTTGCAAAAGAATGTGCGGAACCGCACCAGGACGAGAGACAACAAGGACGGAGCGTGTTGACGCTGAATGGAGGGAGACCGGTGACCCGCATGAGACGAAGGCTCCTCATCCTGTTGTTCGGCGCAGGTCTAGCGGTCTGTTCGGTCGTCGTCCATCCCGGACTGACCTCGGCAGTGGAAGTCGGTGAACCGGCGCCCGAGTTCAAGCTGCCGGCCACGACCGGGGTGGACATTGCCCTGAGCGACTTCAAGGGCAAGCAGTTCGTGTTCCTGGAGTTCTACGGCTCGGATTTCGCGCCGACCTGAGCAGCGAACCTGTCGGCCAGGAAGGCCGACTACAAACGATTCGAAGCTCTCGGGGTCCAGATCCTCGCGGTCAGCGCCAACACGACCTTTTCCCAGCAGACGTTCGCTGAATCCCTCAAGCTGCCCTATCCGTTGCTCAGCGACTTTCCCGACCGGAAGGTCATCCGGGCCTACGGGATCCTCAACGAGCGAAGGATGACCGCGACCAGGATGTTCTTTCTCATCGATCGCCAGGGAGTGATCCGCAAGAAGTGGGTCGTCGAGAACCCAGACACGACGGTCGTGTACAGCGAGACGCTCCTGCGGGATATCCAGACGATCGTCGGAAAACCGTGACGGTGAGAGTGGGCCGCCTGGCGTCGATGCGGACTCCATGGTGGTCCGTGCTCGCGAGCGAGAGACACCTGCTCGCGTGGGCACTGCTCGTCGTCGCGCCGTGCAGTCCCGCGCGGGCCGAATCGGCGGTGGCGCAGCTCCTCAAACCGCTCGACCTCGTCGCCTACGCCTCTGGCACCGCACCTCCCCACTTCAGCGGTGGCACCCTCGATACCGGGCGGGTCTCGACCAGCGACCTCCGAGGGAAGGTGGTCCTCATGAACTTCTGGGCGAGCTGGTGCGCGGAGTGTCGTCCCGAGATGCCCGTGCTGGAACGGCTGTACCGGGAGCTCGCGCCGCAGGGTTTCGTCGTGATTGGAATCAACGCGCGTGAGAAGCGGGAAGCGGTCCGGCGCTACGCCGGCGAGCTGGGCCTGACCTTCCCACTCGTGTTGGACCCTGACGGCAAGATCAACGCGCTGTACGGTGTGGTGGGCATTCCGACGACCTTCCTCGTGGGCCGGGATGGGCGCGCCGTCGCTCTCGCTGTCGGACCTCGCGCATGGGCGAGCCCGCCAGCCCGCGCGCTCATTCAAGCGCTGCTCGCCGAGCCGGGGCCACGCTCAGGCGCGCAATGATGCGACTTCGCCTCGGTCTCCTGGCACTCGGGTGCGTCCTCGCGATCGACGGGCTGATCGGCGGCGCGGCCGAGAGCCAGCGAGCTGCCCGGCCCGTCCAGATCGGCGCGCTGACCGAATCCTGGGGCCCGACGCCAGGCATTATCGGGTTGCGGGATGGCCTGCAGGCACTCGGGTACCGCGAGGACAAGGACTTCACGATCGGCGTGCGCTTCACGCAGGGCGAGAGCGCCGAGCTTCTGGCGGCTGCCCGCGAGCTCGTCCGGCGCGGGGCGGACATCATTGTGACGACCGAAGGCGGCAATACCGCGAAGGCCGCGCAGATGGCGACCGATCGCATCCCGATCGTCTTCATCGGTGGGGGCGATCCCGTGGAATTGGGACTGGTGAAAAGCCTGGCGCGCCCGGGTGGCAATCTCACGGGAATCGCCTCGCTCGACGTCGAGCTCGCACCGAAACGGTTGGAGATCTTCCGGGAGCTGGTTCCCGGCCTGAAGCGTGTCCTCTTCGTCTACGACGCGACGAACAAGCCCGCCGTCGAGCAACTGGAACCGTACCGCATCGCCGCGCGGAGCCTCGGCCTCACGCTCGTGGAACGGCCGGTGCGGAGCCAGGAGGAAGCGGGAGCGGTCATCAGCGGGCTTCGGCGAAGCGACGTGGACGGAATCTTCGCGCCCCGGGTTCTGTCTCTGAACATCCCCGGCTTCATTGTCGCCACCTCCGTCAAGGGCACGTTCCCCACGATGTTCCAGGGCGCGTTCTTCGCGGAGCGGGGTGGCCTGGCCAGCTACGGCGCTACCGAGGGGGACCTGGGACGCCAGGCGGCGAGGCTGGTCGACAGGATCCTCAAGGGTGCCAAGCCGGCCGACCTGCCGGTCGAACAGCCGACGAAGTTCGAGCTCGTCATCAATGTGAAGACCGCCAAGGCGCTCGGCCTCACGATCCCAGCCTCACTGCTACAGCGTGCGGATCGACTCATTCAGTGAGGGGCGCCGCGTGGCCGATGCGCTAGGGAGTGGGCGAGGTCGTCGAGGTCGGTCGCCGGCGACACGCAAAGCGCCGCGCCCGTCCGCGGTCCTGTAGAATCCCGACAGGCAGACCGAAAGGAGCCCATATGCACGGCCGAGTCTTCGACGCGGTCGCCGAGGGCCGCGGCAGCGTGCGCGGCCCCTTCAGCATCATGATGTACAGCCCGCCGATGTGCGAGCGCGTGCTCAACACCAGCAGCTTCCTGCGCTTCCAGTCGTCGGTGAAGCCCAAAGAGGGCGAGCTGGCCATCATCGCCACCGCACGCGAGAAGGACTGCCCGTTCGTCTGGGCCGCGCACGTGACGCTGGCCCGCAAGGCCGGGACGCGCGAGGAGGCCATCGGCGTGGTGCGCGACCGGAAGGACGCGGGCGGTTACGGCCTCGTGACCGGCCTGCTGAACGCCTTCGAGATGGCGCCGGCGCCGGACGCCGAGCAGCTGCCGGTCTAGGAGAAACGAGCTCGGACTGGGAGGGAACCGTCATGATGACGCTGACGATCGAGCGTGTGCGCGCGTTCAACGGGCTCGACGTGCTGGTGGCGCGGGACGAAGGCCTGTTCGCGGCGGAGGGATTGGATCTCCGGATCGCGAACCCCGTGCCCGGCGACATCCGGTCCAGCGCCGACGGCACGCTCGCGGAGCCGGTCACGAATCAGGGACGGCTCCAGGACCGCGGCCAAGCCGCGATGTTCCAGGGGTGAGAGTGCGGCAATAACCGCCGGGTGGCGGAAAGCCGAGTGGGCGCGCTCCAGGTGGGGCGGCGATCGATGATTGTCTGCGGAGCCCTGGTCGTTCGGCCCGACTCGACCATCTACACGCCCCAGGAGCTCGCGGGGAAGCGCGTGGCCCTCGACTACGGCAACGGCACCGCGTACGCGGGTCTGCTGATGCTGGAGGGCGCGATGCCGCGCGAGGCCGTGCTGACCTGCGCCGCCACGGCCGATCCGGTCGAGCGCTTCGCCGCGCTCATGCACGGCGATTTCGAGGCGACGGTGCTGCAGGAGCCGTACATCACCGTCGCGGTGAAGGCCGGATGCCGCCTGGTCTCGACCACGTTTTTTCACGGCACCTGGGTCGCCGACCCGAGCGTCGGCTCGGAGGCCTACGCGGCCTTCGTGCGCGCCCTGACGCGCGCCGTCCGGCGCATCAACGCCGACAAGCGCCGCTACGTGTCCTACTTCATCCGCGATTTTCCCGGCGTGCCCGAGATCGAGGCGCTCGGCCCGGACGACTTCGACTTGAGTCGCATTCAGCTGAAGGAGCCGGGCCCGATCCCCGAGCACGAGGCGCGCTGGGCCTGGGAATGGATGGCCGGCTGGGGCCTGATGGACGGCGCGTTCGACGTCCCGACGCAAATCAACCGGAAGGTCGAGCGCGAGGCGCACGAGCTCGCCGGGCGCCTGAACGTGGAGGCTCGGTAGCGCCGTGCTGATCGACAAGGACGTCGCGATGAAGACGCGCGACGGCGTCACGCTTCGCGCCGACGTCTACCGCCCCGACGCGCCCGGTCGCTTCCCGGTGCTGCTCTCGCGGCTGCCGTACGACAAGAGCCTCCGCCGGCGCCCCGGCGATATCGACGTGTTCGTCGAGCACGGCTACGTCGTGATCATGCAGGACACGCGCGGCCGCTTCGCCTCCGACGGCGACGAGTACTACCCGTTGACCTGGGAGGCCCAGGACGGCTACGACGCCGTCGAGTGGGCCGCCGAGCTGCCCTGCGCCAACGGCAGGGTCGGCACGATGGGGCAGTCCTATCTGGGCGCGACGCAGTATCTGCTCGCGCCCACGCGGCCTCCGCATCTGGTCGCGTCGTTCCCCGCCTCCGCTCCCGGCGATTTTCACGAGTGCTGGGTGTACCACTCGGGCGGCGCGTTCGAGCTCGGGTGGCAGATTCCCTATGCGATTCTCATGGCGCGCGACACGATCGCGCGTCGCGGTCTCACGAACACGCTGTGGCCGGAGCTCGAGCGCGAGCTCGCCCCCGCGCCGACGCCATGGGCGCCGCCGCTGTCGCCCGAGGCCTACCGGCGCCTGCCGCTCGTGGACTGGGCCAAGCAGCTCGAGCCCGCCGCGCGCTACCTCACGGATTATCTCCGGCAGCCGGACGACGGACCACCCTGGTGGCGGATCAACGTCGAGCGCCAGCATGCCCAGATCGCGGTGCCCATGTACCACGTGACGTCCTGGTACGACATCTTCTTGCAGGGCGGCCTCGCGAACTTCTGCGGCCTGAGACGGAGCGCCATGACGGAGCCGGCCCGCGCCGCGCAAAAGCTCTTGATCGGCCCGTGGGCGCACCTGTTCCCATACACGAGCCCGACTTCGACCGGAACGGGCGAGATAGACTTTGGGCCGGCGGCGCTCGTCGACCTGCATCAGACGCAGCTCCGCTGGTTCGACTACTGGCTCAAGGGCGCCGACACCGGCATTCTCGACGAGCCGCCCGTGAAGATCTTTGTGATGGGCGAGAACCGCTGGCGCGACGAGCGCGAATGGCCGCTCGCGCGGACGCGCTACACGCCGTACTACCTGCACAGTCGGGGAGGAGCCAACGCCGCGGGCGGCGACGGCACGCTGAGCCCGCAGCCGCCGGGGGATGAGCACGCCGATCAGTTCGTCTACGATCCGGACGATCCGGTCCCCACCCGGGGCGGCAACACGCTCATCATCGCCATGGGCGTGCAGGATCAGCGCCCGGTCGAGGCGCGCAACGATGTGCTGGTCTACACGAGCAGCGTGATGTCGGAGGCTCTCGAGGTCACCGGCCCGATCACCGTGACGCTCTACGCCGCCAGCAGCGCGCCCGACACCGACTTCACCGCGAAGCTCGTCGACGTGCGCCCCGACGGCTACGCCCAGAACCTGGCGGATGGCATCGTGCGTGGGCGTTACCGCGATTCGCGCGTCGCGCCCACGCTGCTCGCGCCCGGTGCGGTGTCGAAGTTCACGATCGACCTCTGGGCGACGAGCCACGTATTCCTACCGGGCCATCGCATCCGAGTCGAGATCTCGTCCAGCAACTTCCCCCGTTTCGACCGCAACCTGAATACCGGCGAAGACCAGGCCACCGGCACTCGCATACAGACAGCGCAGCAGACGATCTTCCACGACCAGCGCCACCCCTCACGAATCACGCTACCCGTCATCCCGCGGTGACGGGCGCTCGCGACGCCGCGCTTTCGAGCTCGGTTCCGGAAGGGCCGGTGGCTAGCGAACCGCACTGGCCTCCCGAGCCGGGACGGCGAAAGGTCAAGCGCCCGAGGCGCCGAGGACCATGAGGCCACAAGCTCGCGCAGCCAGGGCCAGCGATGCGTCATGCGTGGCCATGACGATGTCGTCGCCGCTGTGCTCGCGCCAGAGTAGCGCCGTTGCCAGGTGGATCGCGTCGAGCGTGCCGAGCTCGGTTGGAAGCGGCTGGGCGGCCCGAGCGAGCACGGGCGCGGTCACCTCGACGACCTCGAGGCTGTCCAGGAGCCGGAACACGGTCGCTCTCCGCCGCGCCAGCTCCTGGTCCGACAGGCCGGCGCGCAGGCGAAGGCGGTCGAGCGTGCGAAGGCATTCGGTCTCGGCCAGCGCGCTGGCGACGCCCGTACGGACGACCGTCCACTCCTTGAGCGAACCGGACTGGCGAAGAACCTTTCGGAGCAGAACGGACGAGTCGAGGTAGGCGATCACCGCGCGGGCTGGCGCTCCTCGGCGAGGAGCGCGACGATGTCCACCTTGAGCCGCAGCGCGGGCGGGAGCGGCACGCGCGACAGCGGGACTGCGCCCGGCCGTGGGGAACGGACCGTGAGCGGGCGGCGCTCCGCATCATACGGGACGATGCGCGCGACCGGCCGATCGCGATCGAGAACAGTCAGTGTGCGCCCGCGGCGAACCGCGCGGAGATGCTCGCTCAGACGCGCCTTGAGATCGGCGATCCGCACGGTGTCCATGACCATAATCTAGTCATGAATGGTCACTATGTCAACGGCGCCTCAGCCGACCGCCCGGAGCCGGCGCGAGGTAAGCAGCAGGAGCGCGTTCGCCGAGACCATGGCGCCCCCGACCAGGACGGCGAAGCGGGCGTCGACGGCGGCGGCGAGCGCGCCGGCCAGGAGGCCGCCGAGGGGGAGCAGGTTCCAGCAGAGCGAGTAGAGGCTCAGCACGCGACCGCGAAGCTGGTCGGGGACCGACTGCTGGATGATCGTGGTGACGTGCGTCAGGTAGAACGTGCTGCAGAAACCGACGAGCGCCAGCATGGGCATCGCGAACCCCATCACGGGCGACCTCGAGAACAGCATCAGCGCCACTCCCATGCACGCCGCCGCGGTCAGCATTACCATGCCCGGGCGCAGCATGCGCTGGGCGAGCGTCGCGATGATGAGCGTGCCGGCCATCGACCCGGCGCCGTGCGCGGCGCTCATCAGTCCGTATCCGACCGAGCCCGTCCCGAAGTAGCGGTCGGCGTAGACCGGCAGCAGCGTGATGTACGACAGGCCGAACAGCGCGTTGAAGAGCGCCAGGCTGATCAGGCTCGCGAACACGAAGTTGTGGCCGACGAAGCTCAGGCCCTCGACGAGCTGCGAGAGGACATGTCGCCCATCGCCCACCGGGGCGTCCTCGCTCAGGTGGAGGCGGCTGTACAGTGCGAGCGCGGTGCACGAGGCGACCGCGGCGAGCCCGAACCCGACGGTGCCACCGAATGCCGCGATCAGGACACCGGTGATCGACGGGCCGATCATCCGCCCGGCCTGCCAGGGGATCGAGCCCAGCGCGATCGCGTTCCGGAGCCGACCGCGATCGATCAGCTGGGGTACCAGCGCCATCCGGCTCGGCTCGTCGAACGCCCGGAAGGTGCTGCTCAACGCCGCGAGCACCAGCAGGTGCGGGACGCGGACCATCCCGCCCACGGTCAGGCCGAACGCGACGATCAGGGTCGCGGAGGTCAGGATCGTCGTGCCGATCAGCAGCCGGAGCCGACTCGTGCGATCGGCCAGGACGCCGGCCAGCAGCTGGAAGACCACGAGCGGCGCCCCCTGCGCCAGACCGAGATAGCCGAGGTACAGCGGGTCCCCAGTCAGCTCCCAAGTGATCCAGGCGAAGGTGACGTACTCCGCCCGGTGCCCGAGGACGTAGAAGATCAGCCCGACCCAGTAGAGACAGTAGTTGCGCGCCTTGAGGGCGGCGAACGTCGACAGCCGGCCGGTGGCCGTCTGGCTCGCGCTAATCGGTAATCGAGCGATAGATCTCGACCTCGGGCGCGCCCTGGGTGAGCCCTTCCTTCTCGCGGCGCTCGCGATACGCGGCGAGGTGCGGCGCCTTGCGGTGGGCATCGAACGCGGCGTCGTCCTTGTACTGCTCGTAGAAGATGAAGACGTCGGGGTCCTTCGTCGACCGGTGCGGGCGATAGATGAGGCAGCCCGGCTCGGCCTTGCGCACCGCCGCGACCTGCTCCTTGAGGAGCGCCGCCAGCGCGTCGCCCTTGCCCTTCGCCGCCCGGATCTTCGCGACTACCGTGAGAACGTCAGCCATCGCTCTCTCCTTAACTTAGAGGCGCGCTTCGGCCGGCGGGGCCCCCGCCCCGCGACGGCCTGCAGCGCGCACCGCCGCTCGAGGCCGTGGATCGGCGCTGGCGAGCGCGAACCACGCTAGGGCAACTCCCGCGACTCGTCAATAGCAGGGGGCGACTTCCGCGCCGAGATCCATTAGGATGGCGGCAGAGCGTGTCGCCACGCGGCTCGCCGATCATGCGCGAGGAGGAACCCCGGTGCCGAAGGGACTGACCGTCGTGCTCAACCAGCCTGGAAAGCCGCTCGAGCTCGAGACACTGCCGACGCCGGAGGTCGAGCCCGGCGGCATCCTCATCAAGAACACGGCCGCCGCCATCTGTGGATCCGACCTCCACTACTGGCGCAACGACGGCAACTACTCCGGGCCCGACATGCGTCGGGTTCCCGGCCACGAGTTCACCGGGGTGGTCGCGAGCCTCGGCAAGGGCGTGACGACCGATTCCCTGCGGCGCCCGCTGAAGGAAGGCGACCGCGTCGCGTTTCCGTTCTTCAACCCGTGCAATCGCTGCTACTGGTGCATGCGCGGCGAGCATCACGCCTGCCCGCACCGCCAGCGCCGGAGCAACCAGTTCACGCTGGACGAGTACCCGTACTGCGACGGCGGCTACGCCGAGTACTACTTCCTGCCGCCCGGCCACTACGTCTTCAAGGTGCCCGACATCCTGCCCGACGAGGCGATTCCCCCGGTGAACTGCGCGATGTGCCAGGTGCTCCACGGCCTCGAGTACGCGGGCATGCAGTTCGGTGACGTCGTCGTCATCCAGGGCGCGGGCGGTCTCGGCATCTACGCGGCGGCCATCGCCGCCGAGAAGGGCGCGTCGAAGGTCATCTCGATCGACAGGCAGCCCCTGCGCCTCGACTTCGCGCGGAAGTGCGGCGCGACCGACGTCATCGACATGAACGAGCTCCCGACGCCGGAAGCCCGGGTGCAGCGCGTGAAGGACCTCACCGACGGCCGCGGCGCCGACGTGGTGGTCGAGGTCGTCGGCATCGCGGCGGCGACGGTCGAGGGGCTCGACATGGTCCGCTTCAACGGCAAGTTCGTCGACATCGGCAACATCGTCCCGCAGCCCGTGAGCTTCCCCGCCACCAAGGTCATCTCGCAGCAGATCAAGTGGATGGGGCTGATGCACTACAATCCGTGGATCATGCCGAGCGCGCTCGATCTCCTGGTGCGGACGCGGGACAAGTACCCGCTCTCCAGGGTCGTCTCGCACAGCTTTCCGCTCGCGGACGTCAACAAAGCGTTCGCGTTCGCCGAGTGGCAGGGCAAGAACGCCGGGACGGCCGCGACGCGCGTGATCCTCAAGCCGTAGCGCCGGCGCCGTCCGCGATCAGCCAGTCGAGGATTCTTGGATTTTCGTCCCGCGGGTAGGTGTGGGACAGGTCCTCGAGCTCCCGGTAGACGAGCCGCGCGCCGGCGGCCAGCAGGGCCTCGCGCCCGAGGTGCGCGACCGCGATCGGGAACATCCAGTCGAGCGCGCCGTGGACCATGTAGATCGGGCGGCCGGACGCGTGCGCCAGCCCGCCGGATGCCAACAGGTAGGGGTGGAGCACGCCGCAGGCCGGCGCCAGGTGCGTGAACGGCATCCCGTCGCGGAGACCGCAGAGGAGCGCGTACGTGGCGCCGTCCGACATCCCGGTCAGCAGCACGCGCGCGCGGTCGACCGGATAGCGCGCGGCCACGGACGCGACCATCTCCCGCAACGCCTCGGCGTCGACATCCTCGCCGCCCATGATCGACCAGGTGCGGTCCCGCGACGTCGGGGCCATCACGAGCACCCCGCGCGAGCGCGCGTCTCGTAGCCAGCTCCAGAGGAAGTCGCGGCCGTGACCGCTCCCGCCGTGGAGGGCCACGACCAGCGGCCTCGGCGTCCGACCGTCGCAGTCCTCGGGGACGTAGACGGAGAACCCGCCCCGGGCGTCGCGCTCGTTCGCGGCGTGTAGCACGCCCACCCGGACCTCGTCGTCACGGAGCGCGCCGTCCCGTAGTCGCGCCACGAGGTCGTCGTCGTCGCGCCGCGCGGGCTCGAGAAACCAGCGGCTCACCGGCTCGAAGACCGGCGCCAGCGGATAGAGCGCCTCCTGCGCGCGGGCGAACCGTCGGAGCGCGCGGTAGAGGCCGATCGGCTCGCCCGGCGAGCGCGCGGCGTCGACGAACGCCGCGACGAGCTCGAGCGTCTGCCGCGACACGTCGACGAGCCGGTCCCGCATGAACCGGAGGTCGTCCGGCCACGCAAGCTCCTCGAGGGCGCGCAGCGGCCCGGCCACGGCTTCCGCGCAGGGCGCGAGCTCCGCGGCCAGACGTCCGGCGAGCGGAGGATGGAGGTGCCGCTGGACCCAGCCCACTCGCTCGAGCGTCCCCAGGAGCGGCTGGAGCACTCCACCGATTGCGTCGATCACTTCCGGGGACGGCGGCATGGTCGCAAGCATCTTACAGGGACTGTCGTCGCGTTGACGCCCCGGCCCGTTCGCGGCCCTTCTGGCACCGGCCGACCGTCGTCATGCGGCGGTTACGCCGCGACTTTGCTGGGCGGCGAGCCTGGCACCGGCGCTGCTTCATCTAGACCGCATGATCCACCCCTTCCGGATATTCGCGGTCGCCGCCGTCCTCGCGATGGCGCTCGACCCCGACCGCGCGGGCGCGACACCGCTCCGCACCTTCTACGTCGATCCCGCGGGTAACGACGCGGCCGCGGGCGCGGCCGCCAGCCCCTGGCGCACGCTCCAGAAAGCCGCCAACACCGTTCGCGCCGGCGACCTCGTGATCGTCCGAGCCGGGCGCTACGCGGGCCTCTACCTGACCACGAGCGGGACCGCGGCCGATCCCATCACCTTCCGGGGCGAGCCGGGCGCGACCGTGGACACGCAGAATCCGACGACGCAGGACGGTATCAACCTCGAGGGCGCGAGCTACGTCGTGATCGAGGGCTTCACGGTGACCGGCGTGCCCCGCGCCGGCATCCGCTCGGTCCTGAATCATCACGTGGTCATCCGCGGCAACACGGGCGACCTCAACGGGCGCTGGGGCATTCTCACCGGCTTCAGCGACGACCTCCTGATCGAGAGCAACGTGATGTCGCGCTCGCAGGCCGAGCACGGGATCTACGTCGGCAACAGCGGCGACCGGCCCGTGATCCGCCGCAACATCGTGTGGGGCAACCGCGCCAACGGGATCCACATGAACGGCGACGTGAGCCAAGGCGGCGACGGGATCATCTCGGGCGCTCTCGTCGAGGCCAACACGATCTACGACAACGGGCTCGGAGGCGGCTCCGGGATCAACTGCGACGGCGTGCAGAGTTCGGTCTTTCGCAACAATCTCCTGTACGGCAACCACGCCAGCGGGATCTCCCTCTACCAGATCGACGCCGCCCAGCCCGCCCGCAACAACCAGGTTCTCCACAACACCATCGTGCAGGCCGCCGACGCGCGCTGGGCGATCAACATCCAGAACGCGAGCACCGGCAACGTCGTGCGGAACAACATCCTCTACAACCAGCACTCCTTCCGCGGCTCGATCGCGATCTCCGCCGACAGCCTGCCCGGCTTCGTGAGCGACACCAACGTGGTCATGGACCGCGTCTCGACGGACGGCGGCAACACGCGCATCAGCCTCGCGGCGTGGCAGAGTACCACCGGCCAGGACCTCCACTCGAGCATCGCCACGCCGGCGATGCTCTTCGTCAACTTCGCCGGCAACGACTACCACCTGAGCACCGGCTCACCGGCGCGCGACGCGGGCGCGACGCTCGCCGCCGTGACCGACGACCTGGAAGGCGCGCCACGGCCCCAGGGAGTGACGTCGGACATCGGCGCCTACGAGTTTCCCGGCGCGCCCACGCCGATCGCGCTGACCGTGACGCGGACGGGCAGCGGCACCGTCACCAGCGCGCCGGCCGGGATCGACTGCGGTGCCGCCTGCGCCGCGACCTTCACGGCCGGGACCAGCGTCACGCTGACCGCGGCGCCCGCGGCCGGGTGGATCTTCACCGGCTGGTCGGGCGGAGGATGCGCGGGCCCGGGGACCTGCGCGCTGACGCTCACGACGGCGACGACGGTGGGGGCGACCTTCGGGCCGGCGCCGGTGACGCTGACGGTGGTCCGCGCCGGCCTCGGCAATGGCAGCGTCACGAGCGCGCCCGCCGGCATCACGTGCGGCACGACGTGCTCGGCGAGCTTTCCCTCGGGCAGCCCGGTCGTCCTCACGGCCACGCCGGTGGGCGGCGCGGTCTTCGTCGGCTGGTCGGGCGGCGGCTGCACGGGCGCCGGCACCTGCACGGTCACGCCGGTCGGAGCGACGACGGTCACCGCGACATTCGCGCCGCCGCTCGTCACGCTCACGGTGACCATCGGGGGTGCTGGGACCGGAACGGTGACGAGCGTGCCCAGCGGCCTGACGTGCAGCACCGTCTGCACCGCGAGCTTCGCGGCCGGGGCCTCCGTGGCGCTCACCGCCACGCCGGGCGCTGGTGCGGTGTTCGCTGGTTGGTCCGGCGCCTGCGCCGGCTCGGCGCCCTGCACGGTCGTCCTCGATCAGGCGCGCACCGTGACCGCCAGCTTCCGCCGCGTCTTCGCGGATCCCGCGCTGACCCCGCTCGAGAGCATCGTCCGCGCCGTCCACGTCACCGAGCTCCGCGCCGCCATCGACACGCTGCGGGCCCGTCAGGGGCTCGCGTCGTTCGGGTGGACCGACCCGGCGCTCGTCGCGGGCGTGGCGGCGATCAAGCGCAGCCATCTGGTCGACCTGCGCGCCGCCGTCGCCGCGGTCTTCACCGCGCGCGGGCTCCCGGCTCCCGCGTGGACCGACCCGGCGATCACGGCCACCGCGACGGTCGTCCGAGCCGTCCACATCACCGAGCTCCGCGCCGCCGTCCTCACCCTCGAGTAGCGCGCCCACGAGCGCCGATCCGCGTCGTTAGCCGCGCCGCCGATCTCTCGCGGCACGCATTGACCCATCCTCCAGTACACTAGGCCGGGGCGGACCTGACGACCGTGCTGGGCGTGGTGTTGCCAGGCGCGAGCGGCTTCGACATCCTCCGCTGCATCCGCGCCGCATCGCGCATCCCGGTGCTCATGCTGATCGCGCGCGGCGACGACGTGGACCGGATCGTGGGGCCCGAGCGGGGGGCGGCCGGATGTCCATCTGGTCACCACCCATCTGCAATCTGCTTACCAGAGTCTGCAATCTGCGCGTACGGCTATCTTCCTAAATCCTCGCGTGCGTTGACCTCGATCCTTTGGCACGGGAATTGCCACCTACCACAACCAATTAAAGTGATCCCGCAGTTACCCGGTGACGTCGAGCGTTGGTATACCGTGCGAGAGGCGGCGAGCCTCTGCCACCGCGCCGAGGGCACCATCCGAAATCTTCTCTCAAAGTATGAGCTGCCACGACGCCTCGTCCGGGGCCCCGGCAGGAACCCGAGAAGGATCGCCCTGCTCTCCCCGTCGACCATCCGGACTCTGCAGCGTCTCACCCTCCGCCCCTGACTCGGCAGAATGCCGACCCTTCACACTGGACTATCACACTGGCCCGTCACTCTAGACTGACACCGTTCCCCTTTGCGCGAGCGTCACGCGCCCGGCAAACTGCGTGGCATGCGGCGGGCTGTCCCTCGGAGCGTTTTCAGGCCGGCAGCGCCTGAGTGCCCAGCCGCTCGAAGTCTCCTCTTCGTCGAGAGGAGGTGGTACTTAATGGCCTAGGTCTAATTCAGCCTCGCACTTGTGTTGAGTCAGTTGGCTCATCACTTCCAACCCAAGGATAGAGGAAATCAGACATGGAAAAGAGGGACAAACTCGAGCTTGTGATCGAGCAGCTAGAAGAGCGCATCGCGCCCGGTGTTGTCCATCCCCATGGAAACAATGGGTGGGGCAACGGCGCGGAGGGGACGAACGCCGGCAGCGACTCCGGTGCCACGGCAGATTCAAAGAGCACTGAGTCGGCAGTCGACGGCAGTCCGAACGACGGCACGCCGAACTCCACAACGCGTTAGATCGGGTGCAGCGGGCGGGCGGGGCAACCCGCCCGCCCGCTCGAGGCCCGGGGGCCAGGGGTTCTAGCCCTGGCGCCTGGCGCGTACCCTTTAATGCAATAGCGAGGAGGCACTGCTGAGCCCCGCACTCGTGGCATCCACGGGAGCCTCGCTCCCTTGGTGAGAAGTCCATGTCTACTGTAGTGACACAAGAGCTGCCCAAGCTCCGGAGCGATCTCGTGATCAGCCGGCAGGGCGGCGCGGTCGTCCTGAAGGATCCGGCGACAG
>Ga0137403_10000878_pt1 | contig 38587 bp, 41 predicted proteins | sample CZOMad2_1_16fung_FD_122057 | JGI IMG/M metagenome (GOLD analysis project Ga0137403, IMG submission 122057) | Vadose zone soil fungal communities from Angelo Coast Range Reserve, California, USA - CZOMad2_1_16fungal (Hybrid Assembly) | ecosystem: Environmental > Terrestrial > Soil > Vadose zone...
GGCGTGTTCAACTACATGGACGACCCCGATCTGTTCCTCGAGCGGTACACCTCGGGGGACACCAACAACTGGGGTCGATTCTCCGACCCGCGCATCGACGACCTGTTCGCGCGCCAGGCGCGCACGCTCGATCCGGCCGAGCGCAAGCGGCTCGTCAACGAGATCGAGAAGATCGTGCTGGAGAACGCGTACCACATCCCGGGCCTCTGGTGGGCACGCAGCATGGTGCACTGGGCGAAGGTGAAGAACTACGTGGCGCCGCCGAACCACTACTCGAATCAGAAGCTGCAGGACGTCTGGCTCGCCGAGGACTGAGCCGCGCCACCTGACAATCGCCCTGACAGGCGGCACAGATTGACAAGCACGCGCGCCCTTGGTAGCGTCCGCCGCTAAACCGACGTTCATCACGATCTAGCGGCCCGCGTCCGAGGGAGGTTCCAGATGGCGGGAGTTCTCCGTCACCGAACGCTGTTCACCGTCGTAGCGCTCGCGGTCGTGGTCGCCGCAGCGACCCCCGCTGCCGTCCAGGCCGCGGACACCCCGCGCCGCGGCGGCGTGCTGCTGGCGGTGATCGGCGCCGATCCGCCGAGTCTCGACCCGCACCAGGAGAGCACCTTCGCTACGCTCCAGCTGGTGGCGCCGCTCTACAGCACGCTGCTGCAGACCGACCCGTACGCCTACCCGAAGATCATCGGCGACGCGGCCAGCGAGTGGAAGATCTCGCCCGACGCCTTGACGTACACGTTCAAGATCCGGCCGGGGATCAAGTTTCACGACGGCTCGCCGCTGACCTCGGTCGACGTCAAGGCGACCTACGACAAGCTCATCTCGCCTCCCGATGGGGTCCGCAGCGTCAGGAAGAACGCGTACGCAGCGGTCACGAGCGTGGAGGCCCCGGAGCCGGGCACCGTCGTGTTCAAGCTCAAGTTCCCTTCGGCATCGCTCCTCGAGAATCTGGCCTCGCCGTGGAACGTCATCTACCCCAAGAAGTACCTGGACAAGGACCCGAATTACTTCAAGGCGAACGTGGTGGGCTCCGGTCCGTTCAAGTTCAAGAACTACACGCGCGGCTCGACGTTCGAGGGGGAAAGGAACACGGACTATTTCGTGAAGGACCGCCCCTACCTGAACGGCTACAAGTTCTTCATCAGCCCGGAGACGTCCGTGCGGGCGGCGGCGGTCCGGTCCGGGCGCGCGTACATCGAGTTCCGCGATCTACCCAGTGCCGAGGTGGATGCCATCAAGAAGCAGCTCGGCGACAAGGTCGCCGTCCAGCAGACGCCCATGACCGGCCAGTTCGGGATCGCGATCAACAATACCGTGAAGCCCTTCAACGACGTGCGCGTCCGGAAGGCCCTGACGCTCGGTCTCGATCGCTACACCGCGAGCAAGGTGCTGTTCACGCTCACCAGCCTGAGAGACGTCGGCGGGCTGCTGCGCCCGGGCACGGACTGGGCGCTGCCGGACGCCGAGCTCCAGAAGCTTCCGGGGTTCGGTAAAGACCAGGAAAAGAATCGGGCTGAGGCCAAGAAGCTGCTCGCCGAGGCGGGTTACCCCAACGGCTTCAAGCTGGTCTTGAAGAACCGCAACGTGAAGCTGCCGTACCAGGACTTCGCGGTCTTTGCGATCCAGGAGTGGCGGAAGATCGGTATCGAGGCCGATCACCGGCCGCTCGAGACCGCGGCCTGGTTCGCGGATGGGCGGGATACCGGGAGCTTCGAGCTGATCATCGGCCCGACCGTCGAGGCCAGCGACGACCCCGATCTGTTCCTGAGGCGCTACACGACGGGCGACTCGGAGAACTGGGGCCGCTACAGCAATCCGGCGATCGACGACCTGTTCTCCCGGCAGTCGCGCACCCTCGACCATAAGGAGCGCAGCAAGCTGGTCCAGCAACTCCAGAAGGTCGTCCTCGAGAACGCGTACTACATGCCCGGCCTCTGGTGGTCTCGAAACGTCGTGCACTGGACCAAGGTGAAGAACTACGTGGCGCCGCCCAACCACTACGCCAACCAGAAGCTGCAGGACGTCTGGTTGTCGGAAGACTGAGCCGGACGACGTGAGGCGGGCATGAGCACGTACATCGCGAAGCGGCTTCTGCTGATCGTCCCGACGCTCTTCGGCGCCGCGGCCCTGGTGTTCCTGATCATGCGCGTCATCCCCGGGGACGTGGCGCTCTTGATCTTCGGCGGCGACGCGGGGGGCCACATCGATCCCAAGCAGCTCGCCGCGATGCGCGCGCGGCTCGGCCTGGATCAACCCCTCTGGGTGCAGTTCGGGACGTGGCTCTGGGGCGTGGTGCGCTTCGACTTCGGCAACTCGCTCTGGACCGGGCGCCCGGTCATCGAAGAGCTGCTCATTCGCCTGCCCCTCTCCCTCGAGCTCGCGCTCGCGGCAACGGCGGTGTCGGTGATCATCGCGATCCCCTTCGGCATGATCGCCGCCGTCCGCCAGGACACCTGGATCGACTATGCCGTGCGCGTGATCAGCATCGGCGGCCTGGCCATCCCGTCGTTCTGGGTGGGGATCCTCTGCATTCTGCTGCTCGTGATCTTCTTCGGCTGGGGGCCGCCGCTCGAGTTCACGCCCCCGTGGGTCGATCCCTGGGTAAATTTACAAATGATGATCTGGCCGGTGGTGACCGTGGGCTATCGCTACGCCGCCGTCACCACCCGTATGACGCGCTCCACGGTGCTCGAGGTCCTGCGGGAGGACTACATCCGCACGGCGTGGGCCAAGGGCTTGCAGGAGCGGGCCGTCGTCATCCGTCACGCCCTGAAGAACTCGATGCTCCCGGTGATCACGCTGATCGGAACGGAGTTCGCCTTCCTCATCGGCGGCCTGGTCGTCACCGAGACGGTGTTCACGCTGAACGGCGTCGGACGCTTCCTGGTGGACGCCGTCGCCCACCGGGACTATCCGGTCGTGCAGGCCCTCATCTTCATGACCGCCTTCAGCTTCGTGATCGTGAATCTCCTGGTCGACTTGACGTACGCCTGGTTCGATCCGCGGATCCGGTATCGCTAGCCATGGCGACGAACCTCGAGCTGGCCCACGCGACGGCTTCGGCCGACCTGGCGCCGAGACTCACCGTCGCCGAGGAGGTGGCGAAGTTCGTCCGGACGAAGCCGCTCGGCGCGATCGGAGCCGCAATCATCCTGGGTATGCTGGGCCTGGCGCTCTTCGCCGGGCTGCTGGCGCCCTACGATCCGTACAACGGCGACTACGGCCAGCAGTTCGCCAGGCCGAGCGCGGAGCACTGGTTCGGCACCGACGAGTTCGGGCGCGACGTGCTGAGCCGGATCATGTACGGGGCGCGCATCGCCCTGTTCGTCGGGTTCGTGGCGTCGTTCACGGGCTGCACCATCGGCGGCCTGCTCGGCGTGATCAGCGCCTACTGGGGTGGGAAGGTCGATCTCCTCCTGGAGCGGCTGATGGACATAATGCTGGCCTTCCCGCAGCTGATCCTCGCCCTGGCCATCGCCTCGATCCTGGGCCCGGCCGTCCAGAACGTCGTGATCGCGATCTCGATCCCCGTCATACCCCGCGTCGCGCGCGTGGTGCGGTCCGCCGCCCTGTCCGTCAAGGAGAACGTCTACGTCGAGGCCGTGCAGGCGCTGGGCGCCTCGCGGCCCCGCGTCATCCTGCAGCACATCCTCCCGAACGTCGCGGCGCCATACATCATCATGCTGACCGCGCAGCTTGGGGCCGCGATCCTGGCCGAGGCGGCCCTGTCCTACCTGGGACTCGGCGCCGCCGAGCCGACGCCATCCTGGGGGCTGATGCTCTCCGGCTCGGCGCCCTCGTACGCCGAGAAGGCGCCGTGGATCGCGCTCTTCCCGGGCATCGCGATCAGCCTCGGCGTGTTCGGCTTCAACCTCTTCGGCGACTCGCTGCGCGACGCGCTCGACCCCAAGTTGCGGGGGCGGTGAGCCCAGGCGGCTCGCGCCGCCGGCGCGCCTATTTCCTGCCCAGCTCCGCCACGGCTCGATCCCGGTAGGCGAAGTTGAAGAGGCGCGACACCGGCAGCAGGTCCTTGTACTTCAGGAAGCCCATCTCACTGCTGAGCCGCTGCATCGAGTCGAGGACGGCGGGGTCCATGTCGAGGTTCGGGTCGAGCACGTGGGCGCGGGCGCGCCGGATGACGTCGGCTTTGGCGCCCGTGTACTTCACCATCAGATCGATGTTGCGCTCCTGCTTCCAGCCGTTGTCGAGGGCGAGGTCGCGGGCGGCCTTGAGGTAGGCCACCATCACCTTGTGGGCCAGATCCGGGTCCTTGGCGACCCACTCCTTGTTCCAGAAGATGGCGGTGATCGGCGTGGCCTTCGCGCCGGCGGGCCGGGGCAGCGGACGCACGGCGATCCCGCGCTCCTCGGCCAGGGTCGGAAAGGGTTCGGTCAGGATCGCGGCCTCGACGGCGCCCGATTCGAGGGCCGGCACCATGTCGGGGAACGGCATGATCTTGACCTCTACATCTCGCAAGGTTAATCCGTCTTTCCTGAGAGCCTGGTCGAGCATCCATTCCACGGCCGCGCCACGGACGTTGAGCGCGACCGGCTTGCCCTTGAGATCGGCGATGCGCTTGATGTCCTTCCCCCACGACGCCTTGCGGACAGTGAAGTAGTCTTCGACGTAGCCGGAGTGGAGCGGCGCCACGAACTCCACCGGCAGCGACGACGCCACGGCATTGAACCCGGCCGCCCCCATGCCGGTGCCGCCCATCTGGAGCTGACCGGTCGCCACCTGCGAGAGGATCTCGGTCCCGCCGGCGAGCCGGACGGTCTCGACGCCGATCCCGGCCGCCGGCAGGTGCCGGTCGGCCATGATGTAGAGCGCCGCGAACGAGTCCGAGGGGATGTAGCCGACCCGGACCGTCGGCTTGGTCTGCGACGACACGGGCACGGTCGCGGCCAGCAACAGCAGCACGGCGACAAGAAATCTCATCGATGTCTCCTCGGCTCAGGAGCTCGTTCGCGGGAGAGTTTCGCGATCAGGGCGCCGACTGGATGAGCCGCGCGACCTCGCCGGGCTCCGGCATGCGCCCGGCCCGGCGATTGGAGAAGACCGTCCGGCCGTCCACCGTGACCGTCAGCTCTCCGAAGCCGCCCCAGCGGATCCGCGCGCGCACGTGCAGCGTGCCCTGGAGCTCGTCGCGCAGGCGTACCGCCTCGCGTCGGAGGTCCCTTCAGACCAGGCAGCGCTTGATCTCGACCTGCATCGCCGAGGAGTTTTAACCACGGTTCGACGAGGAAGGCAAGGATGCTTGACGGCCCCGCGGCGGGGCGGTATACCGCTCGACACGAGGGCGATAAGCGGAACCGTCGGCGCCGTCGCCGGGTTATGGGCCCGTTACTTCACGGCGCCGGCCGGCAGGCCGGCTCGATCTCAACGCCCGATCACACGAGGAGGAGACCCATGAGAGTGCAACGGCTCCAGACCCTGGTCGTCGGCGCAGTGCTGATGCTGGCAGCGACAACGGCATATGCTCAGCAGCCGGCCGCCGCCCCGCCACCGCCTCCGCCATACGGCCCGGCCATCACCCTCGAGCAGGCCAAGAAGGTCATGGCGGGCGCCGAAGCCGAGGCGAACAAGAACAAGTGGAACGTCGTCATGGTCGTTCTGGACTCCGGCGGTAACCTCGTGATGCTTCAACGGATGGACGGCGCCCAGTTCGGAAGCATCGAGGTCGCGCGGGAGAAGGCCTACTCTGCGGTCGCCTTCCGCCGGCCCACCAAGGCGTTCGAGGAGGCGCTCGGACAGGGCGGTGCCAACCTCCGTATCCTCCGGCTTCCCGGCGCGAGTCCGCTCGAGGGCGGGCTGCCCATCGTCGTCGACGGCAAGCTGATCGGCGCGGTCGGCGTCTCGGGCGTGCTTGCGACCCAGGACGCCCAGATCGGCCGGGCTGGTATCGAAGCTCTGAAGTAAGCACCCGCGCGATGGGTCGGGCCTCGGGCCCGGCCCGTCGCGCGTCCAGCGTCAGCGCCTGACCAGAACGATGCCGACACCCGCGCCCAAGGTCCTCGTGAACGAGGTCAGCGTCACCTTCGAAAGCCACCGGCGCTCGGTCCTGGCGCTCGACCGGATCTCGCTCCAGGCTCAGGCCGGCGAGTTCCTCTGCGTCGTCGGGCCCAGCGGCAGCGGCAAGTCTACCCTGCTGCGCGTGCTGGCCGGGCTTCTCCGCCAGAGCGCCGGCGAGGTCCGCATCGAGGCCGATCACCCCGGCTCGCCGCTGACCGCGATGGTGTTCCAGGAGCACGCGCTCCTGCCGTGGCGCACGGTCCGGGACAACGTGACGTTCGGCCTCGAGAACCGCGGCGTGGGCCGGGCGGAGCGGGAGGCCCGCGCGCGAGAGATGCTGGCCATGGTAGGGCTCACGCGATTCGCCGCGCACTACCCGCACCAGCTCTCCGGGGGCATGAAGCAGCGCGTGGGCATCGCCCGTGCGCTGGCCAGCGACCCGGAGGTGCTCCTGATGGACGAGCCGCTGGCGGCGCTCGACGCCCAGACGCGGACGATCATGCAGGAGGAGCTGCTCCGCATCTGGGCCGCGCTCGGCAAGACCGTCGTCTACGTCACGCACTCGCTCGAGGAGGCGCTCCTCCTGGGCGATCGGATCGTGCTCCTCAGCGCGCGGCCCGGGCGGGTGAGCCGGATCTATCCGGTGGACCTCGGGCGCCCGCGCGGGCTCGAGGTCCGTGCGTCGCCGGCCTACGGCGCGCTGCTCGAGACGATCTGGGCCCGTCTGCGCGAGGAAGTCGTCCGCGCGATGGCCGAGGACCGCGGCCCGGATCCGGATCGGGCGAGCGCGTGAGGCGATTCGGGCGCTGGCTCGCCGAGCATTCGATAGCCGTCGGCTCGCCCCTCGTCCTGCTCGGCGCGTGGGAATGGGCGAGCGCGACGGGTCTCCTGCGCGAAGCGTTCTTCCCGCGCCCGTCGACCATCGCCGTCCACCTCCGTCAGCTCGGCGCCGACGGAACGCTCTGGGGCCATCTCGGGGCGACGCTGGTCCGTATCGGCTGGGCGTTTGCGCTGGCCGCCGTCCTCGGCGTCGGGATCGGTCTGGCGATGGGACTCTGGCGCGGGCTGCGGGAAGGCCTCGATCCCGTGTTCGCCGTGATCTACCCGATCCCCAGCATCCTGTTCCTGCCGCTCGTCGGCTTCCTGGTGCCGCCGGGCGAGATCGCGGTGGTCGTGACAACCGCCGTGACGTCCTTCTTCCTGATCGCCTTCACGACGACGCACGGCGTGCGGCAGATCGACCGCCTCGTCGTCGAGGCCGCCACGCACTACGGAGCCCGGGGCTGGCGCCTCTTCACGGCGGTGCTCCTGCCGGGATCGCTCCCGTCCATCTTCACGGGCCTGCGGCTCGGCCTCGGCTTCGCGCTGATCGTCGTGGTGGCGGTCGAGATCGTCTCCACGAGCCGGGGGCTCGGGGCGCTTCTCTGGCTCTCGTGGCAGATCCTCAAGGTCGAGGACATGTACGCGACCTTCTTCGTCATCGCCCTCGTGGGCGCGGTCCTGTACTACGGCCTGGCCGCGCTCCAGGCGAGGCTCCTGCCGTGGGTCCAGGACGTGGCGGACCGGTAAATTGAGCCTCGCGGTGCCCGTCGCCCTGCTCGCCCTCTGGGAGATGGCCTCGCGGCTCGCGCTCGTCTCGCCGCGGTACTTCCCGGCGCCGACCACGATCGGCGCCGTGCTCGTCGATCGCCTCGCCGCGGGCGATCTCGGCGGGGCACTGCTCGTCACGCTCGCGCGACTCGGGCTCGCGTTCGCGCTCGCCGCCGTACCCGGCGTGCTCCTCGGCCTCTTGATGGGGATCGCGCGGCCCTTCCGCGCCGCGGTCGAGCCCTACGTCGCGTTCGTCTTCCCGGTCCCGAAGATCGCGCTGCTACCGTTTCTCCTGATCATCCTGGGCGTCGGCGAGCCCGCCTTCGTCCTGACCGGGGCCGCCTCGGCGTTCTTCCAGATCGTCATCAGCACGCTCGGCGGCGTACGGACGATCGACCCGCGCCTCCTGGAGGTCGGACACAACTACGGCGCTCACGGCGCGCGCCTCTTCTGGAAAGTGATCCTCCCGGCCGCGCTCCCGGCGATCTTCACGGGTCTACGCCTCGGGCTGGGGCTGGCCCTGATCGCCCTCGTGGCCGTGGAGTTCATCGCGGCGAAGTCGGGGCTCGGACACCTTGTCTACCGCCACTGGCAGATGCTGAGCACACCGGAGATGTACGCGGCCTTCGCGCTCGTCGGCGCGCTCGGGCTCCTGCTCACCCGGGGGCTTCGCGCGCTTCAGGCCCGGCTACTGAGCTGGCAGGAGGAGAGCTTCTAGAACAACGTGCAGGCCTCCTCGAACTCGAGCCGCGGGAGCTTCGCCATCACTTTCGTCGGGTCGCCGTGGCCAATGTTGCAGAGGAAGTTCGACTTGACGCGGCCGTCGGGAAAGAACTCGGCGTCGACCTTGGCGTTGTCGAAGCCCGACATGCCGCCAACGTCGAGCCCCACGGCGCGCGCGGCGATCATGAAGTAGGCGCCCTGGAGCGTGCCGTTGCGAAACGCCACGGTCTCGGCGAGCTTCGCGTTCGCCTCGTAGGGGTTCTTCATCTCCGGCCGGTGCGGGAAGAGCTTCGGCAGGAGCTCGTAGAAGCGCGTGTCGTATCCGATGATGGCGGTGACCGGCGCCGCCTTGGTCTTGTCGACGTTACTCGGGCTGAGCGCGGGAATCAGGCGCGCCTTCGCCTCTGGGGTCCGGACGAAGAGAATCCGCGCCGGGCACGAGTTCGCGCTCGTGGGCCCGGAGCGCATGATCTGATAGATCGCGCGCAGCTCGGCCTCGGTCACGGGCGTCGGGAGCCAGCCGTTCTGGGTCCGCGCCTTCAGCAAGATCAGGTCGAGGGCCTTTTCGTCGAGCTGCACGTCGTTCCTCCCGCTTTCCGTCAGTTCGTCTTCGCGTCCTGGATCGCCCGCCACACCCGGTCGGCCGTCGCGGGCATGTCGAGCTGCCGGACGCCGACCGGCGCGAGCGCGTCGATGACCGCGTTCATCACGGCCGGCAGCGCCCCGACGGTTCCGGCCTCGCCGGCGCCCTTGGCGCCCAGCGGATTGAGCTTCGTGGGCACCGGGTTGCTCTCGATGTGCATGTCCGGGAGGGTATCGCCGCGCGGGATGGCGTAATCCATGAACGACGCGGTCAGGAGCTGGCCGGACTCACGGTCGTAGACGACCTGCTCCATGAGCGCCTGGCCCACGCCCTGTGCCACGCCGCCGTGGATCTGTCCCTTGAGCGTCACGGGATTGATGACGGTCCCCACGTCGTCGACGATCACGTAGCTCACGATCTCGACGGCGCCGGTGTCCGGATCCACCTCGACCTCGCACACGTGGCAGCCGTTGGGCCACGTCGCCTGCTTCGGCGAGAAGGTCCCGGTCTCGTAGAGACCCGGCTCGACCCCCGGCGGCAGCTGCTGCGGCTGGAAGGCGGCGCGCGCCACGTCCTTGAGCCCGACGGCCCGATCGGTTCCGACGACGCCGAACTTGCCATCGGCGAACACCACGTCGGCCTCGGCCGCCTCCAGGAGGCGCGCCGCGATCTTCTTGCCCTTCGCGATCACCTTGTCGGCGGCCATCCACAGCGCGGTGCCGCCGATGACCGTCGACCGCGATCCCATCGTGCCCATGCCGAACGCGACCCGGTCGGTGTCGCCGTCGACATAGAGCACGTCGGATGGATCGAGTCCGAGCCGCTCGTTGAGAATCTGCTTGAAGGTCGTCTCGTGCCCCTGGCCCTGGTTCTTCGAGCCCATGAGAACCGTGGCGCTCCCGCTCGGCGCGAAGCGGATCTCCGCGAACTCCGGCTGGGCGCCGGCCGCCTGCTCGATCGGGTTGACGACGGCCAGCCCGCGCAACCGGCTACGTCGCCGCGCCGCGTCGCGCCGGGCCGCGAAGCCGGCGACGTCACCGAGCTCGAGCGCCTTCTCCATGCTCGTCGCGAAGTCGCCGCAATCGTACGTGGCCCCCAGCGGGTTCTTGTATGGCATCGCCGAGGCGGGGAGGAGATTCTTGCGGCGAAGCTCCAGCCGATCCAGCCCGAGCTCGCGGGCGGCGTCGTCGATCAGCCGCTCGAGGACGTAGGTGGCCTCCGGGCGGCCGGCGCCGCGGTACGGCGCCGTCGAGTTCGTGTTGGTCATGACGCTGGTCACGTGCACGTACGCCGTCGGGAACGCGTAGACGCCGACCAGCGTGACCACGTTGCTGAAGGTCGCCAGTAGATTCCGGTCGGACGAGATGTAGGCGCCGACGTTCGCGAGCGTGTGAACGCGCATGGCCAGGAAGCGGCCGTCGGCGTCGAGGGCCAGCTCGGCGTCGCTCACGTTGTCCCGCGCGTGCTCGTCGGCCAGGATCGCCTCGCGCCGCTCGCACGTCCACTTGACCGGGCGGCGCAGCTTGCGCGCCGCCCACAGCACGAGCTTGTGCTCGGGATACTGCCAGCCCTTCGTCCCGAAGGCGCCGCCGACGTCGCCGGCGACCACGCGGATCTTGTGCTCCGGGACCTTGAAGATGCTGGTGGCCAGCGCGTTCCGGACGCGATGCGGGTACTGGACGTCGGCGTAGAGCGTGTACCGGTCGTCGTTCGGATCGTAGACCCCGAGGGAGCCCCGCGGCTCCATGAACTGGGCGTGAACCCGCGTGATGACGTAGCGGCGACGCACGACGCGATGGGCCCGGGCGAAGGCCGCCTCGGTGGCGGCTCGATCGCCCGCCTCGAAGATGTTGGAGATGTTGTCCGGGCACTCGTCCCACACGGGAGCGGCCCCGGGCCGGGTGGCCTCGGCCGTCGCGGTCACGGAGGGCAGGGGCTCGTAGTCGATCTGGACCAGGTCGGCCGCGTCCTCGGCCTGGGCGCGCGTCTCGGCGACGACGAGCGCGATCGGATCGCCCACGTAGCGCACGCGGCCCCGAGTGAGACCGTGATGGGGCCGGGCGAACATCGGCGACCCGTCGGGACGCTTGCGCTTGAGCGTCATCGTCATGGTCCCCAGACCCTCGACGTCGGCGCCGGTGAAGACGGCAAGGACTCCGGGCGCGCGCAGCGCGGCCGTCGTGTCGACGGCGCGCAGGCCGGCGTGGGCGTGCTGCGAGCGCACGATCACCGCATGGGCCTGGCCTGGCACGTTCACGTCGTCGAGGTAGCGACCGGCGCCACGCAGGAGTCGGACGTCCTCGACACGCTTGATGCCTTGACCGATGCCGTACTGCCCCATCGAGAGATCTCCTTTACGGCAGAAGCCGGGCGCCAGGCGCCGCGGACACCGCGAGGGCCACGGCGAGCACGGCGCCCAGCAGGGCCGTGAAGCACGAAATGGATCGCGAGCGCATCTCCGCCTCCTCGGGGGGTGAAAGCCGCACCGGAGCCTACCCGCCGGTGAGGGGAGAGTCAAGACTGCCGGGGCTACCGAGGCGACGGAAGAGAGCGCGGGGCGGTCAGGACGACGGGGACTTCAGCTTCTCGACGAGCCGCTCGTAGGAGGCCGTTCGGATGATCTGGTCGAACTGGGAGCGATAGTTCGCGACGAGGCTCACCCCTTCGATGAGGACGTCGTAGATGAGCCATTGGCGATCCGGCCCGCGGACCATCCGGTAGTCGATCGGCAGCTCCCGGTTCGTCCTGTCCATGATCTTCGTTCGCACGGTCGCCTGATCGCCTTCGATCGACTCGCCGGTGTAGGTGATCTGCTCCCCGTCGTAGCGCTCGATCCGGGTCGCATACGTGCGCGCGAGGAGGTTGCGGAACAGCGGAACGAACTCCTGACGCTCGGCGTCCGTGCGAGTCTGCCAGTGGCGGCCGAGCGCCCGCCGGGCCATCTCGGCCCAGTCGAACATCGGGTCGGTGATCTCGCGCAGCGCCTTCCGGCGCTCGGCGGCCCGGTCGGACCCCTGGAGCGCGGGGTCGGCGAGCGTCTTGAGGGCGCGATCGATCCCGGCCCTGAGCTGGTCCGTCGCTGGCCCGGCCGATGCGCTCGATGCCACTAAGAGCATGAAGAGGGCGCCGAGGAGCACGCCGCCAGTCACGGGCCCGCCCCCGGCGCCCGCCCGAACGTCAGAGCGTCCAGCTGGAGACGGAGCCGCCGAACCTCGACCGGCTTCTCGAGCACTGTCAGCACGCCGTCCTCGCGCCGGTAGCGAGGGACGCCGTCCACGAAGCTCGAGATCACGATGCCGCGCGTGGCCGGATGCCGCAGTCGCGCGAACGCGAGAAGGTCGGCCACGATCATCGCCGCGTGGCCGCCGAGGCGAACGTCGTCGTCCAGCAGCAGGAGATCGAACGCGTGCGCGGCGACCCTCGCGAATCCCTCCCAGATGTCCTGGGCGACGTCGACCTCATGGCCGTCCGCCGACAGGATCGAGCGCAGGCCCTCCCGCGCGTGCACGTCGCGCCCGACCACGAGAATTCGCAGAGACATTCGGTCGTCTTCATAGCAACCGGCGTGCCGCGCCCGACTCCGGTCGGCCGCGAGAGCCAAGTACTCGAAAAATCGTGGTGACGGCAATCAGCGACGGGAGGGAAACGACGCGACGTGTAGAACTTACAGGCAATTCTTACTTCGACGTTGCGGCGAGGTCGTCGGTGAGCGCGCGCGCCTTGCTCGCGAGGTTCGCGGCCCGCGGGTAGTCGCGCTGGCCCAGGGCCGTCTGAGCCTGGTCGAGGAAGTTCTTGGCGTTCTGGAGCGCTTCCTTCTGCGGCGGCTTCAGCGGTCGGCCCTCGAGCTCCGCGATGCGCCGGGCTGTATCGCCGATGTCCTGCCGCGCCCCTTCCGCGAGCCGCTGCTCCTCCGCGGGCGACAGCTCGGGACGGAGCGGGGGCTGCGGCCCGCCCTGGGTCCGCTGTTGCCCCGGCGTCGCGCGTGGGGCGGCAGGCGGCGACGGGTCCGCGGGCCGCTTGAGAACCACCTCCGTGTCGACACCGCCGCAGCCGCACAGGGCGATCAGGGTGGCGGTCAGGAGCACTCGTGGCGTCATGGCGACGACCGCCCCGACGACACCGGCAGCGTCATCGTCATCACGGTGCCCCGGCCGACCGCCGAATCGACGTCGATTCGCCCGTCGTGCATCTGGACGATCCGGTAGACCATCGAGAGTCCGATGCCGGAGCCCTGGGGCTTGGTCGTGTAGTAGAGCCGGAATATCCGCTCGAGATCCTCCGCCGGAATCCCGACCCCCTCGTCGCTGACCCGGACCTCGATCGCTCCGTCCGGGCTGCGGCCAGCGGCCAGCGTCACGGCTCCGCCGGCCGGCATCGCCTGGATCGCGTTCGTCACTAGATTCGTGCACGCCTGCTGGAGGAGCCCCACGTCGCCGGGCACCGGGGGAAGCTCCGGCGCCACGTCGAGCGCGATCCGCGACCCGGCGCGCGCCGCCTCGGGCGTCATGAGCCGCGCCACCTCGGCGAGCAAGGCGCCAACGTCTACCGGGGCGAGATTGAGCTCCTCGGGCCTCACGAACTTGAGGAATCCGTGGACCACCCGATCCAGCCGCTGGATCTCGTGAGCGATCACGTCCAGATTGTCGCGCGCTGCCGGGTTCGTGCCGCCGAGACGCGCCTTCAATAGCTCGAGATGGATGCGCATCGCGTTGAGGGGGTTCTTGACTTCGTGCGCCACTCCCGAGGTGAGCCGGCCGAGCGCCGCGAGCTTCTGCGAGTAGGTCACCAGCGACTGGACGGCCCGGACCGGATCGAGATCCCTCAGGGCGAGAACGCCGCCACCGGCCCGGTCGCCGCCGGGAATGCGATAGCTCGACACCGCCAGCTCGCGCGTCTGCCCGTCGGGGCACGGCACCTTCACCGGCGCGTTCCGCCGCTCGATCCCGTCCTCGAAGAGCTCGACGACGAACGGCGCCAGGGGATGGTCCGGTGCCTGGAGCGGCTCGGACGTCTCGGCGAACGCCGAGTCGACCCACTTTCCGAGCAGTGCTTCCGCCGGCTGGTTGCAGAACACGACCTGCCGCTTGGCGTTCAGCACGATGACGGCGTCCTCGAGGCTGTCGAGGATCCCGTCCATGTGGTCGGCGTTGACTCGCTCGCCCAGCTTGTTGACGCGCGCGGCGAGCTCGCCCAGCTCGTCGTCTCGCGTCAGATCGACGGCGCCGGACTGGCGGCGGCCCAGCCGCTCCATGGCGCGCGCGATCCGCTTGAGCGACCGCAGGAGCACGTGACCCGTCCCCAACCCGACGACGAGGACGACGCCGAGGGCAATGACGGCGAGGACGAGGCTATGAAGCGCCGCGCGCGCCAGCTCCTGCCGGAGCAGGCTCGTCGACACGCCGACGCGCACGACCCCGAACGGCTTCTCGCCAAGCCGCATCGGCACCTGCGCCTCGTACACGTGCGGCTCCCGCAGCAGCGAGGCGACGATACGCAGCGTCCACCACGTCTTGACCTGGTCGAGGCTCTCCTGCGGAGGCAAGCGCTCACCGTCGAGCTTCGGGTTGCTGTGGGCGAGGATGCGATCCGACGGGTCGACGATGGCGGCGTACACCACGGTGTGCGAGTAGCCGACGATGCCCTCGAGCATGGCGCGAATCCCCGGATCGCGCTGGATGAGCAGCGGGTCGGCCAGGGCCGACTCCGCGACGACGCGCGAGCTCTGGTGGTAGAGCTGGCGCGCCAGGAGCTCGCCCTCTTCGACCGCGCCGCGCAGGGCGATTCGAGCGACGCTCGCCAGGTGGGCGACGGTCGACCCGGCGACGACCAGGAGGACCGCAGCGCCGAGCGCCACGGCCTGGCGGGCGCGGAGCCCAAGGCTCATCGGCTCAGGCTCGGTACTTGTGGAGCTTGTTGTGCAGGGTCTTGAGGCTGATGCCCAGGATGACGGCCGCGCGGGTCTTGTTGCCGCCGGTCTGCTCGAGCGTTCTCAGGATCAGCTCCCGCTCGGCGTCCTCGACAGTGGTGCCGACCGACAGGACCACCTCGGCCGCGGTCCCCGACACGGTGGGCAGCGGCGCCTCGTCGAAGGCCGGCAGGTGTTTGGCGCCGACGAGGTCGTCGGAGCAGACGATCACCGCCCGCTCGATCACGTTGCGGAGCTCGCGCACGTTCCCGGGCCAGCGGTGGCGCCGGAGGACGTCGAGCGCGTCGTCGTCGACGCCGCGGACCGAGCGTCCATGCCGCTCGTTGAACTCGTCCAGGAACGCCTGCACGAGCTCGGAGACATCCTCCATCCGCTCGCGCAGCGGCGGCACCGTGATCGTCAGGACGTTGAGCCGATAGTAGAGGTCCTCACGCAGCGCGCCGTCCTGCAGGGCCTTCAGCGGGTCCTTGTTCGTGGCCGCCACGATCCGGACATTGACGTGCGTCTCGCTCTGGGCGCCCAGGCGCCGAAACTGTCCCTCCTGCAGGACCCGCAAAAACTTGGCCTGGGTGCCGGGCTGCATCTCTGCCACTTCGTCGAGGAACAGGGTCCCGCCGTCGGCCAGCTCGAAACAGCCCTGGCGCCGCTCGACGGCGCCGGTGAAGGCGCCCTTCTCGTGGCCGAAGATCTCGCTTTCCAGCAGCGTCTCGGGAATGGCCGCGCAGTTGACGGCGACGAACGCGCCCTTCCGGCGCGACGACAGCATGTGCACCGTGCGGGCCACGAGCTCCTTCCCGGTGCCGCTCTCGCCGCTGATCAGCAGCGTCGCGTCCGTCGGCGCCGCCACCTCGACCTGGCGCATGACTTCACGCATCCCGCCCGAGCTCCCGACGAGATGACCGCACGCGCCGCGCTGTCGGAGCTGGCGACGCAGGAGCTGGACCTCGCGCGTGGTCTCGGTCCGTTCCAGCGCCCGGTCCAGGACCAGCTGGAGCCGCGTCGGATCCACCGGCTTGGTCAGGTAGTCGTACGCGCCTTCCTTGATCGCCCGCACCGCGCTGTCGATGCTGCCCTGACCGGTGAGGAGGATCACCGCCGTCGCCGGAAAGTCGCGCTTCATCTTGTCGAGCAGCCCGATGCCGTCGAGCCCGGGCATGACGAGATCGGCGATCACGAGGTCGGGCGTCCAGGCCGCCGAGCGCTGCAGGGCTTCCTGACCGTCGGCCGCCGCCGCGGCCTCGTATCCCCAGATGGTCAGAAGATCCTTGAGCCCCGTCCGCGAGGCCGGCTCGTCGTCGACGACGAGGATGCGCGCCTGCGGCGCGATCTTGCTCATGACATCGCAGCCCGCCGAACCAGGCGCAGCGGCGCGCGACTCGGGACGCTCCACTCTAGCCGCGCGATGCGCCGGACCACGTGACCGCAGGGTCCCAGCACGATCGACAGAATCTCGTCGCGCGTCTCGTGCCAGTCTTCAATCGACCGCAGCGCCCGGCAGCACTCGCAGAACGTCGTCATGGTCATGATGGTCATTCGCTCCTCGTCTCTGGGGCGTCGTCGTTCTCATCGGTCGCGACCAGCGCCAGCACCACCGCGTCGGGAAGGACGCGAACCCCGTCCACCGAGACGTGCGGAAGCCCCATCGCAATGGCGCCGCGAACCGACAGCTGGAACGCCTCGCGCACAGCGAGCTTGATCCCGAGCTCGCTGTGGTCCTCGAGCGTCACCTTCGTTTCCATGCGGACGACTCGAGCCGAAACCGGAGCGGCGGCGACACACAACGCGAGCGATACGGCGACGAGCCGGACGAACACGCGCATTGACGCCTCCCGCGACGATTTGTCTCCTGTGACGCCCCGGACCGGAGCATCGGTCGTGCCAGCGCGCTGACCTGCGGCCTAAGCGCTTGACTTCGCGGCGGGGTTCGTCGGGGATCGAAGCGTCGAGCCGTCAGGGGCCAGTCGACAGAGCAACAAGTGCGACGTAAACCTTACACAGGTGTCGGCCGGACGTCGCCCTGACCGTCAGCGGTCTAGGGTATCCACCTGAGGCGCGCTTTCGCCGACCGGCTCGCGCGGCGAGCCGCGCAGCCAGTCCGAGAGTCGATTCCACCCGCCGACGACGGAATCGACGACGCCGCGGTGCTCGTCGCACGGAGGCGGCTCGGTGCCGGTCAGAAACGCCTCGCGGATCACGACGGGACACGCCATGACGGCGCGCTTGCCGTTGCCGGCGTCGATGTCGGCGAAGACGATCCCGGGCGGCACCGAGAACTCGCCCTGCGGATAGGTCTGGATCGCCTGCTGCATGAAGTCCGTCCAGATCGGCAGCGCCGCCTGGGCGCCGCTGAGACCGTGAGGCTCGCCGCTGTCGAAGCCGACCCACACGAGTGTCAGAAGCCTGGGCGTGTAGCCGACGAACCACGCGTCACGGCCGTCGTTGGTCGTGCCGGTCTTGCCCGCCACGAGGTCGGGCAGACCGCTCGCCCGCGCGGCGCTCCCAGTTCCGGACGTCATGACGCCCTTCAGCAGCGACGTCATAAGGAAGGCTTCCGCCGCCGGCACAGCCTGCACGGGCGCCTCCGCGCTGGCCGGCTGCACGTCCTCGTCGCCGAACTGGACGGCCCGGATGCCGGAAACGGCCGGGAGCCGGACGCCGCCGTTCGCCAGCGTGACGTAGGCGCGCGCCAGATCGAGTGGCGCGACCTCGAACGCTCCCAGCGCCATCGCCGGCACCGGGGTCAGGTGACCGCGCAGGCCCAGTGTCCTGGCCATCTCGACGATGCTCGGCAGGCCCACCGTCTGCGCGATCCGGACGGTCGCGGCATTGAGCGATCGCTCCAGCGCCTGCCGGACGCTCACGCTGCCCTCGTAGCGGTCTTCGTAGTTGCGCGGGCTCCAGGGCTGGCCGCCCAACTTCAGCGTGATCGGCAGATCGTCCACGCGCGAGGCCGCGGTGAATTGCGGCGCGCCGTCGCGCGCGTGGAGCGCGGCGAGGTACACGATCGGCTTGAAGGCCGAGCCCGGCTGCCGGCGGGCGAGGGTGGCGCGGTTGAACTGGCTGGCGAGATAATCGCGCCCCCCGACCAGGGCGCGAATCTCGCCCGTCGCGGGCTCCACCGCCACCAGGACGACCTGCAGTCGCCGCCCGGGATCCCGCCGGCGCAGACGCGGCAGGCTGGTCTCGATCCGGTCGAGGCCGCGGACGGCGGCGGCCTCCGCGAACTTTTGTAACGTAAGGTCGAGCGTGGTCATGACGCGCACGCCGCGCACGCGGGAGACCTCCGGGCCGAAGCGCTGCTCGAGCTCCTGGCGCACGTGGTCGGCGAAGTACGGCGCCGACTGTCCCGGGCTGGCCAGCAAGCGCACCCGCACCGGCGAGCGCCGGACGCGGTCATATTCCGCCTGAGAGATCGTCTCGAGCTCCCGCATGCGCGCCAGCACCACGTTGCGCCGATCGCGGGCCCGGGAGGGGTCGACCGCCGGCGAGTACACGTTCGGCCCGCGGATGATCGCCGCGATCAGCGCCGCCTCGCCGGTGGTGATCTGATGAACCTCCTTGCCGAAGTAGGCGCGCGACGCCGCACCGACCCCGCGGATCGCGATCGGGCCGCGCTGGCCGAGGTAGATCTCGTTCAGGTAGGCCTCGAGGATCCGCTGCTTCGAGTAGCGAGACTCGACGAGCGCCGCCAGCCACGCCTCGCGCAGCTTGCGGAAGTACGTGCGCTGGGGACTCAGCAGTCGCACCTTCACGAGCTGCTGGGTGATGGTGCTCCCGCCTTCCTTGACCTTGCCGGCGCGCAGGTTGGCCCAGGCGGCCCGCACGAGCGCGCGGGCGTCGAGCCCGCCGTGCTCGAAGAAGCGGTGGTCCTCGGCCGCCAGCACCGCGTCGATCAGTACCCGCGGCACCTCATCGAGCCGGACCGGCCGATGGTCCTCGCCGGGGCGGTCCGTCGCGCTCGCCAGCACTTCGGGCTCGAGCGTGAGATCGGCGACCTCCTGGCCGGCCCGCGTGACGCGCTCGATGCGCTCGTCGACCACGTGGAGATGAACGGGCTGCGCCTTGCCGCCACGCTCCCCGACCTCGAGCGGAAAGAGCTCCCAGTCGCTTCCCACGCGCCGGAACTGTCCCGGTGAGCCCGGCGCGACGCGGGTCTCGGTGTAGCCGAGCCGCGCGAGGGTAGCAGCCAGGCCGATGCGCTGGACGTGGGTCCCGGGAGCCAGCGACTGCCCCGTCGCGTAGATGAACGTCGCGCGACGGGCGTCGGCGCGCTCGAATCGCGCGAGCTCGACGGCCGAATAGGCAAAGGGGCCGCCGATCACGAGGGCGAGCAGGAGAGCCAGCAGCAGCTTGCGCCACCGGCTCAACCGTCCAGTCAGCATCGCCCTGAATTGATCACGTCCTGGCTTCCACATCGGCGGCGTGCCCTCGTGCACTCCAGGTGCCAGGCGCACGCGGGCTCATGGTAACCGGACTTAGATCAGAAGTGGCAAGGAGGTGAGGTCGGCCCGCGTCAGCGGGCTGACAGTTGTCGACGCGCGTACGAGGCGCCTGGCTCAGGCACCGGGTGAACCGAGCGGGTTGGGACGCGCGAACGCGGCCGAGACCGCCTCGTGCAGATGCTGCAGCGAGACCGGCTTCGACACGTACGCGAACGCGCCCATCGACATGGTCGTGGGCTTGAGCGTCGTGTCGCTGCTGCCGGTGATCATGATGACGCGGATCGCCGGATCGAGCGATCGAATGCGCTGGAGCACCTGCACGCCGTCGAGGCCTTCCATCAAGACGTCGAGGACCACGACGTCCGGTTGGTACTGCGAGACCGCGATGAGGGCGTCGCCGCCGTGGGACGCCGCGTCGACCGTGTATCCCGCGTCGGAGAAAGATTTCGTGAGAATGGTGACGAGGTCGGGCTCGTCGTCGACGACGAGGATTCGGCCCCGAGGCTGGTTTCCGGGCGCCCCGCGTGGCTTCAAGACTGGAGCATTATCCCCCGCGTCGCCACGTCCGCCGAAGCGGATTGCGCGGGAGCGCACGCTCACGCGACCGGTCTGGCCTCGACCGGCTCGAGCGTGACCAGACCGATGGCCGCCGACTGCTCGAGCCAGCGCGAATGGCCGCAGAGGCAGCACTTCCAGCGCAGGGGCGCCGTCTCGAGGCAGCCGAATCGCTCGGCCTCGGAGATGTGCGACCGATCCAGCGTGAGAAAACCGCCGCACCGACAGGTCATCATGGAACACCTCCCGGGGCGTGGTCCGGTGCATCCTTCGAGCCAGGGCTAAGTCATTGACTCTTCTGGGGTCCAGGCGGGAGCCGCCCGGCGGATTGGCAGGAAATGAGAAGGCGGAGTGCCCCTCTGGGTCAGGGACGATACCTGGCCATCTACTGGTACTGTTGGGCCGTGCAGCTCGACGAGCGGCTGAAGGCGCTCTATCCCGATGCCTCGCGTCGCAGCCTCAAGCAGTGGCTCGCGACCTCGCGCGTGCGCGTCAACGGCGCCGTCGTGCGTCGCGGCAACGTGCTCGTCAGCGCCGACGACCGCGTCGAGCTGACGGCGCCGCCGCCGCCGGCCTGCCCCCGGCCGCTCGTCCTCGTGCACGAGGACAGCGACATCCTCGTCGTCGACAAGCCGACCGGGCTCCTGAGCGTCGCCACCGACCGGGAGCGCACGCGGACCGCGTACCGGCTTCTCCGCGACTGGATCGCCGCGCGCGGCCCCGCCGGCGCCCGGCTCTTCATCGTCCATCGTCTCGACCGCGAGACCTCCGGGCTGCTCGTCTTCGCGAAAACCGTCGCGGCGAAGCGCGTCTTGCAATCACAGTTCACCGCGCGCGCCGTCGAGCGCGTCTACGTCGCCCTGGTCGAAGGCGTGCTGCGGACGATGCAGGGCACGCTCACCTCGCGGCTCACCGAGGACCGCTCGCTCCGCGTTCGCGCGACGTCCGATCACCGCGAGGGCCGGGACGCGATCACGCGGTACCGCGTCCTCGCGCGGCCGCGGGAGGGGACGCTGGTGGAGCTTCGCCTGGTGACGGGACGCCGCGGTCAGATCCGGGCTCAGCTCGCGGCGGCGGGCCATCCGATCGCCGGCGACCGGGAATACGGCTCCCGCGCCGATCCGCTGCGGCGTCTCGCCCTGCACGCGACGCGGCTCGGCTTCGTGCACCCGCGCGGCGGGCGCGTGACGTTCGAGAGCCCGCCGCCGTCGGCGTTCGGCCGACTGCCGGCGCGAGGCGCGATGCTATGATCCCGCTGGCGAGGCGACATGGGTAATCCAGAGCGGCTGGTCGGCGCGGAGGTGGCGAATCTCGCCGCCGCCATCGAGCGCGCGGCGGCCGATCTTGCCCTGGCCGAGGAGCCGGCCGGCTTCACGGTCGCGCTCGAGGGCGAGGAGGACGAGCGCCGTGACTGACTGGACCATCGCGACGCTCGCGCGCGCGATCGCGACACGAAAGATCTCCCCGGTCGAAGCGACCCAGGAGCACCTGACCCGCATCGAGCGCCTCGACGGACGTATTCGCGCCTTCATCACCGTCGACGCCGAGGGCGCCCTGGCCGCCGCGCGGGCGCTCGAGACCGAGCTGATGGCCGGCCGGTCGCGCGGCCCGCTGCACGGCGTGCCGCTGGCCCACAAGGATCTCTGCCACATGGCCGGACTGCCGACCTCGTGCGGGACCAGAACGCGCGAGTACTTCACGTCGCCCCTCGAATGCACGGCCGTCGCCCGCCTGCGCGAGGCGGGCGCGGTGACGCTCGGCAAGCTGAACATGGCGGAGCTCGCGATGGGCCCGTTCGGCGACAACGCCCATCACGGCGACGTCCAGAATCCGCGGCGAGAGGGACACTGCGCCGGCGGCTCGAGCAGCGGCTCGGCGGCGGCGGTGGCGGCCGGCTTCGCGATCGCGGCGCTCGGCAGCGACACCGGCGGCTCCATCCGGCTTCCAGCGGCGTGCTGCGGCGTGGTCGGGCTCAAGCCGACGTACGGGCGCGTGAGCCGCGCCGGCGCGATGCCGCTGTCGTGGTCGCTGGACCACCTGGGGCCGTTGACCCGCACCGTCGGCGACGCCGCGACGATCCTCGGGATCGTCGCCGGCTACGATCGGCGCGACGCGACCTCGAGCCGGCGGAGCGTGCCGTATTACGAGGGAATGCTCGAGACGGCGATCGCCGGCCTTCACGTGGGCGTCCCGGAGAACTACTACTTTGACGGCGTCACCGAGGAGATGGCCGCCGCCGTCCGGGCCGCCGCGCACGCGGTCGAAGGCCTGGGCGTCCTCGTCACGCCGGTCCGCCTCCCCGATCCGCAGCCGCTCGTCGACGTGTGCAACGTCATCAGCCGCTCCGAATCGGCCGCGGTGCACGCCCGCATCGTGCGCGATCGTCCGCACGAGCTGCAGCCGGCCGTCCGCGCCCGGCTGGAGACGGGCTTTCACATCTCCGCCCACGACTATCTGCAAGCGCTCCGGCTCCGCGGCCGCCTCACGCGAGAATTCGTTCGCGAGGTCTTCGACGAGGTCGACGCGCTGGTCCTGCCGGTGATCCCCGAGCCCGCGCCCGTGCTCGAGGCCGTGAAGGCCGGCACGACCGACGAGATCGTGGCCCGGATGGGCCGGTTCTCGCGACTGACGCGGCCGTTCAACGGGCTCGGGCTGCCGGCCCTCGCCCTGCCGTGCGGCCTCGCGGCGGACGGCCGGCCGCTCGCGCTGCAGATCGTCGGGCGGCCGTTCGATGAGGCGACGGTGCTCCGATTGGGCCACGCCTACGAGCAGGCGACCGCGTGGCATCTCTCGCCGCCGCGCCCCTCGGACCGAGGCGAGTCGGTGCTTGACTGAGCGACCGCCGATCTGGCCCGTCTTCGTCGCCTACGTCGGCGCCTTCGCCGCCATCGTTGTCCTCTCGGTCTTCGCGATCGGCGCCGTCCGGGCCATGTATCCGGATCTCCCAGAGTCGGCCGTGTTCGAGAGTCTCCCCGGCCTGCTGGCCGGCGGCATCGCCTCCTCGACCGGACTGCTCCTGACGGTCCTGCTGGTGGACCGTGGAGCCTCGCTCGCGCGACTGCGCCTCGTGCCCGGGCGTGAGACGGGCCTCGCGCTGGCGGTCATGGTGATCGGCATGCTGGCGCTCGCGCAGCTGCTCGACTCGCTGACGATGCTCGCCGGGCTCGGCCAGCACGGCACCATGGTCGCGATCCGCCGCGCCCTCGCGCAGGCCGTGGGCCCCGATCTGTTCGTCGCGGTGCTCGTCATCGGCGTCCTCGCCGGCAGCGCCGAGGAGATCTTCTTCCGCGCGTACATGCAGACACGGCTCGGCGAGCGGCTTCCGCCCGCGGCCGCGGTGCTCGTGGCCAGCACGGGCTTCGGCGTCCTTCACTTCGAGTGGCTCCACGCGCTTCTGGCCTTCGCGCTCGGTCTCTACCTCGGGTGGATCACGGAGCTGGCGGGCAGCGCGCTTCCGGCGATGGCGTGTCACGTCATCAACAACGCGCTCTTCACGATGCTCACCGCGCTCTGGGGCACGGTCGAGGGATTCGGCCTCAACGCGGGACTCGTCGCGGTCTCCGGTCTCGTGTTCACCGCGTGCGTCGTCTGGCTGCGGCAGTCCGACCCCCGTTCTTCCGTCGCGCGATGACCATCGACGAGCTGGCCTCCCTGACGCGGTCACGGCTGGCCGCGCGCGAGCGTCGCGTGGCGCCCGCGGGGCCGCTCGTGCGGGCGGCGGTGCTGGTGCCGCTCGTCGATCGCGGCGAGCCCTGCATGGTCTTCGCGAAGCGGTCGGAGACCGTCGGGAGCCATCGGGGCCAGATCTCGTTTCCGGGAGGCGTCGTGGATCCGGGCGACGCGTCGTTCCTGGCGGCGGCGCTGCGCGAGTGCGAGGAGGAGATCGGCCTGCCGCGCTCCGCGGTGGAGCCCCTGGGCGCGCTGGACGATACCGAGACGGTGGCGACGAACTTCGTGATCACGCCGTGGGTCGGCGTGATCCGGCAGCCGGTGAGCTGGCGTCCCGACGGCGAGGAGATCGAGCGGGTGATCGAGGTGCCGTTCGCGGAGCTCGCCCGGCCGGGCGGCATGCGCACCGAGGAGTGGGAGCGCAACGGCGTTCGCCGGCCCGTGTACTTCTTCGACTACGGCGGCGACACGATCTGGGGCGCGACCGCTCGCATCGTCAAGCACTACCTCGATCTCGTCGTCGGCCGATCGTGAGGCGGTGGTGGACGAGCCGCTGACGCGCCCGGCGGGGCCGGCCGGCCTCTGCGCCACCTGCGATCACGCGCGGCTGGTGACGTCCGCCCGGCACTCGACGTTCGTCCGCTGCGATCTCAGCGCGACCGATCCGCGCTTTCCGAAGTATCCGCGACTACCGGTCGGTCGGTGCGAGGGCTTCCGGCCCGCGGGGAGCCCTGCCGGCGATCAAGGCCACCAGAGATAAAGGAACCGTGGACCGCCGCCGATGAGGGACGCGAGCTGGGTCGCCGTCACGTCGAGGCCGCCGGCCGACGACTCGGAGCGGGCGTAGTAGGTGGCCCGGTACTCCGCGGGGCGGTGGTAGACGACCACGCGCGCCTCGTCGACGCCGATCGTTCGGCGCGCGAGCTTGAGCACGTCGTCCATGTAGCCGATTTGATCGATCAGCTTGAGCTCGAGCGCCTGCGGAGCCGTATAGACGCGACCGTCGGCGATCGGCCGGGCGACGTCGAGCGGCAGCTTGCGCGATTCGACCAGGCGCGCCAGGAATTGCCCGTACAGCCCGTCGATCACGGACTGGAAGATCTTCCGCTCCTCGTCGGTGAGCGCGCGGAACGGGCTCCCCATGTCCTTGCGCTCGCCGGACTTGAAGGCCGCCGTCGTGACGCCGAGCTTCTGCAGGAGCCCCTCGGCGTTCAGCGACAGCATGATGACGCCGATCGAGCCGGTGACGGTCGTCGGGTGGGCCACGATCGTGTCGGCGGCCAGCGCGACGTAGTAGCCGCCCGAGGCCGCGACGTCCATCATGACGGCGATGACCGGAATGCGCGCCTTCTTCTTGAAGAGGTCCAGCTCCTTGAACATGATGTCGGACGCGGTCACGGTGCCGCCCGTGCTGTTGATCCGGACGATCAGCGCCTTGACGTTCGGATCATCCTCGGCCTTCTTGAGCTCCTCGCGGAGGCGGACGAGGAGCGGCACGCGGGGCGGGGGCGCGCCGATGACCAGGGTCGGCGACGAGCCCTCTTCGCTGATGAATCCCGAGATGTCGGTCAAGAGGATCTTCGCTCGGCCGGAACCCTCGACGGTCCGCTCCTCGAGGGGCTTGATCCGCGGCGTGAGATCGATCGAGATGAGCGAGCAGCCCGCCGCGAGCAGGACGAGCAAGAGGAAGATCGCGCGCGATCGCATGCCGGCAGTATACCCCGCGGGGTTGAACGGTGTTCGCGCGCTCTGGGATAATCGGCGGGTGACCCCCGACCTTCAGCTCACGCTCGACGACGTGCGCGGCGCCGCGCAGCGGCTCGCGAACCGGATCTATCGCACGCCCGTGATCTCCTCGCAGCCGTTCGACGACGCGAGCGGTTGCCGCGTCTTCTTCAAGTGCGAGAATTTGCAGATCGCCGGCTCGTTCAAGATCCGCGGCGCGCTCAACAAGCTCCGGTCCCTCACGGCGGCGGAGCGCGGCCGTGGGGTCATCGCCTACTCGTCGGGCAACCACGCTCAGGGCGTGGCGCTCGCCGCGCAGATGGTCGGCACCTCCGCGATCATCTGCATGCCGACCGACGCGCCGGCGCTCAAGGTCGAGGCGACGCGCGGCTACGGCGCCGAGATCGTCTTCTACGACCGGCTGAAGGACGACCGGGCGGCCGTGGCCCGGCGCCTCGCCGACGAGACCGGCCGCGTGCTGGTGCCGCCCTACGACGACCCGGCGATCATGGCGGGCCAGGGGACGGCGGCGCTCGAGCTGTTCGAAGAGGTGCCCGCGCTCGACGCGCTGGTCACGCCCGTCGGCGGCGGCGGCCTCATGGCCGGCTGCAGCACGGTGGCGCGGAGCCTGTCACCGCAGATCACGATCGTCGGCGTCGAGGCCGACACCGCGAACGATACGTACCTGTCGCTGCAGAAGGGCGAGCGCGTGACCATTCCCCCGCCGCCCACGATCGCCGACGGGATCCGCCCGCAATCGCCGGGGGAGCTGACGTTCCCGATCCTCCAGCGGAATCTCACGGGCGTCGCGCTCGTGAGCGATGCCGAGATCGTCGCGGCGGTGCGCTTCCTGGCGCTGCGCGCCCGCATCATCGTGGAGCCGACCGGCGCAGTGGCCGCGGCCGCGGTGCTGACGGGCAAGCTCGCGGTCCCGCGGGCGGCCCGTGTGGGTGTCGTGCTGTCCGGGGGAAACGTGGACCCGGAGCTCCTGCTCCAGATCCTCGCCGAGCCTCAGCGGGCGTGAAACGCCGGCACCACCTCGGCCGCGAGCTCGGCGAGCTGATCGAGCATCCGCTCCGGCGGGCACATCGGACGTAGCACGAACTTCGAGCCACCGCCCCTGACGTATTGCTCCAGACGCTCGGCGACGAGCTCCGCCGGGCCGAACGCCGTGCAGGCCTCGAGCGTCGGCGCGTCCGCCCGGCCGCGCGGGATGAAGGGGAGTGCGAGCGCGCGGGCCTCCGCCGGGTCGGGGTCGAGGCAGAAGTTCACGAGCGACCCGAAGTGGTCCCCGGGCACCTCGCGGCCCGCCTCGGCCGCGAAGGTCAGCGTCTTGTCGACGCCGATACGAAACTGCTCGGGCGTGATGAACGAGGGAATCCAGCCGTCGCCCAGGCGCCCGGCCCGGCGCATCGCGGCCTCGCTGTTGCCGCCGATCCACAGCGGCATCGGCTGCTGGAGAGGACGCGGCAGCACCGTGATGCGATCGAGGCGCCAGAACTCGCCCGCGTACGTCACCTCGGATTCCTCCCAGCATTGCCGCATGATCCGGATCGCCTCGTCCGTGCGGCGCCCGCGCTCCCGAAACGGCACGCCGGCGGCGAGGAACTCGCGCTCCTGCTCGGCGCCGATGCCGACCGCGGGGAGCACTCGCCCGGCCGACAGATAATCGAGCATCGCGAGCTGGCGAGCGGCGAGCACCGGGGACCGGAACGGCGCGACCAGCACGCTCGGACCGAACTTGAGCCGCTCGGTGCGCGCGGCCACCGCGGCCATCGTGGTCATCGGCTCGAGGACGGGCGTGGGCGAGGAGAGCCGGTCCGAGAACCAGACGGAGTCGATCGCCGTCCGCTCGCACACGTCGATGAGCTTCCAGAAGAAGTCGAGCCCGTCGGCCGGGGAGCCGGCGGGCCACGGTCCGGGCATGATGCCGATCCGATACTTGATCTGCATGGCCGCCGTCTAGAACATCGAGAAGTCTTCCGCCTTCTCGGTGAGGAACTCGAGGAGCGCGGGCGTGCCCTCCTGCGTCTTTCGAATGGCGCGCCGGATGGCCGGCACGATCTCGGCGGGCTCGCTCACGCGCTCGCCGTGGCCGCCGAAGGCCCGGGCCATCGCGGCGTAGTCGCCGCTGATGTCAGTCGAGCGGTACTTGGCGGTCGCCGTCTTCATGATCTTGAGCTCGATCGCCATGGAGAAGTTGTTGAGCAGGATCGAGAGGATGGGAATCCGCTCCCGCACGGCGGTCTCGAAGTCCATCCCCGTGAAGCCGATCGCCGCGTCGCCCCAGACGTTCACGCAGAGCTTGTCGGGCGCGGCCAGCTTCGCTCCCATCGCCAGGCCGAGGCCGTAGCCGAGCTGGGTGGTCTTGCCCCAGCCGATGTAGCTGAGCGGGGCGACGGGCTCCCAGAAGGGCGAGATCTGGTCGCGCGGGCTGCCGGCGTCGTGCGTGATGATGGTGTTGGCGACGTCCACCGTGTGCATCAGGTCCCAGAGCACGCGGTAGGGGGACAGGGGCTTCGTGTCCTGCGTGAGCCGCGGCGTCCACTGGGCCAGCCACTCGCTCTTGAGATTCTTGATCTCCTGCGTGACGGCCGAGAAGCGGCCGCGGGGCCCGCCCTTCAGACGATCCTTCACCTCGACCAGCAGCGCCTGGAGCGTGAGCCCCGCGTCGCCGACCAGCGCGAGATCGGCGGGCACGTCCTTGTTGATGTCGGTCGGGTCGAGGGTCGCGTGCGCGATGCGCTTGCCCTTCGGCATCGCGACGCCGTAGTTGGTCGTGGCGAAGCTGCAGCCGATTCCGAAGATCAGGTCGGCGTTCTTGAGGAAATGGTTGAGCTGCTTGCTGATCGATCGCCCGCCGGAGCCCAGCGAGAGCGGATGCGTCTCGGGGAACGCGCTCTTGCCCTGAAGGCTCGTCGTGACCGGCGCCTCCAGCAGCTCGGCCAGGTCGCGCAGGGCCTGCCAGGCCCGCGCGTAGTGCACGCCCTGGCCGGCGTAGATGACCGGACGCTCGGCCGCCACCAGGGCCTCCGCCACCCGCGACACGTCGCGCGGATCGGGCCCCGAGCGCAGGCGCTGCGTCGGCGTGTACTGGATCGGCTCCGGCACCTCCTCGCGCAGGAGGTCGGTCGGGAACTCGATCAGAACCGGCCGCGGCCGGCCGTTCTTCACCTGGGTGAACGCGCGGCGCATCGCGTCCACAACCGCGTCGGGCACGATCACCTGCTCGCACCACTTGGTGATGTGCTGGAAGTTCAGGAACGAGTTGAAGTTGGGCTGGATGTTCGTGATACGGCGTGGATAGCCGCCGGGCAGCACGATGATCGGCACCGAATCGCCGTAGGCCTGGGCCACACCGCCGAACGCGTTCTCCGACCCCGGGCCGTGCTGCATCGCGAAGACGCCGACGCGGTCGCCCGACGAGATGCGGCTCACGGCGTCGGCCATGTGGAGCCCGGTCCGTTCCTGGCGGACGATGATCGTCCGGATGTCCGCCTCGGCGGCGGCCTCGATGATCGGGTTGACCGGATACCCGATGAGGAACTTCACGCCTTCGCGCTTGAGGATCTCCGCAACGGCCGCCGCTGCCTTCATGAGCGCGTCTCCTGGGATCGAATTGCCCGCGCCGCGGCGCGGGATCGGCTTATCCTACGCCAGACCCGACAAACGGGGGAGGGGAACGTCGTCCATGACCCGGGACGAGCTGAAGCAGCGTGTCAGCGAGACGATCGAGCGCCACGCCGACGAGATCGTCGGTATCGGGGAGGCCATCCGGCGTCATCCGGAGCTCGGCTTCAAGGAGCGGAGGACCGCGGCGCTGGTGGAGGAGAAATTTCGCCGGATCGGCCTCGCCCCGCGGACAGGCCTCGCGATCACCGGAGTGCGGGCCGACGCCGCCGGCGGCGCCGGGGCCGGGCCCACGTTCGCGCTCATGGGCGAGCTCGACGCGCTCGTGGTCGCCGGCCACCCGGAGGCGGATCGGTCCACCGGCGCGGTCCACGCGTGCGGCCACAACGCCCAGATCGCGGGGCTCGTCGGGGCAGCCATCGGCCTCGTCGAGGCCGGCGCGATGGAGCACCTCGCGGGCCGCGTGACGTTCATGGCCGTGCCGGCCGAGGAGGGGGGCGATCTGGAATGGCGCCTCGCCGAGGCGCGCGCCGGACGGCTCGAGTTCCTCGGCGGAAAGTGTGAGCTCTTGCGCCTCGGGCACCTGGACGACGTCGACATGGCGATGATGATCCACACCACGCCGCGAGCCGAGGACGGCCCGGCGTGCGTGCCGGGATCGAACAACGGACGCTTCGGCAAGACGGCGCGCTTCGTGGGCCGCGCGGCGCACGCGGGCGGCGCGCCGCACGCGGGGATCAACGCGCTCTACGCGGCGCAGATCGCGCTCGCCGCGATCAACGCGCAGCGCGAGACCTTTCGCGACGAGGACACGATCCGCGTGCACCCCATCCTGACCCACGGTGGCTCGCAGGTGAACGTCATCCCGGGCGAGGCGCGGCTCGAGACCTACGTGCGTGGGCGAACCCTCGAAGGGATCCGCGACGCCAACATGAAGGTCGACCGTGCGCTGAGGGCGGGCGCCCTGGCCCTCGGCGCCAGCGTCGAGATCGAGACCCTGCCGGGCTACCTGCCGCTGCGCACGGACGCCACGCTGGCGCGCATGTTCAAACAGAACGCCGACTCCATCTTCGGTCCCGGCGCCTGCGGCGAGGCGGGGCACCGGGCGGGCTCCACGGACATGGGTGACCTGAGCCAGGTGATCCCGGTGGTTCATCCGTACATGGGCGGCGCGCGCGGTACCGGCCACTCCGCCGACTACGAGATCGTCGACAAGCATCTTGCTTACGTGATGCCGGCGCGGGCCATGGCCGCGATGGTCGTCGACCTGCTCTGGGACAGGGCCGCGGGCGCCGGCGAGGTCATCGCGGGGGCCCTGCCGGGAATGACGCGGCAGAGCTACGTCGACTTCCAGCGGAGCGTGCGCCGCCGCGAGGTGTTTCAGGGCGGCGCGTGAGCCGCGCGCCACGCCCAGCGCGAGGTCGAAGTTGCGTCCCTCGGCGGGCGCCCGTAAAATGAACGGCGGTTCAGTCAGACCTCATGCGCGATCCCGACAAGCCGCAACAGATCATCGACGCCGCGATTCGCGTCTTCGCGCGTAACGGCTACTACAACTCGCGCGTCTCGGACATCGCGCGCGAGGCCGGCATCGCGAGCGGCACGATCTACCTCTACTTCAAGACCAAGGACGAGATCCTCGTCACGCTCTTTCGCGAGAAGATGGCGGAGTGGGTCGCCTCGGTCCGCCGCGAGGTCGCCGCCGAGCGCGATCCGCTGGCGAAGATCCGGAAGATCGTGGCGCTGCACTTCAAGGTGCTCGAGGACAATCCCGAGCTCGCGGAAGTCGTCCAGGTCGAGCTGCGTCAGGGGCAGAAATTCTTCCGCGGGGCGTCGGCGCACGAGGTGTCCGCCTACTTCACCGTGATCAACGACGTGCTCGAGGAGGGCGCCGCTTCCGGGCAGATCCGGCGCGATCTGCCGGTGAAGATCGCCACCAAGATGCTGTTCGGGGCGATGGACCAGATGGCGACATCGTGGGTGCTGGGCAAGCGCGCGTATCGCCTCACCGAGGCGACCGACCCGGTCGCGACCATCTTTCTCCAGGGAGTCTGTGCCCATGGCGTATGAGACCCTCTTGTTCGCGCGCGAGGAAAGCTTCGCGATCGTGACGCTCAACCGTCCTCCGGCCAACGCGATCAGCGAGCCGCTCATGCGGGAGCTGAACGCGGTGCTCAACGCGGTCGAGAGCGACGACACGGTTCGCGCCGTCATCATCACCGGAGCGGGCGACCGCATCTTCTGCGCGGGCGCCGACCTGGGCTCGGCCTTCTCCGGGGGCGACGTCGACACGTTCATTCGCTTCGGCAACGCCGTCGTGCGGCGGATCGAGCGCTTCTCCAAGCCGGTCATCGCCGCCATGAACGGGCACGCGCTGGGCGGGGGCTGCGAGATCGCGATGGCGTGTCACTTCCGCCTCCTGAAGGACACCGCCCGGATGGGCCAGACCGAATCGAACCTCGGCATCACGCCCGGCTTCGGCGGCTCGCAGCGTCTGCCGCGGCTCGTCGGCCGGACCAAGGCGCTCGAGTTCCTCATCCTGGGCACGCAGGTGCCCGCGCCGGAATGCCTGGCCCTCGGCCTCGTCAACCGACTCACCAGGGAAGGCGAGACCCTCAACGAGGCCAGGGCGCTGGCGCGCGAGATCGCCAAGCGGCCGCCGATCGCCACCCGGCTCATCATCGAGGCAGTCGACGAAGGGCTCGAGGCGCCGATCGACAAGGCGATCGACATCGAGGTGCGCGCGTTCCTGAAATCGCTGAAGACGGAGGACGCCTCGGAGGGCATCCAGGCATTCTTCGCCAAGCGCGAGCCGGGCTTCAAGGGGCGATAGGCGCATGGACCTGGGCATCCGGGGCCGCGTCGCGCTCGTCACCGGCGGCGCGCGAAGCCTCGGCAAGGCGGACGCCACGATGCTGGCCGCCGAGGGGTGCCCGATCGCGATCGTCGACCTCGACGGCGACGGCGCCGCCGGAGCCGCCGGCGAGATCGAGGCGGCCGGCGGCCGCGCCCGCGGCTATGCGTGCGACATTCGCGATTCGGCGCAGATCGTGGACGCGGTCGCCCGCATCGAGCGCGACCTCGGGCCCGTCGACATCTGCGTGAACAACGCGGGGCTCATCTACACGGTGGGCCAGCTCAAGGACATGAAGGACGAGGACTGGGAGCTCAATCTCGCCGTGAACCTGACGGGAACCTACAAGGTGACGAAGGCGGTGTTCCCGGGGATGCGCGAGCGAAAATGGGGACGGATCGTCTGCATGGCCTCGATCGCCGGCCTCATGGGAGGCTTCGGTCAGGCCGCCTACTCGACGAGCAAGATCGGGCTGATCGGCTTCGCCAAGTCGGTCGCCCTCGAGGGTGCCCGGTACAACGTCACGTGCAACGCGATCGCCCCGGGCATCATCGCGCCCAACGCCAAGCTGAGCCCGCTCTACGAGCGGATGGTCAAGCGCGTCGCGATGCAGCGCGAGGGAGAGCCCGAGGACGTGGCGAGCGCGGTCGCGTTCCTGTGCTCCGAGCGCGCCCGGTACATCACGGGCGCGGTGCTGACGGTAACGGGAGGCATGGACCTCTTCACGTTTTGAGGGCCAATCTGAAAAAGGGAGGCAAGCGATGCCGACGGTGAAGGAAACGTTCGAGGCGATGGCGGGCCGGTTCCGGGCCGACAAGTCCTCCGGGACGAACGCGGTGATCCAGTACGACGTGAGCGGCGACGGCGGCGGGACGTGGCACGCGGTCATCAAGGACGGAGCCTGCATGGTGAAGCCGGGGGCCGGCACGAGCCCGAGCCTGACGCTGGCGATCGCGTCGCAGGACTGGCTCGACATGCTCTCCGGCAAGCAGTCCGGCCAGATGCTCTTCATGTCGGGCAAGCTGAAGGTCAAGGGCGACATGGGTCTGGCCATGAAGCTCGCCTCGATGTTCCAGATGTAGCGGAGGCCTGCTGACCATGGGGCAGGAGCGTTTCGCCGACGTCGTCGAGCGATTCACCGGCGTGGGCGCGGGCGAGCCGCCTGCGGAGACAGTCAAGCGGTGGCACGAGGAGCTGGAGCGCGGCTTCCGCCGCCTCCAGAACTTCCACGGGCTGGTCACGAACCCGGTCGAGCCGAGGACCGGCCAGACGCCGCGCGTCGAGGTCTACAAGCGAAACAAGTCGCGACTCTATCGCTACGAGTCGTCGCGGACGCACCGTATCCCCGTCCTGTTCGTCCCGAATCTCGGCATCAGCCGCCCGTACATCTTCGACCTCCTGCCGGGCGGCAGCTTCGTGGAGCACATGACGCGGCAGGGATTCGATTTCTACATGCTCGACTGGGGCGTCTTCGGTCCGGAAGACAACGACCTGACGGTCGAGGACTGCGTGACCAGGATCCTCCCGCGCATGGCGCGGCGGGTGCTGGAGACGTCCGGGACGGACGAGCTCTCCGTGCTCGGGTACTGCATGGGGGCGCCCATCTCGGCCTCGTTCGTCGCCACGCACCCCGAGGTGCCCGTGAGGAACTTCGTCAACATGGCCGGGCCCATCGACTTCGCGAAGGTGGGGCTGTTCGGGCTCTGGCTCGGCAAGCAGAACTTCAACGTCGACCGCTTCGTCGACACCCTGGGCTCGGTGCCCGCCGATCTGGTCAAGGCGGGCTTCAAGCTCCTCAAGCCCACCATGGACCTCTCGACCAACCTGAATCTCTGGTGGAATCTGTGGAACGACAAGTACGTCGAGGGATTCCAGGCGCTCTCCAAATGGGCGAACGAGTATGTCGCCTTCCCGGGCGAGTTCTTCCGCCAGTGGGTGCGCGACTTCTATCAGGACAACAAGCTGTATCGCGGCGAGCTCGTCATGGGCGGCCGGCCGGTGCGGCTCGAGCGCATCACGTGTCCTGTCTTCGTCGTGGGCGCGAAGGAGGACTACATCGCCCCTCCCGAGTGCGTCCAGGCGCTCATCGACGCCGTCGGCAGCCGGGACAAGCAGTACGTCGAATTGCCCGGCGGCCACATCTCCCTCATCGCCGGACGGGGAGCCGCGGTCCACTGCTGGCCGAAGGTCTCGGGATGGCTCGGAACGCGCTCGTAGCCCGGCTTCACCGACGTTGACGCGAAGCGTCAGCGAGGGCTAGAATTTGAAGTGATGGCAGACGCTGCAGCGCCGAACCAGCTGTTCGAGCAGTGGCGGAAGCAGTTCGAGGAAGGCGCGCAGGCCTGGGCCCGCCTCGTCACGCCGCCGGCACCCGCCGCGCCGCCCGACCCGACGGCCTTCTGGCGACCCGTGCTCGATCAGGGCGTGCAGACGTGGGCGAAGCTCTTCGCGCAGACGCCGGCCACGCCCGAGCTCCTGACCCAATGGAAGCAGTTCCTCGATCAGTGGATCGAGGCCTGGTCGAAGGTACTCGGCCAGACGATGGGCACCGAGCAGTTCGCGAAGCTGATGGGGCAGTCCCTCGACCAGTTTCTCGTGGCGCAGGGCCCGATCAAGAAGGCCGCCGACCAGCAGGTCGAGCAGGCGCTCCAGGCGCTGAATCTGCCCTCCCGGAGCCAGGTGACCGCGGTGGCCAAGCAGATCGTCGAGCTGGAGGAGCGGATCGAGCGGCTCGAGGACACCATCACCGCGGCGCTTCGACGCCTCGGCGACCAGGGGCCGCGATGATCGGCCAGACGATCGCCGAGCTTCAACCGGGCGACCGCGCCGAGATGATGCGCGTGGTGGAGGAGGACGACATCGCGAGCTTCATCGACGCGGTGGGCGACCTCAATCCCGTCCACAGCGACGCCGACTACGCGGCGACGACGCCCTTCAAGTCACCGATCGCGCCCGGCATCTTCACGGCGGGGCTGATCTCGGCGGTCATCGGCACGCGGCTCCCGGGGCCGGGAGCGGTGTACCTGTCGCAGAGCCTCAAGTTCGTGAAGCCGGTGCGGGCGGGCGACACGATCACCGCGCGGGTGGACGTGCTCGAGGTGCTGACCGAGCGCAATCGCGTGCGACTGCAGACCGTGTGCGTGAATCAGCGTGGCGAGGAAGTCCTCTCGGGAGAGGCGTGGGTGATGCCGTCCAGGGCCCGCGTCGTCTACGAGGAGCGGCCGCGGCCGGCGGCGCTGACGCTCGGGCCGTGGGCCATGGCCGCGCAGGCGGCGCGCCTCTGGGCCGCGCTCGTCACATCAGCAGTCCGCCGTTGATCGAGAGCTCCGCGCCGGTGATGTAGTCGCCGTCCGACGACACGATATAGACGACCGCGCGCGCGACTTCCTCTGCCGTTCCGAAGCGCTTCAGCGGAATCTGGCCTAGGAGCTTGTCGCGAACCTTCTCGGGAATCCCCGAGACCATCTCGGTCTCGATGAAACCCGGCGCCACCGCGTTGACGGTGACACCCTTGCCGGCGAGCTCCTTGGCCAGCGATTTGGTGAACGCGGCCACGCCGGCCTTCGAGGCCGCGTAGTTGGCCTGGCCGAAGTTGCCGATCTGTCCGATGACCGAGGTGATGTTGACCACCCGGCCGTAGTTCTGCTGGATCATCTGGTCGATGAACACCTTCGTGCAGTTGAAGACGCCGTCCAGGTTGATCGCCAGCACCTTGCGCCAGGACGCGTGGTCCATCTTGACGAAGGTCTTGTCCGAGCTGATTCCGGCGTTGTTGACGAGAATGTCGAGGTGGCCGAACTCCTTGAGGAGGTCCTGCGCCATGCGGAAGGTATCGGGGTAGTCGCCGACGTCGGCCTGAGCCAGGCGCGACTGGCGGCCCATCTTCCGGATCTGCTCGGCCACCGCCTTGGCGGCGGGCTCGCTGGACACGAAGTTCACCGCGACGTCGGCGCCCTCCTCGGCGAGCGCCAGCGCGATCGCGCGTCCGATCCCACGGGAGCCCCCGGTCACGAGCGCCGTACGCCCTTTGAGCTTCATGCGCGAAACCTCCCCCCGGCGTGGGCGGCCAGTCTAGCACGCCGTCTCCGGCGGGGCTCTTGACGCGGAGTGTTACGCGATTCATAGTGGCCGTCGGGGGCCGGCCCGCAGAGGAGCGTCATGGCGTACGTCATCAAGCGATACTCCAACCGAAAGCTCTACGACACACAGGAGAGCCGGTACGTCACGCTCGAGGAGATCGAGGAGATGATCCGGACCGGCCGCGAGATCGCCGTGGTCGACGCAGCCTCAGGTGAGGATCTGACCTCGGTGACCCTGGCCCAGATCATCCTCGAGAACGAGCGCAACCACCGTGCCGCGCTGCCCACGGCGTTCCTCCATCAGCTCATCAAGCACGGCGAAGCCTGGCAGGACTTCGTCCAGCGGTCGATGAAATCGAGCCTCGAGGGGGTCGTGTCGAGCCAGCGGGAGGTGGAGCGCATCTTCCAGGACTGGGCCGCGCGGGCCGGGTGGGGGATGAGCGCGCCGCGCGCCGAGCCGAAGCGGGACGGCGCCGAGCCCGATGCGGAGCGGCTCCGCGAGGAAGTGTCGGCGCTGCGAGAGCGCCTGCGCTCCCTCGAGGAGCGGCTCGAGAAGCGGAAAAATCAGCCGAAGTAGACGCTAGCCCTGCGCGCAGACGTCCTTCAGCTTCGCGACGACCGCCGTGCACGTCTCCTGGACGCTCTTGCCGGCCTGCTCCGCCGACGTCTGGATCCGCTCCGCCGAGCGGGCGAAGGTCTGCGCGTGCCCCTCGAGGAGCTTGAACGCCTTCTCGACGCTGTCCACGCGCAGGGCCTCGAGCGCGCTCTGCTGGAGCTCGGCGTAGAGCGTCACGCCTTCCTTCGCCGTCGCCGCGGAAAAGTCCACGAGCTCCCGCAGCACCCGCTGATTGGCGTCCGCCCACACCGTTGCCGTCTCGACCGCCTTGCCGCTGAGCTGACCCAGTAGCTCTCGGGCCGTCTTCTGATCGTCCATGCCTGTCCTCCTGCTAGTCGTTCTCGTCCTGTCGTGCATTGCGTCGCTCTTGCTCGAATCGAGTTCCAGCATAACGCGCCGCGTTATGCTATTCAACCAATTTCACGCAACGCGTTATACGCGGTGTGCTACGGTCGCTTATCCCTTTGAGATTGCTGGCTTACCAGGAGGATCGGCATGGCAGCCGACACCCTAGCACGGATGTTCTGGGAACGGGTCGAGCGGAGCGCCGACCGTCCCGCGCACCAGTTCAAACAGGGCACAGCCTGGAAGACGACCACGTGGCGCGAGGTCGGCGAGACGGTGCGCGAGGTGGCGCTCGGCCTCCTGGCGCTCGGTCGGGGTAAAGGCGACGCGGTCGCGCTTCTGTCGGGGAGCCGGGCCGAATGGGTCCAGGCCGACTTTGCAATCTTCAGCGCCGGCGGCGTGACGGTCCCGGTCTATCCGAGCTACCCGCCCGATCTGATCGCCTACATCGTGAACGATTCCGGGGCGAGAACCATTATCGTCGAGGACCCGGCGCAGCTCGCAAAGGTGCTCCAGGCGCGGGAGAAGACGCCGAACCTCGAGCACATCGTCGTCATCAGCGGCTACGATGCGCCGCACCCTCCCAAGACGGTCATGACGTGGGAGATGCTCCGGAGGCTGGGACGCGAGAGCGCCGACGCGCACCGGAGCACGCTCGCGGAGCGCGTGGCCTCGACGCGCCCGATCGACCTCGCGACGATCGTGTACACGTCCGGCACCACCGGGCCGCCGAAGGGCGTCATGCAGACGCACGGCAATCACGTCGCCGCCGTGAGCGCCTCGAAGCAGGCGACTCCCGTCGAGGAGGGATGGGTCCATCTGCTGTTCCTCCCGCTCGCCCATTCCTTCGCAAGGCTCGAGTCGTTCCTCGGCGTCGCGCACGGGCTCACGACAGCGTTCGCGGAGAACCTGGACAAGGTCGGCGAGAATCTGAGAGAGACGCGGCCCCACTTCATCTGCAGCGTGCCGCGCGTCTTCGAGAAGGTCTACGGCAAGATCCTCGCCGGGGTCGAGGCGGGCTCGCCCGTCAAGAAGAAGATCTTCAACTGGGCCGTGTCGGTGGGACGGGACGTGAGCCGCCATCAGCAGCGCGGCCAGCCCGTGCCCACCACGCTCGAGGTCAAGCGCAAGATCGCCCACAAGCTCGTCTTCTCGAAGCTCCACGCGGCCCTCGGCGGACGGCTCCAGTGGGCCGTGTCCGGCGGCGCCCCGCTCTCACGCGACATCGCCGAGTTCTTTCATGCCGCGGGCATTCTTCTCCTCGAGGGCTACGGGCTGACCGAGACCTGCCCGGTCCTCACGTTCAACCGGCCGGACCGCTTCAAGTTCGGCTCCGTCGGTCAGACGCTGCCCGGAGTGCAGCTGCAGCTCGCCGCCGACGGCGAGATCCTGGCGCGCGGGCCGAATATCGCGACGCTCGGCTACTTCAAGCAGCCCGAGGCGACGCACGAGGTCTTCGACGCCGACGGGTGGTTCCACACCGGGGACATCGGGACGCTCGACGGGGACGGCTTTCTCTTCATCACCGACAGAAAGAAAGATCTCATCGTGACCGCCGGCGGCATGAACATCGCGCCCCAGAACATCGAGAACCTCCTGAAGGCCGATCCGTTCATCAGCCAGGTCATGATCTACGGCGATCGCCGGCCGTATCCGGTAGCGCTCATCACCGTGAACTCCGACGAGCTGTCGAAGTTCGCGCGCGAGCAGGGGATCCTCACCAGCGAGGCGGCGGCCATCGTCAAGCACCCGAAGGTCGTCGAGCGGGTCGGGCGCACGGTGGAGGAGAAGAACACGCAGCTGCAGTCGTACGCCCGGATCAAGCGCTTCACGGT
>Ga0137403_10000879_pt1 | contig 38543 bp, 34 predicted proteins | sample CZOMad2_1_16fung_FD_122057 | JGI IMG/M metagenome (GOLD analysis project Ga0137403, IMG submission 122057) | Vadose zone soil fungal communities from Angelo Coast Range Reserve, California, USA - CZOMad2_1_16fungal (Hybrid Assembly) | ecosystem: Environmental > Terrestrial > Soil > Vadose zone...
TGGCCGAAGCTGTCAGATCACTTCACCTCCGAGGAGCTCGGCGCGGTCATTCTGGCGGTCGTCGCGGTGAGCCTCCTGATTCCGCTGATCCGCGACGCGGCGGGGCGGCTGCTCGACCGCTATGTCTATCGGACGCACGTGAACTACCAGCGCACGCTGCGAGAGGCGAGCAAGGCTCTCACCCAGGTGCTCGACCTCAAAGTGTTGCTGCCGTTCTTGAACCACACCGTAGCGGCCTCCACCAATTCCGCGGGCGCGGCCGTCTATCTCAGAGGCGTCACGAAGGACTCCGATTCTCGATTCTCCAGGGCGATCGTCGAGAAACGCTACGCGGCCGGTCACTTCGACACGCCGGACGAGGCGCCCGCCGAGGTCATCGCCGCGCTCACCCAGGCACGAGATCTGCTGCTCACCGACGAGATCGCGCACGAACGGTCGAGCAGCGCTCGCGAGGGTCTCCTCGCCGAGCTGGGACGCGTCAGCTGGGCTCTCGTCCTGCCGCTCGTTGCCGAGGACAAGGTCATCGGCGCCATCGTGGTCGGCGCCAAGCTGTCCGGCGATCCGTTCTACACCCAGGACCTCGACCTCCTGATGACACTCGCCAACCAGGCCGGCATCGCGGTCAAGAACGCCCAGCTCTACGCCCAGGTGGTGCTCGCCAACGAGCATCTCAACAACATCGTCTCGACGATCGAGAGCGGCGTGGTCGCCGTCGACGCAACCGGGCAGGTCACGCTGTTCAACCGGGCCGCGGAGCAGTTCACGGGCCTCGCCGTCGAGCGGGTCCGGCATCAATCCGTGAGCGTGCTGCCGACCGGTGTGGCGACCATGTTGACCGAGACGGTGGTGGACGGCTCCCCGCGGACAGAACCCGAAATCGAGCTCTCCGACGGCGCGACGACTCGCCCGGTCATCTGTGCGACCTCACCCCTTCACGATCAGGCAGGCGGGGTGCTGGGTGCCGTCGCCGTCTTCAGCGATCTGACGCCGCACAAGGCGCTCGAGGTGGAGCGGCGGCGCGCCGAGCGGCTCGCCTATTTCGAGATGCTCGCGGCGGGTATCGCCCACGAGATCAAGAACCCGCTGGTTTCGATCAAGACGTTTGCGCAGCTCCTCCCACGCCGCCGGAGCGACGAGCAGTTCATCGAGAACTTCGGTCGGACCGTCACCCATCAGGTCGACCGGATGGAGCGCCTTCTCGATCGGCTCCGTACGCTCGCCCGGCCGGGTGAGCGGCCTCAGCATCCGCTCGACCTGCGCGCGCCGATCGGGGCCGCGATCGAGGCCATGCGGCCGGCCTTTGTCGCGAAGAACGTCGTGCTCTCGGCGGCTGCCGGCCAATCGCCGTGCATGATCCTGGGTGACTACTCCGAGCTCGAGCAGCTCTTCCTGAACCTGCTCCTGAACGCGCACGAGGCCACTCCTTCCGGTGGCATGGTGCGAGTTGAGCTCGCGGTCAACGCCGGACGTGCTATCGTCGCCGTCGTGGACACAGGTCCCGGTGTTCCGGCTGAGCTGTTGGAGCGCGTGTTCGACCCGTTCTTCTCCACCAAGGAGCGTGGCTCTGGCCTCGGACTTGCGATCTGCGCGTCCATCGTGCAGACGCACGGCGGCGGGCTCAAGGCCGCCAATCGCGAGGTGGGTGGCGCCGTCTTCACCGTTGAGTTTCCGCCCGCCGTCCCGGCGGCGCTGCCGGTGCCGGCATGAACACGGTTCTCGTTGTCGTTCCCGAGGAGGCGCTGCGGGCCCGCCTGCTTGCCGGACTGCGCGACCACTCGGTCTTCGTCGCCCAGAGCGACGCCGAGGCCTTGAAGACGCTGCGGCTCATCGACATCGACGTCATCCTGCGCGGCGGCGCGGGCTTGCCGCAGGAACTCGAGGCGTTCATCGCTCGCGTCAAGGAGGTTTCACCGGCCGCCTTGACGGTCGCCATCGGCGCCCCCGGTGACGAGACGGCCGCGGCGGACTTCGCGCTCCCGCTGACGTTCGGGCAACGTGAGCTCGACGGCGCCCTGCGCCACGTCGCCGACAGGCTTCGGCTGACGCGCGAAGTCGCCGCGCTCCGCTCGAGCGTTACGCCCAGGGGCGCGGGCGCGCCGACCGGCGCCGATCAGCCGTGGGAGGGTGCCGCGTTCGCGCGCGTGCTCAAGGAGTTCGCGCGGGCGTTTGCCGCGGGCTTCGACCTGCCGCGAGCGCTCGAGATGTTCCTCGACGCGATCGGGGAGCTCGTTCGACCCACCCGGATGGCGCTGCTCCTGCCCGGCGCCGACGCGCAGGAATATCGCGTCGCCACGCATCGCGGGCTGGCGCCGCAAATCGTCGGCTCGGTGCGCCTGTCGGCCAGCCAGGGGCTCGTTGGGTGGCTCGCCGCGCAGGGCCGACCCGCCCGGCTCGTCGACCTCACCGACCCGGACGTCGTGCGCGAGCTGAAGCTGCTCCAGAGCGTCCTCGCGGTACCGCTCCTCACGCGCGGCGAGCTCGTCGGGATCCTCACCGTGGGTCAGCCGGTTGTGGGGTCGACCTACGGCCGCGGGCAGACCGAGACGCTCTTCGATCTGGGCTCGCACCTGGCCACCGCGATCCGCGACATCGCGCTCCACAACCAGCTCGAGCGCGAACAGCAGTTCAGCGAGCGCATCCTGGCCCACATGTCGAGCGGCGTCATCACGATCGGGCGCGATCAGCTCATCGGCACGATCAACCGCCGAGCCGAGCAAATCCTGCAGCTCTCCGCCGCCGACGTCGTCAAGGAGGATCTGCGCGCGCTTCCCTCGCCGCTGGGTGACATGCTGTTCGAGACGCTGCGCACCGGCCGCGCGGCGGCCCGGCACGAGATCCAGCTCGCGCTGCGCGGCCTCTGGCTGGAGGTGTCCACCTACCCCGTGCGGGGCGAGGACGGCGCGCCGCTCGGCGCGGTGCTCGTCTTCGAGGATCTGACGGCCCAGAAGGAGCTCCTGACACAAAAGCGGCAGGTGGAGCAGACGCAGCTGCTCACCCGGGTGGTCGCGCGCATCGCCGACGAGATCAAGAATCCTCTCGTGTCCATCAACACGTTCATCGAGCTGATCGGCGAGCGCTACGACGACCCGGATTTTCGCAAGCATTTTTCCTCGGTCGTGCGCCGGGACGTCCGTCGCCTGGTGGAGGTCTTCGAGAAACTTGCGGGGCTAGTGACGGAAGGTGAGTTAAACTTCACGACCGTGGATGTGCACACGGTGGTTGACGATGTCGTGACCGCCATCGAGCTGGTCGACGACGTCCCGACCAGGCCGCTGCAGCTCGACGTCACACGCGAGACCACACCGCAAGTCGTGAAAGTCGATCCGGTTCAGCTGCGGAAAGCGCTCTCCTACCTCATCTGGTATCTCGCCCACAACTCACCCCCCGACCAGGCGCGTGTGTCGGTCTCGGTCGCCCGCCACGCCGAGCGCGAGGGGGGCGATGGAGTCCGCATCCTGATCGGCTCGCGGACGGCGTCGGTGGTGCCGGAGAAGCTTCATCGGGTGTTCGACCCCGTCGAGATGGTTCAGGAAAGCCTGCTCGACGTCGGCCCGGCGGTGAGCCAGCGCCTGGTCGAGGCCGTGGGCGGCCAGCTGACGGTCCGGCAGGGCCGGCACGAGCTCCACTTCCTGGTGACGCTGCCCCTCGCGGCTTCATGAGCACGACGACCACCGCGCTCGCGCGCGTGCTCGTCGTCGACGACGAGCTGGGCCCGCGCGAATCCCTCCGCATGCTGCTGAAGCCCGTCTACCAGATCCAGACAGCAGAGAACGGGCGCACGGCCCTCGACCTGCTGCGGCGGTTCCAGCCGGACGTCGTGATCATGGACATCAAGATGCCCGAGATGGACGGGCTCGAGCTCCTCCGGCACGTCAAGCGGTCCGACCCGTCGATCGAGGTCGTGATGATCACGGCCTACGCGTCGCTCGAGACCGTGAGGCACGCCCTCACGCACGGCGCCTTCGAGTACCTCATCAAGCCCTTCTCGCGCCAGGATCTCGAGGACGTGGTGCACCGCGCGCTCACACGCCGCCGGGCCGACCTGGGCGCCCGCGGGCAGGTCGCGCACCTGGTCGAGGAGATGCGGCACCTGTCGGCGAAGACCAGCGAGCTCGAAGAAACGGCGCGCCGCGAGGCGGCGGAGCAGTCGCTCCGCGTCATGCAGCTCTCGATCCTGCGCGAGATCTCCCGCACGATCGTCGGACAGCTCGATCCGCAGCGGGTGACGGCCGCGGTCACCGAGCAGATTCGGGCCGCGCTCGGCTACGACAGTGTCGCGGTCGTCGCCGAGGCGCCGGCCGACCTCGACAACGCCGACGCCATGGTCGTGGCGTGCGCCATCAAGGACGGCCAGGGATTCCTCGGCCACCTCGTCATCGACAATCGCCCGTCCCGGCGCCCGATCGATCCGCGGGAGCGTGAGCTCCTCGAGATGCTGTCCGAGTACCTGGCCATCGCGCTCCGGAACTCGCGGCTGTATGGGGAGATCGCCGACACCAAGCGATCGCTCGAGCAGCTCATCGCCTCCGCCGGCGACGCCATCATCTCCGTCTCGCCGGAGGATCGCATCGAGGGCTGGAACCCCGCGGCCGAGCGCGTCTTCGGCCTCGCGGCGGCGGAGGCGATCGGCCGGCCGATCACCGACCTGCTCCCGCGCGGCGACTACACCGACGCCCGGCGGCGGCTCGGCGAAGGCACGCCGATGCACGGCTTCGAGACGACGGCCACCGCGGGGCAGCCGCGGCCGATGGAGCTGGCCGTGACGCTCTCGGCGCTGCACGGACGCCACGGCGGACTCGAGGGGCTCATCGCGATCGTCCGGGACATCACCGCGCAGCGCGAGGTCGAGAAGCAGCTACGCCAGTCCGAGAAGCTGACCGCCCTCGGGCAGCTGGCCGGCGGCATCGCGCACGACTTCAACAACCTCCTCCAGGCGATCCTCGGGTACGCTCAGCTCATGAAGCAGAACCCGCGGGACATCGACTTCGTGAGCCGGTCGCTGAACATCGTGGAGGCGGCAGCGGTGGACGGCTCCGAAACGGTACGGCGCATCCAGCAGTTCGCGCGCCTGCGGCCCGACGAGCAGTTCGTCGGCGTCGACGTGAACCAGATCGTCCACGACGCCGTCGCGATCGTCCGCCCGCGCTGGGAAGAGAGGATCGCGCGCGACAACCGGCCGCTCGATCTCCGGCTCGATCTTGGCACCATCGAGACCATCAACGGCCGGCCGGCCGCGCTGGCCGAGCTGATGACGAATCTGATTCTCAACGCGCTCGACGCGATGCCCGACGGCGGCACTCTGACGGTCTCGACCCGCAGCGACCCGGGACGGCACATCACATTGACGGTGACCGATACCGGGGTCGGCATGTCGGAGACGGTGCGCCGGCGGATCTTCGAGCCGTTCTTCTCGACGAAGGGCGAAAGCGGATCGGGGCTCGGCCTGTCGATGGTCTATTCGATCGTGCGGCGGCACGGCGGCGACATCCGCGTCGAGAGCGAGCCGGCGCGCGGGGCCACCTTCACGCTGACCTTCCCGGTCGCGAGCGAGCCCGTCGGGGCCGAGCCGGAGGCGGCGCTGCCGCGGGCGCGCCGGCCCGCGCGTGTGCTGCTGGTGGACGACGATCCGAAGGTGCTCGGGACCCTCACGGAGATACTTCGGAGCGTCGGCCACACGGTGACCGCCGCGGCGAGCGGGGCGACGGCCTTCGCGGCTTACGGGCCGGAGCGCTTCGACGTGGTGCTGACCAATCTCGGCATGGCCGGGATGAACGGCTGGGAGCTCGCCGAGCGCCTGCGCCGGGTCGATGCGAACATCACGATCCTGTTCATCACGGGCTGGGGCTTACGCGACGAGGAGCACGGTCGGCTCAAGATGCTCCGGATCCGCAAGTGTCTTTTCAAGCCCGTGCGCCCCGCCGAGCTCGACGCCGCGATCCAGGACGCGCTCGCCGCCGTCTGAGCGGCCGGGCCGGGACGCATTCCTTCGTACACGTTTCAAGGCGTAGCGCTCTGCGTCTGGCCGGAGCTCAGCTTCAGGTCTGTGGTCGGGAACTCACGGTCCTTCCAGAGCTCCAGACCTCCGTGGAGCGGGCGCACACGAGTGATGCCCTGTCGCTTCAACTGTAGCGCCACCCGGGCGCTCGTCGCCTCGTTCGGTCAGGAGCAGTACAGGATGATCTCGCGATCGCGCGGCAGATCGTGCCGGCGTCGCTCGATGTCCTCTGCGGCAATCCACATCGCGCCCGGAATCGCATAGGGTGCGGCATTCACGTCCAGGACCGAGCGTGTGTCGACGATGACAAAGGTGTCGTCCCCCTTGTCGAGCCGCCCCTTGAGCTCGTCCGGCGTGATCCGCGCGATTCTGAGGCCGCGGAGAAACCGGCGTCGCTGGACGAATTTGATGAGGATGTAAGCCCCAAACGCGGCCCCGACGATGACGGCGGTCCAGTTGCCGAGACGGGCGGCACGTGAGGCCACAAGCTCGAGCGCGTCGCTGAAGACGTAACCGAGGGCCATCCACGTTCCAGCCCACAGAATCGCGGCCGCGATGTCGAGCGCGATGAACTGAAGCCGGCCGATCCCCACCATACCGGCCAGCGGCGGAGCGACCGTGCTGAGGCCCGGCAAGAATTTCGCGAACAGCAGGGTCTTGCGGCCCTGCTTGACGAACAGGTCCTCGGTTCGTCGGACGCACGAATCCGGCTCGAGCGAGATGCGACAGAGGTGACGGAGCACGTGATTGCCGCGGCGCCGTCCGAGCTCGTACCAGACGAGATCCGGCGGAAGGGACGCGGCGAGCGCCGCGCCGAACGCCAGAGTGAGACTCATGCGCCCCGAGCCCGCGAGCGCCCCCACGCCCAGCAGCACGGGCACGGCCGGCACCGGAAGCCCGATCTGCTCGGCCAGCACGAACGCGAACAACAGAACGTAGCCGTACTGCACCAGGCTCTGGAGAGTATCGCTCATCTGGCCGCGCGACCTCGGCAGTCGATCATCGGACTGTCGGCACGGTGCCGCCGTCTATGACGTATTCGGCGCCGGTGATGGAGGCGGCGCGCGGCGAGGCGAGGAACGCGACGAGATCCGCAACTTCCCGCGGCTGGGCGGGCCGTCCAATCGGGATGCCGCCCAGCGACTGCATCAGCGCTTTCCGCGCGCCGTCGTAATCAGTGCCCTGATTGGCAGCCAGCTCGTTGACCAGGCCCACAGCGGCTTCTGTCTCAACCCAGCCAGGGGAAACTCGAACCACGCGAATGCCTTTCGGGCTCACCTCCTTGGACAACCCCTTGCTGTAGTTCGCGAGCGCGGCCTTTGCGGCTGCATAGGCGATCGTGGCTTCAGGCAGCGGCATCGCCCCCTGGATGGAGGTGACATGAATGATCACGCCGGTACCCTGAGCGATCATCGCCGGCAAGAGTGCGCGATCCAGCCGAACCGCCGGGAACAGATTGAGATCGAGGGCGCGCTGCCACTCGTTGTCGTCGAGGACGGCGAACCCGCCAGCAGGTGCTGACGAGCCCCCGACCACATGGACGATGATGTCAATGCCGCCGAGGCGCTTGCGAACCGCAGCGGCCAATGCCGCGCAGCCCTCGGCGGTCGTGATGTCCGCCGCGACGAACAGGCTCGGGTCGGCGAGATCACGCGGCTGACTGCGAGCTGTCGTGAGGAGCGTCGCACCGCCCTCGCGGAGCCGCTCTGCCACGGCCTGCCCGATACCTTTGGTGCCGCCCGTCACGAGACAACGCTTGCCGGCGAACTCGTGGGGATCGATGCTGGGTTCGCGCGTAGACATCTCCTTCTCCGCCGGTGCGCTACGACTTCAGAAATGCGAGCAAGTCCGCGTTGACCTGGTCCTTGTGCGTGCTGCAAACACCGTGTGGTGCTCCAGGGTAGACCTTCAGGCGCGCATTCGGCGCAATCTTGACCGCGGCGTGCGCCGAGGCGCCGATCGGTACGATCTGGTCGTCGTCGCCGTGGATGAACAGCGACGGCACCGTCAGCTTTCGGAGATCGTCGGTCTGATCCGTCTCGGAGAACACCTTGACGCAGTCGAAGGCGTTCTTGAAGCCGGCCTGCATCCCCTGGAGCCAGAAGGAGTCTCGCAGACCCTGCGAGACCTTCGCGCTCGGTCGATTGCCGCCGTAGAACGGCCCGCTGAGGTCCTTGAAGAATTGAGAGCGATCGGCGAGGACACTCGCTCGGATGCCGTCGAAGACCTCGATGGGCAATCCTCCGGGGTTAGCAGGGGTACGGAGCATCAGGGGAGGAATCGCCGAGATGAGGACCGCCTTCGCGACACGGCTGGTCCCGTGCCGGGCGATATAGCGGGCGACTTCTCCGCCACCCGTGGAATGGCCCACGTGGACGGCGTCGTGGAGATCGAGCGCCGAGACGAGCGCGGCGACGTCGTCGGCATATGTGTTCATGTCATTGCCGTTCCACGGCTGGCTCGACCGACCGTGGCCGCGGCGGTCATGGGCGATGACGCGGTATCCCCGTTCCGCGAGGAAGAGCATCTGGTCTTCCCAGGCGTCCGCGCTCAGCGGCCATCCGTGACTGAAAACTACAGCCTGCCCCTTGCCCCAGTCCTTGAAGTAGATCTGCGTTCCATCGCTCGTCGTGATCGTGTTCGCCATGACCGCTCCCCCTCTTCATCCATGCCCAAGACGCAGGCACTTTCCCCGCGATCCGCTATTTCGACGCGTCGGCGAAGAACCATCAGCAATCACTCGGAAGACGACCAAGCGTTTCCCCGGGACGTGCCGCCGCATGCCCATAGTCCCGCTTCGCGCAATCCCCGGCAAGCACAAGGTCGGCGCGATCGAAGGGGTTCGGGACACCTGACGAGATCGCGAAGGCAATCGTATTTCTCGCATCCGACGACAGCAGCTATATTACCGGCACGGAATTGGTCGTCGATGGCGGTTTCGCGCAAGTGTAAGCGCCGCTCAGCAGCGAACGGCCACCCGCTTGTGACCCGCCAAATATCGGGTCTGTCGACCTCGCCGCCTATGGCGCAGGGACGGCCGTGCGGTTCGCCGGCACGATTTGGGGCTGGAACGCAAACACTTCACGACTACGCGCATCCACGAGGATCTTCACCCAGTGCACGTCGTTATTGCCGTTCGCGGCGTTGTCTCCGAATGTTTCAACGCGCGTGAAGTTCTCGATGCGCCGGCCACTTGAGTCCAGGAACGGCCTGTCAACACGAAAGTAGTGCGAGTCGCCATGCACGTAGGTAACCGGCTTGCGGAAGGCAAGCACCTGGTCGCGCAGCGCGCTGAGAAAATCATGATAGCCGTCCAGCTGGCCGTCGGTCTGCACCAGTGTCTTCGGGTCGCGTAGTGGTGCCCGCGTTCCGTCGGTCAAGTCCCAGCCGGGGTTGCCCTGGGCGATGAACATGATCGCCGCCGAGCGGCGGGTCTCCGCGATTTGAAAGGTTGCCTGCATCCAAGCGATGTTGGCCAGGTTGCGCGCCGCGTACTCCGCAGGGTCTGGGGCGGTGTCGCAAAGATTGTTGCAGGAGCCCTGGATGTTCAGTGTCGCGTAGGTGACACCACCGGTCGTCCAGCGTCGATTCTCGACACAGGGTACAAACCCGCTCACACCGAGACACAGAGGCTCCATCTGCACTTGCTGGCGTGACCGGCGCTGGCCGAGCGAGAACGGCGTGCTGAAGAAGATTAGCCGCTCGTGGTCGAGACGCTCCCGAGATGAAAAGCCGCCGTTCGACGGGCGATCGCAGTCTGTCCAGTCATTGTCTCCGGGCGTGAGGATGGCCGGCGCGCGGAGCGCATTGAAATACCCGAGCGCCTGGGTGTAGAGGGCGTCGGCACAGGTCGTGGGTGTCACCGAATTGGGGATACTGTTGCCGGCCTTTAAATCTCCATCGTGGACTGTGAAGGCCAGATCCTGCTTGTTCATGTCGGCAATAAGGTTCGGGACACCGGTCAATGCCTGAACGTCGGAGTACGGCAGATCACCCCATACGCCGATTGCGTACACGCGGTGTCCGTCGTCACGGTCGTCGTCGTCCTGGGCCTGGAATCCATCTCCAGTCGCCAAGCCGGTCGTGATGGCTGTGAGCATCAACCCCGCTACCGACGCTGAGAGCCAACTGCGCAGCGCTCGTGTCGTCCTCTTCATGATGCTTTCCTCCCGTCCGGGGCCGATCGACCCCCACGCGATGAGCGGCAGGATGCAGAATGGAGCCGACGAGAGAGTAGAGGGCCGGCGCTACGATTCGATGACCTTGGGGGTACGATTCAATGACTGCTGGCTCCGCACATCTCGGCGGAACCGGATCGTGCTGAAGCCGTGACCGGGGAGTCCGCGAGAAAGACGCTAGGCCCGTAGACTCGGTGACATCTCCTCAGGCGCGCTTCATCGGGCGGCCGCAGCAGATCTTCTGAGCCATCGCGACCTTCCCGCACTTCGCACAGCGAAATCCGGCCATCTCTCCCCTCCCCGCCGGCCGTGCTACAGCCGTTCGATGATCGTGGCGATCCCCTGGCCGAACCCGATGCACATCGTCTGCAGCCCGTAGCGCTTGTCGGTCCGCTCGAGCTCGTGCAGCAGGGTCGTCATGAGCTTGCCGCCCGAGCAACCCAGCGGATGGCCGAGCGCGATGGCCCCGCCGTTGACGTTGACGCGGCTCATGTCCGGGTGCAGCTCGCGCTCCCAGGCAAGGACGACCGACGCGAACGCCTCGTTGATCTCGATGAGGTCGATCTGCTCGAGCTTCATCGCGGCCTTGCGCAGCACGCGCTGGGTCGCCGGAATCGGGCCGGTGAGCATGATCGTCGGGTCCACGCCGGCCAGGGCCGTCGCCACCACGCGGGCACGCGGCCGGAGCCCGAGCGACTTGGCGCGCTCGGGCGACATGAACATGAGAGCCGCGGCGCCGTCCGAGATCTGCGAGGAGCTCGCGGCGGTCACGACGCCGTCCGGCTTGAAGGACGGCGCCAGTGCGGCCATCTTCTCGCGGTTCACCGGCACCCGGACACCCTCGTCGGTGTCGAACACGGAGCCGTCGGGCAACGGCACGGCGGCAATTTCCCGCTTGAATCGTCCTTCGGAGATGGCGCGACCGGCTTTCTCGTGGCTCCGCGCTGAGAACTCGTCCAGCGCTTCCCGTGTCAGGCCCCACTTCTCGGCGATCATCTCCGCCGAGATGCCCTGCGGGACGATGTTGAAGCGCTCCTGGAGCTTCGGCGAGAGCGGCCCGTCGCCCGGGCCCATCGCGTTCGAGCCCATGGGCACCCGCGTCATGTGCTCGATGCCGCCGGCGATGACCACGTCGTACTGGCCGGACATGACGCCCATCGCCGCGAAGTTCGCTGCCTGCTGGCCGGATCCGCACATCCGGTCGAGGGTCGTGCCGCACACGTCGACCGGGAACCCCGCGATGAGCGCGGCGTTCCGCGCGATGTTGAACCCTTGCTCGCCGATCTGGTCGACGCAGCCCAGAATGACGTCCTCGATGTCCGCCGGATCGACTCCGACCCGCCGGACGAGATCGTTCAGGACGAACCCGGCCAGGTCGTCCGGGCGGATTCCCGAGAGCCGGCCGCCCTTTCGCCCGACCGCGGTGCGCACCGCGCCCACGATGACCGCATCACGCATGGCAACCTCCTTGGAGAACAGCACAATAATTCATCTTACCGGTCCGCCCGCCCGGGGTGCAAACGGACGCGATTGGGCGATCAGGAGACCCGGCGCTTGACCTGGTCGGCGAGCTTGCAGAACGCGCAAATGGTCCCGGTGGTCACCTGCCCGCAGCGGAGGCACTCGTTGAGGGTGACCGCCGCCGCGCGCTCGAACGCGGGACGCGCCCGGTCGAGGAAGCCGAAAAGGAAGTTATGCTTGGCGCCCGGCGAGGCGTCCTCCATACGGCTCAGGATCTCCTTGTGGGCGATCGAGGTCGCGCCGGCGGCGAACGGACATTCCTCCACGATGTAGTCGATCTTTCGAAGAAATGCGAAGGCCGCCGTCTCGCGCTCGGACAGTCGATAGAGCGGCTTGACGCGACGGACCAGCTTGGGATGCGTCGACGGGAGCGCGGGCGACTGGCGGGGCAGCGCGTCGGTCTGCCAGTGCATGACGGAGCCGAACAGGGTCGCCGCCTCGTCGTCGAGGTTGTGGCCGGTGGCCACCACCGGCATGCCGTGCTCGAGCGCGGCGCGGTTCATGAGGTAGCGCTTGGAGAGGCCGCAACCCGAGCACGGCGGCCGCCGCGTGACGGCTTTGATGACCGGAACCGGCGCGCCCACCTCGTCGCTGACGGCCGAGATGATCAGCGGGACGCCGTGCGCGGCCGCGAACTGCTCGCACTTGGCCCGCGATTCCACGGAATACTCGAAGATTCCCAGGTCGAGGTGGAGGCCCGTCGTCCGATAGCCTTCGTCGATCAGCACGTCCCAGAGCGCGAGCGAATCCTTGCCCCCGGAGACCGCGACCAGCACGGTCTCGTCCTTGGTGAACATGCGGTGCTTCCGGATCGCCTCGCGGACCTGGTTCCGGAAGAACTCGAGGAAATCCGGCGCGCAGAACGCGGCGTTGTGACGCCGGAGCTCGAGCACCGCCGGCTCCCCGCACTTGCGGCACTTCATCGCAGACCGCCGGACATCACCGGCCGCAGCTCGATCGTCGCGTCCTCGCGCACAACGTGGTCGGCCGTGACGAGGTCGTCGCCGCAGATCACCAGCACGGTCTCGGGCAGGATGTCGAGCTCGCGCAGGATGTCCTTGACCCGGCGGTTGCCGGCGACGGCGACCTCGCGGCGGGGATTACGCAAAATGACTTTCATGGGTACGCCTGGTGCGTCGTTCGAGTATACCCCTGTTCCGCGCACCGGCGGCACGGGCCTCGGCGCCGAGAGCGCGTGCTAGAGTTCGACAACTCGACCGCTAGGAGACCGCGAATGCGCTGGATCATGTCGTGACAGACCGACAGCGGCTGGCACGTACGCCCTGGCGAAGGCTGACGAGTCGCCCGGTCTACGAGAATCCGTGGATCCGCGTCCGCGAGGACCAGGTCGAGCTCCCGGACGGCCGGACGACGCTCTACGGCGTGGTGCAGTGCGCCGGCTGTGTCGGGGTGCTTCCGTTCCTCGACGCGGAGACCGTCGTCCTGGTCGGCCAGTATCGCTATGTGGCGGGCGGCTTCTACTGGGAGATGCCGACAGGCGCCATGAAGGCCGGGGAGAACGAGGAGTCAGCGGTGCAGCGCGAGCTGGCCGAGGAAGCCGGTTACGAGGCCGACCGGCTCGTCAAGCTCTGCGCCTATCACACGTCAAAGAGCGTCGTCGACGAGACCGCCAACATCTACCTCGCCGAAGGGTTGTGCCCGGTCGCGCTTCCGGCCGATCCGACGGAGTTCATCGAGGTGCGCGCCTTCCCCTTCGACGAGGTTATCCGCATGGTCGAGCGGGACGAGATCATGGACTCGATGACGATCGTGGCGGTGCTACACGCCGCGCGGCGGCGGGGCCGCTAGAAGCGCGCCCGGCGCCGCTACTTCGACGCGAGCACCATCGGGCCGGTAGGCGCCGGCACGCCGGCCTCCGGCTCGATCGTGACCGCGAACACCTTCACTGTCTTGCCGCCTTGCACCGCCGCGATGCGGTGCGTGCCCCGCCCTGAGGCGTCGACCCGGAAGAGGCCCGCGGGCTGGGGCGCCCCATCGCCGATGGTCCACAGCTCGTACGCGCTCCCCGCCGGTGCGGCCGGCAGGTTGGCGACGAACACGTGGCCTCCACTGACCGGGTGCCAGATGACCCGGCCCGTTGCCTCCGGGCTCGGCCCCAGGCCGTGCAGCGTGACGACCCGGGTCGTCGGATCTCGAAGCAGATCGACCGCGGCCTGGTACACTGCGATCTGCTCGCGCAGCGCGGCCTCGTCCTGCTGAACGCGCGTGCGGAGGGCCGCGGCCTCGCGCGCCATCTGGCCCAGGCGACCCTCGTAGCGCGAAGCCACGAACGTTCCGGTGAAGGCGGCGCCGACGATCATCGCGGCGAGGGTCGCCACCGCCCAGACGAGCCGGCGCGGCTGCGGGCGCTCGAGTCGTGGGGACGTGGTCGCCGCAATCCGTCGCAGGAGCGCGTCCTTGACCTCCGGCGGCGGAATCGCCCGCGGCTCGGCGAGGGCCAGTGCGGCCAGCGCCTCGGCGGATTCGCGCAGCGTCTCCTCGCAGACGTCGCAGCCGCCCGCGAGATGGCGCTCGAACTGGGCGCGCTCGTCCCCGTCCAGGGCGCCGAGGGCGTAGGTGGCCGCGAGCGTGTCGAACGGTTCGTGGGTCATGGGCTCGTCTTCACCACGTCTCGGAGCCGCTCGAGCCCGAGCCGGATGCGCGTCTTCACGGTGCCGAGCGGCTGCTTGATCCGAGCGGCGATCTCCGTCTGGGTGAGCCCGGCATAGTACGCGAGCTCGATGACCTCGCGCTGCGCCTCGGGCAAGCGCCCCAGCGCGCTCCGGATCGTCCCGCGGTCCGCCGCCTGCTCGGCGGCGTCCCCCGCCGGATCGGCGGGGGCCGCGGCCATCGCCTCGTCAAGCGGCGCCACGAACGTCTGGCTACGCCGCCGCGTCGCGCGGACACGATCGATCGCCCGCGTGCGCGCTCGCGTGATCATCCACGCTTCGGGGCTTCCGCGCGACGGGTCGTAGCCTCCGGCATCCCGCCAGGCCTCCCAGAACACCTCCTGGAGCACGTCGCTCGCGTCGGCGCGCTCGCGCACGATCCGGAGGATCAGCGGGAACACCACGGGCGCGTGGCGATCGTAGAAGAGGGCGAACGCCTGCCGATCACCGGCAGCCATCTGCCTGATGAGGTCCGCGCCGGCCGTTGCCATGCTCGCTCTTCACTACCATGACTACGGGCGACAGCCAACCCCGGATCGCCGGGCTGATGTATTCTTGGCGACGTGAAATGGCTGCCTGAAAAGAAGGCATTCGACGAGGCGTTCGACGGCGGCGGAACCGCGCGTGCGCACTACCGGTCCCTCGTCTCGATTCTCGAATCCTTCACGCAGAGCGAGATCGAGCGGCGGGAGCGCTTGCAGAAGCTCTCCCTCATGGACCAGGGCATCACCTTCACCGTCTACGGCGAGAAAGAGGGCACCGAGCGCATCTTCCCGTTCGACTTCGTACCCCGCGTGATTCCGGCGCGCGAGTGGGAGCGCCTGCAGGCGGGGCTGGTCCAGCGGGTCACGGCGCTGAATCTCTTCATCCTCGACGTGTATCAGGGCCAGAAGTGCCTCAAGGACCGCGTGATTCCGCCGGAGCTGGTGCTCTCGCGGAAAGAGTACAAGCGCGAGCTCCTGAACGTCATCCCGCCGCGCCAGATCTTCACGCACGTCGTCGGAACCGACATCATCCGGAATCACGCGGGCGAGTACCTCGTCCTGGAGGACAACTGCCGCTGCCCGTCCGGCGTGTCCTACGTGCTCGAGAACCGCAACACCCTCAATCGCGTCTTTCCGGAGTTCTTCAAGTATTATCCCGTCCGGCCGATCAAGGACTATCCGACCCTGCTGCTCGAGACCCTGCTGCACGCCGCGCCGCGCTTCAGCGAGAAGCCGGTCGTGGTGATCCTCACCCCCGGGATGGCGAACTCCGCCTATTTCGAGCACTCGTTCCTGGCGCGCGAGATGGGCGTGGTGCTCGTCGAGGGGCGCGATCTCATCGTCGAGGACAACTACGTCTTCATGCGGACGACTCAGGGCAAGCAGAAGGTGGACGTGATCTACCGGCGCATCGACGACGACTTCCTCGATCCGCTGATGTTCCGCCGCGACAGCCTGCTGGGTGTGCCCGGCCTCCTGAACGTCTATCGCGAGGGCAACGTCGGACTCGCCAACGCCCCCGGCGCGGGCGTCGCCGACGACAAGTCCGTCTACGCGTTCATGCCGGCGCTGATCAAGTATTACCTCGGCCAGGACGCGCTGCTGCCCCAGGTCCAAACCTACCTGGGCGCCCGCGCGCGGGACTTCGCCTACATCCAGGAGCACGCGCGCGAGCTGGTGATCAAGACCACCGGCGACTCCGGCGGCTACGGGATGCTCATGGGGCCGTTCGCGGCCAAGAAAGAGATCGAGACGTACGTGGCGCAGATGAAGAAGAACCCCGGCAACTACATCGCCCAGCCGCTCATCGAGCTGTCCGCGCACCCGACGTACGTCGACGGGAAGTTCGAGCCGCGCCGCGTCGACCTCCGGCCCTTCATCCTGTACGGCGAATCGATCCGGGTGCTCCCGGGCGGCCTGACGCGGGTGGCGCTGCGGGCCGGGTCGTACGTGGTCAACTCCTCCCAGGGCGGCGGCAGCAAGGACACCTGGGTGCTGGCCACCAAAGACGCCTGATGCTCTCTCGCGTCGCCGACTCGCTCTACTGGATAGGCCGGTATCTCGAGCGCGCCGAGAACATCACGCGCCTGCTCCTGGTCACCGAGGACTTCTCGACCGAGACGCAGGGGCTCGCCGAGGACCTGGTGCAGACGGCGTGGAAGGACATGCTCGCCATCTTCCCGTCGGCGCAGCTGACGCGCGAGGGCACCCGCTTCGCCCGTCTGTCGGTGCCCTATCTCCACGCTTTCTTCATCGACCAGGCCAACCCGTACTCGATCCACTTCTCGATGCGGAAGGCCCGCGAGAACGCGCGCTCGGTGCGCGAGGCGCTGACGCTCGAGGTCTTCCTGGCGCTGAACGAGACGTTCCGCGCGCTCGAGACGTACGAAAAGAAGGGCATGCCGGATCTTCCCGCGTTCCGCGATGCGCTCACCGCCACCCACAAGGGGATCTTCACGGTCGTCGGGGCGATCGAGCACACGTCGACTCGCGACGAGGGCTGGCAGTTCCTCAAGCTGGGGGAATCGCTCGAGCGCAGCTATCGCTCGGCCCTCGTGCTGCGCACGAAGCTCCCGGCCCTGCTGGCGGCCGAGGCCCGCGGCGACGCGCCCCTCTACTACACGCAGTGGCGGACCCTCCTCCGCGGCCTGTCGTCGCTGGAGAACTACCGGCGGGTGTACGGCGCCCGCCTGGAGCCCAATCTCGTCATCGGCTTCCTGCTCTTCGACACCGATTCGCCGCGCTCGCTCCGCTATGGCGCCTCGATCGTCCGCGATTACCTTGCGGCGATCTCCGGACCCGCGGAGATCACCGCGCCGGCGCGGATCATCGGGAAGCTCCACGCCAACCTTCGCTACGACGACGAGGCGCAGATGCGCCGGGGCGACTTCGCGGGCTTGCTCGACCGGGTGGTCGGCGAGCTGGCGAAAACCCACGACGCCATCGCGACCCAGTACTTCGTGACCTGATGGACCTCCAGGTCGAGCACAGCTTCGCGTTCGAGTACGACACGTTCATCAGCGAGTCGTTTCTTGAGCTCCGCGTGCAACCCAAGACGACGCCCCTGCAGGCGGTCGCGTCCTTCGAGCTGGCCGTCGGTCCCCCGACCAGCGTCCACCGCTACCGTGACTGGAACGACAACCTCACCCATCACTTCACGATCACGAAGTTTCACGACCGGATCGAGGTATCGGCCCGCTCCCTGGTGCAGACCCACCGGGCCGGCGTGGCGATCCCTTCGCTCACCGAGCGCCCGCCGACCGAGGGCCTGCCCTACGGACTGCGCGACTTCCTCGAGTTCGGCGGCCCGGTGAAGCTCACATCGGGGCTCCGCGCCGCGCACCGCGCGATCGGCCTCGCCTCGACGGCGCCGCTCGGCGCGCAGGTGCTGGCCCTCGGCGCGTACATCGCCGAGCGGTTCGAGTACCGGAAGAACGTCACCACGTACGACTCGACGACCGAGGACTTCCTCAAGATCGGTGCCGGCGTGTGTCAGGACTTCGCCCATCTGATGCTTGGCCTACTCCGCTTGCGCCAGATTCCCTGCCGCTACGTGAGCGGCTATCTGCACGTCGAGCGCAAGAAACGGGAGCCCTCGCAGAGCCACGCCTGGGTCGAGCTCCACTCGTCGACGGCCGGGTGGATCGCCTTCGACCCGACACACAATCGCGCGGTGGACGAGCGCTACGTCGTCGTGGGTCACGGCCGTCACTACGACGACGTGCCGCCCAACAAGGGGATCTACCGCGGCATCGCCAGGGAAACGCTGAAGGCCGAGGTCGTCACCGAGGTGGTGGCCCCGAACACGGTCGCGACGCTCCGCGAGGAGATCCGCCAGATCGACCTGCCGGTGTTCCGCGAGGTGCCGGCGCGTCCGCCCGATCGCATCGTGACCAGCGACGCCGACGTCAGCGCCCAGCAACAGCAGTAGCCGGTCCGCGCGCTACGCCACCTGGCCGTGGATGCGCCGCCGGAGCTCCAGCGGATCGCGGACCCGGTGGAAGACCTCGCGGACGCCGCCGGTGCCGGTGAGCGTGATCGACCCGAACCCGAGCAGGCGGCCGAGCAGGCTCTGGTCGACGGAGATCGCCTCGACCTGCCGCAAGAGCAGCTCGAGGGTGCGGCGCCGGATCAAGCCCGTCTTGACGATCACGCGCTTGTTGGTGACGCCGAGCTCGGTGGTCCGGTAGGCGACGAAGGGCGGGACGAGTATCACGACGCCGAGGAGCAGAACGACCAGGCCCGCCTGCCCGATCCTCGGCACGAACACGAGGACGAGCCCGACCACCAGCACCAGGATCGCCCGCGCGAAGATGATCCAGTGAAGCTCCGCCCGATAGACGACGTGCTCGTCCGGGAGGAGATTCTCGCCGATGTAGCTCACGACCCCGGCTTCGGCGGGGTCGGTACGCCGACGGCCCACAGGTAGCCGTCGGGATCCTCCACCATCACCTCGCGCCAGCCGTGCGCCTTGGTCGTCGCGGGCTGGATGACGCCGAAGCCGCGTGTCCGCGCGCGCCGCTCGACGGCGTCGGGATCGACGCCGAACACCCGCAGCTCGGCGCCGAGCCCGCGGCGCTCGCCGCGCGTCAGGGGCGCGTACCACGGGTGCTTGTCGTACGTGTGATCGGCGTGCAGCATCAGCTCGACCCCGCCCACGTTGACCGCGGCGAAGTCGGGGTCCGAGTAGTGGACCTTCGCGGCCAGCACTTCGGTCTGGAAGCCGACCGCGCGCGGAACATCACGCACCAGGAGGTTCACCGTGAAGGCCGGCAGTCCCCGCCCGTACCGGTCGGCGGGCATCCAGGGATCGCCCGTGCGCTCCTTCACCGTGCGGGGCCACCCGGGCGCGAGAACATCGACGCCGCGGGCGACGATTGCCCCAGCCGTTTGACGCTCACCGAGAGCTCGTAGGTGACCACGTCCTCCGGGTCAGGGTTGAAGACGGCGACCCAGACGCCGAAGTGGTGTCGGCCGAGTCCCGGCAGCGGCACGCCCGACAGCGGGACCAGCTTCGGGTCCGAGCGCACGCTGAGGCTGTCCCGCACGGTGAGATACCACGCGCGGTCCGAGGGCCGGTCCTCCGACGTCAGCCGCAGCTCCACGTCGCGCGCCGTGTTCAGCTTTCCCGCGGTCACGTAGAAGAACCGGGTCGTCAGCGGCTGCGTCGTCACCAGGAACCGGCGCTCGGCGGAGCGATCATGAGGCTCGGTGAGCTGCACCGACTCCTCCTGCGGGTCGCCGACGACCCCGTGCGGCCGCGACATGAGGACGGTCGCGTTGTCACGCTCGACCAGCCCGGCGTCGGCCCACATCCCGGGCGTGGGCACCGCGACCTGGATGACGTCGCGCACGAAGGCGGGGTACGTGTCGCGCAGACGGCCCCCGTCCACCAGGAGCTGGTAGAGCTTGGATCCGAGCGACCGCGACTCCATGCCGACTTCGCCGATCGCCCGGTCGAGGATCGTGCGGATGAATCCCGGCGACTGGTTCTCAACGTGCTCGAGCAGCAGGAAGTAGCCTCCGGCAAGCCGGCCATCGTCCAGGTCGCCGCTGGCCCTCAGCGGCACGCTGAGGAGGAACGGATAGCGGCGTATCTCCTCCCGAAGCGCGTGGGCCCAGGCGAGCCCGGATGGCTTCCACTGGCTCCAGGCCGCATACGCGGCCGCCCACCAGGAGACACCGGCGCCGCGCTGGTCGAGCGGCGGAGGGGCGAGCGAGACCGAGACGGACGGGCGCCCTCCCTGAAAGGGCTCGGGCTCCTTCGGTTGCTCTCTAGGGGCTTCGACCGGGGCGGGCGCGGGCGGGGGCTTCTCCGGGGCAACGACAGCGGTCGTGGTGGAGAGCCGCCCTCGTGCGATCGCGTTCACGAGCTGCCGGCCGAAGACGCGGGCGACCGCGCCGTCGAGCTGCGCCCAACGTTCGTCGGTCAGCGTGTCCCGCTCGACGGTGAGGATCAGAAGATTTTCGAAAGGAACGAGGTGATCCTGCACCTCCCTTGCGGTCAGACCCCGTCGGTCAGCGCCGGCGCGCGTGAACGCCAGGCGTAGCTCGGTGGCCTTCGCCTGGCACTCGAGGAGGGCCGGAAACGCTGGATCGTCGAGGTGAACGACATTGAGCACGCGAGCCAGCACGCTGTTGGCCTTCTGAACAGCCGCTTTGAGCGCCTGTTGCCCTTCCTCGTCGGCCGAGGGCGCCTCGGCACTCGCCCCCTGCTCGCCCACGCCGGCCGGGTGCCAGGAAACCTCGAAGAGACGCTTGGCCTCCGGGAAGCCCTTCAGCTCGTGGAGCCCGAGATCGACGTACTCCACGACGCCCCCGTCGGAGCGCCTCAGCTCGATGCGGCCGGCGACGTACCGGGTGGACTCGGAAACGAGGATCTGACCGGAGCCCGCAGCGGCGCAGATGCGCGACGCCAGGTTCACGGTGCCGCCGATGTAGTCACCGTCTTCCTGACGAATCGGCTCGCCGGTATTGATGCCGATGCCGATAGCGATCCGGGGGCCGGCCTGGTCCCGGTTCCCCTGGGCGACGATTCGCTGGATGGCAATTGCGCAGAGGATCGCGCCGCGGGCGGCGCTGAAAGCGACCATGAAGCTGTCGCCCTGGGTCTTGACGACGACGCCGCCGTACGCCTCGATCTGACTGCGGATGATGATGTCCTGCTCGTGAACGATCCGGGAGGCCGCCTCGTCGCCGAACTCCTCCGTGTAGTCGGTGAATCCCCGGATGTCGCTGAAAAATATGGTTACAGTCCCGCTGAACGGCACCGCCGCTTCGGGTGCGGCCCGCGGACTGCTTCCCTCGCCCTGCATGTTTTCGGTCATCTCGGCGCGATTCAGGTGGCACTAAAAATAGTAGCCGATGGGGGGGTAAAAGGGGGTGCCTTTCCGGACCGGCGTCCGGCGCTATCTTCGAACGACGCGACGCGCCTTTAGCTCGTAGCGCGGGAGACTCCGGAGCGGCACCGGCGTCACCTCGAACCGGATTCCAAGGCTCGCCCGCAGCGCCTCCTGCAGCCGGGAGGCGCCCGCCGCGTCCCCCACCTCGACGAGCACGCGAACCTCGTCGAGCTCCCCCGCGCGGAAAACCTCGATCTGGAACTCGTCGATCGCCGAGAAGCGCCTGACGACCCCCTCGATCGCCGCCGGGAACACGTTGACACCGCGCACGATCAGCATGTCGTCGAGCCGGCCGAGGATTCCGCCCTCCAGCCGCGCGAAGGTGCGGCCGCATGGGCAGAGCGCTTGCGCCAGCCGCACGCGGTCGCCCGTCCGGTATCGGACGGCGGGCGAGCCAACCCGCCCGAGATTCGTCAGGACGAGCTCGCCTTCAAGCGCCGGAGCGGCCGTCACCGGGTCGATCACCTCGGCGATAAACTCCGACTCGTTGACGTGGAGCCCGCCCCGCTCGACGCACTCGTAGCCATAGGCGCCCATCTCGGTCATGCCGCCGTGGTCGTATGTTCGGGCGCCCCAGGCCCCCTCGATACGGGCGCGCACCGCCGGAATCCCGCCCCCGGCTCGCCCGCGTGCACGGTGATCCGCACTGGCAGCCTCCCCAGGTCGATACCGCGCTCGCGCGCGACCTCGGCCAGGTGAAGGGCGTAGGACGGCGTGCAGACGAGGACCGACGCGCCGAGGGCTTCCATCGAAGCCAGCCGCGCCGGCGAGTCCTGGCCGCCGCCGGGGATCGCCAGCGCGCCGAGCGCCCGGGCACCCTCGAAGCCCGCCCAGAACCCGATGAAGAGCCCGAACGAGAACGGAAAGAAGACGCGGTCCGCGGGCCCCACGCCCGCGCCCCGCAGAACGAACCCCCAGCAGCGCGCCCACCACTCCCACGATTCCTGCGTGTCGAGCCATCGGAGCGGCGCGCCGCTCGTGCCCGAGGTCTGGTGCACGCGAACGTAGCGCTCGAAGGGGTAGGTCAGGTTCGTCCCGAAAGGCGGGTTCGAAGCCTGATCGTCGACCAGCTCCGCCTTTCGCGTCAGGGGCACCCGCCGGAAATCGTCCCAGCCGCGCAGATCCTCTACCGACTCGATGCCCGCCTCACGCCACTTGCGCGCGACGAAGCGATTCGAGGCGAGAAGCTGCGCCGCCATGCCGCGAAACCGGCGCCATTGATGATCGCGCAGATGGTCGGGGCCGAGCGTCTCCCGCGCGCGGTCGAACACCGTCCGCGCGGCCCTCAGGCCCGCAGCTTGAACCGCTGGATCTTGCCGGTCGCGGTCTTCGGCAGCTCGGCGACGAAGTCGATCCAGCGGGGATACTTGTAGGGAGCGATCTTGTCCTTCACGAAGGCCTTGAGCTCGTCGGCGAGCTTGTCGCCGCCGCTCGCCGGCTCCTTGAGGACGACGAAGGCCTGCGGCTTGACGAGCCGATCGCTGTCCTCTCGGCCCACCACCGCGGCCTCCAGCACCGCGGGATGGCGTACCAGCGTCGCCTCGACTTCGACCGGCGAGACCCAGATGCCGCCGACCTTCAGCATGTCGTCCGAGCGGCCGCAGTACCAGAAGTAGCCGTCCGCGTCCTCGTAGTACTTGTCGCCCGTCTGGATCCACGAGCCGAAGAGCGTCTCCTTGGTCTTGTCGTGCTTGTTCCAGTAGTACGCCATCGTGGAGTCGCCCTTGACGCGCAGGTTGCCGGTCTCGCCGCGCGCGACCGGATGCCCCTCGTCGTCGACGATGGCGAGCTCGTAGCCGGGCACCGGCACGCCCGACGAGCCGGGGCGCGTCCGACCCGGGCGGTTCGAGATGAAGATGTACCCGATCTCGGTGGTGCCGATGCCGTCGATGATCTCCACGGAGAAGCGCTCGCGCCAGCGCGCGAAGAGCTCGTCGGGCAAGGCCTCGCCGGCCGACACGCAGAGCCGGAGCGACGAGGTGTCGAAGCGCCTCTCGGCGTCCTTCACCGCGAGCATCCCGGCGTAGAGCGTCGGGATGCCGAAGAAGAGCGTCGGGCGGAATCGCGCGATGACCTCGAAGACGCCCTCGGGCGTCGGCCGGTGCGGATAGAGCACGGCCTGCGCGCCGACGCTCATCGGAATGAAGCCGGTGGCGCCGAGCCCGTATGCGAAGAAGAGCTTGGCCGCCGAGAAGACGCGGTCGGTGGGACGGATCCCGAGCACCTGCTTGGCGTAGGTCTCGCAGCACACGACCATGTCGTGGTGCAGGTGGACCGCGCCCTTGGGAAAGCCCGTCGAGCCGGACGAGTACTGCCAGTACGCCGGGTCATCGCGCGAGGTCGGCGCGGCCGCGAGGCTCGTCGAGGCCTTGCCGATGCGGTCCTCGAAGGCCAGGTAGGGGCCGGGGGCGCCGCCGGCGACGAGCACGTGCTTGAGGTGCCTGGCCTCGGCGAGCGCGGGCGCCGCCTCGGCGAGCAGCGGCGCCGAGACGACGGCGACCTTGGCGCGGCTGTCGTTCAGGAAGTAGAGGTAGTCGGCGGTGCGCATCAGCGTGTTGGTGGGGACCGGCACCGCCCCGATCTTGATGGCGCCCCAGAACGTTCCGATGAACTCGGGCGCGTCGAGGCAGAGCATGAGCACGCGGTTCTCGGGCTCGACGCCGATCTCCAGGAGCGCGTTCCCGGTGCGGTTCACCAGCTCCTGGACCTGCCCGTAGGTGAGCGTCCGGCCCTCATAGTGGAACGCCGGCGCGGCGCCGCGTCCCTCGGCGACGTTCCGGTCGACGAACCACGACGCCACGTTGAACTGCGCGGGGAGCGACTCCGACGCGATCATGTCAGGTCAGGCGGACGTACTCGAAGTCGATGGGCTGGCTGTTGACGCCCCGCGCGGGCGGCGCGATCCAGCTGGCGAAGCGGCCGCGCTCCGTCACCGGCTGCATCAGGCTCTCGACGTACGCCTGGTCCGATTCGGTCGGCAGCCACGCGTGCTTGTTCGAGTCCCACGCGGCCTCGCTGAGCACGAGACCGTCCGGCGAGACCTTGACCTCGGCGAAGAGGCCGATCGCGCGGTGGAAGCCCCGGTTGGGCAGCCGCAGCTCGAAGCCGATCCCGTGCTTCTGGATGATCTGGTTCCACCGGTCGACGCCGCGCTGGCAGTCGGCGATGTAGTCGTCGCGCAGCCGCTCGTTGAGCGCGGGCAGCGCGGAGGCTTCGCGCGTCGTGATCCGATCGCCGGCGAGCTCGCTCACCGTGTAGGTGGCGTCCTTGAGCCGATGGTCGTCGCGCTTCTTGGATTCCTCGAAGCGCCCCTTGAGGCCCATCGTGTAGAAGTTCGCGGCGTTGGTCGAGACCTCGGACCCGAAGAGATCGAGCGACACCGAGTAGTGGAAGTTGATGTATCGCTGCAGTGTCTCGAGGTCGATTCCGCCCAGACGCCGGACGTCGTCGGTCTTGCCCTCGCGCATGAGCTCGCACGTGCGCTGCACCACGCGCCCGATCCCGGTCTCGCCGACGAACAGATGGTGCGCTTCCTCGGTGAGCATGAAGCGGCAGGTGCGCGACAGAGGGTCGAAGCCGCTCTCGGCGAGGCTCGCGAGCTGGTACTTGCCGTCGCGATCGGTGAAGTACGTGAACATCAGGTACGACAGCCAGTCCGGCGTCTTCTCGTTGAAGGCGCCGAGGATGCGCGGCCTGTCGCGGTCGCCCGAGCGACGCTGCAGGAGCGCCTCGGACTCCTCGCGGCCGTCCCGGCCGAAGTAGGCGTCGAGCAGGTAGACCATCGCCCAGAGGTGGCGGCCCTCCTCGACGTTGATCTGGAACAGGTTGCGCAGGTCGTAGAGCGACGGACACGTGACCCCGAGGTGGCGCTGCTGCTCGACCGAGGCCGGCTCCGTGTCGCCCTGCGTGACGATGAGCCGGCGCAGCACGCCGCGGTACTCCCCGGGCACTTCCTGCCAGCTGGGAGCGCCGAGGTGGTCGCCGAAGCCGATCGTGCGCCCGGCCTCGGCCTCGGCGAGGAACAGGCCCCAGCGGTACTCCGGCATCCTGACGTAGTCGAACTGGGCCCAGCCCTGCGCGTCGACGCTCACTGCGGTGCGCAGGTAGACGTCCTTCTGCTGGAAGCCGGTCGGGCCCATGCTCATCCACCAGTCGAGGAACTTCGGCTGCCACTCCTCGAGCGCCCGCTGGAGCCGGCGGTTGTCGCCCAGGCTCACGTTGTTGGGGATGCGCTCGCCGTAATCGATGCCGGCCATCACACTCTCCTCCGGTCGAACTCGCTGCGCTGACCCGTGCCGTAGACCTCGAGCGCGCCCCGGGGACCGACCGCGTTCGCGCGCTGGAAGATCCAGTTCTGCCACGCTGACAGACGGCCGAAGATCTTGCTCTCGATGGTCTCCGGGCCGCCGAACCGGATGGAGGCCTCCATGCCGGTGAGCGCGTCCGGCGAGAAGGCGGCGCGCTCCTCCAGCGCGATACGAACCTCGTCGTCCCAGTCGATGTCGTCCGGCGTGAACGTGACCAGCCCGGCGTCCGCCGCCGCGGCGGCGTCGAGGTCGTCGCCGATGCGGGCGCGGAGCTTTTCCACGCGGGCGGGCTCGGCCAGGAAGCGGCTCGCCAGCCGGTGGAGGCCGTTCACCATCGGATAGGCGCCGAAGTTCAGCTCGGTCAGCCGGATGGTCGGCGCGGGCCGGCGGTCACCCTCGCGCGTGCCGTCGAGCATGTACGAGCGGTCCGCCGCCAGCGCCAGCTCGAGCAGGGTTCCCCTAAAGCACGAGCCCGGCTCGATGAGGGCGAAGACCGACCGCGACGACACTTCGATGCGCTTGAGCGTCCGTTTGAGGAACAGCCGGATCTCTCGGACGAACCAGTCGTCGCGGTGCGCCGCCAGCGTCCGGTCGTACGCCTCGACGTATTCGCCCTGGCCCGCCGTCCGAAAAACCCAGAGGCCGATCGTTTCCTCGTTGGTGCGCAGGTGCAGGATCAGATCGTCGAGCTCGCGCGCCAGCGCGAGCGGCCAGAACGCGTCGCCGGCGGCATGAATCCCGCTCGCGTCCGCCGGCGGCGGCTCGGTCGGCCCGCTCACCGTGATCTCGGCGAGGGCACGCCCTCGATCGATGTCACACGCGACGTGGCGGTAGCGGATGCGGTCGCCGTCGATCGAGCGCTCGAGCGGCGTCAGGGCGACACCGCGGGCCCCGGCCGGACGATCGGTGCGGGCGGCGAACTCGGCGGCGCGCCGCCTCACGACCTCGTCGAGCGCCGAGCGCGGCGCGACCTCGTCGACGAGACCCCATTCCACGGCCCGCGCGCCCTTGATTCCCTCCTCGACCGTGCAGAAGAAGTCGGCGCGGTCGCGGCGCACGCGGCGCTTGTCGACCAGCCGCGTGAGGCCGCCGGTGCCGGGGAGCACGGCGAGCAGCGGGACCTCCGGGAGCGACACGGCCGTGTTCCCGTCGTCGACCATGACGATCCACTCCGTGGCCAGCGCCAGCTCGTAGCCGCCCCCGGCGCACGGCCCGTTGACGGCGCAGAGGTAGACCTGGCGCGACTCCCCCGTCGCTTCCTCCATGGCGTTGCGGGTCTCGTTGGTGAACTTGCAGAAGTTCACCTTCCAGCCGTGGGCAGACTGCGCGAGCATCCGGATGTTGGCGCCCGCGCAGAAGACGCGCTCCTTGCCCGAGGTCACGATGACGGCGCCGACCTCCGGGTGCTCGAAGCGCAGCCGCTGGATCGCGTCGTACAGCTCGACGTCGACGCCGAGGTCGTAGGAATTGAGCTTCAGCTCGTAGCCCGGCCGGAGCCCGCCGTCCTCGCTGACGTCCAGCGTGAGCGTGGCCACCGGGCCGGCGAACCCGAGCTTCCAGTGCCGGTAGCGAGGGGGCTCGGTCCTGAAGTCGACCCGCACGCGCTCGGCGGTCTCGGCCACCGTGGCTATCCCAGGATGACCCAGAGTGCCTGGGCCTGCTTCGCGCCGAGGTTCTCCCAGCCGTGCGGCACGCCGCCGTCGAGGAGCGCGCTGTCGCCGGCCTCGAGGAGGTGGCGGTCGCCGTTGTAGTGGAGCGTCACCTTGCCCTCGAGGACGTAGAAGAGCTTCATCTGCCCCGGCTTGATGATGACCTTCTCGGTCGTGAACCCGCGCGACTTCGGGCCGAGCGTCGTGACCACCGCGCGGATCTTGCCCTGGAAGAGTCCCGCGCCGAGCACCGCCCACCGCTCGGAGGAGCCGTCGAACGACACGACCGGATAGTCCCGCTTGCGCGAGACGACGATGCTGCCGGCGGGTGTGCCGTCGAAGAGCGCCGCGATCGGCACGCCGAACGCGGACGCGATCTTGCCGAGCGTGTGCAGCGAGGGCGACAGGCGCCCCGACTCGATCTGCGAGACCATGCTCGGGGTCAGGTCCGCCTTCTCGGCGAGCTGGCGCTGCTGCAGCTCGCGCTCGGCGCGGAGATGCTTGATGCGCTCGCCGAGGGCCGTCACGCGACTTCCTCCGATGCGGCGCCGGCGTCCCCGAGCCCGGCGACGGCGGCGAGCGCCCGCGCGACGTAGACCCGCGCGACTCTCTTGCGGTAGGGATGGCTGAAGTCGGTGTTGTCGAGCGGCTTGGCGGGGCCGGCGGCCAGGTCGGCCACGCGCTCGATCAGCTCGCGCGTGACGCGCTGACCAACGAGCGCGGCGGCCGCCTTCTCGGCCGGCCGGGGCAGCGCGGCGACCGCGCCCAGGACGATCCGGGCGTCGCGGACGATGTCACCGTCCATCCGGGCCGCCACCGCGACGCCCAGCACCGGGAAGTCGAACGACCCGCGGCGCCGGAGCTTGAGATACACCGATCGCCAACCCTCGGCCGCCGGCAGCATGATGTCCGTGACGATCTCCTCCGGTCGCTTGGCGAGGTAGTCGATGCCATCGTCCCGATAGAGCGCCGCGATCGGCACCGTGCGCTCGCCGCCGGCGCCGACCAGCCGCACCCGCGCGCCGAGCGCCCACAGCACGGGCGCGGTGTCGGACGACGACACCGCCCAGCATCGTGAGCTGCCGGGCGCGACCAGACAGATGTCGCCGTCCTTCTTCATGCAGAAGCCGATCGCCTTGCGCCATTCGTAGGACTGATTGTAGTAGTTGCAGCGGGTGTCCACGCACACATTGCCCCCGATAGTACCCATATTCTGGAGCTGAGGCGAAGACACAAGTCCGGCCGCCGTCGCCAGCGCCGGAAAGTCGCGCGCGACACCGGGGTGAGCGGTGACCGCCGAGAGCGTCGTCGCCGCGCCGATCGTCCAGCCGGCGGAAGAGCCGCGGACCCCCTGGAGCTCGCGGATCCCGCGGATCGCCACGAGGATCTTCGGCTCCATCTGCCGCCGCTTCATGTTGGGATAGAGGTCGGTCCCGCCCGCCACGAGCGTCGCATCCCGCCCGTGCTCGGTCATCAGGCGCGCCGCGGCGTCGACCGTGCGGGGCGCGACATGGGTGAAGGGCGGAAGCCTGATCATGGTAGCGGGGTCCTCGAGGCCGGCTTCAACCGAGGGTGGCCTGACAAAGATGCGAGCCGGCTCCGCTTCTGCGGACAACCCTTCGAGTTCTGCGGACAACCCTTCGAGCAACGGCTCCGGGAATCGGTCGGACTTCTCTTCATGAGCTAAATGGCCGGACGACGACGGCGTCGGCCGGCTGGCCGAACGCCGACTCGACCACGATCGGCTCCTTGAACGACAGCAGCGGGAGCTTCAGCGGGCCGACGCGCGCCGGCCGTCCCAGCCGCTTTTCCTCGAGCGCCTTCAGCACCTTGTCCGGAGTGATCGGCACCTCGTCGATACGAATCCCGAGCGCGTGATGGAGGGCGTTCGCGATGGCCGGGATCACCGGGAGCAGGGGCCCCTGTCCGGCTTCCTTGGCCCCGAACGGTCCCTCGGGGTCGTCGGTCTCCACGAGGATGGTGTGGATCTCGGGTGTCTCGAGCGTGGTCGGGCTCTTGTAGTCGAGCATCGAGGGGTGCTTGTGGAGATTCTTCCTGAAAACCTGCTCCTCCATCAAGGCCTCGCCGATCCCCATGTATACCGAGCCCTCCACCTGCCCCTCGACCAGGAGCGGGTTCAGGGCGCGGCCGACATCGTGGGCGATCCATACGTCCTCGAGGTCGACCTGCCCCGTCTGCTCGTCGACGGTGAGCTCCACGACACACGCGGAGTACGAGTAGCAGGGGGACGGCCCGACGCCGCCGCCCTTGAACTTCCCCGCGCGCTTCGGCGGCGCGTAGGAGCCCGAGAAGGCGAGCACGCCGTGCAGGGCCTCGCCGAGCTCGACTGCCCGCGCGAACGGCACCGCCCTGTCCCAGTCGTCGGGCACGCCCACCTTGCGCTCGCGGGCGACGAGGGACGCCGGGCTCACCTCGAGCTTCTTCGCGACCGCCTTGAAGATGGCGGCCCGGAGCCGCTCGGCCGCCTGGATCGCCGCCATGCCGCACATGAGCGTCACGCGCGAGGAATACGAGCCCAGATCGACGGGAGTCAGGCTCGTGTCGGCCGGATGTACATGGACGTCCTTCGGATCGATGCCGAGGACCTCAGCGGTCAGGTACGCGAGGACGGAGTCCGACCCCTGGCCGATGTCGGTCGCGCCGCACAGCACCGCGACGCCGCCGCTGCGGTCGGCGCGCGTGAGCACGCCCGAGTGGGGCATGTCGTTCCAGTAGATGGCCGTGCCCGCGCCCGTGAGATACGCCGAGCAGGCGATGCCGACCCCGCGCTTCTTCACCGACGAGGGCTTCGCACGGTTCGCGGTGACGCCGAAGCGGGCCCGCTTGTCGCGCCAGCCGGAGGCCTCGACGACCTTGTCGATGCACTCGCCGAGGCCGATGGTCGTGACCGTCAGGTGGTTCGCGGTCTTGGTGAACGGCTCGGCGACGATCCGCCGCCGGAGCGCGGCCGGATCGAGCCCGAGCTGCTCGGCGGCCTTATCGATCTGGCATTCGAGGGCGAAGCGAGGCTGGGGCGTGCCGTGGCCGCGCTTGGGTCCGCACGGCGGCTTGTTGGTGAAGATGCGCGCCGCCTCGAACTTGTAGACCGGAATCTTGTAGGTCACCGGGTTGATCACGCCTGTGTAGAACGTGGAGGCGACTCCGTACGAGCCGTAGGCGCCCCCGTCGAGCCACGTGCGGAGATGGCAGCCGGTGATGTCGCCGTGCCGCGTGAACCCCGTCTTGATCCACATCAGCACGGGGTGGCGTCCGCGGTGCGTGTAGAAGACCTCCTCTCGCGTCAGGGCGATCTTGACCGGCCGGCCGGTGAGCTTCGAGAGCTGGCAGGCCACGATCTCGTGGGCGAAAGGATCGGTCTTGCCACCGAAGCCGCCGCCGACCGGCGTCGCGATGACGCGCACGTGCGCGGCCGGGACCGCGAGGACCGTGGCCAGGATCCGGTGGACGTAGTGCGGCGTCTGCGTGGAGGACCAGAGGGTGAGCTTGCCGTCCGATCCCCACTGAGCGACCGCCGCGTGCTGCTCCATCGGCAGGTGATTGCTGCCCTCGAAGAAGAAGACGTCCTCGCGAACCAGGTCGGCGCGCGCGAAGGCAGGGTCGACGTCGCCGAACTGAAGCGCGACGTTCTTGTGAACGTTGGGCCCGTCGCCGTAGTCGTGAATCCGGATCTCGGGATGGGCGAGCGAGTCGAAGATGGACATGAGCGCCGGGAGCGGCTCGTAGTCCACGTCGATCAGCCGGCAGGCCCGCTCCGCGGTCTCCTCGTCGACGGCCGCGACCGCCGCGACCGGGTCCCCGACCATGCGCACCTTGTCGTTGCACAGGGCTTCCTCGTCCTGCGACACCGGCAGGATGCCGAATTTCACGCGCGGCAGGTCGGCCCCGGTGACGACCGCGTAGACCCCGGGCAGCGCGCGCGCGCGGGTCGTGTCGATAGACCGGATGCGGGCGTGGGCGTGCGAGCTGCGGAGCAGCCTGCCGTACGCCATGCGCGGCAGAAAGAGGTCGTCGGCGTACTTCGTCTCGCCCACGACCTTCGCCCATGCGTCGATCTTCGGGAGCGGCTGACCGATGACCGCGAAGTCGTTCTTGCTCATGCGCGGCTCTCCCCATGTCCCATCCGCAAGGCCGCCAGCTCGACGGCGTCGAGGATCTTCGTGTAGCCCGTGCAGCGGCACAGGTTCCCCGCGAGCGCCTCCTTCACTTCCTGGCGCGTCGGACTCGGACGGTCCGCCAGGAGCGCCGTGGCCGTCAGGAGAATGCCGGGGGTGCAGTACCCGCACTGGGCGGCGCCCAGCTCGGCAAAGGCCTGCTGGAGCGGGTGAAGGCGGCCCCCCTGCGCCATCCCCTCGACCGTCGTGATCCGGCGCCCCTCGGTCTCGACGGGCAGAACGAGGCAGGAGAGCACGGGATCGCCGTCGACGAGCACCGTGCAGGTACCGCACTCCCCGAGCTCGCAGCCGTGCTTGGTCCCGGTGAGCCCGAGATCCTCGCGGAGCACCTCCAGGAGGGTCTTGTGGACCGGCACGAGCGCCTCGCGGGCCTCGTCATTGACGGTCAGGGCGATGCGGACCCTCATGGGGACTCCATCTCCGGGGGACTTTAGCGTGAATGAACGTCGGTTTAAAAATACTGAATCGGCTGAGAGGCTGTCAAGTGGGAAACCTTGGGCGAAGAAACCAGGGGCGGCTAAGATACCCCCGTGCCGTTCGCCAGGGCCGACGACAAGGTCCGGATCTACTACGAAGTGCACGGGAGCGGAACGCCCCTCGTGCTCGCCTACGGCATCGGCGGCAACGTCGAGATGTGGGATGTCAACCGCGACGCGTTGGCCGCCCGCCACCGGCTGGTTCTCTGGGAGCCGCGCGGCCACGCGCGATCGGAGAGCCCCGAAGATCCCGCGAAGTACTCGTTCGAGCGGTGGGTGCTCGACCTCAAGGCGGTGCTCGACCGCCTGGCCATCAAGAAGGCGCACGTCGGCGGCCTCTCGCTCGGCGCCGGGATCGCCACCCGGTTCGCGCTCCGGTTTCCGGCGCGCGTGCGATCGCTCGTCGTGACGAACTCGTCGTCCGCTGCCGGGCTCCCGCTCTCGGTGGAGAACCTCGTCATGCGGGCGCGCTCGATCGAGATCACGCTCACCAAGGGCATGGACGCCATGGCCGAGTACGCGATGGCCGCCAACCCGAATCTCTCGGAGCGGCTCGCGCTCGAGCCCGGCGCCCGGGCCGAGTTCTACGAGGAGTACCGGCGCCTCTCGCCGATCGGGTACGCGAACTCGCTCCGCGCCCTCATCGCGATGGACCACATCACCGATCAGCTACGGCGTCTGCGGATGCCGGTGCTGCTGATCGGGGCCGACCGCGACCCCTCGCTCGAGCCGATGAAGGTGATGCACCGCCGGGTGCGCGGCTCCCGCCTGGTGGTCCTCTCGCCGGCGAGTCACTTCGGTAACCGCGATCAGCCCGAGGCGTGGAACCGGACGGTGCTCGAGTTCCTCGCCCGCTGCGATCGCGGGGCGCGCGGCTAGCCTCGATGGACCACCCACGCGTCCTGGTCGTCGACGACGATGTCGATGTCGGCCAGCTCCTGCGCGAGGCGCTGAGCCGCTGGGGCTACGACGTCACCCTGGCGACGAGCGGGCGCGAGGCGGTCAGGCTGATCAGCCATCAGATCTTCGACGCCGCGCTGGTCGACATCTGGATGCCCGAGATGGACGGAATGCAGGTGCTCGATGAGATCAAGCGGCACGATCCGGCGCTCGAGGTCGTCATGATGACCGGCAACCCGATGGTCGAGACGGCCGTCCAGGCGCTGAAGTCCGGCGCCTACGACTACCTCATCAAGCCGCTGAACCTGGACGAGCTGCATCACCTCATGCAGCAGGTCCTCGAGAAGCGCTTCCTGAGCCGCGAGGTGCACTCGCTGCGGAGCCGGCTCGCCGACCACCTGGCGGTCAAGGATCTGGTCGGCGGCTCGCCGGGCATGACGCGCGTGAAGGAAGTGGTGGCCACGGTGGCCGACTCGGACTCGCCCGTGCTGATCGAGGGTGAGAGCGGCACCGGCAAGGAGCTGGTGGCCGCGGCGATCCACCGCCAGTCGGGACGGTCCAAGGCCCCCTTCGTGCCGGTCAACTGCAGCGCCATCCCCGCCGACCTCATGGAGTCGGAGTTCTTCGGTCACGTGCGCGGGGCCTTCTCGGGCGCCGTCGCCGACGCCCTGGGGCTCTTTCGCTCCGCCCACGGCGGCACCCTCTTCCTCGACGAGGTCGCCGAGCTCTCGCCAGCGCTCCAGGCCAAGCTCCTCCGCGTTCTCCAGGACAAGGAAATCCGCCCAGTCGGCTCGACCAAGACCCACGCCGTCAGCGTCAGGATGATCGCCGCGACCAACAAGAACCTCGAGGCCGTGGTGCAGGGCGGCAGCTTCCGCCAGGACCTCTTCTACCGGCTCAACGTCGTGCGCATCGTGGTGCCGCCCCTTCGCGACCGCAAGGACGACATCCCGGCGCTGATCACGTACTTCCTCCGGAGGTTCAACGAGCGGTTCCGGCGCGACGTCAAGGGCATCGCCCCCGACGCGATCGCCGCCCTGACCGCCTACGACTTCCCGGGCAACGTGCGCGAGCTGGAGAACCTGCTCGAGCGGGCGTACGCCCTCGGGGCGCGCGATGAGATCGAGCGCGCGAGCTTCCCCGAGCTCGCCGCCAGGGCCGACGCGCCGGTCGTGACGGTCGACGAGCCGATTCCGACGATCGATCAGGCCGAGCGCGACCTGATCGCGCGCGCCCTCGCGCGGTTCACGAACGACAAGGACCTGGCCGCCCGCGCGCTCGGGCTCACCGTGCGCACGCTCTATCGCCGCATCAAGAAGTTCGGTCTCATCTAGCCAGTCCTGGCCATCTCGGCGTCAATTCTGTCAAGCATCGGACGGAATGGTCGCCCGTCGGCGAGTGCAACTTCTCGATTTCAAAGCCGGCCCTGCCCCTGGCACTGAACCTGCTTTTGTTCTTCATCGTGAACTCGCGCGAATCGACCGCCGCTCGATGGATTCTGGTCGCGGATGGCGACGAGGCGGCGGCCAATCGGGTGGCGGCCTCCCTGCTCCAGGCGCGATTCAGAGCCTACCCCGCCGCACGCGGTCTCGACGCCCTGCGGCTGGCCCGGCGCCATCGCATCGGCCTGGCGATCGTCGACGTCGATCTGATCGACATGCAGGGGTGCGATCTCGTCCGACGGCTCCGCGCGATCGAGCCGGGTCTCCCGGTCATCATGACCACCGGAGACTACCGCCCGGCGACGGAGGTCGAGGCGCGTCAGCTGGGGATCGTGCAGTACATCCACAAGCCGGTCGATCTGAGCCGGCTCGATCTGGTCATCGCCCGTATCTTCGCCCAGGAGGCCGAGCTGGCGCCTCCGGGCGTCAGCGGCTAGCTCACCGCGGCTTCCGCGCCCGCGCGTGGCTCGACAGCCCGCGCTCCCAGAGGTACTCCTGCTCACCCAGGTGCTTGCCGACCCAGCGGCCGAGCACGAAGAACGCGTCGCTCAGACGGTTCACGTAGCGAAGCGGCCACTCGCCGATGGGCTCGACGCGCGAGAGCGCCAGGAGCTCGCGCTCGACGCGGCGGCACACGGTCCGCGCCTGATGGAGGAAGCCGTGGATCCGGCCGCCGCCGGGCAGGATGAAGGACTTCAGCGGCGGCAAGTCTTTCTGACAGCGGTCCATGAGGGCCTCGAGCTCCTTCACCTCGCCCTCGCCCACGCGGAACATGCCCTCGTAGGCGGCGTCGGGCGGCGTCGCCAGCTCGCTGCCGAGGTCGAACAGCTGGTTCTGGATCTTCCGGAGGACCTCGTCGAGCCAGCGGTGCCGCTCGCCCTCGCCGATTCGCTCCGCGTTGAAGACCCGGACCAGGCCGACGACCGCGTTCAGCTCGTCGACCGAGCCGTAGGCGACGATGCGCGGCGAGTCCTTCGAGACTCGCTTGCCGCCAACCAGGGCGGTTTCACCCTTGTCGCCGGTGCGGGTGTAGACGCGGGTGATGCTGATCGGCATGGGCTCCTCCGTTGAGCGCTTCGCGGGTATTCTACTTGAAGCCGCCAGGGGGCTCGGCGATCATCAGGGCGTGAGATCTCGCGCGCGCGCGGTGCTCGCCGCCGCCTGCAGCATCCACTTCGTCCACGACGGATTCTCCGACATCCTCTACGTGCTGCTGCCGCTCTGGGCGACCGAGTTTCGCCTGACGTTCGCCCAGGTCGGAATGATCCGCACCGCGTACAGCGGCGGGATGGCCGCGTTCCAGATTCCCGCCGGGCTCTTGGCCGAGCGCTGGGGCGAGCGGCGCCTCCTGGCGGCGGGCACCGCGATCACCGCGCTCGGGTTCATCGCGGTCGGGACGGTGGGCGGATTCCTGGCGCTCCTGAGCGTCCTGCTGGTGGCCGGGATCGGCTCCGGCGTCCAGCACCCGCTCTCGTCGTCGCTCGTCTCCAGGGCGTACGAGACGGGCCCGCGGCGCGCCGCGCTCGGAACCTACAATTTCTCCGGCGACATCGGCAAGGTCGTGGTGCCGGCGGCGGTCGCCCTGGCCGCGACGTTCATCGGCTGGCGCACAGCATCGATGGCGTACGGCGTGATCGGCGTGTTCGCGGCGTTCGGCATTCTGGGCGTGCTGGCCCGTCTCACGCCCGAGATGCCGGCGACCGACGACCGGTCGGCGCCGGCGGCGACGGCGGCCGCCGGCTGGGGCATCCGCGACGCGCGCGGCTTCGTCGCCCTGACCGCCATCGGCATGATCGACAACGCGACCCGGACGGGCTTTCTCACGTTTCTGCCCTTCGCCTTGATCGCCAAGGGCTCCTCGGTGGCCGGCGTCGGCACGGCGCTGGCGCTCCTCTTCGCGGGCGGCGCCGTCGGCAAGTTCGTCTGCGGCATCGTCGCCGAGCGGCTCGGTGTCATCCGGACCGTCGTGCTCACCGAGGCCGCGACCACGCTCTGCATCGTGTCCATCCTGGCGGCGCCGCTGCCGGTCGCCCTCGCGATGATGCCGGTCATGGGCGTCGCGTTGAACGGAACCTCCTCCGTGCTGTACGGCACGGTTGCCGACCTCGTCACCGCCGAGCGGCGCTCGCGCGCCTACGGCCTCTACTACACCGTGACGATCGCGACGTCCGCGCTCTCACCGTCGGTGTACGGCCTCGTCGGCGACGTCGCCGGCGTGAGCACGACGCTCGTCATCGTCGCGGTCGTCGTGCTGGCGACGATCCCGCTGTGCCTGGCGCTCCGCGCTTCGGTCGCGGAGCCCGTGGTGTCGTGACACCGGAGCCCGCCCGGGATCAGGTGAGCGCGAGCTCCATGAAGCGGGTGCCGGCCACGGGGCTCGCGTAGTAGGGCGCGATCTCTTCGAAGCCGAGCGCTCGGTAAAGCGCGAGCGCTTCCTTCATCGACGGCAGCGTGTCGAGCCGCATGCGGGAATACCCGATCAGGCGCGCTTCGCGAATCACCGTCTCGGCCAGGAGGCGTCCGACCCGCCGGCCGCGGGCGGCGGGGCACACGTAGAGGCGCTTCATCTCGCAGACGTCACCGCCGAGCGGTCGGAGCGCCACGCAGCCGGCCGGCACCGAATCGTCGGCGGCCAGCAGCAGGCGTCCCCGGGGCGGCGCGTATGCGCCGGGAAGGGCGGCCAGCTCCTGCTCGAATCCCTGATAGCGGAGATCGACGTCGAGCGAGGCCTCGTATTCCTTGAACAGGCGCCGGGCTTCGGCCAGGTCCCCGGCCGACGTCGCCGGACGGACCAACACGGTCATGTCAGATAGAAGGGCCGTGCCGCGTCGGCGCGATAGGGATAGCGCGAGAGAATGGCCGGATCGGGATCCGCGCCGAGCCCGGCCCGACTGGGCACCGTGACGAAGCCGCCCTCGAAGCGCGGCGGATCCGCGATGAGCGGGGCCGCGAGCTCGGTCGCCGGGAACTCGACGTAGGGCACACCGGGCGTCGACGCGATGAAGTGCAGCGTCGCGGCCAGCCCGGGCCCGTAATAGAAAGAGTGCGGGACCAGCGTCGCGTTCCCGGTGGCCGCGAGCGTCGCGATCTTCTTCATCTCGAGGAGGCCTCCGACCTTCGTCACGCTCGGCTGAGCGATGTCGGCCGCCCCCTGCCCGATCAGCTCCTTGAACCCGAACACGGTCGCGTCGTTCTCGCCGGCGGCGATCGGAATCCGCAGCGCCGCGCGCACGCGAGCCAGCCCCGCGTAGTCCTCCGGCGGCCAGACGGGCTCCTCGAGCCATCTGAGGTCGAACCGCTCGAGCCGCCGGCCGATGCGAATGGCTTCCTCGACGGACCAGGGGCAGTTCGTGTCCAGCATCAGCTCGACGCCCGGGCCGGCCACCTCGCGCGCGGCGGCGACCGACTCGACATCGGTCTGGTGCAGCTTGATGGCCGTGTAGCCCAGCGCGACGGCGGCCGACACCGCCTGCCGGACCTGGGTCGGCGTGTCGTAACGGAGAAGGCTCGCATACGCGCGAGCCCGCGTCTGGCAGAGGCCGCCCAGCAGCTCATAGACCGGCACGCCGCGCGCCTTGCCGGCCAGGTCCCACAGCGCGATCTCGATGCCGCTCACCGCCATCATCGCCAGGCCCCGGCGCCCCCAGATCATCAGCGCCCGGTGCATCCGGTCGACCACGCTCTCGATCTGGGTCGGGTCGTGGCCGAGAACGAGCGGCGCGAGCGCGTCGTCGACGACGCTGATCACCGCCATCGGCGCGCCATAGGCGAAGCACTCCCCCCAACCGGTGAGCCCCTCGTCGGTGGTCAGGCGCACGAGAATCTGCTTGCCGGCTCCGGCCGCCCACGTGGACGGCGGCGTGGCGGCGCGCAGCGGGATCGCGAGCGGGAAGGCGCGGACCTCGGTGATCTTCATCTCAGAGGTCGCCGAGCCCGAGCTCCTCCCACCGGGCGCGCACCCTCGCCTCGTCCTCCGGCGCCGGACGAACGGTCGGCGGGAATCGCTCGCCACCCCACTCCTTGCGGCGCTCGAGCTGCCACGACCGCGTCGCGTCGATCAGGACGCGGTTCCAGAGCCCGGTGCCGAGCTGCGCCACGTCCCGGTCCTCGAGCGGCGTGCTCGGATCGATCGGCGAGCCGAAGATCCCGGGGAAGACGACGATGCCATCGCGGCCGGCGTTCACGCGGTGGGCGAACGCCCAGTCCACCTGCTCGTACGAGGACGGATCGATGTCCTCCTCGACGACGGTGACGTGCTTGTAGCGGAACTGGGCGGCGCTGGCGCCCCACAGCGCGGCGGCGATCTGCTTGGGCTGTCCCTGATAAG
>Ga0137403_10000043_pt2 | contig 38501 bp, 34 predicted proteins | sample CZOMad2_1_16fung_FD_122057 | JGI IMG/M metagenome (GOLD analysis project Ga0137403, IMG submission 122057) | Vadose zone soil fungal communities from Angelo Coast Range Reserve, California, USA - CZOMad2_1_16fungal (Hybrid Assembly) | ecosystem: Environmental > Terrestrial > Soil > Vadose zone...
AAGCGCCTCGCCCTCCACCCCTCCCCCCCGTTCCCCCTGGCCGACCTCCGGCTCACCCCCCGGCAGACCCCGCTGACCGACGCCCTGGCGGCGCGCCCTCGCCTGGACGAGCTGGCGGCGAGCGGGCTCAACTACGACGAGATCACGCGGCTCCTCTACGCGCTCTCGGTCATCGGCGTCGTGACCACGGTCGACCGGCTTCCCCTCCGGTCCACCGCGGCGATCCCGGCGATGCCGGCCGCCCCGGTGACCGCTCCTCCCCTCGCCCCGCTGCCGGTCCTGCCGGCGACACCGCCCCCCCTGGCGACGGCTCCCGTCACGCCCCTCGCTCCCCCGCCGGTCCCACCGGCTCCACCGGTTCCGGCGATGCCGGCGATACCGGCGATACCGGCGGCAGAGGCCGAGCGGCTGGGCAACCAGGTCATGCAGACCTACCTCTCCTACAGAAAGCAGGACGCCTTCGATCTCCTGGGAGTGGCGGAGGAGGCCTCCCTGCCGGCCATCGAGGCCCGCTTCCTGGAGTTCGCCGCCCGCTACGCCCCCTGGAAGTTCACCGGCCCGGAGCTCGGCTCGCTGGAGGAGAAGGCGCGCGACCTCTTCCTCGCCGGCGCCCGGGCCTTCGGCCAGCTCACCGACCGCGAGCAGCGCGAGACCCTCCTCTGGAGCCGCCGGAACCGGCGCGAGGAGCAGGCGAAGAAACCGGCCACCTTCGCCATCAAGACCGACCTCCTGGACCCCGAGGTGCAGTACCGGAAGGGGCGGGCGGCCATGGACGCCGGCAAGTTCAGAGACGCCATCCTCCTTCTCGAGTTCGCCTCCGACTGCGACCCGCAGAACGGCCTCTACCGCGCCGAGCTCGCCTGGTCGCGCTTCCAGAGCTCCCCCGGGACCGCCGGCCGGAGGGCCGTGGCCGACTTGGGCGAGGCCCTGCGGATCGACCCCAAGTGCGGCCTGGCCCTCCTCTACCTGGGCGAGATCCACCGCGAGCTGGGCAACTACCCGGAGGCCGAGGGCCACCTGCAGCGGGCGATCAAGATGATGGCTCCCGACCGCCGGCCGATCGAGGCGCTGAAACTTTTGCAGTCGCGCAAAAAACGGTAGAGACGGCTCCCCCGGTGCTTTGCTAAGATGCGCCGCGTGTCGCTCGCCAGCGGCACTCTTTCGACCCTTCGTTGCACATGGGATAGCAGGAGGAGCAGACCGTGAACGAACTGGTACGCAAACTGACGCAAGAGCAGGAGATCGAGGCCAGCCTGAGGCCCGAGCGCAATCTGCAGAACTTCAAGGCCGCCATCGATCGCAACTACGTCCACCTCAAGTTCCCCAACACCCGGGGCGGGACCGAGCTCGGCTTCCCCGTCGACAAGGAGAGGAGCGACCTGACCGGCGCCGACTGGGAGAAGGGGACGGGCACCGTCAAGCTGGTCGGCGAGCTGACCCTGGACTACGTCAAGGTCCGGTTCTGGAGTCAGGTCGACCTGGCGAGCCTCAACGGGACCGGTCACCTGGAGATCCTGGAAGACCTCTCCGGCGACCCCACCGCGTAAGCCCCAGGCGCTTCCTCCCCCCTGGGAGGGGGAGGGTTGGGTCAGGGGGGAGGTTAGGAGGGGGGCGTTCCGCCGCGGCCCCTCTCCTGGCCTCTGCCCTTCGGCGCCTCTCTCTATCGCGCCCGCGCCCGCCGTCCCGTCCAGCCGGCCTGGATGGCGATCCCGGCCACGGCGAGGAGGACGAGGAGGACCGTCCGCACCGGCGCCGCCACGTGGGCGGCATCGGTGATCAGGCCAGCCCCGGCGAGGGCGGAAAGGGCGATCAGGGCGAAGTCGAAGAGGCGCAGGGCGAGGAAGGCGGCGAGGATTCCTGCCGCCAGGACGACGAGCAGGACCGGCCCCCTTACGGCCATCGCGTGCGCCGGGTCGAGCCCCAGGAGGCTGGCCGTGAACCAGGCGCCGACCAGGAAGCCCGCCAGTCCCACCGCCAGCCGCTGGACGAAAAGGGCGAGCAGCACCCCGAAGAGACCGGCGACGCCGGCAAGGAAGAGCCGCACCCCGAACGGATGGACGTGGAGCGTCTCGAGCGACAGCCGGTAGACGGTCAGGAACCCCACGATCCCCACGAACAGCCAGAACAGCCGTTTGCCGAGGACCAGGAGCACGGCGCCGACGAGAAACGCCAGGAGCCGGGCGTTGGGATCGGCGAACGGAGCGACCAGGTGAGCGCCCTGCATGCAGCCTCCTCGGCCGGCCCCGGGTGAGGGAGGGGCCGGCCCACCCCTCTTCCTACGCCAGGTGGGCCGGTTTGTTCAAGCCGCGCGCGCGTCTCAGATCGTGATCTTCTCGCCGTTGAAGCGGGTCAGGGTGAAACCGTGGAACGGCTCGGGATAGGTGGGGCGCTCCTCGCGCAGGAAGCGGATCGCCAGCTCCTCGCCCAGGACGTGGCCGCCCTCGGTGTCGCCCCGCCAGTGGATCCCTCCCATGTCGCGGCCGAGCGAGTAGTTGTGGGCCAGCTTGTTGAGCTCGCCGCCGATGGTCAACGGCGGGCTCCCCGGCGGCGGCGTATAGGGCACGAGCCCGAGGCCGTCCGCCGTCGGCACCATCGGGTGGGGGAACGGCTGATCCTCGTCGAACCAGGCCTTGAGCACCGTGGCGCAGGCGGCGGCGGTGGTCGCGTGGCCGGAGGGGAACGACGGGAAGGTCGGACCGCCGACGCGGAAAATCATCGGCAGCATGTACGACCCGGCGTCGATGCCCAGGCGCTTGACGTTCATCTGCCGGTTGGACTCGAAGAGCAGCGGCAGTACCGAGGAGTGGGCGATCAGGTCGGGGTGGAGCGGGTAGTCCCGCAGGCCCGCCTTGACCTTGTGGACGAGGCCGGCACCCTCCTCCGGGCGCAGATAGCGGTGCACGTTCCACTTGTGGAACCAGGCCTGGCGCTCGGAGTGGATGACGCCGACCACCAGCGACAGGACGTGGGCCAGGCCGAAGGTCGAGAAGCCGCCCTGCCGGTGGCTGCCGACGTAGGGGTTGGCGGGGTCGCTGCGCATGCCGAGGGCGCCGGCCTGGAGGATCACGGCGGTGTACGCCGTGTGGATGAAGTCGCCGTCGGCGTTTCTGCCCATGCCGCGGGCGTCGTGGAGATAGCGCGGCGTCGGGTCGAGGTCGGAGGGCGGCGCCGCCGGGAAGACGGCGAAGCCGTTCTGCGCGTCCACCCACTCCGGGAAGTAGGTGATGTAATCCTGGTTCGGGATCTGGTGGAGGACGCGCCCGTTGACGAAGGTGCCGTTGTAGAAGTAGGTCTGGAGCAGGAACTGGGAGACGATCGGGCCGTCGGTGACGCCGCCGTAGGCCAGGCGGAAGAGGATCTGCGGGGTCACCTGCCCGGTCACCGGGTCGCGCGGCCCGGTGTAGCCGGGGAAGGCAGAGAGGTCGGCGCACGCCTGGGCGACGAGCGGATGGCCGTCGTACTCGGTGAATGGAATGTCGCGCAGCAGGGCCATCCAGTACAGCTCGGCCATCTGCGCCGCCCACTCCCGCGAGGCGATGGCCGGCGGCGGCGGCATGGTGATCGCCTCGGAATCGGAGCCGTAGACGTTGAAGGCCAAGCCGCCCAGCGGGTTGACGTAGCCGAGGCGGCCCCCCTTGGGGATCAGCTCGGTGGCGGCGAGATCGTTGTTGGCGATGGCGGCCACCAGCTGGTTGTAGATGTCGACGTCGACCTCGCCGAGCGCGTTGTGCGGCAGGGTCCGGGTGTGATTGCCGATCTTCGTGGGGTAGAGCTCCTCGTCGCCGTTCGTCGGGTGGTGCGGGATGCCGAACGCCTTGGCGTCGAGCGCCGCCTGGTGGCGGATCTGGTAGGCGCTGTTGCGGCGCTGGATCGGGTCCTCGGGCGCCTCCACGGCGGCCTCGGCGGTCCCCTCCCCCGCCGCCAGCCCGGCCAGGCCGCCGCCGCCGACCACCGCGCCGACCGCCAGCCCCATGCCCCCCAGGAACTGACGCCGATCGAGCGCCGATGCCGCTGGTACGGCCGGCGTCTCCTCTGCCGCGGGCGCCGGACGACCGCTGTCCTCTCGGGATTGACTCATGACCCAGACCTCCTTTACGAAACGGACCGCAGCGCGGGTGTCGGACACGGCCGACCGACGCCACCTCGCGGTCCCGGGTTGGCGGGATCGGAGAGCGTAGCTTCAATTTCTACTGTGCGTTAAGCGGATATAACTGCTACTGCGGTGAGCGCGCACTCTCTCCCGGCCCGCCGGGTTGCGGTCGGGACGCGGGAGGAGAGGGCTGCCGGAAGAGGCCGAGCCTTTACGCCATCACCTGCTTGAACGCCGCCAGGAAGCGCTCCATCTGCTCCCCCGTGCCGACCGTCACCCGCAGGTGGTTGGGGAGGGCGGGGAAGAGCCGGCCGACGTCGACCTTCTTCTCGCGCAGGGCGGCGCGCACCGGCGGGACCTCGCGGCGCAGGTCGATCATGAGGAAATTGGCCGCCGACGGGATGGTGCGCAGGCCCATCGCCTCGACCGTCGAGACGACGTGGGCGCGGACCTCGTGGTTCAGCCGCCGGCTGCGCGCCAGGTGGGCAGGGTCGCCGAGGCTCGCCCGCGCCGCCACCAGGGCCATGACGCTCAGGCTGTCGAAGGCCTGGTGCAGCTGGAGCCGCTCGATCGTCTCCTTCTGCGCCACGGCGTAGCCGCAGCGCAGGCCGGCCATGCCGTGGATCTTCGAGAAGGTGCGCGCCACGACGAGGTTCGGGTAGCGGGCGACGAGGGGCACGACGGTCTCGTAGTCGGGGCTGTCGACGTAATGGAAATAGGCCTCGTCGACCAGTACCATCGTCGTCGCCGGGAGGGCGGCGAGGAAGGCGCGGACCTCCGCCTTGGGGGTGAGGCTCGCCGTCGGGTTGTTGGGGTTGCAGACGTAGATCAGCCCGGTCTCCGGAACCGCCGCCATGCGCGCCAGGTCGTGGCGGTAGTCGGCGGTGAGCGGCACCTTGACCGACTCCCCCCCCGCCGCCTGGGCGTAGCGCAGGATCGACTCGAAGGTGGGATCGGCGACCACCGCCTTCCGCCCGGGCCCGGTCGCGGCCGCCGCCGCGAGCTTCAGGATCTCGCTCGAGCCGGCGCCGAGGTCGACCTGGTCGACGCCCACCCCGTGGGCCTTCGCAAGCTCGGCGCGCAAGGCCTCGACCTCCTCGTCCGGGTAGCGGCAGGCGCGGTCGAAGGAGCCCTGGATGGCCGCGAAGGCGGCGGGCGAGGGGCCGTAGGGGTTCTCGTTGGCGGAGATCCGCACCAGCTCCTCGGCCGGAGCCGGGGCCGGAACCGCGTGCAGGGCCGCCCGCACCGGCCGGGCGCCCTTGGCTTCCAAGGCCTCGGAGACCGCTGGAGCGAGGGCGGCGGTGGCAAGACCGGTTCCGAGAAAACGTGCGAAGCTGCGACGGGACAGACCGCGCGACAAGCTTTCCATGGCAGGCCCTCCTTTCGACGTTGGGAGACCATCCTGCCTGAAGTCGGGGCCGAGGGCAACCCGGGGCGGGGGCGGGCGGCCCGCCAACGCCCCCTTCACGCCGCCAGAAGGTCGACGATCGCCTGCGGATCCGAAATCGCCAGAAGATTGGAGAGTTGATGCAATCGTTGGAGATCGTCGTCGCGATAGACGTTCTGCCGGTCATCGAACAGCGTCACGCGCTGCTCCGCCCTCTCGGGGACGTCGAGGTCGAACCAGCGCCGGAAAATCTCGTTGGCCTGGACGTGAGCCTGGGACGCATTTCCCGAAGCCAGGGTCAGCACGGCGGATCGCGCCGCTCTGCCCTCGACGACGAAGTCTACGCGTACGGGCTTCCCGTACCGGCCGGGAAGCTCGACGCTCGACTGGTACCCCAGCTCGGCGTCCGTCAGGATCTCCTCGACCTCCTCGGAGAAGACCGTCTGCAAGGCGGAACGCCGGGTAAAGGTGAGGTCGGCGACCCGCAGGCAGGCCTGCGATAGTCGGACCACCCCCTGGGGCAGCTCTTCCAGGGAAGCAAGGGGATATTCAAGCGCTCCCCCTTCCTGCCTGACCCCATAGAGGCGGATCGCGTCTTCCAGGAAGGCCTGGCGTTTTTTCGAGATCCAGGGTTTGACCTGGACGTCGAGAAGCCAGGCAATCGTCTGGCCGAGGTCGCTCAGCTTCAATCCGTCGAAAAGGCCCTTCGACTCGACCAGGAACACTTCGATCGAGGACCCATCCGGGTAGAGAAAGCCGGTCTCGATCCGCAGGTGTCCCTTGGGGAGGCGGTCGATACCCGTGATGAGACGATGGCGCTCCATCAATCGCTGAACTTCCGCCTCACCCACCATCGGCACCTCCCGCGTCGGCATCCGGCGCAAAGAACGCACCCTCATGCTGGATGGATGCCGTCGCGCAGAAAGCGGAGAACAGCGACGGCACGTCCTGCCCCGAAAGGTCCGGCCGCTCGATGATCCCCTCCGACAGGTTTCGCCGCGGGCAGTCCTCGTTCTGCAGGGCGTGCTTGTGGCTCCTGCCGAGAGGTCGATGCGGTGGACCATCCACGTCGAGCCGGCAAATGGGACCCGTACCGGGAACATGAACGTTGAACGTGCTCGAGCCAACCTCCGGGTTGTATTTGATCGTCAGGCGGAGGTCGATACCGTGCTCGTTCTGGATATGGATGTCCTCCGCGATCAACAGAGGCCGCATCGCACGGCTCGCGACGAATCGGATGTCCTCCGCGATCCGCTTGCCGGGTAGATCCCGCAGCGCCTCGAACGTCTTTCGATCCAAGCCCATGATGGAGAGGAGTATAGACGAAGCCGATCCGCTACCATGGGGGCCGATCCTGCCCTCTATGGGGCCGGGCCCGATCCCCCATCATGCACCTCGCCGACCTCGTCGCCACCTCCCGCCGCGTCGCCGAGACCCGCTCCAGGGCGGCGAAGATCGCCGCCCTGGCCGCTCTCCTGCGGCGCCTGGTCCCCGCCGAGATCGACATCGCCGTGGCCTTCCTCTCCGGCCACCTGCGGCAGGGGCGGATCGGGCTCGGACCCGCGGCGATCCAGAGCGCCCGGCCGGGGACGCCGGCGATCTCCGCGGAATCCGCCTCCCTCACCCTGGAGGAGGTCGACGCCGCCTTCGCCGAGATCGCCGGGACGACCGGCTCCGGCTCGACGGCGACCCGGGTGGGCCGCCTCGGGGCGCTCCTCGCCCGCGCCACCGCCCCTGAGCAGGACTTCCTCGTCCGCCTGCTCTTCGGCGAGTTGCGCCAGGGGGCGCTCGCCGGCCTGATGGCCGAGGCGCTCGCCGCCGCGGCGGAGGTGCCGGCCGACGAGGTGCGGCGGGCGCTCATGCTGGCCGGCGAGCTGCCGGCGGTGGCCCGGGCCGTCCCGGCCTCGCCCGCTTCCACCTGCAGCTCTTCCGTCCCCTCCAACCGATGCTCGCCTCGCCGGCCGGGGACGTCTCCGAGGCCCTGGAGCGGCTGGGCGAGGCGGCCTTCGAGCTCAAGCTCGACGGCGCCCGGGTCCAGGTGCACAAGGGGGGAGACGAGGTACGGGTCTACTCGCGGCGCGGCAACGAGGTCACCGCCGCGGTGCCGGAGCTGATCGAGGCGGTCCAGGCCCTGCCGGCCCGCCAGCTCCTCCTCGACGGCGAGGTCATCGCCCTGCGGCCGGACGCCTCTCCCCATCCCTTTCAGGTGACCATGCGCCGCTTCGGCAGGAAGCTCGACGTGGAGCGCCTGCGAGGGGAGCTGCCGCTCACCCCGTTCTTCTTCGACCTCCTCCACCTGGACGGCGCCGACCTCCTCGACCAGCCCGCCGGCGAGCGCTTCGCCGCCCTCGCCGCGGCGACCCCGGGGCTCACCGTACCCCGCCTCACCACCGCCTCGGCCGAGGAGGCGGACGAGTTCTTCGCCGCCGCCCTCGCCCGCGGCCATGAGGGGATCATGGCCAAGGCGGTCGACGCCCCCTACGAGGCGGGCCGGCGCGGCTTCTCCTGGCTGAAGATCAAGCCCGCCCACACCCTGGACCTCGTGGTCCTCGCCGCGGAGTGGGGGCACGGCCGGCGCAGCGGCTGGCTCTCGAACCTCCACCTGGGCGCCCGCGATCCCGAGAACGGCGGCTTCGTGATGCTGGGGAAGACCTTCAAGGGGCTGACCGACGCCACCCTCGCCTGGCAGACGGAGAAGTTCCAGCAGATCGCCCTCGGGGACGGCACCGACGGCTGGACGGTCTACCTGAAACCCGAGTTGGTGGTCGAGGTCGCCTTCAGCGACGTCCAGGAGAGCCCGCACTACCCCGCCGGCATGGCCCTCCGCTTCGCCCGGGTCAGGCGCTACCGCGAGGACAAGACCGCCGCCCAAGCCGATACCGTCGACACGGTGCGGGCGATCTTCGCGGCGGGACGGAGCGGCGCGCCTTAGAACGCCATCTCAACGCGGATCAGGCTGACCAGGGCATTCGCCACCCGCGGGTCGGTATTCGGATGGAAGACAACCTGCAGGTCGGCTTGGAGGTTGAGCCAGGAAGCCATAGGGGAACGGTACGCCAACTCGAGCGTCACTTCGGATCGGTCGACGGTTTGCCCCGTCTGCCGCCGCTGTTCGAGAAACGGACTGCCATTATGGGCCGCTGCGATGCCGAATCCGATCTCGTCCTGCTTGCGGCCCGGGATCGCGCCGGCGAGGTCGACCCCGCCACCCGTGTACAGGCCGAAACGGTTCACCCGAGAGTCGCCGAGGCCGACCTGGCCGAAGGCTCGCAGCTGGCGCCCCAACGCGTCCTTGTACACGATCGTGTCGCCGATCACATACGCGCCTGAGCTTCCCTGGTGGGTCCGAGGCGTGCCGTTCCCTCGCGTCCGGACGAGGTCGTCGAAGCGCGCCGTGTAGTGCCACAGGCCGACCGCCAGCTTGGCCTCATACGGCGGCAATTGCGCTTCTCTGCCGAGGAGAAACCGGTGCGGCAGCCGCGGCGGCCCTGCCGGGGCTGGGCGAGAGAGGAAAGCCGCCTCGCTGAGGATGAGCAGGCCGTCTCCCTTCGCGAAGGCGTCCCGCCCGGTCGGGCGCTCGACAGGAACGCCGTCGAGCACGGCGCCGCGGAGCACGACGCCCCTCCAGGGCTTGACCTCGAAGCGCGCGCCGACCGCCGTGTTCGGGAAGACGGACGGGCCGCCCCTGCCGCTCTGCGAGAGCTCCGGGCCGATGCCGAAGGACGAGTTGAGGAAGAGATCCGCGGCGTGGAGGTGGTAGAACTCGCTGTTCACGTCGTAGAGCCCGATCAGGGCCGAAAACCGGTTACCGAAAAGGTTCTGCTGGATCCACGCCTCTTCGAGCCTCCATCCCGGCGCGGCTTCAATGCTGCTCACGCCCTGGGCGTCCCCGGCAAAGCCGCTGGGTCGGCCCCCATGGATCGCGAGGCCATCGAGAAAAACCGTGGCGCCGCGCCAGTTGACGAGGCGTTCCATGTCGAGCGTGAGCAGAAGGTTCAGGTTGCCGAGATACGTCGCGCCTCGTCGCGCCCCCCCTGACAGGTCCGCGAAGCCTTCGGCGTCGTAGACGAGAGCGGGACGGACGCCATGCTCCACGAGCGTCGGGTAGACCGGTTGCACCGCGCTCGTGGGATCGCCGGCTCCCTGACCTCGGGCGCCGGCTGCGCCTGACAGTAACGCGGCGACGCCCAGCGCGGCAGCCACCACCTGGAGCTTCAAGAGCGCCGCCCTGCCAGCTCCAAGGACACGAGCCGGGCCAGCAGGGTGGCCGGGAACAACTGGCCGATGACGGCCTCCAAGGTGGCGAGGCTGCGGGCGATCGGGTGCAGCGGCACGATGTCGCCGTACCCGGTGGTGGTGAGCGTCACGAAGCTGAAGTAAAGCAGGGGCCCGCGGTAGAAGACCGCATGGACGTTCAGGCCGACCGGCACGTTGGCGAAGGCTTCCGGCACCACCGCGTTCAGCAGCCCGTAGAAGTGTGCAAACAGGAGCCCGAGGATGAGGTAGAGCGAGACGGCGCCCTGGACGCGGTGCCAGGTCACGCGCCCGGGCCCGAACGCCGCGCGGCCGATGACCCCGCCCAGAGCCGCCAGGGCCACGGCCGCCGAGCCCCGCGCCAGGATGGCGCTCAAGACCGTCGGGCGGTCGACGATCGCTGTCGCCAGGCCCACCGCCGTGGCGGCCAGGATCAACGCCACCGCGGCACGGCGGCCGGAGACTACCAGCACGGAGAGCACGCCCAGCAGCGCCCAGCTCACGCCGGCGGCGAGCTGCCCGACCACGCCCAGCCCGACGAGCGGGGTCACTACGAAGATCAACAGCAACAGGCAGGCGAGCAGCGCCGTGAGGCTCGGCTCGCGCGCGCGTTCCTGCCAGGGCACGGGGCTGTCGACGGCGGGGGGCATGACGTCCGAGGGTCATTTTACGCCAGAGGGCCTTCTTCGCGGCGGGACGCAGCGGCGCGGCCGGAGCCGCCGCGACCTTCCCCCACTTTGCGGCGGCTGGGGAGAATTCGCGGCAAAGTCCCGGGAGTCGCCGCGAAGTCCGCGGAGATTGCGGCAGCTCCCGGGAGTTTGCGGCAGCGGAGCGCGATCTGCCGCAAAGTCGCCGAACTTCGCGCTCTCCTGCACCGCGGCGAACCTCCGCGGGCCTATTCGCGGCGATTTTCCAGGAATTTGCGGCAACTCGCGCGACTTCGCGGCATCTCGACCCGAGCTGCCGCAAACTTACCTCATTTTGCGGCAGATCCCTGGGCTTGATCGCGAACCCTCTCCATGTCGCGACAAATAAGCCGGATTTGCGTCGAAACTCCGAAGATCTGCCGCAAACCTCCGCGATACGCCTCGCGTGAGCTTATTTTGCCGCAAACTTCGGTCCCTCTGGAGCGTTGCCGCTCGACATCGGCCCGCCTCCTGGTCTATCGTCGCGAATTCCAGGCGAAGTGATCGAAATCGCGGAATTTTGCCGCAAACTTTCGGGGACACCGAACGAGAGAGGGGAATCCATGGGCACACAGCTCTCCATCGATCAGATGTTGGCCGAGTTGGAACGGCAGGTCGCCTACCACCAGGAGCGGGGCGAGCACCACGGCCAACAGGAGGCCCTCCACCGCGAGAGGAGGGTCTTCCACGCCGCCGAGTTGCAAACCGCCGCGGAGCGGCTGGAGGCGTTCCGGGCCGCCGCGGCCTCGGCCGGAGAGCTGGTGGATCGCCACCGGGCAGCGACCGCTCCCCCGCCACCCCCGAAGGAGCCGATCCGGGCCGGCAAGCGGCGCCCCGTCGGCCGCCTGGTCGCCGGGGCGATCGCGAGCTTCTCCTCGGAAGACACCTTCGACGCGGCGGACGTGGCCCGGGTGGTCCATCAGTACCACGGTGCCAACCTACGCAAGCGCTTCGACGCCCGGGCCGCCTCAGTAGCCCTCCGCCGGCTCACCGCCACCGGCCGCCTCCACCTGGTCCAGAAGGGCACACCCCACCACCTGGCCCGCTACTCGCGGACGCGGCCGGCGGCGCCGGCAGGGCTGTAGGGAGATACGATCACCAACGACGACTTGTAACCCCACCGAGGGAGGTTCCCGATGCGACATCCTCTACTGCCCGTTCTGCTCCTGCTCGCCGCCGCCACCGCTTTCGCCCAGTCTCCCCCGGCGGCTCCCGCTGCCGCGCCGGCCCCGATGGCCCCGGCAACCGAAGAGGTCGGCGTGCTGAAGACCAACCTGGGAACCATGGTCTTCCGGTTCTACGAGTCGGACGCGCCGCAGACGACCGCCGCGATCAAGAAGCTCGTGCGCGCCGGCTTCTACGACGGCAAGACCTTCTACCGGGTGGTCAAGGGGCACGTCATCCAGGCCGGCGACGTGGACGGGGCGGCCGGCCCCAAGGTCAAGGCCGAATTCAACCAGCACCCCTTCGTCGCCGGAACGGTCGGCCTCGCCCGCGACGCCGACCCCGACAGCGGCACGACGGAGATCTTCATCTGCCACGTGCCGCGCTCTCACCTCGACGGCAAGTACACCGCCTTCGGGCAGCTCATCGCCGGGCAGGACGTGCTGGAGAAGATCGCCAACGTCGACGTGGAGGAGCACTTCGAGAACGGGGTGGCCTTCCACAAGCCGAAGCAGCCGGTGGTCATCGAGAAGGCGACGATCGAAACCAGGGTCGTGGACGGGAAGACCGCGCCATAGAGGCCATCGGTCCGCCCCGAGGCCGAGGGCGTCAACCCAGGCTTGGAGCGACCGGGAGATGTAGGTCGAGCATTTCGGCAAAGACCGCGACCATCACTTGATGATCGCCTCGCATCGATAACGCCGACGCCGTGGCGTAGGAGCGCCCCTCCGGCCTGGGCTTGAGCCTCACAAAAGGCGGCAGGCCGTAGCGGAGAGCGCACCAGTTCGCCCAGATCCGAGCGGTCCGGCCGTTGCCATTCGCAAAGGGATGGATGCGGACCCATTCGCCATGGGCATAGGCGCAGAGTGTGAGCACAGATCGAAGCTGTGCCGCATCGGCTGGTCTGGCGCCCGACAGAATCGCCGGATCCAACGAAGCGACAGCACTCTGCATGGCGGTTTCGAAGCTGGCCAGCTCCTCCGGAACGCGCTTCGATTCGACTCCCCGTTGCAGGCCGATCCTTACTTCATAGCCATAGAGCTCGGGAAATCGGGTATCGCTGTCCCGTATCTCCCCTGCATAGTAGGGAACGGGCAGCCTCACCCCTTCATAGATTCGGCGGTGCCACTCCTGCGCCATTCGCACAGACGGCGGCTGCCGGAGGCTGGCCTGCCGGGCGATCTGACCAAGAACATGGGTGAGATTTTGAACGAGGACGGCCGCGTCGCGCGGGTCATCCTCGTTCCACGCGATGGCCAAAGAGGGCTCCTATGCCATACGCGTCTGGAGATTCCACCAGGCGGGCCTGGAGAGGGTCCTCGACCTCCACCTCGCTGCGCGCGAAGTCTCGGATGTCCCGGTCGAGGTCCACAGAGCCCATGGAGTTCAACCTCTCCAAGGTATGAGCGAGCCTGGCTTCGAGGCCGGAACCCACCACCGTAAGCTCCCGCTCGATGGCAGCTTCGGCGAGCGCATCCGGGGAGACTCCAAGCGCTTCCGCGGTACGCTCCAGGTTACGGAGCGTCTCCTCATTCCGAAAACGAAGCGTAAGGGCACCTCCACTCATAGACCCAGTTTACACCTTCCCGGACCCCTACTCCCGCCCCTTCCCGGCCGGCGCCCGCCCGAGATCCCCCGGCATCTCCGCCACGGCGTAGGCCAGAGCCGCCCAGGCGGCGACGTTCTGGTCGATCTCCTTGGGGTCGATCTTGTCGACCGTGTCGTTCGCGGTGTGGTGCCAGTCGAAGTAGAGGGTGGCGTCCTGGTCGAGGTCGAGGAGCGGGACCCCGGCCGCTCCCAGGGGGCCGACGTCCGAGCCGCCGCGAGCCTCGTTGTCGCCCGGCGCCACTCCGAGGGGGGCGACGAGCTGGGCGAGCTCGGCGATCTGGGGGAGGTGGTCGGGGAGCACGCCTGAGCTCAGGCGGTAGACCCGGCCAGCACCGAGATCGGACTCGGCGGCCATCACGTGCTTCGTCAGCTCCGCGGCGTGCGCCTGGGCATAGGCGCGCCCCCCGGAGGTGCCGAACTCCTCGTTGGCGAAGAGGACCACCCGGATCGTCCGCCGGGGCCTTGGCATCTTGGTGCCGCCGATACCGCCGGCGCCGATCCGCCGCGCCGCCTCGGTCATGATGGCGACCCCGGCGCCGTCGTCGATGCCCCCGGTCCCCAGGTCCCAGGAGTCGAGGTGCGCCCCGAGGAGCACGATCTCGTCCGGCCGCTCGCGGCCGCGGATGTCGCCGATGACGTTGGCCGACTCTTCGTCGGGCAGCATGCGGGCGGTCGAACGCAGGCGAAAACGGACCGGCTTACCGCTCGCGAGAGCCGCCGCCAGGAGGTCGGCGTCGGCAGACGCCAGGGCCGCGGCCGGGATCTTCGCCACCCCCTCTTCGTAGCGCATCGCCCCGGTATGGGGGAAACGGTCGTGGCCGGTGCCGATCGAGCGGATGAGGACCGCGACCGCCCCCCGCCGGGCCGCCCGGGAAGCTCCGGCGCCGCGCACCGGCACGGCGTCGCGGTAGCCGGCGATGTCTTTCGTCCGCTCCATTTTGACGTCATAGAAGACGATCTTGCCCTGGACCCGCGCCGGGTCGAGCTGCTCCAGGACGGCGAGGGACGGCACCCCCACCACCTCGGCCTCAATGCCACCGGCGCCAGCGGCATCCGGTGTGCCGACGCTGCCGCCCAGAGCGGCGAGGATCACCGGCTGCGGCCAGGGGGAGACGATCTCGCCCGCAATCGTCCCGCGGTCCCAGTGCGGCACCGTCACCTTTTCGGCGTGGACGTTCTCGAAACCGAGACCGCGGAGGGTCCGCAGGCCCCACTCGACGCCCGCCCGGTCGCCGGGCGAGCCGGCCGAGCGCGGCCCCACCTCGAAGGTGAGCGAACGCGCGATTTCCAACGCCCGGGTGCCGGCGAGGGCGTCGTCGCGCAACGCCGCCGCCCGCTCGCGGATCGCGTCGGGGAGGAGAGAAGAGGATGAGGGGGAGGGGGAGGGCGCGGCGGCGCCCGCAGCCATCCCCACCCCGGAAACCAGGGTGAGGACGGCCAGGACCGAGAGGCGACGGACGCCCAAGCGGTTTTCCACGGTCAGGCGGCGGTCGCCACCGGCAGGCGCCGCATCTGGCGCAGGGTTACCCGCCACTCCGCGAGGGCCTCCTCGAAGGAGCGGTAGATCATGCCGCGCACGGTTTCGATCGGCAGGTCCTCCTGCCCGGGAGCCGGCGTCGGCACCCGGCCACCCCGCCGCTCGATCGCCAGCAGGTCGTGGATCGACTTCTCGAGCGCCTCGTAGGCCTCGTGGAGCCGGCGATGGCCCTGCTCCATGAAGCCCTCGCCCGCCCGCTCGACCCGCTCCTTGGCGCGATCGTACTGCACCCGCACCTTGGCCTTGAGGATCGCCACGTCCGAGGCGCGCCGCAGGTCGCGGGCGAGGCCCAGCCGCGCCATCGCCCAGATCAGCCACTTGGCGGGGTCGAAGTGCCAGCTCCGGATGCCGTTGCGGTAGTCGAAGGGGAAGCTGTGGTGGTAGTTGTGATAGCCCTCGCCGAAGGCGAGGACCGCCATGATCGGGCTGTCGCGCGCGCTGTGCTCGCGGCTGTAGGGCTGGCGGCCGATCATGTGGCAGAGGCTGTTGATGAAGAAGGTCGCGTGGTGGCTGACGACGATGCGCAGGACGCCGCCGATCAGCAGGCAGCCGACCACCCGGCCGGTCAGGAGCCCCACGCCGAGCGGGATGCCGAGGGCCACGGCGAGCCCCACCGGGACGTACCAGCGGTCCTGCCAGCGGACCAGCGGATCCTCGGAGAGGTCGCGCACCACCGTCGGGCTCGGCGGGTCGCCCTGGAAGAAGATCCAGCCGATGTGCGACCAGAAGAAGCCCTTGGTGGCGTTGTAGGGATCGCGCTCGGAGTCGACGTGCGAGTGGTGGACCCGGTGGTCCGCCGCCCAGCGCAGCACCGTGTTCTCCAGGGCCGCCGCGCCGAAGACCAGGAAGAAGAGGCGCACCGGCCAGGACGCCTGGTAGGTCTTGTGGGCGAAGAGACGGTGGTAGCCGGCGGTGACCGACATCCCGACCGCGAGCCAGAGCAACAGGAAGGTCAGGGTCTCCGGCCAGCCCAGCCCGTAGCGCCACAGGTACCAGGGGGTGCCGACGGCGGCGACGAGCAGGGTGCCCAACAGGAAGGTGGTGTTCGTCCAGGAAATGGAAGGACGGACGGCGACAGCGTCAGAGGATGGGTTCAAGATCGACTCCTGTGAGACAAAGAGACCCGGTAGCCGGCTCCGGGGCGGCCGCGCACCACCCCTTCGAAAGCCGGGCGAGGATACCAGTATGACGGTCCTGTCGGTTCCGGATCGGTCCTATCTTTGGAGAAGCATATCCCAAGACGACGATATTCCCGCCATTTCCCGGTATCCTCGGGGGAAGCCGGGGGCGGCCGGGAAGCCTGGACCCGCCTGCCGCGGTTTACATGCCGCCCGATTTCGCCGATTTCGCTGATCTCGCCGCCCGCCAAGCTCACCGCCATCGCCTCATGACGCCCCCCTCCCGCCTCATCCTCCCCGCTCCCGGACCCGAGCCGCGCGAGACCCGCTGGGGCCGCCTGCGCCGGAAGAGCCGCACCAAGGCCCTGCGGCTCATCGACCGCTCGATTCTCGCCCTCTACCGCTCGGCCTCCTGGCTCGACCGCCACGCCCCGATCGAGCGGCGCTATTTCCGGGTGGCGATCTTCGGCTCCTCGCGCATCCAGCCGGAGGACGAGACCTACTCCCGGGTCAAGGAGCTCGCCCGGCGGCTGTCCTACCTGGGCTGCGACATCGTCACCGGCGGCGGCCCGGGGCTCATGCGGGCGGCGAACGAGGGGGCGCACGAGGGCGCCTACCGCTACAAGACCCGTTCTTTCGGCCTCACCATCCTCCTCCCCCTGGAGGAGCAGCCCAACCCGTTCCTCGACGAGGTGGCCCAGCACCCCACCTTCTTCTCGCGCCTCCACCAGTTCATCCGCCTCGCCCACGCCTACGTGGTGGTGGATGGCGGGATCGGCACGACGCTCGAGGCCATGATGGTCTGGCAGCTCCTCCAGGTGCGGTTGATCCGCGACCGGCCGCTCATCTTCGTCGGGCCGATGTGGCGCGACCTGCGGGCCTGGGTGGAGGGCGAGGTGGTGGCGCGCGGCCTCGCCTCCCCGGGCGACCTCGACGCCGCGCATTGGGTCGACCACCTGGACGACGCCCTGGCCCTGGTCGAGGCGGCCCACCAGGACTTCCTCCACCGCCATGAGGTGATCCTGCCGCCTGTCGTCGAGGAGAAGGAGGCGAAGGAATGAACCGGCACGCTCCTTGCTGGCAGGGGGACGGAGGCCGGTTGCGGGGGTTTTTGACGACAGAAAGGCGCGTTGACCGCGCCGTTTGGGCTTGAGCGCGCCAGTCGGCGCGGGCTTTAGGGGGAGAGGCATGAGGGGGACGATGACGATGCTTTTGTGGATGCAGGCCGCGCCCGGGGAGGGGCGGGGCCTCTTCGACTTCTTCTCGCAGGCCGGGCCGGTCGCCAAGCTGATCCTCGGGCTCCTCGCCCTCTTCTCGCTCCTCTCCTGGGCGGTGGTGATCGGCAAGCTGGTCCAGCTCTCCCGCGCCGACGGCCAGAGCGCCCGCTTCCTCGAAGCCTTCCACCGGAGCAGCCGCTTCAGCGAGGTCAACGCCCAGGCCGGCAAGCTCCACGCCTCTCCCCTGGTCGGCATCTTCCAGGCCGGCTATGCCGAGATCGACGGCCAGATCAAGCATGCGCGCGAAATGTCGGAACGGCCAGAGCGTGGGGACCGGCCGGAGCGCGCCGAGCGGCGGGTCGAGCGGATGCCGGCGGGCACCGTCGACTATCGCATCACCTCGCTCCCCGCCCTGGAGCGCAGCCTCGCCCGCGCCGTCTCTCTGGAGGTCCAGGGGATCGCCCGCTGGACGACGCTCCTCGCGACCACCGCCGCGGCCGCCCCCTTCATCGGGCTCTTCGGCACCGTCTGGGGGATCATGGTGGCCTTCCGCGACATCGGCGCTTCCGGCTCGACCTCGATCGTCGCCGTCGCCCCGGGCATCGCCGAGGCGCTGATCAACACCGCGGCGGGGCTCGGCGCGGCGATCCCCGCCCTCGTCGCCTACAACTACTTCGCCAACCGCATCCGGCGGCTGCGGGCGAGCATGGAAGACTTCGTGCTGGAGTTCCTCAACCTGGCGGAACGGAATTTCACGTAGACCTGGAGAGCCGATGGCGTTCCAACCCGGAAAAGACGACGACGGCGTGCTCGCCGACATCAACGTCACCCCCCTGGTCGACGTCATGCTCGTCCTCCTCATCATCTTCATGATCGCCGCCCCCATGCTGCACCAGGGGATCGAGGTGGCCCTGCCGCGTGCCCAGGCGAAGAACCTGCCGCTCAAGGTCGAGGACCCGATCGTCCTCTCGATCGACCGCGACGGCCAGGTCTACCTGCGCGAGACCCGCATCCCCAACGAGGACCTGGTCGACCGCCTGAAGGCCCAGCTCGCCGCCCGTCCCGAGGACACGGTTTTCCTCAAGGGCGACAGAGACGTCGCCTACGGCCGGGTGATCGACGTCCTCGACACCCTCCAGCGCGGCGGCATCCAGCACGTCGGCATGGTCACCGAGCGCCCGGCCAAGAAGGGGCGGGAGCGCTGACCGGGAACGCCTGCATGGACGCGGTCGATCAGGTCCTGGCCCAGCGCGCCCGCCGGCAGAGCGGCTCGCCGCAGTGGGCGAGCCTCGGCGCCGCCGCCCTGCTCCACGCCGGGATGGTCGTCGTCGCCCTCCTCCTCCCCCGGTTCGAAAAGCCGCCGGAGCCGCTCCAGTTCGTGCCGGTCACGGTGATGCCCGCCCAGGCCCTGGGGGTCGAGCGGCCGCTCGCCCGGCCGGCCCACCCCACCCCGGAGCCCGCTCCCGCGCCCGCCGCCCCCGAGCCGCCGGCGGCGAAACCTACGCCCCCCAAGGCCGCCAAACCGGCGCCCGAGGAGCGGGAGCCGCCGGTCGACGAGCGGCCCGCCCTCCCCGAGACGAAGCCGAAGCCGGAGCGCCCGGAGAAGCCGGGCAAGGGGGAGGAGAAGACGGGGAGGAAACCGCTGCCCCCCGCCCCCTCCCAGGGGCATGCCGGCCCGGGCGGCGTGGCGGCGGTGGGCAAGGGAGAGGAGCTCGGGAAGCGGGGCTCGGCCACCGGCAGCCCGCTGGGGACTTCGGGGCTCGGCTCGCAGATCGCCGGGGTCGAGGACCCCGACTTCCAGTACGGCTACTACCTGGACCGCCTCCTGCAGCTAATCGACGCCAACTGGACCCGCCCCAACATGGCGAGCGGGGTGCGGGCCGTCCTCCATTTCCGCATCCGCAAGGACGGCGGGATGGACGAGCTGCGGATCGAGGAGTCGTCCGGCTACAATTCCTTCGACCTGGCGGCCCTGCGGGCGGTGCAGAACGCGGCGCCGTTCCCGGCTTTGCCGGCGAGTTATCGTCACGACTCGTTGGGCGTCAGTTTGATCGTCCGGTAGGGAGGGCGGAAAGCAAGAACACGGACGAGCATGGACTGGACACGGACTGGCGGCATGAATAGCAAGAACTGAGAGGACTCATGAGAGCGAAACTCGCCCCCATCGTCACCATATTCGCGCCTGCCCTGACCCTGATTTCGCTCCTTGCCTGGAGCGCCCAGGTGCCGCCGGCTCCCCCCCCGCCCGTTGCGGCCGGCACCGAGGCGCCTCCGGCGCCCCCGGGGAGCGGTGCGGGGAGCGAGGTCACTTTGGAGCTCAAGCGCAACCAGCGCCCGCTCATCCGGCTCGCCTTTCCTGCCTTCCACGGCACCGCGACCCTCGCCCCCGCCGAGGCGGCCACCGCGGGGCGGGAGATCGAGGCGACGGTGCGCCAGGACCTCATCTTCTCCGGCTACTTCCAGATCCAGGGGCCGGGCGACTTCGCCGCCCTCCACGTGACCGGCGACCCGCAGCGCGACCTCGAGGCCTACCGCTCGGCCGGCAACGACGTCCTCCTCGCCGGGGAGGTGCGCACCGAGGAGGAGCGGATCGTCTTCGAGGGCCGGCTCTTCGACCTGAAGAGCGGCCAGTCGATCCTCGCCAAGCGCTACCGCGGCGGCGCCTCGGTGGCGCGGCGGGTCGGCCACACCTTTGCCGACGAGGTGATTCGCTACCTGACCGGCGGCAAGGGGATCGGCCTGTCGTCGATCGCCTTCACCTCCGACCGCACGGGCTTCAAAGAGATCTTCCTCATGGATTACGACGGGCTGAACCAGCGGCGGATCACCGGCCACCGGTCGACCTCGATGTCCCCGGCCTGGACGCCTTCGGGCGACGCCCTGGCCTACACCTCGTTCGTCAACGGCCCGCCCGGCCTCTACGTGGCGGAGCTTTCGAGCGGCCGGAAACACCCGCTCGTCACCTCGGGCTCGCTCAACATCAGCCCCTCGTTCTCGCCCGACGGGGCGCGGGTCGCCTTCGCCCGCTCGGTCGAGGGCAACGTCGAGATCTTCACCGCCGGAAAAGACGGCGCGGACCTGCGGCGGCTCACCCACAACGACGCCATCGACACCAACCCGGCCTGGAGCCCCAAGGGCGGGGTCATCGCCTTCACCTCCAGCCGCGGCGGCAGCCCGCACATCTACCTCATGGACGCCGAGGGGACGAACGTCCGCCGGCTGACCTTCGAGGGGGAGTACAACGACGGCGCCGCCTGGAGCCCGGAGGGCGACCTCCTGGCCTACGCCAGCCGGCGGAGCGGCCGCTTCCAGGTCGCGGTCACCAACATCGCAACCCAGGAGACCCGGGTCCTCACCTCGGGGCCGGGGGAGAACCAGTCCCCCACCTTCTCGCCGGACGGCCGGAAGATCGCCTTCACCTCCCGCCGCACCGGCACTCACCAGATCTTCGTCATGGATCTGGACGGCGGCAACGTCCACCAGCTGACCAGCGAGGGCAACAACGACATGGCCGACTGGTCGCGGGGGCAGCCGTGATCCTTGTAAAGCCCGCGCGTTTGCGCTTGGCGCTTTCGTCAACCTTCTGGTACATTCAGAACCAAGGGCCGTTCCTGGCCCCTGCTCGCGGACTGAGGAGAGAACGATGAATCGTAATAAGTGGCTGGTATGGGTCGTCGTACCGGTTCTGTCGGTTTTGCTGTTCGGTTGCCCGAAGAAGAAGCCGAACACCCCGCCCAAGGACCTCAACGTCGAGACGACCACCGTCGCCCCGCCGCCCCCCGCTCCACCCACCGAGGAGGTCAAGCCGGCCCCCCCTCCGACGACTCAGGACAAGACCGAGAACCCGCTCCTCTCCGAGGACCTGCAGGTGGTCAACGACGAGCTGCGGCGCCGCGGCTTCGCGGGCGACGTCTACTTCGCCTACGACGAGAGCAACCTCTCCGACGAGGCGCGCGAGAAGCTGGCCCGGAATGCCGACGTGCTGAAGGGGCAGCCGCAGTTCCAGATCACCATCGAGGGGCACTGTGACGAGCGCGGCACCAGCGAGTACAACCTCGCCCTGGGCGAGCGGCGGGCCAACGCCGTGCGCGACTACATCGGCTCGCTCGGGGTCGCCGCCAACCGGATGCGGACCATCTCCTACGGTAAGGAGCGGCCCGTCTGCACTCAGAACGAGGAGAGCTGCTGGTCGCAGAACCGTCGCGCCCACATGGTCGTGACCGGCCGCTCGAACGTCGGCTGATGCGCCGCACCGGCACCGTTCCCATGCTTCTCCTCGCGGCGGCGGGCCTCGCCGCCGCGGGGTGTGTCTCCTCGCAGGACATTGAGGGCCTGCACAACCAGATCGCCGAGGTCCAGCGCCAGGTCGGAGAAGCGCAGAACCAGGCGTCGAGCAAGCAGGACGTCGGCAACCTGGAAGCGCAGATGGGCAAGCGGATGGAGACGCTGCTCAAGACCGAGGCCGACATGCAGGTCAAGCTGCAGAGCCTGTCGAGCCACATCGACGAGCTGCAGGCCAAGCTGGAGGACACCAACAACCGGCTGGCCCAGCTGTCGCAGCAGATCGCCGCCACCAACCAGGAGCTGAAGAGCTTCCGCAGCGCGCCCGCAGCGCCCGCCGGCATCGAGCCGCCGGCCGACGGCGCGGTGGTCGGCCCACCGCCGGCGCCTCCGGCCCCCGCCGCCCGACCCGCTCCCACCGTCGACCCCAAGGTCCTGTACGACAACTCCTACAACGACTACCTGAAGGGCAACTACGACCTGGCGATGCGGGAGTTCCAGGAGTACGTCGACGAGTTCCCGGACACCGACCTGACCGACAACGCCACCTACTGGATCGGCGAGTGCTACTACCGGCAGCGCAAGTTCCGCCAGGCCATCACCCAGTTCGACCAGGTCTTGAACCGCTATCCGCGGAGCGACAAGACGGCGAGCGCCCTCTTGAAGAAGGGGTACGCCTTCCTGGAGCTGGGCGAGCGCTCGCAGGGGATCACCCTGCTGCGCCAGGTGGTCCGCCAGCACGGGACGAGCGACGAGGCCAACCTCGCCCGCCAGCGCCTGCGCGAGCTCGGGGGTTGACCCGGACCTGGCAGGGATGGTATAAATTTCCGCCTTCGCACCTTCGGTGCGATTTTCTTTTTGCCCACGGAGCCCGTAGAACCAGCTAGAGAACCAGGAATATGGCCAATACCAAATCCGCAGAGAAGAGGCACCGGCAGAACGTCAAGGAGCGGGAGCGCAACCGGGGGCATCGTTCGCGCCTGCGCACCGCCATCAAGCGCCTGCGCGCCGCCATGGCGAGCGGCGATAGCGGCAAGGTCCAGGAGATCCTGCCGGCCACTCTGGGCATCATCGACGCCACGGCCCAGAAGAAGATCATCCACCCCAACACCGCCTCGCGCTACAAGTCCCGCCTGACCAGGGCGGCCGCCGCGGCCGGCAAGTAGGGCTCTCCCCCCAGTCCCTCATCCTCCCCTTCCGCCCGCACCGCCGGGAGAGGGGAGAGGTGTGTTTCGGGGACGGGGTATCATTCCGCCCGGCGGGGATCGTTCCCGCCGCTCAAGAGCCCGCTCCCCCATGCTGCGACTGACCGACCTCCGGCTTCCCCTCGATCATGCGGAGGAGGCGCTGCGCGCCGCCGTCCTCGAAACCTTGGGCATCGAGCCGCGAGACCTGGTCGGCTTTTCGATCTTTCGCCGCAGCTTCGATGCCCGCAAACGGGGCGCGATCGCGCTCGTCTACCATCTGGACGTCGAGACCCCCCGGGAGGCCGAGATCCTGCGGCGGCTCCGGGGCCATCCGCATGTCGGTCCCACCCCCGACACCACCTATCGCTTCCCGGCCCGGGCGCCGCGCGATCTCGCCCTGCGGCCCCTCGTCGTCGGCCTGGGTCCCACGGGCCTCTTCGCCGGCCTGCTCCTCGCCGAGATGGGCTTCCGGCCGCTGATCCTCGAACGCGGCAAGGAGGTCCGCGAGCGCACGGTCGACACCTTCGGTCTCTGGCGCCAGGGGGTTCTCGACCCGGAATCGAACGTCCAGTTCGGCGAAGGCGGCGCCGGCACCTTTTCCGACGGCAAGCTCTACAGCCAGATCCGCGACCCGGGCCACCTCGGTCGCAAGGTGCTGACCGAATTCGTCGAGGCCGGCGCGCCGCCCGAGATCCTCTATGTCCACCGGCCGCACATCGGCACCTTCCGGCTGGTGAAGGTGGTCGAGTCCCTGCGGGCGAAGATCCAAGCGCTGGGCGGCGAGATCCGCTTCCAGGCCCGGGTCGACGATCTGCTCCTCGCAGGGGGAAAGGTGCGCGGGGTCCAGCTCGCCGGCGGGGAGCGCCTGGCCGCCGAGCCGGTGATCCTCGCCGTCGGCCACAGCGCCCGGGACACTTTCGAGATGCTCTTCCGCCGCGGGGTCGCGCTCGAAGCCAAGCCCTTTTCCATCGGCTTCCGCATCGAGCACCCCCAATCGCTCATCGACCGCTGCCGCTTCGGGGCGCAGGCCGGGCACCCGCTCCTCGGCGCCGCCGACTACAAGCTGGTCCACCACTGCCGGAACGGGCGGTCGGTCTACAGCTTCTGCATGTGTCCGGGCGGCACGGTGGTGGCGGCGGCCTCGGAGCCCGGGCGGGTGGTCACCAACGGCATGAGCCAGTACTCCCGGAGCGAGAGGAACGCCAACAGCGGGATCGTCGTCGGCATCACGCCGGAGGACTATCCCGGCGGCCCTCTGGCGGGGATCGCCTTCCAACGCCGCTGGGAGGAGCGCGCCTTCGAGCTCGGCGGCGGCACCTACGAGGCTCCCGGCCAGCTCGTCGGCGACTTCCTCGCCGGCCGGCCGTCCACGGCCTTCGGCGCGGTCCTGCCGTCCTATCGCCCCGGCGTACGGTTGGGGGATCTGCGCTCCAGCCTGCCCGACTACGCGATCGAGGCGATCCGCGAGGCGCTCCCGGTCTTCGACCGGAAGATCCCAGGGTTCGCGATGCACGACGCCCTCTTGACCGGCGTCGAGACGCGGACCTCCTCCCCTCTGCGCATCCCGCGGGGCAACGACTTCCAGAGCCTCCACACCGAGGGTCTCTATCCCGCGGGCGAGGGGGCCGGCTACGCCGGCGGCATCCTCTCCGCCGCCATCGACGGTATCCAGGTGGCGGAAGCGGTCGCCCGGCGGATCGTGCAGGAGGCAGGGGATTTCGTCTTTCCCCATTTTTAGCTATTCTTCCTAGCCGGATGTCGTAATCGCAGGACAAAGGGGGGGGTTTCCCAAGGAGATCCCATGCACTGGATGCGTCAGGCTTTGACGAGGTGTGCGGTAGCCCTGTTCGCCGTGCTCTGGTTCCTGCCGGTTGCGGCCCACGCCCAGGGCGCTACCGGCGCCGCCCTGCTCGGCCGCGTGCAGGACGGCAAGGGGGTACCGCTCCCCGGCGTCACCGTGAACGCCACCGACAAACAGACCGGGTTCAACCGCGGCACGGTGACGGCGAGCGACGGCGCCTTCCGGCTCCCCTCGCTGCCGGTCGGGACGTACACCGTCTCGGCCGAGCTCGCCGGCTTCGCCACGGTGAACGTCGAGGCGGTCCAGCTCACCGTGGCCTCCGAGCGCGTGCTGGAGATCACGATGAACCTGGCGACGCTCTCCGAGGCGATCACCGTGGTCGACGAGGCGCCGCTGGTCCAGACCTCGCCTTCCATCGGCACCAGCGTCTCGCGCAAGGAGCTGGAGGGCCTGCCCTTGAACGGCCGCCAGTTCGCCAACCTCGCGACCCTCGCCCCGGGCACCTCGCTCGCCGTCAACAGCGATCCCACCAAGCCGGGCCAGCAGGTCGTCGCCTTGAACGGCGGCGAGGGGCGGAACGTCAACTACGTCATCGACGGCGGCGACAACACCGACGACACGATCGGCGGCGCGCTCCAGAACTTCAACCTGGAGAGCGTCCAGGAGTTCAAGATCCAGACCATGCAGTACAAGGCCGAGTTCGGCCGCTCGACCGGCGGCGTGCTCTCGGTGGTGACCAAGAGCGGCACCAACCAGTTCGCCGGCAGCGCCTACGGCTTCTTCCGCGACAGGAGCCTCAACTCGCGGACCGAGAGCGAGCAGCGGGCCGGCGCCGACAAGCAGCCGTTCAAGCGCGACCAGTACGGCGCCAGCTTCGGCGGCCCGATCATCCAGGATCGGATGCACTTCTTCGCCACCTGGGAGCGGACCAAGCGCGACACCTCCTACACCATCAACTCGGGCGGCATCCTCCCCGGGCTCGACGGCAGCTCGGTCCCTCTCCCCTTCACCGACGAGCTGGGGACCGCCAAGCTGACCTTCGACGTCTCGGCCAAGCAGTACCTCCAGGTGCGCTACGGCTACCAGACGAACGCCGACAAGTACGGCGCGAGCCCGCTCGCCGCCCCGACCGCCCTGGGCACCATCGACAACAAGTACCGGTCGCTTTTGGCCGGCCATACGGTGCAGCTCGGCGCCGAGGCCTTGAACGAGGCGCTCTTCCAGTACACCCATTTCAAGAACGTCATCGCCGCCGACTCGAACGACCCCGCCCTCTTCTATCCCTCGGGCGCCAAGTCGGGCCAGAACCCCAACACGCCGCAGTCGACCGAGCAGCAGAAGTACCAGTGGAAGGACGACTTCAGCTGGTCGCGGATGCTCGGCGGCAAGCGCCACGACTTCAAGGCCGGGATCGGCTACATCAGCGAGCCGACGCTCAAGGCCGTCTTCACCACCGGCACCGCCGGCCAGTTCGCCCTGCTCGACAACGAGCCCGGCTCGCCGGTCGTCGACATCACCGTCTTCGGTGGTTTCGCCGGTGAGAGCACGCCGACCAAGCAGTACAGCACCTACCTCCAGGACGACTGGACCGTGAGCGACCACCTGACGGTGAACGTCGGCCTGCGCTACGACTACTGGGACGGTTTCGCCTTAGATCAGCACGGGAACCAGATCTGGCAGGTGCTCTCGACCCAGACCACCTACCACGAGAACTACCTGCGCGACTTTGCGAACGGCAAGGGCGGGGTGCTCGAGAACGACAAGAAGGACTTCGCCCCGCGGCTCGGCTTCACCTGGGACACCCGGGGGGACGGCAAACACCTCCTGCGCGGCGGCTGGGGGATCTACTACGACTTCCCCTATACCAACGCCACGATCCTCTTCCCCGCCTTCGCCGTGCAGTCCTCCTACGGCGTCAAGTACAACAACCACGACGTCAGCGGCATCAAGAACCCGGACGGCAGCTTCTTCCAGCCCGGACAACCGCTGCCCCCCAACCAGCTCCCCGGCCTCGGCGCCTTCCCGCCCAACGACGTGGCGAGCCCGACCTTGAAGACGCCGCGCTCGACCCAGGTCTCGCTCGGCTATTCCTGGGAGGTCAACAACTGGCTGGGCTTGAACCTGGAGGCGGTCTCGGTGCGCTACCACGACCTCCCCTTCTCCTTCCGCGGCAACCCGTTCGTCGACGCCAATGGCAACGGCGTCATCGATCCCGACGAGACCCGTCGCTTCCCCCAGTTCGGCAATTTCAACCTCTGGTACGGCCGCGGCAAGGCTTCCTACGACGGCTTCAACCTGGGCGGGCACGTGCGTCTCGCCCACTTCCAGCTGCAGGGCTTCTACACCCTCTCCAAGGCCGAGGGGAACATCCCCTCCGGAGCGGACGACTTCCGGCTGACCAATTTCAACTACCAGCCCGACCTCGTCGACCCCACCCGAATGGGCGCCTCGGTCAACCCGCTGAACCCGCTCTGCAACGTCTGCATCGGCCCCCTCAACACCGACGCCCGCCACCGGGTGACCCTGGCCGGCAGCTACCTGGGCCCGCACGGCTTCAGCGTCTCGGGCATCCTGCGCTACCACTCGGCGACGCCCTACACCGCCTACAGCGGCGTCGACGAGAACGCCGACGGCTTCACGCTCGACCTGCCGCCCGGCGATCACGTCAACAACCGGCGCGGCGCCTCGTTCTCGCAGGTCGACCTGCGGCTCAGCAAGCAGATCAGCTTCACCAGCGACCTCTCGGTCGAGCTGATCGGCGAGGTCTTCAACCTCTTCAATTCGCGCAACCCTGCCGGCTTCATCGGCAACATGCAGGCCGCCAACTTCGGTCAGGCGACCTCCTTCGCCGGCGACCCGCTGCAAGGCGAGGCGCGCCTCGCCCAGCTCGGGTTGCGCATCCGGTTCTAGGACCGGGCTTTCCCGCTCGGCACCGGGCCGGCTCGCCGCGGCGAGCCGGCCTCGTGCTGGGCAACCTCAAGAACCGCGCTTGACGCGGAGCAGCCGCCGGATCGCCGCGATGCCACAGACCGGCCCCAGGGCGAGGATGGGAAAGGCGAGCCGCCAGCCCACCGCCGCGGCGATCGGCGGGACGAGCTGGATCGAGACCGTTGTCAAGAGAAAGCCGAGCGAGGTCTGCAGGGTGAGCGCGGTGCCCACGGCGTGCGGCGGCACCGACTCGGTGACCAGGGCGCTGAACTGGGCGCTGTCGGCGATGACGAAGAACCCCCAGACCCAGGCCACCAGCCCGACCCACCCGAGCGGGGCGCCGTAGAGGGCGCCGATGGCGAGCGAGCAGGCGCCGCTCGCCGACAGCGCCCGGATCACCAGCCGCTCGCGGCCGCTCCTGTCCGCCGCGAGGCCCCCCCAGACGCAGCCCAGGCCGCCCACGGCGATGGTGCCGAAGGCGACGAGCGAGACCAGTCCGGGCGAGGCCGCCCCCTTCCCCGCCGCGGCACGGGCGGCCGCCGAGGCGGCGAGGAAGACCGGAATCCAGGTCCAGAACGAGTAGAGCTCGAACATGTGGCCCAAATAGCCCCCCGTCGCCAGGCGGAACCGCCGCTCGGCGAGAACGCTGCCGGCCAGGCGCCAGGTGAAGGGGCGCGGCGGGAACGGGTAGGGACCCTCGCGGTAGCCCAATCCCACCAGGAGGGCCGAGAGGACGGCCGCGACCGAGGCCGAGAGGACGACCGGCCCCACCCCCGCCCCGGGCAGGGCGTGGACGAGGTAGGGGCTCGCCTTGCCCACGGTGAGGGCGCCCACCACGGCGCCGATGGCGAAACCGCGGCGGGCGCGGAACCAGGTGGCGACCATCTTCATGGCCGGCGGATAGACCCCGGCCAGGAAGAAACCGGTGGCGAAGCGGCAGAGGAGGGCCGAACGGTAGCCGGGAACGGCGAGGAGAAGGGCGTTGACCGCCGCTCCCAGGAGGGCGGAGCCGGCAAAGAGGCCCCGCGCCGGGAGGAGGTCGGCGAGATTCAGCAAAGCCGCGATGGCCGTGCCGGCCACGAAACCGAGCTGCACCACGGTGGTCAGCCCGGCCGAACGGGACGCGTCCAGCCCCCAGCGGGCGGCGAGCTGCGGGGCGACCGAGCTGGCGGCGAACCAGAGCGACATGCCGAGGAGCTCGGCCAGGCAGAGGAGACCCAGCATGCGCCAGTGCGCCGGGGCCGCTTCGCGGTCGGGGCCGGCGGCCGGCAGGGAGGGGGCAGGGAGCGTCACAGGGGGGTATCAGATCACGTCTCGGCCCATCCTTTATATACTCGCCGCCCGGGTGGTTCGTATAACCCCGAAGGAGCGTTGAGATGAGGATGACAGAGCGGCCGCTCGCGGCCGAGGAGGTGATCCGTATGCTGGACCTGCTGCCCCATCCCGAGGGGGGCTTTTACCGGGAGACCTTCCGCGACCGGCCGGCTGACGGCGGGCGCGGAGCGTCGACCGCCATCTACTACCTGCTGCGCGCGGGCGAGACCTCGGCCTGGCACCGGGTGACCGACGCCGCCGAGACCTGGCACCACTACACCGGCGCGCCGCTCGCCCTGACCGTCTCGGCCGATGGCCGGGAGAGCGAGACCTGCCAGCTGGGGAACGATCTCGCCTCCGGCGAGCGCCCCCAGGCGACGGTGCCGGCCGGCGCCTGGCAGAGCGCCAAGCCGCTGGGCGATTGGACCCTGGTCGGCTGCACCGTGGCCCCGGCCTTCGAATTCGGGAGCTTCGAGATGGCCCCGGCCGGCTGGGCGCCCGAGACGGCGGGAGGTGCGCAATGAGCCGGCGCGCCCTGGCCCTCGCTCTCGCCCTCCTGGGCTTGGCCATCGGCCTCCTCGCCGGCTGCGGTCGCGGCGGCAACGAGCCGGCCCCGATCCAAAAGGCCTCCGGCCCCCCCGGCCCGCCGGCGGCGGCGGCCCCCGGCTCGCAGGAGCTCTCGGAGGAGGCGAAGGACATCACCTTCGTCAGCCGCCGGGCGGGCGACCGCGGCAACCTCGTGGCCCTGCGCCGGTATCTGGCCGACGACTACCGCTGGGTCGGCCCCGACAAGCAGCTGGCCGACCACTTGAACGGCGACCAGGCGATCGCGAAGTGGAAGGAGCACCAGGAGCTGCTGGCCAACCTGGTGACGATCGTCGACAAGGGCTGCCGGCCGGACGGCACCGAGCACGTGGTCTGCCCGGCCGAGGCCCTGACCGATGCGGGGTACAAAGGCTACGTCGCCGGCTACACGCACCAGAAGAGCGGCGACTGGAAGATGACCTCGTTCGAAAGCCGCTAGCCTAGCGGCCAGCACGGGCGGTGCTCGCGGCGCCGGCGGCGAGCGTCTGGCGGACGAAGCCTTCGATGGCCGACGCCGGGCGCGCGCCGCTGGTGCGGCCCACCTCGCGCCCGCCCTGGAACAGGGCCATGGTGGGGATGCCCTGGATGCGATGGGCGGCGCCGACCGCGGGGTCGACGTCGGTGTTCACCTTGACCACCAGCAGCCGGCCGGCGTTGCTGGCCGCCACCTTGCCGATCTCCGGCGCCACGCTGCGGCAGGGGCCGCACCACGGTGCCCAGAAGTCGATGAGGACCGGCAACGCCGCCTCGCGCAGCACGGAGTCGAGCTCGCTGCCGGTGTCGACGGCAATCGGCTCGGCGGAGGGCGGCAGGACCTTGCCGCAGGCGCCGCAGTGCGCCTCCTCGTCGAGCTTGGCGTAGAGCACCCGATTCTTCTGGCCGCACCCGGCACAGGTGCGGACGATCCCTGGTTGCATGGCAAACCCTCCTTTTCAATCCCATGAAAGACAACTCCGGCGGAAGGACGGCGATTCCCGCGGATCGAGGGACCGGGGGGCTGTGGTAGGTTTCAGCCGTTCACGCAAGGGAGGTACGCCATGAAGCAGCACCGGGTGAAGCCGGGGGAGACGATCGACCTGTCCAAGGTGGATGCCGGGGCGACCCCCGGGGCCAAGAAGGGCAAGGCGGAGGCCCTGAAGCGCTTCGCGCCCCTGAGCGCCCGCCTGGAGGTGCTCCAGGAGCAGCTCTGGGCCGAGCACGAGAGGAAGGTCTTGGTCGTCCTCCAGGGCATGGACACGAGCGGCAAGGACGGCACCATCCGCCACGTCTTTAGGGACGTGAACCCGCTCGGGGTGCGGGTCGCCGCCTTCAAGGCGCCGACCGAGGAGGAGCGCGACCACGACTTCCTCTGGCGGGTCCACCCCAAGGTCCCGGGGGCGGGCGAGATGGTGATCTTCAACCGCAGCCACTACGAGGACGTCCTCGCGGCGCGGGTCCACTCTCTGGTGCCCAAGGAGGTCTGGAAGCGGCGCTACGACCAGATCAACGACTTCGAGCGCCTCCTCGCCGAGAACGGCACCCTGATCCTCAAGTTCTTCCTCCACATCAGCCCCGAGGAGCAGAAGAAGCGCCTCCAGGAGCGCCTCGACGATCCGCTGAAGCGCTGGAAGTTCCGCTTGGGCGACCTGGACGACCGCAAGCTCTGGCCGGACTACATGGAGGCCTACGCCACCGCGCTCGCCAGGACCAGCCAGGACGACGCCCCCTGGTACGTCGTGCCGGCGGACAAGAAGTGGTACCGCAACCTGGTGGTGGCCACGGTGCTCGTCCAGGCCCTGGAGGGCTTGAAGCTCGCCAACCCGCAGCCGGTGGAGGACCTGACGGGAGTGGTGGTGGAGTAGGGAGTACCCTGCGGTTGGCCCCTTCGTCAGGGACATCCGCCCACCGGTTCCACGCACCGGGGCAGCGGCAGGTAGGGGCAGAGCCCCTGTGCCTGCCCTGCCCAAGCCATCGCGAAAATGCCGTCTCTCTCCCCAAAATGGGGACCTCCACACCAGAAATGGGGAGCTACGCTTCAGGAGAGGGGGATTCTGAGAAAAAATGGGGAGCTACAGGCCAGAATAGGGGCGCTTCACGCCAGAAATGGGGAGCTACGCGCCAGGAGAGGGGGATTCTGAGAAAAAATGGGGAGCTACAAGCCAGAATAGGGGCACTCCACGCCAGAGCTAGGGAGATCCACACCGAAGCGGGCCAACCGCCACCCAGAGCCTGCTCCCCCTCCCCCCTGGCCTACCCCTTGCTTCTGTAGAAGGAGAACGACCATGCGGAAGCGACGGCTCCTGGCGGTAGCGCTCCTCCTCGGCCTCGGCTGGGGGACGGGACCGTCCTCGGCAGCGGACAGCCGGGTCACCCATCTCGCCCCCAAGTACCGGGAATGGCTGCTCGACGTCGCCCTCCTCCTGCACAAGGAGGAGCGCGAGGCCTTCCTCGCCTTGAAGGAGGACTACCAGCGCGACGGCTTCATCCAGAAGTTCTGGGTGTCGCGCGATCCCTACCCGGAGACGCCGGAGAACGAGTTCAAGGGCGCCTGGTATGCCCGGCTCGACCAGGCGCGGAAGGACTACGACAACATCACCGAGGACCGCGCCCGCACCCTCCTCCTCCACGGCGTGCCCAGCAAGACTTGGAAGACCGACTGCCAGCTCGCCCTCTGGCCGCTCGAAATCTGGTACTACCACCGGGAGGAGCGCCTGCCGGCCGGCTTCTTCATCATCTTCGTCGAGCCGGCGGCCTCCGGCCCCTACCGCCTGTGGAACCCGATCGAGGGCGACGACGCCCTCCAGGCCCTGTTCCGCAACTCCGGCGAGGACCAGAACGGCGGCGTCGCGCTCAAGCCACCGGACCGGCGCAAGGCCTTCCAGGACATGGCGAACGTCGGCACCACCGCCTTCGAGCGCATCATCGACCGGCTCTGCCGCGGCGACGACAAGATCGTGCTCACCGCCTACCGGGCGGTGCTCCAGGAGAGCGTGCTCGGCACCTTCACCTTCACCGAGTACCCCCCGCCGCCCAAGGACACCGAGTGGCTGGCGACCTTCCTCGGCCTGTCGACCGACCTGCCGCCGACGGCCCCCGCCTTCAGCGCCCAGCTCACGATCGGCTTTCCGGAACGGCGGGGCGACCGCACCCTCGTCCAGGGCGTCCTCCAGATCCCCAGGACGGCGATCACCGCCTCGCAGGTCGAGGGCCAGCACGCCTACAACCTCCTGCTCACCGGCGAGGTCCTGAAGGACGAGGTCCTCCACGAGTCCTTCCGCTACCGCTACGACCTCCCCGACCCAGGCCCGGGAAAGACCCAGGGGGAGACCGTCCCCCTGGTCTTCGAGCGCACCCTGCGCCCGGGCGAGTACACCCTGGTGGTCCGCCTGGACGACCTGACCGGCAAGCGGAGCTTCCGCGAGTCGCGTTCGCTCTTGGTGCCGATGGCGACCACCACCCGGCCCGAGCCCGGGGTGGCCGCGGCGCTCCAGGCGGCCCGGCAGTCGCTCGCCGAGCCGGAGCGGGAGACCGGCGCCCTCCGCCTGATCCCGCCGCCCGGGGAGACCGCGACCGGCGGGGTGCGGGTCGAGGCCAAGGTGAACGGCGCGGCGATCCGCAAGGTCAGCTTCGCCCTCGACGGCAAGGCACTCCTCACCAAGACCGCCCCGCCCTACAGCGTCGACCTCGCCCTGGGAAAACTGCCCACCCCCCACACCGTGCGGGCGGTGGGGCTGGACGACGCGGACAAAGAGGTGGCGGTCGACGAGCTGGTGCTCAACGGCGCCCCGCAGCGCTTCGCCGTCCGCCTGCGCGAGCCGCGGCGGGGCGAGCGGTTCGCCAAAGCGGCCGGGGAGACCCTGCGGATACAGGCCGAGGTGCAGGTGCCCGACGGCCAGACCCTGGAGCGGCTGGAGATCTCGCTCGACGAGCGGCGGGTGGCGACCCTCTACCAGCCCCCCTTCTCGACCGCCCTCCTCCTCCCCTCCCCCGCCCCCCGCTACGTGCGCGCCCTGGCCCTCCTGACGGACGGCAGCACGGCTGAGGACCTGGTGCTCCTCAACACCCCGGGCTACCAGGAGCACGTCGACGTCCCCTTGGTCGAGGTCTACGCCGCGGTCAAGGACGGACAGGCCCGGCCGGTCCTCGACCTGCAGCCCGCCGACTTCCGGGTTCTGGATGGCGGCGTGCCGCAGCAGGTGGTGCGCTGGGAACGGGTGACCGACCTGCCGGTCTCGGTCGCCCTCCTGATCGACACCTCGGCCTCGATGGTCAAGAGCCTCCCCGAGGCCCAGCGCGCCGCCCTGGGGTTCCTGCGCTCGACTCTCTCGCCGCGCGACCGGGCGGCGCTCATCCCGTTCAGCGAGAGCCCGCGTCTGGCGGTCAAGCTCAGCAACGACCTGCCGACCCTGGCCGGCGCCCTGGCCGGCCTCCAGGCCGAGCGCGGCACGGCGCTCTGGGACAGCCTGGTCTTCGGCCTCCACTACCTCCAGGGGCTGGGGGGGGTGCGCGGCCAGCGCGCCCTCCTCCTGCTGACCGACGGCGGCGACCGCTCGAGCCGCTTCTCCTTCGACGAGGCTTTGGAGTTCGCCCGCCGCTCCGGGGTCGCCCTCTATACCGTCGGCCTCGCCGTCGGCACGCTCGAGGTCGAGGTCCGGCGCCACCTCACCCGCCTCGCCGAGGAGACCGGCGGGAGGAGCTTCTTCCCCAATTCGGCGAGCGACCTCGCCGGCATCTATGCCCGCATCCAGGAAGAATTGCGCTCGCGCTACCTCCTCGTCTACCAGCCGGCCGTACCCGGCAAGCCGGGCGAGTACCGGACGGTCGCCGTCCAGGTCGATCGCCCGGGGGTGACGGTCGAGGCGATCCGCGGCTACTACCCTTGAGGCTGCGAGGACGACCCATGACGCGGAAACGATGGCTCGCAGCGCTGCTCGTCCTCCTCGGGCTCCTCGGGCTCGGCGGGGGGGCGGCACCCGCCCGCGCGGCGGACCGGCGCGCCGCGAAGCTCGCCCCCCAGTACCGCCAGTGGCTGGAAGAGGTCGATCTCCTCCTGCGCAAGGACGAGCGGGAGGCCTTCTTCGCCTTGAAAGAGGACTACCAGCGCGACGGCTTCATCGAGAAGTTCTGGGAGTCGCGCGACCCCTATCCGGAGACGCCGGAGAACGAGCTCAAGAAAGCCTGGTACGCCCGCCTGGAGCAGGCGAAACAGGACTATGGCAGCTGGACCGAGGACCGCGCCCGCGCCCTCCTCCTCCACGGCGAGGCGACCCGGACCTGGAAGACCGACTGCGGGCTCGCCCTCTGGCCGATCGAGATCTGGTACTACGTCCGGACCGAGCGCCTGCCGAGCGACTTCTTCATCATCTTCGTCCAGCCGGGGGCGGGCGGCCCCTTCCGCCTCTGGAACCCGGCCGAGGGCTTCGACAGCGTCCAGGCGCTGTTCCGCGAGATCCAGGGCACCCAGCAGGACGTCTATGCCTTCAGCCGGATGGTCGAGCGCCGCTGCCTCGGGGAATCGGACACCCTCCTCGCCGCCTTCCAGGGTGTCCTCCGGGAGAGCCAGCTCGGGGTCCTGACGGTCGTCGAGTACCCGCCGGCGCCCCGCGACACCGAGTGGCTGGCGACCTTCCTCGGCCTTTCGACCGACCTGCCCAAGGGAGCGCCCCCCTTCGCGGCGCAGCTCACCGTCGGCTTTCCCGAGCGGAAGGGCAACCGCACCCTGCTCCAGGGGGTCCTCCAGGTCCCTCGGACGTCGCTCGCGGCGGCCCACCTGGAGGGGCACGACGTCTACAACCTCCTGTTGACCGGCGAGGTCCTGAAGGACGGCGCCCTCCACGAGTCCTTCCGCTACCGCTTCGACCTGCCGGCCTCCGCAGATACGATCCCCCTGGTCTTCGAGCGCGCCCTGCGCCCCGGCGAGTACACCCTGGTGGTCCGCCTGGAGGACCTCGCCGGCAAGCGCAACTTCCGCGAGGCGCGGCCGCTCACCGTGCCCGAGGTGGCCAGCGCGGCGCCCCATGCCGGCAGCGCCGAGGTCGCCGCCGCACTCGGCGCGGCGCGCCAGGAGCTGGCCGCCCCCGATCGCGAGCCCGCCCTCCGCCTCCTGCCGCCCCCCGGCGAGGTGGTGACCGGCGGGGTGCGCATCGAGGCCAAGGCGAGCGGCGTGGACATCCACAAGGTCACCTTCGCCCTGGACGGCAAACCGCTCCTGACCAAGACCAACCCGCCCTACAGCGTCGACCTCGCCCTGGGCACCCTCCCCACCCCCCACACCGTGCGGGCGGTGGGCCTGGACGCCGCCGGCAAGGAGGTGGCGGTGGACGAGCTGGTCTTGAACGGCGCCCCCCAGCGCTTCGCCGTCCGCCTGCGCGAGCCGCGGCGCGGCGAACGGCTGGCGCTCCGGAAAGGGGAGAGCCTCCGGGTGCAGGCCGAGGTGCAGGTGCCCGACGGCCAGACCCTGGACCGGGTCGAGATCTACTTCGACGAGCGGCGGGCGGCAATGATCTTCCAGCCCCCCTACTCCGCCTCCCTCCTCCTCCCCTCTCCCACACCCCGCTACGTGCGCGCCCTGGCCACCCTGGCCGACGGCAGCACCGCCGAGGATCTGGTCCTCCTGAACGCTCCGGGCTACCAGGAGAACGTCGACGTCCCCCTGGTCGAGGTCTACGCCGCGGTCAAGGACGCCCAGGGCCGGCCGGTCCTCGATCTCCAGCCCGCCGACTTCCGGGTCCTCGACGGCGGCGTGCCGCAGCAGGTGGTGCGCTGGGAGCGGGTGACCGACCTGCCGGTCTCGGTCGCCCTCCTCATCGACACCTCGGCCTCCATGGTCAAGAGCCTCCCCGAGGCGCAGCGCGCCGCCATCGGGTTCCTCCGCGCCACCGTCTCGCCGCGCGACAAGGCGGCGTTCGTCCCCTTCAACGAGAGCCCCCGCCTGGCGGTCAAGCTGACCAACGACCTGCCGGCCCTGGCCGCGGCCGTGGCCAGCCTCCAGGCCGAGCGCGGCACGGTGCTCTGGGACAGCCTGGTCTTCGGCCTCCACTACCTCCAGGGGGTCAAAGGACAACGCGCCCTCCTCCTGCTGACCGATGGCGGCGACCGGTCGAGCCACTTCTCGTTCGACGAGGCCCTGGAGTTCGCCCGCCGTTCGGGAGTCGCCCTCTATACCGTGGGCCTGGCCGTCGGCAAGCTCGACCTGGAGGTCCGGCGCCACCTCACCCGCCTCGCCGAGGAGACCGGCGGCAGGAGCTTCTTCCCCGAGGCGGCGAGCGACCTGACCGCCATCTATGCCCGTATCCAGGAGGAATTGCGTTCGCGCTATCTTCTGGTCTATCAGCCGTCGGCGCCGGGCAAGCCGGGCGAGTACCGGACCGTCGCCGTCCAGGTCGACCGTCCGGGGACGACGATCGAAGCCCTCCGCGGCTACTACCCTTGAGGCTCCCGAGAGATCGAACGATGCGACAACCGTGGATCCCCCTCGCCCTCCTGCTCTTGGGTCTCGTTGGTCTCGTCGGGGGGACCGGGCCGTCCGCGGCGGCGGACCGGCGCGCCGCGAAGCTCGCCCCCCAGTACCGCCAGTGGCTGGAAGAGGTCGACCTGATCCTGCGCAAAGACGAGCGGGAGGCCTTCTTCGCCCTCAAGGAGGACTACCAGCGCGACGGCTTCATCCAGAAGTTCTGGGAGTCGCGCGACCCCTACCCGGAGACGCCGGAGAACGAGTTCAAGCAGACCTGGTACGCCCGCCTGGAGGAGGCGAAACGGGTCTACGGCAACATCACCGAGGATCGCGCCCGCTCCCTCCTCCTCCATGGCCCGGCCAGCCAGGTCTGGAAAACCGACTGCCAGCTCGCCTTCTGGCCGCTGGAGATCTGGCACTACGATCGGTCCGAGCGCCTGCCCCAAGACTTCTACCTCATCTTCTACCAGCCCGGGGGCGGCGGGCCCTTCCACCTCTGGACCCCCACCGACGGCTACAACGCCGTCCTGGCGACCAACGCCAGCGAGGAGATGAACAGCACTCCCCGCGGCGACTCCATTCTCGTCTTCGAGCATCTCGTCGAACGCGAATGCTCGCGGGAGCGGGTGATCCCGGCCTTCCGGGCCGTCCGCCGGGAGAGCCAGTCCGGCACCCTGATCCTGATCGACAACCCGCCGCCCCCCCGGGACACCGAGTGGCTGGCGACCTTCCTCGGCCTCTCGACGGACGTGCCGAAGGGGGCTCCCGCCTTCACCGCGCAGCTCACCATCGGCTTCCCCGAGCGCCGGGGCAACCGCACCCTGCTCCAGGGGGTCCTCCAGATCCCCCGGGCGTCGATCGAGGAAGCCCATCTGGAGGGCCACGCGGTCTACACCCTTCTCCTGACCGGCGAAGTCCTGAAGGACGGTGCCCTCCACGAGTCGTTCCGCTACCGCTTCGACCTGCCGGCTCCCCATGCCACGGAAAAAACCGGGGAAACGATCCCCCTGATCTTCGAGCGCGCCCTGCGCCCCGGCGAGTACACCCTGGTGGTCCGCCTGGACGACCTGGCCGGCAAACGCAGCTTCCGCGAGTCGCGGCCGCTCGCCGTGCCCGCAGTGACCCGCTCGACGACGGAAGCCTCCGATCCCGAGGTCTCCGCCGCGCTCGGCGCGGCGCGCCAGGACCTGCAGGAGGATTCCACCCTCCGCCTCGTGCCCCCCCCCGGCGACACGGTGATCGGCGGGGTCCGCATCGAGGCCAGGACGACCGGCAAGGCCATCCACAAGGTCACCTTCGCCTTGGACGGCAAACTGCTCCTCACCAAGGCCAACCCGCCCTACAGCGTCGACCTCGCCCTGGGCACCCTCCCCACCCCGCACACCGTGCGGGCGGTGGGCCTCGACGCCGCCGGCCGGGAGGTGGCGGCGGACGAGCTGGTCTTAAACGGCGCCCCCCAGCGCTTCGCCGTCCGCCTGCGCGAGCCGCGGCGCGGCGAGCGGCTGGCGCCCCGCCAGGGCGGGGAGAGCCTCAAGGTGCAAGCCGAGGTGCAGGTGCCGGACGGCCAGACCCTGGACCGGGTCGAGATCTACTTCGACGAGCGGCGGGCGGCGATGATCTTCCAGCCCCCTTACTCCGCCGCCCTCCTCCTCCCCTCCCCCCTCCCCCGCTACGTGCGCGCCCTGGCCACCCTGGCCGACGGCAGCACCGCCGAGGATTTGGTCCTCCTGAACGCCCCGGGCTACCAGGAAAACGTCGACGTCCCCCTGGTCGAGGTCTACGCCGCGGTCAAGGACGCCCAGGGCCGGCCGGTCCTCGATCTCCAGCCCGCCGACTTCCGGGTCCTCGACGGCGGCGTGCCGCAGCAGGTGGTGCGCTGGGAGCGGGTGACCGACCTGCCGGTCTCGGTCGC
>Ga0137403_10000880_pt1 | contig 38476 bp, 32 predicted proteins | sample CZOMad2_1_16fung_FD_122057 | JGI IMG/M metagenome (GOLD analysis project Ga0137403, IMG submission 122057) | Vadose zone soil fungal communities from Angelo Coast Range Reserve, California, USA - CZOMad2_1_16fungal (Hybrid Assembly) | ecosystem: Environmental > Terrestrial > Soil > Vadose zone...
CTCACGATCAATCACTCACGCGAGCAGCAATGGTCTGTTGTGGCGGGCGCCGACGAGCGCGGGAAGCTGCTGGCGCTCGATGCCACGCTCGTGAACGTCCTGGGCGGCTACCTGCGCACGCACGGCGTCTGGGCGGCACGGCTCACCGCGTCCTACCTGCCCGGCCCGTACCGGTGGCCCAGCTACCGCTGCCACGTCTCCTGCGTCATGACGAACAAGACGCCGACGGGCACCGTGCGCGCGCCCGGATTCTACGAGGGCACGTTCGTGCGCGAGCGGATCGTCGACCTGCTCGCGTCGCGCCTGGGACTGGACCCCGCCGAGATTCGTCGCCGCAATCTCCACGGCCCAAACGACGCGCCGTACACGGTCAGCGCCGTGGCCTCGGCCGTCACGGGGCGGGAGGCCGACTTCACGGGCGAGGACTTCGGCGAGATGTTCGAGCAGGCGTTGAAGGCCGGCCGGTACGAGGCGCGACTGGCGGCCTGCCGCGAGCGCAACGCCGCGGGCGGCGACGTGAGATTCGGCGTCGGGCTGGCGGCCGTCGTGGAGACGTCCGGGACCGGTCCGTTCGAGAGCGCAAGGGCAACCCTGACCGCCGAGGGAACGATCGTGGTGGCCGCGGGGGCGACGGCCCTGGGACAGGGGCTCCCGACGACGCTCGCCCAGGTCTGCGCCGAGGTGCTGCAGGTGCCGCCGGCAGATATCGCCGTGCACCTGGGCGACACGCACTGGATGCCTCACGGGGTCGGCAGCTCCGCCAGCCGCTCCGCGGTGATGGCGGGCAGCGCCGTGCACGGGGCGTCCACGCGGCTCCTGGAGCAGATCGTCGCGATCGCGGCAGCGCACTTCGAGGCGAGCCCGGCCGACATCGTGCTGGAGGACGGCGCGGCGCTCGTGCGCGGCGTACCCGATCGTCGCATCTCGCTGCGCGCGATCGCGGCGCTCGCCGGCCGGGCGCTCGAAGCCGAGTGGCGTCACGAGACCACCCGCGCCGTCGGCTCGTTCGGCGTGCATCTCTCCGTGGTGGGCGTCGACGTCACGACGGGCCGGGTCCAGCCCGAGACGCACTTCGTCCTGTGCGACGTCGGGCGCGCGATCAATCCGACGATCGTCGAGGGGCAGCTGGTGGGCGCGGTCGTCCAGGGCCTCGGCCACGCGACGCTGGAGGAGCTTGTCTACGACCAGAGCGGCCAGCTCTTGACCGGCACCTTCATGGACTACGCAATGCCGACCGCCGACGGCGCACCGGCCGTCGAGCTGATGATCGAAGAAGCGGCGGCCCCATCGAATCCCCTCGGCGTCAAGGGAGCCGGCGAAGCTGGCACGTCCGGAGTCGGCGCCGCAGTCGCCAACGCCGTGGCCAGCGCGGTGGGCGCCGAGGCGGCTCGCCGTCTACCCGTCACGGCGCCGAGGGTCAAGGCAGCGCTCGGCCTCGCGTGACGCCTACCAGGGGAGGATCGCAGGCTCGTACTTCTCGATCCGCTCCTTGACCGTCATCACGGGCTCGATGCCGTAGAGCAGGCGCGCGTTCTCGCCCAGGAGCTTCCTTTGCGCCTCGGCCGGCACGCCGAGCTCGGCCATGTGATGCAGGCTCTCCCAGGCATCCTCGGCATCGTGGTGCGGATAGTCCGAGGACCAGATGGCGATGTCCCGAAACACGTCCCACAGCCGGTAGACCATCGTCTCGTCCGACTCGAAGCCGATGAAGCACCGCTCATTGAACACCTCGACGGGATCCCGGATGCGCCGGTTGTCGCGCTGGAACGCGAACAGGTTCGAGAAGTTCGAGCTCCGCGCCAGGATGAGCGGCAGCCACGAGGCGTTGGATTCGAGGACGGCCGCCTTGAGCCTGGGGAACTTCTCCAGCCAGCCGGTCTGCACCACCACCGTCACCCAGGTCATCGCCTCCATCAGGAAGCCGAGCGTCTCGGAGGCGTCGATGGCCGGGTCCATCGCCGCGGTGCTGTTCGAGACGAACTGGCCCGGCGAGTAGACGACGGCTTCGTCGGTGAACAGCAGCCCCTGCCCCGAGTACCCGCCCGCCTGGGCCATGCGCTGGCCCCATTCGGGCGTCAACGCCTCGCGCGAGGGGAACGTGTGCATGGCGAGCACCACGCCCGCGGCCTCGAGCTCGCGCCAGAGGGGATCGAACTCGGGCAGCGTGGGATAGCGACCGTTCCAGAAGCAGGGCCGCACGGCCGCCGCCTTGAAGCCGAGCGCGTTGAAGCCGAGCGCGTTGACGCGCTTCAGCTCGGCGAGCGACGCCTCGACGCTTTGCAGCGGCAGCACGGCGCACGGAAAGAGCCGTCGCCGGTCGGTGGGGCTGCAGTCGTTACAGGGCGATCCGGCCTACGTCGCCTCGAAGGGGGGCTCGAGGCGCTGATGCGCGCGCTCGCGGTCGAGCTCGGCGGCACGGGCATCACCGCCAATGCGATCGCGCCGGGGTTCTTCCAGACCGAGAGCAACGCCCCATTCTTCGCCGAGCCGCGCATCGCCGAGCTGGCGCGCCGCATCCCGCTCGGGCGCTTTGGGCGGCCCGACGAGCTCGTGGGCGCCGCCGTCTTTCTGGCCTCCGATGCCGCGTCGTACATCACGGGTCAGGTGTTGACGGTGGACGCGGGACTCTCGGTCGCGCTGTAGCAAGCCTTGGACAGTCCGGAAAGTGTCAGCCCTCTGAGTCACATGTGTCAGAGCACGAGGGCGCGCTGCCTGTCCGGGATCCGCGTGACGGGACCGCGCGGAAAACAATCCCGATATCAATAGCTTGTGCTCTACCATAACTTGACGCGACAGCTCGCGCCTGGCTCGTCGCTTGCACGGTCAATGCCCTCGGGTGGAGCGCGACGACACGAGCGCGACGGCAGCTCAAAGCCTGAGCCTCGAGACTCACGAGGTCTACGAGGCGCGCGGCGCGCTGCGCCCCACTCGGGCACCCGGCGCCATCGGGCGATCGCTCTCCGTGCGCGTCGCGGCTGCCCAGCGGCCGCTCGCCGTCGTGCTGTTGCTGCAACTCGCCGTGTCGGTCGTGCTGGTCGCCCTCATGGCGGCGAGAAGCCCGATCAACGCCCACCCCGATGAGACGCTTCACCTCGACGCCGGCCGATACTTCGTCGACCACTGGCTACCTCCTCCAGTGGGCGCCCCGGACGCGGCGGCGGCGTACAGCAAGTACGGCCGGTCCTATGTCGACGAAGGGGATATCGTCTACTGGCTGTTCGGCGCGGCCGCAGCCCTTGGAGAGAGCCTGGGGCTGGCCTCTCCCTTCGCGATGCGGTGGTTTCAGGTGTCGCTTTATTGCGGCCTGGCCGCGTGGACGATCGTTCGCGCGAGACAGTTCACACCGGCATGGGCATTCCTCGTGTTGACCCCGCAAGTCTGGTACGTCTTTTCATACATCAACGGAGACGCGCTGCCCTTCGCGCTGCTCACGGTCCTGCTCATGGAGCTGAGTTGGCCTGACTCCCCTGTTCGTGCCTTCTTGAGCGGGGCCGATGCGCGACCGACCGCCGGCGTGTTCGTCGTGGGAGGGTTGCTCGGGCTCCTCGCCCTCTCCAAGCTGAATTACATGATCGGCGTGCTGTTCGTCGTCGGGGTCCTCGCGTGGCTCGGCTACGAGACGAGGCACTGGAAGCGCGCGGCGCTCCTGGTCGTCATCGCCGCAGTCGTGGCATCGCCGTGGATGACGTACCACGGCTGGGTGAACGACTTCCGGACCGGAGAGAAAATCTTCGAGCACGCCGAGAAGGTGGCCGCGCCGGAGATGAAGCCCTCGGCCCAGACCGGTCCGAACTCGTTTCGCTACATGGCGCTGCGGGCCAAGGGCGTGCCACTGTGGGATGTCCTCACGACGCTGAACTGGGTGGGACTCTCCTTCCGGAGCTTTTGCGGCCTGTACGGATGGATGAGCATCGTTGCCGTTCCCTGGTTCTATCGCGCCTTCGCCGTCCTCTATGTCGTGCTGCTCGCGATCCTCATCCTCCCGGTCGTCGTGCGGGGGTCTCGACGAACCCGGTCGTTGTTGATCGGTGTCGGGGTCTGCGCCGCGCTCGTACTCACCCAATCGGTTTACCGGTCCTGGGTCTACGATTTTCAAGGCCAGGGTCGGTACCTCTTCCCCATCCTGCCAATGCTGTTCTTCTTCTGGCGACAGTGTGAGGCGCCCGCCCTGCGCGTCGCCGCACTCTTCGTCAGCGCGCTCGTCGGGACGGACGCGCTCCTGTCGTTCGCGCTGATCGGGCTCGGGAGCCTTGCGCGCCATGCTTGACACTCTTCGGCAGGCGGTCGGGCGGTGAGCGCGCGCACCTTCCGCGACGTGCGCGAGTTCAAGTCGTGGAACGACGCGATGGTCGAGAAGTACGACGTCGAGCAGTTCCACGACCATCCGAGCCCTCTGATCCGGTACATCGAGCGCAAGCGCGTCCGTCGCATCCTCGCCCTGCTCGCGGCCCGCCCCGGGGACCGCGTCCTGGAGGTCGGCTGTGGCGCCGGCAACATCCTGGCGCAGGTGCCGAGCGCCCGGCGCGTCGGCATCGACCTCGCCGAGTCGCTGCTCGCGAAGGCGGCGCGCCGGCTGGTGAAGCGCGGCATCCTCGTGCAGGGCGACGCCGAGCACCTGCCCTTCCGAGATCGGGCTTGGGACCGCGTCTACTGCTCGGAGGTGCTCGAGCACATCCCCTCGCCGGCCGCGGCGCTCGCCGAGATGCAGCGGATGGTCGCGGGCGGAGGTGTCGCCGTCGTCTCGGTGCCGAACGAGCGACTGATCAACGCGCTCAAGGCGATGGTGCGAGCGAGCGGCCTCTACCGCGTCCTGCTGGGCTCGCGCTCGGGGGACTACCAGATGCCGGAACGCATGGACGACGAGTGGCACCTGCACGTCTTCGACCTCGCGGGGCTGCTCGCGTTGATCCCGCCGGGGCTGCGGGTCACGCGCATCGAGGGCGTCCCGTTCCGCTGGCTTCCCCTTCGCTACGTCGTGCGCTGCGAATCCGACGATCAGGAGCGTGCACACCATGGCTGAGCCCGAGGGCGTCTCGGTCGTCCTGCCGGTCCTCAACGAGCGCGACAACCTGGAGCGGCTCCACGCGCGTCTCACCGCGGCGCTCAAGCCCCTCGGCCGCGACTACGAGATCATCTACGTGGACGACGGCTCCAGCGACGGCTCGTGGGACGTGCTGCGAACGCTCGCCGCCGCGGACTCAAGCGTGCGTCTGGTCCGGCTGCGGAAGAACTTCGGCCAGACGCCGGCGCTGTCCGCCGGTTTCGCGCACTCGCGGTACCCGATCCTGGTCACGCTGGACGCGGACCTGCAAAACGATCCGCGTGACATCCCGCGGCTGCTCGAGGCGCTCGGCGATTCCTACGACGTGGTCTCGGGGTGGCGGCGCCACCGGAACGATCTCTGGCTCTCGCGGCGCCTGCCCTCGAACGTGGCGAACTTCCTGATCCGCAAGGTCAGCGGCGTGCCGCTCCACGACTTCGGGTGCACGCTCAAGGCGTACCGGCGCGAGGTCATCCAGGACGTGAGCCTGTACGGCGACATGCACCGGTTCCTCCCGGTGCTCGCCGCGTGGGTCGGCGGCCGCGTGACCGAGATGGAAGTGACCCACCATCCGCGGACGCACGGCGTGTCGAAGTACGGGCTGACCCGGATCTACAAGGTGCTCGTGGACCTGATGACGCTGAAGTTCATCGGCGATTTCTCATCGCGCCCCAACTACGTCTTCGGCGGCTTCGGGCTGCTAAACCTCGCGCTCGGCATCCTGGCGTTCGCCGTCGTCGCCTATCGAGTCCTGGTCCTGCGACACCTGGAAGCGACCCCGCTGGTCTTCATGATGGTGCTGTTCTGGATCACGGGCATCCTCTCCCTGTTCATCGGCTTCCTCGCCGACATCGTCATCCGCGGCTTCTACGACCCGAAGCGCAAGCCCACCTACTACGTGCGCGAGTCGGTGGGTGTCGACCGGCCGGACTAGCCGACGTGTGCGGCATCGTCGGTAACGTCCTGGCCCGCGGGGACCGGACGCCGGATCCGGCCGTCCTGAAGCGGATGAACGATCGGCTCGTGCACCGGGGCCCCGACGACGAGGGATTCTTCCTCGAAGGCCCGGCCGCGCTGGCGATGCGTCGGCTCAAGATCATCGACCTCGCGACGGGCCACCAGCCGATGAGCGGCGAGCATCGGCGCGTCTGGGCGGTCTTCAACGGTGAGATCTACAACTACCGTGAGCTGACCGCCGAGCTCACCGGGCGCGGCCACACCTTCACGACGCGCTCCGATACCGAGGTCATCGTGCACGGGTACGAGGAGCGGGGGCTCGCCGCGCTGGGTGGCCTCGAGGGGATGTTCGCGTTCGCGCTCTGGGATGCCCCTGCGCGCACGCTCGTCCTCGCGCGTGACCGGCTCGGGATCAAGCCGCTCTACTACGCGGTCCTGCCCGAGCAGATCGTCTTCGCGTCGGAGCTCAAGGCCCTCGTGGAGCACCCGGCCATCGACCGAACCCTCGACCTCACGGCCCTGTCGCGCTACCTCGCCCACGAGTACGTTCCGGCGCCGGCCTCGATCTTTCGCGCGATCCGCAAGCTACCGGCCGGCCACTGGCTGACGTACACCGATGGGCGTCTCAAGGTGGAGCCGTACTGGACGGTCGACTTCCGCCCCGACCGCGCCATCGACGCCGCGGAAGCGGCCGAGCGGCTCCGCGCCGTCCTCGATCTGGCCGTGCGCCAGCAACTGGTGAGCGACGTGCCGCTGGGCGTCTTTCTATCGGGCGGGATCGACTCGAGCGCGGTCGCGGCCCTCGCCGCCCGGCGCATCGGGGGTCGCCTGAAGACTTTCTCGATCGGCTTCGAAGACCCGTCCTTCGACGAATCCGCCCACGCCCGGCGCGTGGCGCAGGCACTCGGCACTGACCACCACGAGGAGGTCCTGGACGCCGGCGGGGCATGCGACCTGGTCGCGCGCTTGCCGGACCTCCTCGACGAGCCGCTCGGCGACGCGTCGCTGATCCCGACGTTCTTGCTCTCGCGCTTCACGCGCCGCTCGGTGACCGTCGCGCTCTCGGGCGACGGCGGCGACGAGCTGTTCGCCGGCTACCCGACGTACCAGGCGCATCGTCTCGCCCGTGTGGTCGACCTGGTGCCGCACTGGCTACGGCGGCGGCTCGTCCGGCCCGCCGTCGAGCGCCTCCCGGTCTCGCTCAGCAATCTGAGCCTCGACTTCAAGCTCAAGCGTTTCTTCGAGGGCCTGGACTACGCCGACGCCGAGCGCCACGCCGTCTGGCTCGGCTCGTTCACGCCGGCCGAGCAGCGGGCGCTGCTCACGCCCGACGCGCTCGCGCGCATGGAGGCGCCGCCATCCTATGCGGCGTTCCACGAGATCCTCGCGAACGCGCCGTCCGTGCGGGGCCTCGAGCGCATGCTCTATCTCGATCTCAAGGGGTACCTCGGGGAAGGGGTCCTGACGAAGACCGACCGCGCCAGCATGGCCTGCTCCCTGGAGGTCCGGGTGCCGCTCCTCGATCACCGCGTCGTGGAGCTGGCGGCGCGACTGCCGATGGGCCTGAAGCTCCACGGCCTGACGACGAAGTACATCCTCAAGCGTGCTCTCGCCGGCGTTCTCCCGCGCGAGACCCTCAGGCGCCCGAAAAAGGGCTTCGGGATACCGCTGGGCCATTGGTTCCGTAACGAGCTCCGTCCGCTCGTCCGCGAGGTGTGTGGTGCCGACGCGATCCGGCGGGGCGGCCTTTTCCGACCGGAGATGGTCGAACGTCTCCTCACGGAACACGAGAGCCGGCGGCGCGACCACCGGAAGAAGCTCTACACGCTCCTCGCCTTCCAGCTCTGGTCTTCGCGCTACAACCCGGCGTGAGCCGCGGCGCACGGGGTGCGCTACGGCGGACGTGGTGCGCAGACTGACTCCGAGGCGCCGATTATGGCCGAGTGCCGGTGACCGTGAGCGCGGCGCTACCCACCAGCGTGAAGGTCGGCGCGGTTCCCACCTGCACCCAGACCTGGGCGGTGACCGGGCCCGCCGACAGGCCGGGCAGGTTCGGCGTGATCGCCGTGGCCGGCGTCGGGAAGGGCACCGTCAGCGTCGTGCTGGTGAGGGCGGTCGCCCGCGCCTGCCCGAGCAGCGTGGTGCCGCGCATGAAGTTCACCACCGGCAGGCCGAAGCCCAGGTTCGCGAACCCGCCGCCCGTGATCGTGAAGCTCGCCGGCGCGCTCGCCAGGTCGATCGGGTTGGGCGTGATGCTGCTCACGCCGGGCTGAGGCCGCGTGTCGTTGACCGTGAGCGTGGTGCTCCCGATCAGCGTGAAGGTCGGCGTGCTGCTCGTCTGCTGCCAGACCTGAGCCGTGACCGGGCCCGCCGACAGCCCGGGCATGTTCGGCGTGATCGCCGTCGCCTGCGTCGGGAAGGGCACCGTCAGCGTCGTGCCGCCCACGAGCGCGGTCGACCGCGCCTGCGCGAGCAGCGTGCTGCCGCGCATGAAGTTCACTACCGGTAGGCCGAAGCCCAGGTTCGCGAACCCGTTGCCCGTGATCGTGAAGCTCGCCGGCGCGCTCGCCAGGTCGATCGGGTTCGGGGTGATGCCGTTGACGCCGGCCGCGATGCCGGTGACGGTAACCGTGGCGTCGCCGCCATTGGAGGTGAAGCTCACGTTTGCTGTGAAGACACCTGTCGCCGTCGGGGTGAACCGCACCACGACCGAGCTGGCCGTGCCACCGCGGAGGCTGAAGGAGCCGCCGGAAACGATGCTGAAGGGAGGCGTCGTGGAGGCGCTGCCAGTGAGGGTTCCGCCTCCAGTGTTCTTGACGATCAAGGTTCTCTTGGCGGAGCTCCCCAAGCTCACGGTGCCGAAGTCCTGCGAACCCGGGGTCACGGAAAGGACGGGATCTCCCGGGGTCTCCCCGTTGAGAAGCAGGCTCAGCGCGGCGTCGACCTGGATCCTCGGTACGGCGGTGCCAGATCCGCCCCGAGTGTCTGTGATCCAGACGCCTGTGCCCGTAAGGGCCTGGAGGATCTCGTCGACGCTCGCTTGCGGTGCGGCCTGCTTCAGGATCGCCCAGGCGCCGGCGACGTGCGGGGCCGCCATCGACGTTCCGCGCGCCACGACGAACAGGCCGTTGGGGTACGACGAGAGGATGGGGTCACCGGGAGCCAACAGCGACAGGAAGGGAGCCACGTTCGAGAAGTCAGCGACCTGGTCGCTCTTGGTCGTGGCGCCGACGCTCACGGCGGTGGACACGCACGCCGGAGCACTGAGCTGATCGGTGGCGCCATTGTTTCCGGCAGCCACGACGGTCGCGATCCCCGCTGCGCGCAGGTTGTCGATGAACGGCTTGTAGGGCTCTTCGTCACAGGTCGAGCTGAAGAGCCCACCACCGAGGCTCATGTTGACGGAGGCAAAGTCGTACGTGGTTCGCAGGCTGTAGACGCGCTCAAGGGCGGCGAGGATATCCGATGTGAACGCCCCGATGCAGGGTGCCTCGTCAGGGCAATCGGGGTCGCTGTTGACCCGTGAGAAGACCTGGACCGCCATGAGACTGGCGCCACGCCCGACTCCCCAGAGTGGCGGCGTGAACGAGGTTCCGTCCCCAGCGACGATGCCCGCGACGTGAGTGCCGTGCCAGCAGCCTTCGGGCAGGAGTGGGCAGGGCACCGCGGCTCCGGAACCGATCTGCTCTTCTGCCCCGTTCGGGCAGACCGTCGTGGTCAGGGACCCGAACGTGGTGGAGTAGCACGCCTCTTCCACGACCTTGCCGGCAAGGAACGGGTGGGCGGAGTCGACGCCGGTGTCGATCACCGCCACCACGCGGCCGCTGCCGTCGAAGCCTTGAGCCCACGCCTGGTCGGCGCCGATGAGCGGGACACTCTCCCGCAAGACCGGCCTGTGGATCCGGTCTTCCATCACTCGCTTGACCGGAAGGTTCGCCGAGTCGAGCTCTTTGAGCGCCGACGGGCCGACGCTGAGCGAGATCAGTGGTGCCGTCACGTATCGACGCAAAACACGATACTGATGTGGCGCCAGACGGCTCAAGATACGCGAGGCGGTGTCGACGATCTCCTGTCGGTACGCGGCGCGGGCCTGGCTTGTGAGTCGGCCCTCCGCGGCGCGGCCGGAGGGAAGCGCGAGCTCGACGAGCACACGCACCTCTCCTTCAGCGCGCACACGGTCGTGGAGCGTGCTCGGCACAACGCGCGGCTGTTGATCCGCCGCCGCGAGCGCCGGTGTGAGGAGGATGACGCCCAGGAGCAGCAGATTTACGGAAATGAGTGAACGTAGCCAGCCCGGCATGGCCAGTTATAGTGCGCAACGAACGTGCCATCCGCAACCTCTTTGAACAGAAGGGGTCGCGCGCCCGGGGCGTGACGCTTTGGCAGGCGGATGACCGAGGACGTCACCCGATTCCCGTCCGTGTGAGAAACTTTCGGGACAGTCGCAGCCGGGAGGGGCTCATGAGACCATTCACGTCGCGCGTCAGCGTCGTCTGCGTCGCCATCATCTTCTTCGGCTTCGGTGCCGTCGGCGTCGCGTCCGCCGCGCCCGAAGGCACCGTGACCTGGGGCGTCCACGTCACGGTGCCGTCTCGCTGGCTCGACCCGGCCGACGCCGAGGGCATCGCCACGCCGTTCATGGTGCTCTACGCCCTGCACGACGCCCTGGTGAAGCCGATGCCGGGAGGGCTCTACACGCCGTGCCTCGCCGAGTCGTTCACGCAGTCGAAGGACGGGCTGACGTACGAGTTCGTCATCAAAAAGGGCGCGAAGTTCCACCACGGCGAGCCGGTCACCGCCGCGGACGTGAAGTTCTCCTTCGAGCGGTACCGTGGCGTGGGCGCGAAGATCCTCAAGGAGCGCGTGCGTGAGATCCAGATCGTGGATGCGGGTCGGGTTCGCTTCCACCTGAAGGAGCCGTGGCCGGACTTCATGTCGTTCTACGGCACGACGGCCACCGGCGCCGGCTGGATCGTGCCCAAGGCGTACGTCGAGAAGGTGGGCGACGACGGCTTCAAGAAGGCGCCGATCGGCGCCGGGCCGTACCGGTTCGTGAGCTTCAATCCCGGGATCGAGCTCGTGCTGGAAGCGTTCGAGGGCTATTGGCGCAAGGTCCCGAACGTCAAGCGGCTCGTCCTGAGAACCCTGACGGAGGAGACCACCCGCGCGGCCGCCCTGAAGAACGGCGAGGTGGACATCGCCTATCTGCTGAGCGGGCCGGTCGCGGAGGACGTGCAGCGCACGCCCGGGTTCAAGCTCGTCTCGCGCCGGGACTCACCGGCCGTCTTCTGGCTCGATCTGCCGGACCAGTGGGATCCGAAGTCGCCCTGGTACGACCTGCGCGTGCGCCAGGCCGCGAGCCTCGCGATCGACCGGCAGGCGCTCAACCAGGCCGAGACACTCGGCTTCTCGAAGCCCACCGGCTCCTTGATCCCGCGCGCGCTCGAGTTCTCGAAGTACTTCGAGCCGGATCCCTTCGACCCGGCGAAGGCGCGGCGGCTTCTCGCCGAGGCGGGTTATCCCAACGGCTTCGACGCCGGCGATCTCTATCCGTGGCCGCCCTACTTCGCGATGGGCGAGGCGATCGCCACCTATCTGCAGAACGTCGGCATCCGGACGAAGGTACGGAGCATGGAGCGGGCGGCGCTCACCGCGGCGTGGCGCGACCGCAAGCTCAAGAACGTGATCGTCGGCATCAGCGGCGCCGGCGCCAACGCCTCCTCGCGGCTCGAGGCGTACGTGAGCAAGGGCGGTGCCTACACGGCCGGCGTCATCCCCGAGGTCGAGGATCTCTTCCAGCGTCAGGTGCGCGAGGTCGACGCGAAGAAGCGCGAGGCAATACTGCACCAGATCCAGCAGATTCTCCACGATCGGGTGACCCACATCCCGATCTACGAGCTGGCGTTCATCTGGGGCGTGGGCCCGCGCGTGGAGGAACCGGGCATCAACCTGGTCCGCAGCTTCGCGTACTCGGCACCGCTGGAGGACGTGAAGCTGAAGCGGCCGTAGCGCCGCGGCCTGGCGCCGGCCCGATCAGGCGCTCAGCGTCGCGACCTCGGCGCGCGTCAGGCCGACCGTCGTTGCCGCGTCGACGATCTCCGCCCACGTCGTGGCGTCGACGTCGATGCCCGCGAGATCGCGCTCGGCCTGCGCGATGCGCTCCGGCTCGCCGGGAACCAGGACGGGAAGCTTCGGGTCGACCGGCGGCGACGCCTTCACGTAGTCGATGAACCCGTCGATCTCGCGGCGCAGCCAGTCCACGCCAGCGAGGCGGCCCGGGTCGACCAGCACCGTGAACATGTTGTTGATGACGCCGCCCATGCGCTGGTTGCCCGGCTGAATGCTGGGACCGCCGGTCAGCGCCGTCGCGAGCAGCTCGGTCATCACCGCCAGCGCGTAGCCCTTGTGGCCGCCGAACGGAACCAGCGCGCCGTACGGCTCGGAGTACATGACGTTCGGGTCGCGCGTCGGCCGCCCGGCGGCGTCGATGAGCGCCCCCTCCGGCGCGGGCTTCCCCTCGTTCTTCGCCACGCGGATCTTCCCCATGGCGACCTGGCTGGTGGCCATGTCGAGCAGCAGCGGCGCGTGGCGGTCCGTCCCGGGCACCGCGATGCAAACGGGGTTCGTCACGAACCGAGCGTCGGTGCCCCGGAACGGCGCGACGGTCGCCCGATGGTCGGTGACGTTGACGAAATGCATCGAGACGAGGCCCGCGGCGCTGGCGAGCTCGCCGTAGGCGCCGACGCGCCCGATGTGATGCGCGTTCGCGAGCCCCATCGCCACCACGCCGCTCTCGCGGCAGCGCGCGATGGCGGCGTCCATCGCCTGGCCTGCGACCGGCCGGCCGTACCCGCGCCCGCCGTCGAACATCAGGAGCGCCCCGTCGTCCTTCACCACCTTGGCCCGGGTGTTCGGCACGACCAGGCCAGCCTTGAGGTGACGCACGTACGTCGGGATCATGCCGACGCCGTGGCTGTCGTGGCCCATCAGGTTCGCGCGCACCAGGTGCTCGGCGACCTGATCGGCCTCCGCGGCGGCGCTTCCGCCCTTTTTCACGATCGCGCTGATCAAGCGTCGGAGTGTGTCGGCAGTCGCCCGCACGTGATTCCTCCCTCTACGGCATCGGAACGGCTCGGGCGCCGCTCGTCGAGCGGCCCCCGACGGAAGCGCACCGCCGCAGTATACCCGCGAAGGGAACAGGATAAGATAGCTTCACGATCTCCTCGTGGAGGAATGCGATGCCCAACGACCCGACGCCCGTCAAGGTGCAGAAGCTCGGTCACGTCGTGTTCACGGTGACCGACATCGAGCGAACCACGCGGTTCTGGACGGAGATCCTGGGATTCCAGGTGTCCGACCGCAACGAGCGCGGCATGGTCTTTCTCCGCAACGCCTCCGACCATCACAGCATCGCGCTGGTGCCGGCCGAAATGCCCCACACGCTGCCGCGCGAGGGGCAGCCCGGCTTCCATCACTGCGCCCTCGAGGTAGCCGCCGTCTCCGAGCTGTTCAAGATTCGCGATTTTCTCCGGGCGAAGGGCGTGCCGATCGTCTACGAAGGCCGGCGCGGGCCCGGCGGCAATCCGGGCATCGAGTTCGAGGACCCGGACGGCTTCCACATCGAGCTGTACGCCTCGATGGATCAGATCGGCCAGGACGGCAAGAGCCGGCCGGCGGAGCAGTGGCGTCGCGCCAAGACCCTCGAGGAGGCCGTGGCCACTCCGCTGCCGGGCGTCACGTACCGGTAACGCGAAGCCACAGCCCGAGCGCCACGAGTCTCAGCGGCCGAATACGTCGGACAGGAACGGCCCGTGTTCAGTGGGCGAGCGGGTCCGGGCGAAGCTGGAAGTGCACGACGATGGGCTTCTTGCCCTTGCCGCCTTCCATGAGCCACGGCGCGCGGTCTCCGCTGGCCGTCCACAATCCGCGCCCCTTCCAGCCGGCGTTCGGGTCGTCGATGCGCCCGTCGAAGCCCTTGGCGTAGAAGCCGAGCGGATACGGAACGCGCAGCACGATCATCTTGCCGTCCTTGAGCGCGATCAGACCGTCGTTGAGGTTGCCGGTCGACATCGGCACGTCGGCGCCGAGGCCAAACGTGTTGTGCTGGTCGACCCACGTGTAGTAGCTCGACTCCGCGCTGTTCTCGCCGATCCCCTTGAAGCCGGGGCCCGGATACTGATAGAAGGTCCAGCCCTCGGGGCAATGGTCGCCGGTAGCCTTCGGCCCGTTGAGCGGCCCCTTGCACTTGCGCCGGTCGAAGCTGCCGATGTGGCCCGAGCCCATCGACGCCCACACGACGCCCTGCTTGTCGATGTCGGCGCCGCGGATGCCGAAGTACGGCTTCGGCACGTTGTAGATCTCGGCGAGGGCGGTCGCCGGCGGATTGGGACCCGGCACGACCCGCACGACCGCCGCGGTTCCCCCGAAGACTCCGACCGACCCCCAGATCGACCCGTCGACCGGGCTCGGCATCACGGCGTAAAAGCCGCCGGCGATCCGTTTGTCCTTGGTCGGGTCGACCGGCTGGTCCGGCTCGACGTAGTCGTCGCGCTTGCCGTTGCCGTTGGTGTCGAGGACGAACGCCGTCCAGCCCTGCGATTTCGCCGCGTCGCCCGTCTCGTCGAGCATCCTGGTGTTGACCCAGCCGAGCACCGGACCGCCGCCGCTCGTCCACAACGTCTCGTTGGCGTCGTAGCCGAACTGCAGGTGATGCGTCTGGAAGCACGCATCGACGAACGTGTACTTCATCGTCTTCGGGTCGAGGAACGTGAGCGCCCGGTTCGTCCGTTCCAGCGGAAACAGCTTGGCCGAGGGATGATCGGAGCCCTTCTGGCAGAACTCGGGGTTCTTCGGCCCGCGCACCGCCGCCGCGAACCAGACCCGGCCCTTGCGGTCGAACATCCCGTTGTGGTTGTTGGCCTTGGTGTCCCAGAGCTTCTCCTCGCCCCAGTACGGCGACGGCGCCATCGGCTTCTCGATCGCGGCGTGCCCGGGCCCGAGCGCCTCGGGCGTGTCGGCGTCGCGCACCGGAGCCCTGAAGGTCGTCACGGTGTGCGTCTTCGGATCGAGGATCGGGTAGTCGTCGGTCGCGTATTCGGGCGAGCCGTAGAGCTTGCCGTACGCGTTGACCGTCGGATAGCGGCGATCCGAGGCGATCAGGTCGTGCAGATACTTCTTCGGGTCGCCCCATTCCCAGGTGGTGACGACGATGTTGCGCTCGACGCCCTGGGGCCGCGGTGGCTTGCTGTGCGGCAGCTCGCCCTTGGCCACCCGGTCGGTCCAGTCGCCGAAGTATTTGAACGGGACGCCGCCCAGCACCTGGGTGAGCGGATTCAGCATCAACGGAGCGGCCTGACCCGACTGCACGCGTCGAATCCACGCCCTCTCCCCCGATTCGAACTGGCCGAGCGACGCCGGGATCGTCCGCGTGGACAGCTGGCCGAGCTGATGGCACCCGACGCAGGCCCGGTTCTTCACCACCGTGAGCCAGTCGCTCTGGGTGATGTTCGCGGGGATGTTGCTCTTGCCGCCGAACTGATCCGCGTCCGGAATATTCAGCATCGAGTACCAGTAGATCGCGGGGTAGTACTGCGCGGCGGCGGCCGCGGTCGGCGCGGCCACGGCGCGAAGATTCAGCGGCTTGCCGGGCTCGCCGTCGACCTTCGGCGAGTCGACGAGCCCGTAGCCCCGCACCCACGCCTTGTACTTCGCCTTCGGGAGGTCGGGCACCACGTACCGGCCCTGGTCGTCCGTGACCACCATCCGGGCGAACTTCGTCGGAAGCTCGGTCGTCTCCGCGATCACCCACACGCCGGCCTCGGGTCCGCTCGGCCCGGTGACGACGCCGCCGATGGCGTTCCCGTCGATATGCACGGCGCCGCCGGCGCCCTGCTGGGCGCTCAGTGTGACGACCGAGCCCGCCCCGGCCACGACGATCGCGACGACCGATGCGCACATCCACAATGCCCGTCTCATCCGCATGGTGCCGCTCCTTTCATCGCTTGCCACCGTCGATCAGGTCGCGACGGGATCATACCGGAAATCCCGTTGACAGGCCCCGCGGGATCACGGGACGCAGTAGAATCGTCGTGGCGATGACCACCGCCTCCGACGAGGAAGGCGAAAGGAGCTGACATGAAGATCCGCATCGGCGTGGGAGCCGCCGGCGCCGCGTCGAGTCCGGACGCGCTGGCCGAGCTCGTCAGGGGCCTCGATGACCTGGGGTTCGATTCCCTCTGGCTCTCGGAAGTGCTCACCGGCCCGGTGATCGATCCCGTGGTGGGCCTCGCCTGGGCGGCTGCGAGCAATCCGCGGCTGAAGGTCGGGACCACCATGCTGTTGCCCGGGCGTAACGTGGTCCGCCTCGCCAAGCAGCTCGCGAGCCTCGACGTGCTCTGCCGCGGACGGCTCCTGGTGACGCTCGTTCCCGGGCTCACCTATGCGCCGGAGCGCGACGTCATCGGCGTCGAGCCCAAGCGCCGCGGCGCCGTCATCGACGAGGCGCTTCCCCTGCTCCGGCGGTTGTGGGCAGGCGAAACGGTCAGCCACGATGGCGCGGCCGGCACTTTCCGCGACGTCAAGCTCTCGCCGCTCCCGGTGCAGCAGCCGCTCGAGGTATGGCTCGGCGGCACGGCGCCCGCCGCGCTCGAGCGCTGCGGCCGGTTATCGGACGGGTGGCTGCCCTCGCAGTGCACTCCCGAAGAGGCGGCGGCCGGCCGGGTCGTCATCGAAGACGTGGCGGCGCGGGCCGGGCGATCGATCAGCAGCGAGCACTTCGGCATGAGCATCGGCTACGCCCGCGCGCCGATCGATCCGGCCATGGCGCGCACCATGGCCGCCCGCCGTCCGCGCTCGGTCGAGCTCACGCCGGTCGGGCTGCCGGCGCTGCGTGAGACCATCGAGCGCTTCATCGCGGTCGGCTTCTCGAAATTCGTGGTGCGCCCGATCGTTCCGCCCCCGTCCTGGCGTGCCGAGCTCGAGGCCCTGGCCGCGGCGGTCGGCGATCTGCAGACCTGACGGGCGGCGGCGCAAGAGCCGCGCCCACTGTCTTGGGCGGCGCCGCGCCCGGTCAGCCGAGCGGAAAGTGACAGGCGACGTGGTGGCCGCCGCCGAGGTCGCGCAGCTCCGGCTCGGTCGCCGCGTCCGTACACACCGCCGGCCGGCCCTGTGCCTCGTACACCGGACAGCGCGGCGCGAAGCGGCACCCGTGCACCGGCTGCTCGAAATCGAACACACCCCAGGCTCCCCTGGACATGGCCGGCCGCCTGCGCGAGGGCTCCGCGCCCTTCTTTTCTACCAGCGCCGACCACAGGATCCGGGTGTAGGGGTGGCGTCCGGCGCCGGCGATGCGGTCGGCGAGCCCGACCTCAACGATCTTGCCCAGGTACATCACCGCCACCTTGTGACTGACGAGCTGCACCACTTCCAGGTCGTGTGAGATGAACAGATAGGAGAGCCCGAGCTGCCGCTGAAGATCGCGAAGCAGGTTCACCACCTGGGCCTGGATCGAGACGTCCAGCGCGCTCGTCGGCTCGTCGGCCACGATGAAACGCGCGCCGACCGCGAGCGTGCGGGCGATGCCGACGCGACGCTTTTCGCCACCCGAGAGCTCCCCGGGAAGACTCGAGAGCTTGCTCTTCTTCAAGTTGACCTGCTCGAGTAGCTCCCCCGTCCGGCGCGCCACCTCGGCGTCCCCCAGCCGGTGATGCGTCGTGATCGCCTCCTTGAGGAGATCGCGCACGCGCATCCTGGGATTCAGCGCCGCGTCGAGATCCTGAAAGATCATCTGCATCCGGCTGCGCAGCGGCCGTAGCTCGCCCGCCGGCATCGCCGTGATGTCGTGGCCGTCGAAGACGATGCGGCCCGACGTCGCCGGGGTGAGCCGCAAGATGGTCCTCCCGATGGTCGTCTTGCCGCAGCCGGATTCCCCCACGAGCCCCAGGGTCTCGTGCTCCTTGAGGTAGAAGCTGACACCGTCCACCGCCGGAATGAACCGCTCCCGCCACCGGAGCGTGGAGAGGATGCCGGCGCGCTGGCGGTAGTATTTTTTCAGGTTCACGACTTCCAGGATCGTTCTCGTCACGGCGGTCCTCGGCCCGCGCCTACTCGGCGTACAGCCAGCAGCGTATGCGATGTCCCGGCGCGATCTCCTGCAACGCCGGCTCGCGCTGCGCGCATCGATCCCGGACGCCGTCCGTCACCCGGTTGCAGCGGGCGTAGAACCGGCAGCCCCGTGGGAGATCGACGGCGTCCGGCACCTCGCCCTCGATGACGGTGAGATACCCCTTGTCCCGTACGTTCTGCTCGCTGGGTATGGACGCGAGCAGTGCCGTTGTATACGGATGCTTGGGCGCGAACCTCGCCGCCAGGACGTCGGCCGCGGGCCCGTGCTCCATGACGCTCCCGCCGTACATCACCGCGACATTGTCAGCGAGCCGCGAGATCACGCGGATATCGTGGCTGATCAACAGGGTCGCGATCCCGATCTCCGCCTTGAGCTCGGCCAGGAGACCCACGATCTCGGACTGGATCGTGGCGTCCAGCCCGGTGGTGGGCTCGTCGGCGATGAGGAGGGCCGGCTCGGAGGCGAGCGCCATCGCGATCACCGCCCGCTGACACATGCCGCCCGACAGGCCGTACGGATAGTTGTCGAACCTCAGACGCGGGGAATCGATCTTGACCCGCCGGAGCCAGTCGAGGGCCTGCTCCCTGGCTGCGCGGGCGCCCTTCGTCGGCGTGTGCAGCCGGATCACCTCGGTGATCTGCTCGCCGACGCGCACGAAGGGATTGAGCGCCGCCTTGGGGTTCTGGAAGATCACCGAGATGGCCTTCCCCCGCAGCGGCGCCATGATGCGCTCGACCTTCCGCCGCCAGCCGGCCTCGTCCTTGGACACCTCGACGATCCGGCCGTCGACCTCCTTCCGGTCGACATACCGCTCGAGGTCCGCGAGGAGGTTCTGCTCGCCGCCGTCGGCGTGGAACGCAATCGTGCCGCCGATCACGCCGGGTCCGGCGCCGATCAGGCCTGTGATCGAGAGCGCCGTGACGCTCTTGCCGCTCCCGCTCTCCCCCACCACGCCGAGGGTCTCACCGCGGGCCAGCGCCAGCGTCACGCCGTCCACCGCGCGAATGAACGCCCGCTTGCTCCGCGAATAGAAGTAGGTGCGGAGGCTCTCGATCTCCAGCAAGGGCGCGCCCATCACTTCCCGCTCCGGTCCTCGAGGATGCCGTTCAGCCCGTCGCCCAGCAGATGGAAGCCGAGAATGGTGAACAGGATGGCCAGTGCGGGCGCGGTCGAGGGCCAGAACTTGCCCTGGAAGAAATAGTTGGCGCCGGCCTGGACCATGTTGCCCCACGAGGGGGTGGGCTCCTGGACGCCGAACCCGAGGTAGCTGAGGCTCGTCTCGATGAGAATCACCTCGCCCATGCCGATGGTCGCCCGGATGACGAGCAACGGCGCGCAGTGATACCACAGGATGTGCTTGAGCACGATGACGTGCGCCGGCAGGCCCAGGACATGAGCGGCTTCGATGAAGTGCTTCTGGCGGAGGAACGCGATCTTCCCCGCGACCAGCGACGCGACGACGGGCACGCCGGTCACGCCCACGATGATCATGATGTAGTAGATGTCCACTCGGAACACCGCGATCACGAGCAGGATCAGGACCAGCCGCGGAAACGAATCCACCAGGTTGTTGAAGTAGGTGGCGAGCACCTCGACGCCGCCGCCGCGATAGCCGGCCAGCGCGCCGAGCGCGGTGCCGGCCACGAGCGAGATGGCGATCGCGACGAGCCCGGGCAGGAAGTACGCCTGCGTCGCCACGATCAGCCGCGAGAGGATGTCCCGGCCGAGGAAATCGGTTCCCAGCAGATGGCCAGCGCTTCCAGGCGGGGCATTCAGAAGCCCGAAGCTGATGTGCTCCGGATCGTACGGCAGCCACGCGAAGACGCCCAGGACGTACGACACCAGCACCGCGACGACGACGATCAGGCCGTAGCCGACGCAGGCGAGATCGAGGGTGCCGGCGCTCTTCCACGGGGACACATCCGAGGCCGGGCGGCTTGCGTCTGTGATCTGGGTGTAGCGCTTCATTCGGCCCAGCCGCCGCCGCGCTGCTGCTGCGAGGCACGGGGATTGACCGCGACGTACACCACGCGCTGCAGCAGGCTCCCCGTCCGCACCAGCGTCGCGGCGACCATGGCGATGCCCATGATCGCGGGAAAGTCCCGATCCTGAGCGGCTTGCCAGGCCATCCGCCCCATGCCCGGCCAGTTGAACACCTGCTCGACAATGACCGCGCCACCCAGGATGAACGGGATCTTCGACGCGACGATCTCGGTCATCGGGATCAGGAGCCCCTCGCGGAAGGCGTGCCGCCACACGGACGCGCCCTTGGCGCGGGCCGTCCGGATGTAGTCCTCCGCCATGACCCGGCTCAGCTCCTCGCGCACGTAGCGCACGACCTCGCTCACGGTGCCGTTGCCGAGGCCGAGCACGCAGATGGGCAGCAGCGAATAGAGCCAGGCCCGCTCCGTCGGCGCCGAGGCCTGGGAGACGAGCGGAAACACACCGAGCTGGCGACTGACGAGATAGATGGCGACGTAGCCGAGCCAGAACACGGGCAACGCCGACACCACGTAGGCCAGCAGGGTGAACGGCCGATTGAACGGGGTCGCGCCGCGCACCGAGGCGTGCAGGGCGATCGGCACCGCGATGAGCAGCGTGACCAGCATCGAGCCGAGCGTGAGGTAGAGCGTGCTCGCGCCTACCCGGACGATCTCGCCGAACACCGGCAGGCCCGTGCGAATCGACGTGCCGAAGTTCCCGCGGAGCAGGTTGCCGAGCCACGCGAAGTACTGGCCGTACCACGTGGTCGGGATTCCGAGCGCCTCACGGACGCCGGCCCGGGCCTCGTGGCTCGGCATCTGGCCCTCGAGCAGGACGCTGAACGGGTCACCCGGGGCGAGGAAGAGGATCACGAACACGACGAGGCTCACGCCCAGGAGTAACAGGGCGGTGAGCGCCAGCTCCCTGGACAGAACCAGGGCGACGGGCTTGAGCGCGGAGAGCTTCACGGCTCCGGCGACGACGCCCGGCCGCCGCGGCCCGGCCGCCCTCGGCCCGCGCCCGTCACGCTCGCGGCGGCGGCCCTACTTCTGATCGGCGACCGGGATGAACCACTCATCCGCGAATGAGAAGAATTTGTAGGGATGAATGGCCACGCGGCGCACCTTCTTGTGGTAGCCGCTGTAGTTCGTCAGCGTCCACAGGAAGGTGTAGGGCGCCTCCTCGGCGAGGATGGCGTGGAGCTTTCGATTGATCGTCCGGCGCTTCTCGTGGTCGAGCGTCAGCTTGCTCTCGACGATCAGCCCGTCCACCTCCGGATTGGAGTAGGCGCCGAAGTTGTTCTTCCACGCGCCGATCTCGGCCGAGTGGAACAGGGACGAGATGTCGGCCGAATCGTCGAACACCCAGGAGGCGAAGATGATGTCGAAGTCGTGCTCGAGGAACACGCTCTCCTTCCACGCCTGCCACTCCTTGAACTCCACCTTGATCGCCACGCCGATGTTCTTGAGGTAGTTCTGGAAGGCGAGGACGACCCGCTTCACCGCCTCGCTCTCCTTCTCGATCGGTACCTTGAGCGACAGGGCGAGCTTCTTGCCATCCTTCTGCAGCGTGCCGTCCGGGCCCGGGGCGAAGCCCGCCTGCCGGAGCAGCGCGGTCGCCTTCTGGGGATCGAACGCCAGCGGCCGGACGTCCAGGTTGTACGCCCAGCTGCCGGGCGCGAACGGACCGGAGACGAGCGTCCCCTGGGCGTTGAAGAACGAATCCAGCACCTCCTGCCGGTTCACGGCGTATGCGAGCGCCTGGCGCACCCGCTTGTCGGCCAGGAGGGGATTGCGGAGGTTGTAGCCGAAGAACGCGTACGACAGGGCGTTGTACGGCTGCAGGACGAAGCGCTTGTCGCCCTGGAGCTCCGGGAGATCCCGCGGGTTGACCAGCACGACCATGTCGATCGCGTTGAACATCAACGCCTGCGTCATGATGTTCTGGTCCGCGAACGGCTTGGAGATGAACCGGTTGATGTGCGGACGGCCCTTGAAGTAGTTCTCGTTGGCCACCAGGACGACTTCCCGGTCCGAGGTGATCGTCTTGACGACGAACGGCCCGGTGCCGATCGGCTGCCGCACGAACGGATCCTCGCGCGTGAGATAGATGGGGTTGGCCGGACCGTGCTTCGGGATCACCTTGAAGCTGAACTTGGCCAGCGCGTTCAGGATGGGTCGCTTGAGCGTGAACTGCACGGCGTGATCGCTGAGCTTCTCGACGCTCTCGATGAACTCGTAGCGCACCTTGAGCGGCGTGGTCGTCTTGGGATGCATCATGATCTTGTAGGTGAACACGACGTCGTCGGCCGTGAACGGCCTCGCCTCCTCGCCGTCCCGGGCGTGCCACACCACGTCCTTGCGCAGGTAGAAGGTGTAGCTGCGACCGTCCTTGCTCGCCTCCCAGCGCTCCGCCAGCTCGGGGACGATGTCCTGCTTCGCGTCGATGCCGACCAGGCCGTTGAAGACCAGCTCGGTGATGCGCAGCGAGACCATCTCGTTGCTGGTGATCGGATCGAGCGTCGAGGGGCGGCCGTACTCGCCGTACCCCAGGGTGCCTCCGTCCGGCCGCCCGTCGTTCTTGGGCCCGGCCGGGGACACCGGCGGCGTCACGACGACGACTGCGAGGAGCGACAGCCCGACGACAAGGTGCTTTTTCATGGTCTTTCCGCCTCGTGGTGACACGTGATTAAAAGATCCTCACGTCCCCGGCGCTCTTCTGCTCCACGGCGTACATTCCCTGCATGGCGTCCTGGATGCGGCGGACCACCGGATAGTGCTTGCTCATCTCGAAGTAGATCTCCAGGCCTTCGGAGAACTGTCGGCCGCGGTAGTACGCGGCGGCCAGGTTGACGAGCATCAGGGGATCATTCGACTCGATCCGGTTCTTCCGGCTCTTGTCCCGTCCCGCCTCCAGATAGGTGATCGCCTGGCCGTAGTCTCCCCGGCGCAGATAGAGCCGGCCCAGGGCGATATTCAGCGCGCGCGTCTTCCGTCCCTCTCCGGCCTCGCTCGCGCGCGCGGCCCGGGATTCGACGCCGGCGCAGCCGGCCCGCACCCGCGCGCAGGCAGAGAGAATCTCGGCGAGCAGCTCGGGATCGGCGGACTGCTCCTGGGCCAGTCCGTCCCAGACCGCCATCGCCTCACCGCGCTGTCCCTGCAGGTACTGGCCGGTCGCATACCGAACCCGTGCCCGATTCCGCTGCGGCGGCGGCGCCGCCGTCGGGAGGGTGAGGAAGGTGCTGAACGCCCGCTGCGACCGCTCCACCTCGCCGGCCTCGGCGTAGGCCACGCCGAGGTAGTAGTCGGCGGCCGGCTTGAGCTGCGCGTCGGTCGTCGCTCTCTCCAGATACTGCACGCTCGCGCGACGGTACAGCGCCGCCAGATCACCGAGGGCGGCCACGTCATAGAAGCTGATCGCCTTGGTCTGACCGAGCGCCTCGGTGTAAGAGGCCTCCTTCAGGTCCGTCTGCCTGACCAGCTCCAGACCCTTGTCGGTCAGCCCGGCGCGGGCATAGACGGTGAGCAGACCCTCCAGCAGGCGCGGCGACGGACTGGCGCCCGCCTTCCTCAGCGCCGCCTCCCCCACGGCCACCGGATCCCGGTCCTTGAGCCCGGCGCGGCTGTAGGCCGCCGCCAGCGCCATCTGGACCTCCGGATCCGCGGTATCGACGCTGGCCCACTGGGCGCGAGCCGCCTGCGCGTTGTTGCCAACGAAATGACTCAAGCCGAGACTGGCCCCGGCGATGGCCCGGTAACGAGAGGGGATCCCTGGTTGCGCGCTGAACCGCTCGAGATATTTCGCTGCTTCACGGGCCTCACCGCTCTCGAGCAGCGCCTTGCCGAGATACAGATTCGCGAAGCGGCTGCCCTCGGCACCGCGGACGGCGGCGAGCTTTTTGAGGTAGTCGAGCTGGACCGTGATCGCCGTCTCGTACAGCTCGCGATGGAGCTCGGCGTTGCCGAGATAGATCATTCCGAGCGTCAGGTACGCGCTGGCGCGGCCGGCCGGATTCAGCGCCGGCAGGTCCGTCTGCAGCGTCTGCGCGGCTTCCTCGTAGTGATGCTGCTCGTACAGCCGCATGGCTCGCGCGCCGACATCGTCCGCCGCCGAGACCGCGCCGGCTGCCAGGACGATCGATGCCGCCACCAGGGTCACTCCCGGACGCGCCACGCGCTACTCCTTCATCTTCGTCAGAAAGATCTGGTCCCACTGATCGACCTGAGCCCGGAACGCGATCACGCCGCTGACGGAGCTGGCGATATCGTGATTCATCTTCGTAGCGGTCTTGAGCGCCAGGTTGGTCTTCCGCACCAGGTCCGCGACGTAGACGGGGTTGTACTCCTCGCGATCGTTCCGGACGTACACGATGCCGTTGCTGTCCGGCATCCACGCCGGGCCCCGCTCGACGTCCGGGACCACGTCCGTGGCTACGACCCTGGCGGCCAGCCCATCGCCTTGAGTCGAGTCGGAGCCGTCGGCGGCGATCACCAGGATGGCCCACACCTTGGGGTCGCCCGCCGGGTTGTAGTTGGAGTAGAAGGCGATCTTCTTCCCGTCCGGCGACCAGACCGGCCGAAGGTCGTCGTACGTCCACGTGGTCAACGCCTTGAGCGTCTCGAGGGGCCTGCGAACATCCTCGATCAGATAGACGTCGTGGTTCTCGTTGCGGCCGTGGATCATCACGATCTTGCGGCCGTCGGGCGACCACTGCGGATACAGATGCGGCTTCGCCCCCCAGGTCAGGCGTGTCACGGCGCGGGTCGCCACGTCGAGGAGGTAGACATCCCCTTCGCCGGTCCGGCCCGAGACGAACACCAGCTGATCGGCCTTCGGCGACCAGTGCGCGTGACCGTCCTTCTCCTTGTGAGCGGTCAGCCGCGTCGTCTTGCCATCGAGGGCACGCAGATAGAGATCGTAGTTGCCGCCTCCGCCGTTGCTCATGAAGACCAGCCGGTCACCGCCGGGCGCCCAGGCGATCCCGGCGTTGTAGCTGATGTCCTCGACGACCCCGGGAAACGAGAACTTCGGCGGCGTGCCATCCTCGGAGAGCTGGTGGTAGATGGTGTGAACCACCGAGCCGTCCGGGCGCGCGATCACGATCTCCTTCTTGTCGCCGCGGCTTCGCTCGAACGCGATCAGCGCGCCCGAGGGGGACCACACCGGGTTCGAGTCGTTGCGCCCGGACTCGACGGGCATCAGCGGCCGAACATAGGCGAGCTCGATGGCCGGCGCCCTCTCCTCCGGCGACAGGTCCTCGGTCTCGAGCCCGGTCAGTGACCTGCCGGCGCTGCCCGCGGCGGCGAGCGTCGCCGCCACGACCAGCGCGCACAAGACCGCGGAGACGGCGCGATTCTTCCTCGGGTCGAAGCCCATGCGTCCCTACGACTGGTCCTTGATCTGGGCCCAGTACTTCTGCGCGGCCTCCCGACTCTGCACGAAGGCGGGGTCACCCTCGAGCGACTTCGGAAAGAAGTCGAAGTACTCGCGCCACGCCAGATTCGCGTTATGCGCGATGGTGTCCTTGCGGGTGACCAGGTAGAGCTTGTGGTACGACAGCGCCAGATAGAAGTACGTATTGTGCAGGGCCGCGTCGTAGTGCGCGCTCGGAAAGAAGCGGGTGTTCTGCTTCGCCGTTTGCAGATTCTGGATGGCCTTGGCGAACAGGCGCGCGGCGGCCTCACGATCCTTCTCGATCAGGGTGTTCCCCTTCTCGTAGTAGGCATGCCCGAGATTGGTGAAGGCCACCGCGAAGCGCTTGGAGGTGAGCTGCTGGTTCTGGGGCAACGACAGGACACTCTCGAACTCCCGGATCGCCGCATCGTAGTCGTTCTTCTCGTCCAGATAGAGCTGGGCGAGCCGGTGGTGGGCTTCCGAGTAGTCCGGGTGCTTCGGATCCGTGCTGCCGTAGGCCTGGATGGCGCCGTTGACGTCGCCCTTCTGGGCCGCGCGCTCCCCGAGCTTGAGATAGTCCTTGTGCAGCGCGATCTTTCGATCGCCCGTGCGGTCCTCGACCTTCTTGTCGAACTCGACGACCTCCTCCCAGTCGCGATAGTCCTCGCCGACCGCGAGCTTCACGGTATGGAACCCGAGACCGACCGGCTTGCCTTCCAGGATGGGGGTCTTGCCGAGCTGATCACCGTCGACGAAGACGGCCGCGCTGGACGGATCGGAGTCCACCCGGAACGAGGCGTTGTTGACGGCCAGCACGAACTCGCGGCTGTCGCCGCTCTTCTCGACCTTGATCTTCTCGTTCACCGCCTGGTACCCGTGACGGTAGAGCAGGAGAGCGTAGCTCTTGCCCAGGCGAAGCGGCACTTCGGCCTTGCCGTCGTTGCCGGTCGAGCCGACCCATTCGTTGTTGAGATAGATGTTGACGCGGGGCAGCGGCGCGACGTCCGGGGCGAGTCCGCCCTTCGCCGACAGCCGCACGTGGCTCCGGCCCCGTTCCTCTTCGCCCTCGCGATACACGCGGCGGACGACCCGGTCGCCGACCTTGACCCCTTCGCCCTTCTTGACGTCCTCGGCCTCCGCCAAGGCCCCGGCATCCTCGGACCGTTTCACCTTCAGTCGGCCGGTCTCGCGATATCCGGTCGTCTTGCCGGCCTCTCCGCGGGTGGCGGCAGTCAGAATGAGCTCGGTGCCGCGACTGATCCGATAGGGCTTGCCGATGTTGACGCGGTAACTGCCGCCCTCGACCGCGACGACCGTCCCTTCGAAGGGGAACCGCTCCATGACGTTCGCGGCCATCTCTCGAGCGGCGCCGGCGATTCCGCCGGTGTCCCGCGCGCGGGTGACCTGGCTCAGGACCAGCCGTCCGTTCGCGGTGTAGAGCTTCGTCTCGATGACGAAGCCCTTGTCGTCCTTGGCGACGCTCCCGACGACGATCATGTCCACCGTCTTTCGGAGCGGGGTGTCCTGCCAGCCCTTGGTCGTGATCCGGTCGATCCCCAGCTTGGCGCGCTTGACTTCGGCCTCGAGCTCCGCCCGCGGCACCTCGCGGAAGACCGGGTACTTGAAGAGCTGCTCCGAGATCGCGGTCTCGGTCTGGGCGGCGACATCCCGGAGGTCCGCGCCCAGGGTGTTACCGGAGACCCGGTGAACGCCGACGCGGATCTGCCGCGGTGTGGTCGGAGCGAAGTAGCGATCGATGCCGACTTGCCCTTCGAGGGTGACGACGGTCTTCCACTCGGCGGGGACGTAGCCGGGCGCGGAGAGCGCCAGCCGCACCTTCTTGCCGGGGACGCCGTCATGGCTGAACGTGAAGACGCCGCGCTCGTCGGTCTGACCGACCGATCGGTCGTCGATCGTCACCGCCACACCGGCCACGCCGCTGGCGAGGCCGTACTGCTCGGTCAGGGCGGTGACGTTGACGAGCGTCCGCCGGGTTAGCGCAGCTTCGAGGCGGCTGCCCGGCTCGATCTCGCCCGTCTTGCGCCAGGTCGAGTACCCGGTCTTGCTGACGGTCAGGGCGAGGCCTGCCTTCGGCGTGCCCTTGTACTCGTATATAAGCTCGCCTCGCGCGTCCGTCTTGCCCACTTCCCGGTCGTTGACCTTGACGGTGGCATCGGCGACGGGAGCGCCGTTGTCGGTGACGACCAGACTCACGAAGCGCGCGTCGCGGAGGTCGGCGTCGAAGGTGTACTTCGCCTCGGCCAGGTTCCTGGGGAGCCTCACCACGAAGCTGGTCTTCCAGGGTTCGATGCGATGGCCGGGTTGTTCCTTGGTAACGACAAGCGCCACCTCGGTCCCGGCCGGTCGATGAATGACCTTGGTGAAGACGCCCTGGCTGTCGGTGACGCCCAGCCGCTGTCCGTCCACCGCGACCTGCGCCTCGGCCGCCGGCTGCCCGTCGGCACGGGCCTTCACCTCGAGCTCCACTCGAGAGCCGCCGCTGCAGGCAGCGAGCAGGAAGGCCACGAGCGCGATGACGCCCGACCGAATCGTAGGCTTGAGCATGTGCTGTCCCCTCATGGTGAAGCGCGCGATCGGCCTACAGGGTCGGGGCCTGGATGTTTACTTCCCCGGGATTGATGATCTTGTCCTCGTCGGATTTCGAACCCTGGATGGTCTTGCGCGTTCCTTCCTGGATCTGGCGGAGCTTGAACTCGATCTTCTTGCGCGTGTGCTCCTTGATCTCCACGGTTTGCGTGTCGGTCTCGAAACCGATGCGGCTCGCTTCCACTCTATAGGTCCCGGGCTTGAGCCGATCTTTCATCGACTCGAACCTCCCATCCGCATTGGTCGTCACGGAATGCGACGCCTGCTCGAGAGCCACCGTCGTGTTGATCATGTTGACCACCGTGCCCTGAAGCCCGTCCTTCATAGTCGGCTGTCGATTGCCGTCGACGAGCTGGACTGTCCCGTGGATCTTGGCCGAGCACGCCGGGAGCAATGCCGCCAGCGCCATTGCGCCGACCATGAAGCGGATTTTCGTGTTCATACCTTCCCCGTCTCCCCCGAGAAGAGATGCGATGCCGCTGTTTCAAGTATGGCTTTTGGTCCGGAGATCACGAGCACGATAAGAACTTCGCCGGCGTGTCGAAGGCTTGTGCCATCCGGGCGAGAGCACACAAGCTGATGGGATGGTGGCTCACCGAACCCCTCGCGGCGACTCCATACTCCGCGCCGGGGTGCAACAAATCTGCCACGACTCCCGCAGCTGATTCGCCGCTGAACTCGCGGAGAATCGCTCCCTCCCGCGAGCATTCGGCGACAAATGGGCGATCCTTGGACGGGAACTCGGCAAAACGACACGGCGTAGCCGCTCGCCCTGCCGGTCGGAGGCGGGCCTGGCGGCGGGAACCTCGGACTACGACGAGGTGGCGTTCAGCTTCGCGACCAGCGGGGTGAGGGCGGCGTCGGCGGGCGCGCGGGGCGCACCCAGGCAGCGCTCACGAGCGGGCGGCGTTGCTCGACAGTCGCCCGTGGGCCGAATCGGACTGTGAGGGCAGGAGCGAGAAGTGGCTGTGCACCGCGAGCCATTTCCCGCCGCGACGCTCCAGCACGAAGGTTCCCCGGCCCGGGCGCGTGAACGGCCGGCCATCCGGGCCGGTCACCTCGGTCAGCCATCCGCCCGCGATCCACGCGCTGTCACCGGCCGCGTGGACGTGAGCACCCGGCTCGAAGTGAAAGCCGCGGATGCGCGGCCACACGTTCTCCCACTGCTCGCGCACGATGTTGTCGAGACCGGCCACGGCGCGGGCCCAGGTGCCGAAGGCCACCGCGTCGGTGGCGAAGAGGGTGCGGCCGCCCGCGAAGTCGCGGGCCCGCACGGCGGCCTCGAACGTCTGCAGCCACTGCTCCGGTGTTGCGGCGGGAGTCACCATGGCGGCATTATGCGGCGGCGGCAACGCCTGTCAATCGGAGCCGCGCGGACTCGGAATGTGGCATGCTGCTGGTCGTGAGCCCATCACGACGACCCCTCCGCGTCCTTCACACCGCCGACGTGCACCTGGACAGCGACGGCGGCGGTCCGGCCCAGCAGGCGGCCCACAACGAGCGCGGCCGGCGCGGCTTCCGGCGCATCGTCGATCGAGCGCTGGCCGACCAGGTCGATCTGGTGCTGATCGCCGGCGACCTCTTCGATCACAACCGCGCCTCCGACGAGACGATCGCGTTCGTTCGGCGGGAGCTCGATCGGCTGCGCCAGCCGGTCGTCATCCTGCCGGGAAACCACGACGCCCTGCGCGCGAACGCCATCTACGACCGGCACGATTTCTCGGCCGGCGCGAGCCACGTTCACGTGATCCGCCGGCTGAACGGCCAGACCATCGAATTTCCGGAGCTCGACGCCGTCGTCTGGGGCCGAGCGATGGAAGAGCACACGCCCGAGTTCCAGCCGCTCGCCGAGCTGCCCTCCCGTGACGCCGGGCGCTGGTCCCTCGTCATGGCGCACGGCTTCTTCTTCGCGGAGCGGCGGCGGCCGGACCGTTCGTCGCCGATCTTCGCCGACGAGATTCGCGGCGCCGGCTGGGACTATCTCGCGCTCGGCCACCACCACGCGCGGACCGACGTCAGCCAGGGCGGCGTAGCCGCCCACTATGCGGGCGCGCCGATGATCGAGTGGGGAGCCGGTGATCCGGAGGGCGCCGTCCTCCAGGTCGACTTCTCGATCGAGCGCGGGATCCGCGTGGAGCCGCGCCCGCTCGGCGCCGTCAGCGCGTAGCAGCCGCGCGAACGGCCGCCAGCGCCGCGGCGCGCTCGTGAAGCGCCGGCGCGCCCAGCCGCGTTGACCAGGCGGCAAAGTCGGCGCGCGATCCCTTCCACCGTAACCCGTCCACGTCGACGCCGATCGGCGCGTCCGCGCGCAGCGTGGCCAGCGTGCGGAAGAGGTGCGCGCGCTCGCGCTGCTCCGCGAGCGTCGCCGCCAGCTTTTCCGATCCGCGTACCGAGACGTCCCACTCCGCTGCCCGCGCGGGAATGCGCTCGAGGTGCTCATAGCGGGCGAGCACGGCGGCGGCGGACTTCGCGCCCCAGCCCGGCAGGCCGGGATAGCCGTCCGCGCTGTCACCGACCAGAGCGAGCCAGTCCGGAATCGACGCGGGCGACACGCCGAACTTCCGGCGCACCGCCTCCTCGTCGCGCACCTCGCGCGTGCGCCGATCGAGCTGGACGACCCGCGCACCGCGGACGCACTGCGACAGGTCCTTGTCCGGCGTACACACGACGACCTGCTCGACCCGCGTGTCGGGGGCGGCCATCGCCGCCGCGGCCGCCAGCGCGTCGTCGGCCTCGAACTCGACCATCGGCCAGACGACCACGCCGAGCGCGCCGAGCGCTTCCTCCAGCGGCTCGAACTGCCCGCGAAGCAGCGGATCGATCCCCTCGCCCGTCTTGTAGCCGGGCCAGAGTGCGTTGCGAAAGGACTCGATGACGTGATCGGTGGCGACGCCCAGATGCGTGGCGCCGTCCTCGAGCATTCCGAGGATCGAGCCGACGACCCCGCGCACTGCTCGGAGCTCGGGCGGCGCGCTCCGGTCGAAGGCCGCCGCCGGCGAAAGGAAGTAGCGGAACAGCTCGTACGTGCCGTCGACCAGATGGACGACCACGAGATGGACGATACAGTAGAATCGCTGTCCATGAAGTTCGGGCTGCGCTACGCGAACCTCGGACGCTACGCGGAAGGCGCTGCCGCGGTCGAGCTGGCCCAGGCGGCGGAGGCGGCCGGATTCGACTCCATCTGGACAGTCGAGCACGTCGTGGTGCCCGACGGCTACCAGTCGCGCTATCCCTACTCGCCGACCGGCCGCATGGGCTCCGGGCTCGAGGACTTCCCGATCCCCGACCCTCTGGTCTGGCTGGCGTTCGTCGCCTCGGCCACCCGGACGCTCAAGCTGGGCACGGCGATCCTCATCCTGCCCCAGCGCAATCCGGTCATCACGGCCAAGGCGGTCGCGTCCCTCGATCACCTGGCCGGCGGCGGCCGCGTGCTCCTGGGCATCGGCGTGGGCTGGCTGGCCGAGGAATTCGCGTCGCTGGGCGTGCCGTTCGACGACCGTGGTCCGCGCGCCGACGAGTACGTGGCGGCCATGCGCGCCCTCTGGAGCCAGGAGCGCGCGAGCTTCCACGGCCGCTTCGTGTCGTTCCAGGACGTGTTCTGTCGGCCTCTCCCGGTCGCGCGCCGCATTCCCATCATCGTCGGCGGCGACACGAAGGCCGCGGCGCGCCGAGCCGGGCGGCTCGGCGACGGCTACTTTCCGGCGCGTCCCGCGTCCGCCGAGCTCATGGACGAGATGCGCCGCGCCGCCGAGGTGGCCGGCCGCAATCCGGCCGACATCGAGCTGACGCTGGCAGCACCGGCCGAGCCCGCCGAGATCGAAAAGCTGGCCCGGCAGGGCGTGGCGCGGGTAGCGGTGCCGGTGAGCTCGGCCGCCGGGCTGCCGGCCCAGGTGCGGACGCCGGAGGACGTGCTGCGCTACGGCAAGGAGATGATCGCGCGGTTCCGGTAAAGTCGTACCCTGCCCGTGTGGCGGATGTTCACCACGAGAGATCCTCTCTATCCTGGGTCTAACACCAGGCAGGCATCACCTTCAAAGAGAGGACGCAATGACAACAGCTATGGATCTCTCCAACGCCCTGGCCGGCGCAGTCGAGCGAGCTGCGGGATCGCTGTTCGCGGTGCACGGCCGGCCGCGCTTGCCATCGACGGGAGTCCACTGGCGCGCGGGCCTCATCGTCACCGCGAGCCATACCGTCGAGCCGGACCGGGAAGTAACGCTCACCGCCCCGGATGGTCGGACGCTAGCAGCGCAGGTTGTCGGACGCGACCCCGGACTGGACATCGCCGTGCTCCGCGCCGAGGTCACCGGCGTGCCCGCTGCCGACATCCACGACGATGGCGACCTTCGCATCGGCCATCTGGTCCTGGCTCTCGGCGCGGGTCCCCGGGCCAGCGCCGGCATCGTCAGCGCGCTCGACCTTCGGGGCGGCCGTCAGCGCGAGCCCGACGCGATGCTCGCGGTCGATCTCACGCTCTATCCGGGTTTCTCCGGGGGGCCGCTCGTCGATGTGCTCGGCCACGTGGTCGGCATCACGACATCCGGCGCCTCCAGGCATCTTCAGTGCGCGGTCCGTGCCGCCGCGGTCACCCGGCTGACCGATCACGTGGTCCGTGCCGGGAGGATCCCGCGGGCGTACCTCGGCGTCGGCACGCAACCCGTCGTGCTGCCGAACGACCTCCGCGAGCGGCTCGGCCTGACCCAGCGGACGGCGGTCATCGTCGTCAACGTCACCTCCGACAGTCCCGCTGCGGCCGCGGGACTGGTCATGGGCGACGTCATCGTCTCGATCGCCGGGCACGCGATCGCCGAGCCCGGAGATCTGGTCGCCGTGCTGCAGCCCGATCGTGTGGGCAATACCGTCACCACGAGCATCCTGCGCGGCGGCGAGCCCCGGCAGATCCAGGTCACCGTCGGTGAGCGGCCTTCTCGCGGCTGAGACGCCACCGCATCTGGCCCGGATCGCCGACCGGCTCCAGCAGGTAACGGTCGAGATTTCCGGCCCAGGTGGCGGCGGCGCGGGCGTCCTGTGGGCACCCGATCTCGTCGTGACGAACGCCCATGTCGCTCGCGGATCGCGCGTTGTCGTGGGCTTTGCCGACGGCCGACAGGTCGAAGCTTGCCTGGTCGCCGCCGACCGTCGCACGGATATCGCGCTCCTCCGGGTGCCGCGCGTAGGGATGGCTCCCGCTGCCTCGGCCGACTCCGACGCGCTGCGCGTCGGCGCTCTCGTCGTTGCCGTGGGCCACCCCCTGGGTCTGCGACGTACGCTGACCGCCGGAGTCGTACACGGCTTCCCGCTGTCCCGATCGGGCGGCCGCTGGATCCAGGCGGACGTTCGACTTGCGCCCGGCAACTCCGGTGGTCCCCTCGCCGACACGACCGGTCGGGTCGTCGGTATCAACACGATGATCGCCGGCGGGCTCGCGCTCGCGATCCCCGTCAATGATGTCCGCCGCTTCGTGGCGACGAACGTGACGGGCGTCACATGAGCGGAGACGCTCGGCCTGGAACCGTGATCATCGTCGCCCAGGACACGACGCGGGCCGCACGCACGGAGGCGGCACTGCGCGTGCTCAAGGGTTGGCGGGTCGACGTGTGCCGGCCACGGCAGCTGGAGGGCCTGCTGATAGAGCACCCCGAGGCGATCGTGACGCTGGTGCTCGACGACGACGCCACACGCCGGATGCTGCGAACGACTCGCACCTGGCCGCGAAGTCCGGCCGTCGTCGCGGTTTCTGACGACCCGGCGAAGCTCTGGACGTCAGCGGCGCGCGCGCTCGGGCTCCGCGCGGCGCTGCCCCTCGGCGCGACGGCGGACGAGCTCGCCGCCGCGATCCGCGCCGTGCAGGCGGGGCTCCTGGCCCTCCATCCCGAGGCGCTGATGCCGTCGAGGGTCGGCGCCGCCGCCGTGGCGGAGGGGGCGCCCCTCACCGCGCGAGAGCGGGAGATCGTGGAATTGATGGCGGAGGGCGCGAGCAATCGGATCATCGCTCTCAGGCTCGCCATCTCGCGCCACACCGTGAAGTTTCACGTCGCGTCCATTCTCGTCAAGCTCGGAGCGAAGAGCCGGACGGGGGCCGTGGCGGTGGCCCTGCGCCGAGGACTCCTCGCGGTCTAGAGCCGCGACTAGTAGAGGTGGCAGGCGACCTGGCCCGCGCCTTCGCGACGCTGCAAGCTCGGCTCGACCTCGGAGCAGACCGGCATCGCCGACGGGCAGCGCGGATGGAAACGACACCCGGTCGGCAGACTGAGCGGGCTCGGGATTTCTCCGACGATCGTTCCGGACTCGGTGCGGTCACCCGGATGCGACGGGAGCGCGGCTGCGAACAACGCCTTCGTGTACGGGTGCATCGGGCGCGTGCAGAGGGCGTCGCTGTCCGCCGACTCGACGATCTTGCCCAGGTACATCACCGCGATGCGATGGCTGATGTGCGCCACCGTGGCCAGGTCGTGGCCGATGAAGAGATAGCTCACTCCGAGGGTCCGCTGCAGGTGCTCGAGCTGGTTGATGATCTGCGCGCGCACCGACACGTCGAGCGCGGAGACCGGCTCGTCCAGCACGATGAGTCGCGTGTCGGTGGCCAGGGCCCGCGCGATCGCGACCCGCTGCCGCTGCCCGCCGCTGAACTCGTGCGGAAACAGCGGCGCCACGTCGCGCGTGAGGCCGACCAGCTCCAGGACCTGTCCCACCCGCTCGTCGATCGCCGCACGCGCGAGATCGGTGTGAATCTCCAGCGGCTCGGCGATGATATCCCGCACGCGCATGCGCGGGCTGAGCGAGCTGAAAGGATCCTGGAAGACTACCTGGACAGCCCGCCGGTACGCCATGAGCTCCGCGCCCGCGAGCCCGGCGATGTCCCGTCCCTCGAAGGCGATGCTGCCGGCCGTCGGTGTCTCCTGGAGCAGGATGAGCTTCGAGGTCGTCGTCTTCCCGCACCCGGACTCGCCGATGAGGCCGAGCGTCTCGCCGGGTTGAATCGCGAAGTCCACGCCGTCGACGGCCTTCACCCACGCGCTCTCGCGTCCGAACAGCCCTCGGCGCACGGCGAAGTGCTTCTTCAGCCCGCGGACTTCAAGGACGGGCGACGGCATCGTCCAGAAGCCAGCACCGTGCGACGCTCCCGTCGCCGAGGTGGAAATCCGGCGGGTCCACGCTGGCGCAGCGCGGCAGGGCCTCGCGACAGCGCGGGTGGAAGGGGCAGCCGGGCGGCAGGCTCGCGGGGTTCGGCGGCTGGCCCGCGATCGAGTAGAGCGGCTCCTTGCTGCCGAGCTTCGGCACCGAGCCCAGCAGCGCGCGTGTGTACGGGTGCTTGGGGTCGTCGAACAGCTCCCGTACCGGCGCCTGCTCGACGATCTTGCCGGCGTACATCACGGCCACCCGATCGCACATCTTGGCGACGATACCGAGGTTGTGCGTCACGAAGATCAGCGCCACGCCCGTCTCCCGCTGGATGTCCTTGAGCAGGTCGAGGTACTGCGCCTGGATCGTGACGTCGAGGTTGGTCGTGGGCTCGTCGGCGATGACCAGCTTCGGACCGCCGGCCAGCGCGATCGCCCCGACGATGCGCTGGCGCATGCCGCCGCTCATCTGGTGGGGGTAGTTCCGCATCCGCCACTCGGGCGACGGGATCCGCACGGCCTTGAGCAGGTGCTGCACCCGGGCCCGCAGCGTCCGGCCTCTCATCTGCTGATGAAAAAACGCGGGCTCGGCAACCTGCCGGAAGATCGTGAACAGCGGGTTCAGCGACGCCATCGGGTCCTGGAGGATCACGGCGATCCGTCGCCCGCGTATCCGCCGCAGCTCGCGCTGGCTCATGCGGGTCAGGTCCTCGCCCTCGAAGACGACGCGGCCGCCCACGATGCGGGCGGCCCGGGGCAGGAGGCCGACGATCGACAGACACGTCGTCGTCTTGCCGCTCCCCGACTCGCCGACGAGCCCGAGCGTCTCGCCATCACCGAGCGAGAAGCTGACGCCGTCCACCGCCTTGACGACGCGCGCGCCGCCGAACGTGAAGAAGTGGGTCTGGAGTCCGGAGACCTCGAGAACCGGGGCCATCAGGGGGCGCGCACGGCCGCTACAGATTCCTCTGCTGGGGATCGAGCCGTACTCGCAGCCAGTCGCCGAAGAGCTGGGTCGCGAGGACGATCAGCAGGATGCACGCGCCGGGAAACACCGTGAGCCACCACTGGCCCGTCATCAGCGTGGGGCGCGCCTCCGACAGCATGAGGCCCCAGGCGGGCTGCGGCGGCGGCACGCCGACCCCGAGGAAGCTCAGCGACGCTTCCGCGATGATGACGACGCCGACGGTGAGGCTGGCCAGGACCGTCGCGGTATTCATGACGTTCGGCAGGATGTGCTTTTTGATCACGCGCAGCTTGCTGGCGCCGGCGATCTCGGCGAGCTTCACGAATTCCCGCTCGCGCAGCGTCAGCACCTCGCCGCGAATGACGCGCGCGTAGCGCGTCCAGTACACCGAGCCCAGGATCACGATGATGTTCCACATGCTCGGCCCGAACATGGCGGCCAGGAAGATCGCGAAGACGATCGCCGGCAGCGCGAGCCAGGCGTCGGTGAGGCGCATGATGATCTGATCCACCCAGCCGCCGACGTAGCCGGAGAGGATGCCCAGCGCGGTTCCGATGCTACCCGCCACGAGCGTGCCCATCAGCCCGACGATCAGCGACACGCGCGCGCCGTGGATCAGGCGGCTCAGGATGTCCCGGCTCTGGAAGTCGGTGCCGAGCGGCGTCGCGACGCTGCCACCCTCCATCCAGAACGGCGGCCTGAACAACTCCGCGCCCTTCACCGGGAGTGTCGGATCGTACGGCGCGATGAGGTCGGCGAGGAGCGCGATGAGAACGAGGCCGCCGAGGATGACGAGGGGCGCCAGCGGGGCCTCGCGCGCCGCCTTGATGAGCACGCCGAGCCGGCCGGGCGCGGCTCGTCCTACGGCCAGTCGGGGATCCGCCGGGATGGTCGCCATCGTCACTTACCTCATGAGCCGGTGGCCTGGCTCACCGCGTGAGTCTGATTCGGGGGTCGATGAATGCGTAGAGGATATCCACGACCAGATTGATCGCGACGATCATGAAGCCGGCCATGATCACGACGCCCTGGACGAGCGGGAAGTCGCGCTGGAAGATGCCCTCGTAGAGCAGGCGGCCGATGCCCGGCCAGGCGAAGATGACCTCGATGATGACGGCGGCGTTGACCATCACCACCATGTTGACGCCGGCGAGCGTGAAGACCGGGATCAGCGCGTTCTTGAACGCGTGCATCGCGATGACCACGAAGTCCGGGAGCCCCTTGAGCCGAGCGAGCTTGATGTACTCGCTGCCCAGCACCTCCAGCATGCTCGAGCGGGTCAACCGGAGCATCGACGCGGCGAAGTACCAGCCGAGCGCCACGGCCGGCATGACGACGTGCCGCCAGTCGCCGGCCCCGGAGGTCGGCAGCCAGCGGAGCCAGACGGAGAATATCAGGATGAGCACCAACCCCAGCCAGAAGCCGGGAATCGAGAGACCGAGCAGGGCGATGCCCTTGGCGACGTTGTCCCAGGCGGTGTTCACCTTCACCGCCGAGATGATGCCGGCCGGGATGCCGATGAGCAGCGAGATGAGCGTGGCCGCGAGCCCCAGGGTGAGCGAGTTGGGCAGCCGCTGGAAGTAGAGCTGGCTGACCGGCATCCGATAGTTGAAGGACTTGCCGAGCTCTCCCTTGAAGGCGTTCTGCATGAAGGTCACGTACTGGACGGGCCACGAGCGGTCGAGCCCCCACTGATGGCGGATTCGCTCGAGATCCTCCGGCCGCGCGCTCGCCTCCGCCATGAGCGCCACGGGGTCACCCGTGAGCCGGACGATGAGGAAGATCGTGGCGCTCAAGATGAAGAGCGTGACGAAGCTGTAGAGGACGCGGCGGACGATGAATCGCGCCATGTCGCCCGGCTACTGGTCCTTCACCTTCAGGTCCTCCCAGGGATACGCGTAGCCCGTCGTGACGGTCGGGAACACGTCCTGCCACTTCTGGGCGACGACGCGGGGGCCGATCGCGTTCACGAACGCGTGGCGGAACACCGGCACCAGATAGTAGTTCTCGAGAATGCCGCGCTGGATCTCCTCGGCGAGCTTCTTGCGCTCGGCGGGATTGATCGACCGCTCGTACTGGTCGAACTTGCCGTCGAGGTCCTTCACGCAGATGCGGTCGCGCGAGTTGAAACCACCGCACTTGAAGTAGCCCTCGTACCAGAACGACCAGCTTCCCGCGATCCGGACGCCCTGAAGGATCATCTGAACGCCGGGCCACTCCTTGAGCCCGCCCTGCAGTCGCTGGAAGAAGATGCCCCGCTCCATGGTCTGGAGCCTGCCGCG
>Ga0137403_10000719_pt2 | contig 38465 bp, 38 predicted proteins | sample CZOMad2_1_16fung_FD_122057 | JGI IMG/M metagenome (GOLD analysis project Ga0137403, IMG submission 122057) | Vadose zone soil fungal communities from Angelo Coast Range Reserve, California, USA - CZOMad2_1_16fungal (Hybrid Assembly) | ecosystem: Environmental > Terrestrial > Soil > Vadose zone...
GAGTTATTTTTTGACGCGAATCAAAGCGTTAAGCCGCGCTTTGCGTCGATCGGCGGCGTTACGATGAATAATGCCGCGTTTGGCCGCTTTATCGAGTGCTGAAATCAGTCCCCTAATTTGTTCTGCGTCAGGGTTGGCCGCACTGCGGACTCGCTTTTGTAACGTGCGCAGCCGCGTTTGCACACTGCGGTTTTGGTTAGCGCGCGCGAGTGATTGCCGGGAACGTTTGGCTGCAGATTTCGTATTGGCCATGGCTTTTAGTCCCGAAAATTTACGGGGCGTGGACGGTCGTGCAGACTGCTAAAATGTCAAGATGTCGATCTTGAATCAGGCCCGCGGCCCGGGCGCAACCTTGGTCGGCGAAGAATCTTTTCTCAGCGCTGAAGCCGAAGCGGGAGCGTCAAAACCGTAAACTTCGGGATCGGCCATCTTCGAAGCTTTTGGCAAGCGGTCCTGAACAATCTCAACTGGAGTGCCGATCGGAAGCTGGTTGTAAAGTGCGGTCACGTCGCTCGACCGCATGCGGATGCAGCCGTAACTGGCCGGTCGGCCAATCGTCTTCTCTTCGTTCGTTCCGTGAATGTAAATGCAGCGCTTGAAAGCATGTGCATTCGAGACTTGCAGTCCGCGCAGCCAAATAATGCGCGTCATCACCGGATCACGCCCGGGAGTATCCGGCCGCAGAATCTCGCCAGTCCAGCGACGATTATGGAAAACCGCACCAAATGGCGCGTGGTCACCAATTTTTTGCGCGACCTGCAATAATCCAAGTGGAGTGGTGAGACTGCCCCAGCCGTCCCCCAATCCGTACTTAGACGTCGAAACCGGGTAGGTCGCTGCAATCGTTCCGTTCTCGATCAGCATCAGCTTTTGATCCCGAACGCTGATGATGACGCGAGTGGAAAGAGTTGGGGCGGGCACAGTAATGGCGCGAAGAGGGAAAGCGCACGAAATCAGCGCAACAACGCAGACCGAGGAACGAAACATCCGCCCTCTCTTACTCAGAAAACGCTCCTTGTCACGCGGGGATTGGAGAAGCGGAGCGGGAAGCACCGAAGGTAAATTTCGGCGACCAAGGCAGGAGCGACGAAAGGGAGACATAGAAAAACCCGCCTTGAAACATGAGCAGGAACGGTACCGACAGGAACTGCCGGTGGGCAATCGCGAACCAGACAAAGTAGCTGAAGTAGATCGCGAAGGCCAGTTCTGCGATCGGCAGCGCCGATTTTAGCGGCCGATATTTGCAACTCCGCCACGCCTGCGATTTTCGCTCGATCCCGTACTTCGGTGTCCGCGTAAAATCCGATTTGTGATTGAAGATCGCTTCCAGGACCGCGCGCGCGTTGTTGAGGGAAAGACCGATGCCGAGCGCAAGCAAACATGGAAGAAGCAACATCTGTTTCATCCACGTGCGCGGGTGAAGCTCGCGTTGCGCGCAGACATAAAACATTGCCACCGACACCGACGCGGTAAGAAAAATCGGAATGTCGATCAAGACAGTGCGCACCCAGCCGCTCTGTGGCCCGCCGGTCGATGGATGCAAGAGCACACACAAACAGGCGAGGAGCAGATACGCAAAGTTCGAGACCAGGTGACCGGTCGCTTCAGCCTTAATCGCGAAAGACAGCTCGCTTCGCCAGATCCGGGGCAAGAGTTTTTTGCAGGTCTGAATGGAGCCTTTGGTCCAGCGATGCTGTTGGGACTTGAAACCATTCATGTCCACCGGCAACTCGGCCGGCGTCACGACATCGGGAAGGAAGATAAATTTCCAGCCAGCGAGTTGGGCGCGATAGCTCAGATCGAGATCTTCACAAAGAGTATCGTGCTGCCAACCCCCGGCCTCCTCGATGCAAGAGCGCCGCCAAAGCCCGGCTGTGCCGTTGAAATTAAAAAAACGTCCGCTCCGGCTGCGCGCCGTTTGCTCGAGCAAGAGATGGCCGTCCAAAAACATGGCCTGCATCCGCGTGAGCAGCGAGTAGCCGCGATTTAAATGACCCCAGCGGGATTGGATCATGCCGATCTTTGGATCGGTGAAAAAATGGATCGTGTGCTGAAGCAAATCTGGCGGCGCAACGAAATCGGCGTCGAGGATGCAAACAAACTCGCCCGCGGCCGATTCGAGTCCGGCTGCGAGCGCTCCCGCCTTGAATCCGGTCCGATCAACGCGATGAATCAGCTGAACATCGAAGCCGCGCTGCCGCAATTCTTCGGCGCACGAAGCAGTCACTTCCCGTGTATCGTCGGTGGAATCGTCCAGGACCTGGATCTGCAACAATTCTCTCGGATAATCGAGCTCGCTGACCGAGCGCAAAAGGCGCTTCACTACGTAAATTTCGTTAAAAATCGGAAGCTGAACGGTCACTCGCGGCAGCTGCCGAAACCGGCCCGCCGGAACCACCGCGCGTTTGCGGTTTTTCAGGAAGAGATAAATGATGAAATACCGGTGAACGCCGTAAGCAGAGAGGCCGAGGAGCACGGAGAGGTAACACGCCGTCCAAATCACATAGCCGAGGCTTCCTTGCATAAGGTTGGCTGCCAGTTATTAAGACAGCAGGTGCGCATGATGGCGTTTCCGTTGCCAGCGTCAAATCAAAAATGGCGCGATTGCCTCTGCAAAACAGAGCCAAGGCGCGTCAAAATCCGCACGGTGTCGATCTTGGTCGCGCTGACATTAGTGCCAGCAGCAATTGGCGAGAATCAAGAAGAACCAACCGAAGACAAGCAACACGAACGGGAAGAGCTTGGCGTCAATGCCTACACCGCGCCTTCGATCGAAAGGATCTTTGCCCAGCTCGACCAGCTTCGGCCACTACCGTTCGATCAATTGAAACGGGAGCTTCCGCAATCAATCGTCGCCGGCCGCGAGCATAAAGGATTAGTTTTTGGCGGATTGATTGCCGATGGCTTTCTGATTGTCGAAGCGGAAAGGAAGAATCTGGTCGAAAATTTCGGACGCGTCTTGATGGAACAAGCGCGCGCCCTGGGCGTGGGCGATCGGGTGATGCGCCACAGCGCGAGCGTCACTGAGCTCGGCCGGCGCGGTGCATGGCAGCAAGTGCGCCAGGAACTGATCGCAACCCAAAGAGATGTCGAACAAGCAATGATCGAATTGCGCGACGAGAAGATGGCACACCTGATCAGTCTCGGCGGTTGGTTGCGCGGCTTGGAGATTTCGGCTGGAGCTGTGGAGACAGAATTCTCTCCGCCGCGCGCGAAGCTTTTGGCGCAGCCGGATCTGGCCGACTACTTCGGCGCTGAGCTGAAAACGCTGCCGCCGACGGTTGCCCACTTGCCGCTTTTTGAAAAGATTCGCGCCAGCATAAAGAAATTGCAGCCGATCTTGGGCAAATCGCCTGAGGCCCTCACCCGGGCGGATATTGGCCTCATTCGCACGGAAGCAAGCGGATTGAACGAGGCGATTCGCCGGGGCGAATAATCAGGTCTCGGTCAGGGTGAGCGGCAAGCGCTCTGCTGATATGCTATCTTGGTTACCCAGCGGTATGCCATTGCGATACCTCCCGAAGAAAGCCCGGCACGATCGGTTTGAACGCTTCAACATCGTCGTTTCGATCCTTTTGGCCGGATGGGTGCCTTCGATCGTAATACTCTTCGTCTCTTACACCGTTCTCGGCCCCAGGCTCGAGTCGAAAATTTTGCGCGATCGACAAACCTTTGTCCAGCTCATCAGCCGCCTCGTCGGTGATGACCTCAGCCGGACTCAGGGGATCATCGATTACTACCAAACGCTTCCTGATGTCTCGCGGATTCTGAATTCATCGAATCAGCAGTCAGCGGCCCAGCAATGGCTCGGCACGACATTTTATTCGCACCCGCGGATCGATGGAATGTTCCTGACCGGTCGCGACGGACGATTGATCGCTTCAATTCCTTATAACCCGGCGATGATCGGAAAGGATTTGGATTCGAACCTGTGGCAGCCCGATGCGGATAAAACTTCCGGCGCCTTCGTTTCGCCGGTCCATCCCCGTTTTTCCGACAAGCGAACGGTCACCGACATCGTAGGCGCGGTCCGCACGCCCGATAAAAATATTGCCGGCTATCTCGGTGTCTCAGTCTTGGTAGAGCGAATCGGCCGCCGTCTTTCCACCATCCCATTCGCCGACCAATCAACCTGCCAGGTCATCGATCAAACCAGGCAACCGCTATTTACGAACGACTTTCGGCCAAACCCGGGGACATCCTCCGGGGCGGAATCGATTGTACCGAGAGAGATCAGCGAAACTAAAAATGGAAACCTCGAGCTCGCCGGCAATCTCTATTCGTTCAGTCCAGTCGAGTCGACCGGATGGACCGTTGCAGTCCGACAGCCCAAAGCCGTCGCTTACAAACCGGTGCATGATCTGATTGGCAACATGGCCGTGCTGGCGGGCTTGCTGATGGGACTTGCTGCCATCTTTGCCTGGCTTGGTGGAATTTTTTATCGCCGCCAAACAGAAGCCGCCCGCCGGATCGAGCGCGAAGTTATTTTCAGCGAAAAGATCCTCGCCAACATGCCGGTCGGCATCGCCTTTGTCGATCCGACCTCGAAGAAATTTTTGCAGGCCAACGAAGCATTCAGCCAAATGGCACAACGCTTCGGCGGTTTAAGCCAGAGCCGCGAGATCGTCGGCGCGACCTACGACGATGTGAAGATTGCGCCGGTTGATGCGATTGAGCGGGTTCTCTCTTTCGGCACGCCATTTCAGTTGATCGAGCAACCGTTTCGGGACGAAGGGGACATGACTCACTTCGTCAACGTTACACTTTTGCGTTTGCAAGCGGCCGACCAAACGATTCAGGGCGTCCTTTACCTCGTGGAAGACAGGACTCGCGATGTCACTCTCCGGCAGGAGCTGATCAACGCGAACGCAGCCAAAGATCAGTTCCTAGCGCTTCTTTCGCACGAATTGCGCAACCCTCTTTCCCCCGTGATCGCGATGGTCGGCGAATTGGAAGCAACCACCCCCCATTCGCCCAAACTGCGGGAGGCTCTCGAAGTGATTCGGCGCAATGTCGAACTGGAAGCCCGCTTGATCGACGACTTGCTGGATGTGACGCGCATCGCCAAAGGCAAATTGCAACTCAGTTTTGAAGTTGTTGACGTGCACGAAATCCTGCGACGCGCCTACGAAATTTGCCGTGAGGACCTGGCCAAAAAATCAATCGAGGTAAAATTTGAACTCGACGCTCAAGGCGTCCATGTGGAGGGCGACCCGGCGCGACTACAACAGGTGTTTTGGAATCTAGTCAAAAACAGCGTCAAATTTACGCCCGCCAACGGCCGAATCACGATCGCGACGTCGAATATTCTGCCGGACGAAATTGAAGTTCGTATCACCGATACCGGAATCGGGATCGAGCCGGACAAGATCGAAAAAATCTTCAACGCTTTCGAGCAGGGACAAACTTCCATTACCCGCCGTTTTGGCGGCCTTGGACTTGGCCTCGCCATTTCCAAAGCGATGGTAGATGCCCACCGTGGAAAAATTCATGTCGAAAGTCCGGGGAAAGACAAAGGCTCGACTTTCGTAGTTCAACTGAAAACCGTTGCCGCGCCGGTTCCCGCGGAAAACGGCGCGGATGGCGAACGCCCAAGCGTCCCGGACGACAAGAAAACCATTTCACGTCGCCACCGACTTCTTGTCGTCGACGATCACGCCGATACCTGCACCGGAATGAAAATGATGCTCGAACGCCGCGGCTACGATATAACCGTTGCATACTCCGCAGGCGCCGCCTTAGAGAAAACGGAGCAGGAAGACTTCGATTTGCTGATTAGCGACATCGGCCTGCCCGACCGAAGCGGTTACGAGTTGATGAGCGAATTGCGAAAAAGCAAAGGCTTACCTGGAATCGCGCTGAGCGGTTTCGGAATGGAAACCGACGTGAACAAAGCGCGCGATGCCGGATTTTCAGAACATCTCACCAAGCCGATCAATTTCGACCGGCTCGAACAAGCCATTCGTCACCTTCTCGAATCGACATCTTAAAGTCGTCACCGGCGAAGATGTCGATCCTGCCGCAATTTACTGACCGTTGGGTCGCGTCGCCGCCGCCGGAGCCTTCTTGGCCGCGGCTTCCTTTAACTCGCGGGACAATTTTTCAACGCGCTGTCGCATTACCTTGCCGGCCTTGAATTTCACGGTCGCGCGCGATGGAATGACGAAACTGCTACCCGGTTGATTTGGGTTTCGTCCCACCCGCGGCTTGGTCAATCGCGGTTGGAAAATTCCAAAGTTGCGCAGTTCGACCGGAACGTTGTTGGCCAAACTGTCAGTAATTTTGTCGAGGGTGCGCTGGACAATGTCGAAGACCTGGTGTTGCACCATTCCGGTCTGGTTGCTAATCGCAACCACGATGTCGCGTTTCGTAAGCTTTGCCATACTTCCAAAGAATGAATCGTTTGCCAGGGCACAATCGCGGGCACAATTGGCGAAGAAAAGTAAATTCTTTGGCCTGAGTCGCCTAAGGGCCCGGGCTGATCCGGCTTAGTGCGCCACCGCCGGACGCCGCAACAGACGGTTCAGGTAATAACTGAACGCCGTCTGCTCGGCCAAATCCTTGCGTCGCGCTTTAAGCTGGCCCTGGACCAAACCGACTTTGGTGAAGACGCCGTTCCAATCCGTTTCCAGCCGGCGAACTTCCTCCTTGGAAAGATCGCGCAGGCCGCGCAGGGAAGCCCCGCGCTGCAAAACGTTCATTGCTTTCCCCGAGACCTCCGCAACCATGTTCAGTTCGCGAAAAACGTACTCGATTTCCTGCAACAGATTGCCACGGATCTCGGTAAACTGGCGTTCTTGCTCACTCGATATGATCGGCTTCGCCTGATCGAGACCGTAAGTGATCAGATCGTGGAGTTTCTTCCAGTTCTCCAGCTGCAACGTGACTAAACGCAGCTTCGTTTCGAGGTTCTTGTCGCGCATGGGAACGGTCCTAAACACTGACCAGCTCTAGGGTCTCGTCGAGCTTTTGCAGATTATCGATCAGCAGATGCGCCCACGGCCGGTTGACCGTTTGCTCCTGGCTGATGATTCCCTCTTCAAAATAGAATCGGCCTTGTCGCCACCGGAAAATCTCAGCCACCGCCGCCTCCCCTTCGACTGAACCAAACACTGCATGCCGCACCGAACCCTGCTGGAGATAGATCTCGCTGTTGCCGCGCCCAGACTTAAAAGTAAAACGTCCGCTCCGCTGGCTTAAGCAGCTCATTTGCAAAATCTCGGCCGCCGAAAATTGATTAAGGTTTCCGATCAGCGAATGGCAGGGGTCGATTCCTTCCGAAGCTGCGCCTGCTTGCGAATCGAGCGACCGAACAAAACGCGCCAAAGTCGCTCCCAACCGTCGATTGCTTCGGGCTCCGGACAGCAATTCGATATTTTGCTCCTTCGCCCTCAGGCTGAAGTCTGAGCGGCGCCCGCTCTGAAGCAAACAAGCGATGGTCAGAGATGGAAAATGCTGCCGCAGATTTGTCGCGTGCTCGATAGCCAGTGCCGCATCGCCTTCAATGATTAGGCCGTCGAAATTCTCCTCGAGCAATGCTTGAACCGCCTCTGACAGATTCCGCACAATCTGGGTCTCCAAAGACTCGATCTGGTCGAGAATGGCAAGTGCCCGATCCTGGAAGACCGGATCAGCGTTTAAGGCCAGGAGTCTAGTTTCCACAATTCCTAAACAAGTGGAAAAAACTATAGCAGGAACCTTGCCCACCCTCTTTTGACTGCCGACTTACCCTACTTTCGCCACTCTTCCCGGCGCGGTGGCTCCGCAAAATGCTCCGGCGCGACCGCGTGTGCCGTCCGAAAATGGACCTTCGCTACCTCCCGCAGAATCTCCGGGCCCTTTCCCTCCACCAGCCTTTCAGCCGCGGCTTTTACTGCTGGCGAAACCCCTCGCTCTAATCGCACTCCCAGATTCTTTCCTTCCCGGTCAAGCCAGTTAATAAAGGCCTCGCGGGCCAGAATCGAGGCCGCCGCTACCGCGATGTCGGATTCGGCTCGTGGTCGTTGCTGGATGGCGATCTTGCGGCCGTGACGAAGCAACGATTGCTCGATGATCCGCGCATCGGCGAACTGGTCGGACAATGACCGTGGGCAGTCCGGCTTTTTGGCGAGCAAGTTTTCGATCACTCGTGCGTGACCCCAGGCCAGAAGCTTGTTCAGGTTCCCAAACTTCTCATACAGTTCATTATATTTCGCGGGACCGATCAGGACCACTTCCGCCAGACCCATCGAAGTTTTTCGGATCTCATCGGCCAGCGCACGGATCCGCGCATCGGACCCGATTCGTTTGCTGTCTTGCACGCCGGCGTCAATCAGCCGGCGCGCAATTCCCCGATCTACATAAACACCCGCGATCACGAGCGGCCCAAAAAAATCGCCCTTTCCGCTTTCATCCACGCCAAAATGCGGCTCGAACATTTCCGGCGCGTGCACTTCCTCATAGCCAAGCTTCGCCTCGCCCAGAATTTTCGGCTCCAGCTCAAACTGCACGAACTCTTCCACGCCCTTGCCCTGCACCAGCACCTTTGGCCCTTTCTCGTAAACAGCGACGCTCAGCTTATTTTTTTGACCAAAAAAAAATGTGTATTCCTTCGGCGAGAATTCGAATCCGAGCTCATCGAGCAGCACACGCAGTGCCTTCACTTGGTCGAGGTTTAACGGATGCGTGTAGGAATTCACTTTGGTTTCACATTCTTGTCATTCCGAGCGAAGTCGAGGAATCTCTTGTTGTTTCCGGAAACATTTAGAGACGTCTCGACTCCGCTTGACATGACAAAACAGAGAGCCTTTCAGCGCGCACTTCTCGGATGGTACCGCGAACGCGGGCGCGATCTTCCCTGGCGCCGGACACGAGACCCGTACGCCATTCTCGTCTCCGAGTTCATGCTCCAACAAACGCAGGTCGGCACGGTCTTGCCATATTATAAAGACTGGCTCCGACGATTCCCAAATTTTGCTGCGTTAGCTCGTGCCTCGGAGGCCGAAGTGCTACACGCCTGGCAGGGTCTTGGTTACTACAACCGCGCTCGAAATCTTCACGCCACCGCAAAAATCGTCGCAACTCGACATTGTGAGCATTTCCCGAGGTCGATCGATCAGCTCCAACAACTTCCCGGAGTCGGGAAATACACCGCCCACGCCATTGCCACATTCGCTTTCGATCAGCCGGTGGCCATTATCGAGGCGAATACTTCGCGCCTTTTATCACGTCTGCTCGATTTGCGAATTCCGATCGATTCGACTGCTGGACGGAACGCGCTTTGGAACTCTGCCTCCGCTCTCACTCCAAAAAAGGCCCCGGCCGCATATAATTCAGCGCTTCTCGATCTTGGTGCGCTAGTTTGCCTGCCACGCCAACCGAAATGCGGAATTTGCCCGGTCAAAAGATTCTGCCGCGCGAAAAATCCGAAGTCGTTGCCAATAAAACGACCGCGTCCTGGAACAAAGCAGCTGGTCGAAAAGCACGCGTTCGTTGTTGAACACGACAAACTCTTGCTGGAGAAATCGCCCGCGCGCTGGCGGGGGATGTGGATTTTGCCGCCGGTTAAACTTGACGGCTTAAAGCCGTCAAGTTTGCCGCACCCAATTTACACCGCAGTTTTTCCATTCACCAATCACCGGGTCGCCCTAAAAGTATTTCGACAGCAGCTGCGCAAGATCGACAATGGGAAATGCTGGTTCCCATTCCGCAAACTCGATTCGATTCCAATTCCGTCCCCTCACCGGCGCGCGATTGACGCGCTTCTGGGATTGAACGTTTCTTCTGTTCATGCCCAGCGCTGAAACCGTTCCCGACGCCCGCGGTCATTTCGGCCCCTACGGGGGAATGTTTGTGCCCGAGACACTCATGTCCGCGTTGCACGAACTGGCCACCGAATACGATCGCGCCAAGACTGATCGGCAATTTCAGAACGAATTGTCTATCTTGTTACGCGATTTCGCCGGCCGACCGACGCCGCTCTATCTCGCTGAACGCTTAACCAACAACCTCGCGGGCCCGAAAATTTATTTGAAGCGCGAAGACCTGCTCCACACCGGCGCGCACAAAATCAACAATGCCCTCGGACAGATTTTGCTGGCGCAGCGAATGGGCAAGCGCCGCATCATCGCCGAGACGGGTGCCGGGCAGCATGGCGTTGCTACCGCCACCGTCGCCGCTCGCTTCGGGTGCGAGTGCGTGATTTACATGGGCCGGGTCGATATGGAACGCCAGGCGCTCAACGTCGCGCGCATGAAATTTCTCGGCGCGAAAGTTGTTCCGGTCACAGCTGGGCAGGCCACGCTCAAGGAAGCGATCAACGAAGCGATGCGCGACTGGGTCACGAACGTGCGCACCACTCATTATATATTGGGCTCGGTTCTCGGCTCCCATCCTTACCCCATGATGGTCCGCGATTTTCAAAGCGTCATTGGCGTTGAGGCGCGCCATCAAATTCTCGAACGCGAAGGTCGTCTGCCGGATTTGCTCGTCGCCTGTGTCGGCGGCGGCAGCAACGCCATTGGCTTGTTCCATCCGTTTCTGCACGATCGACATGTTCGAATGGTCGGAGTTGAAGCTGGTGGCGAAGGCATTCGCAGCGGAAAACACGCCGCCCGTTTTCAAGGCGGGCGCCTCGGCGTTTTGCAGGGGACGAAAACTTTTCTGCTCGCCAACGAAGAGGGCCAAATCGAGTTGACCCATTCAGTGTCCGCCGGCCTCGATTACGCCGCAGTCGGACCGGAACATTCTTACTTACGCGATCTCGGCCGGGTAGAATATACTTACGCGACTGACGATGAAGCACTCAACGCGTTCGGCATCCTCTCCGAAACCGAAGGAATTATTCCCGCGCTCGAGACCGCGCACGCGATTGCCTACCTTGTCAAGAATGCGCCCAAGATGAAGCGCGAACAGATTGTTATCGGGAATTGTTCAGGTCGCGGCGACAAAGATGTCGATGCCGCGGCGCGCGCTCTTGGCTTCAAGCAAAATTCACAACCATGAGATCGATGACCGGATATGGCCGTGGCGAGACCGATTACAACGGCACGAAGTTCAGCGTCGAGCTCAACTCGGTGAACCGGAAGCAGAGCGACATCGTCATCAATTTGCCGCGTGACCTGGCCGCGCTCGAGCCGCAGATTCGTCAGACTATTAACGAAAACATTGCCCGCGGACGGACCAACGTCGTCGTGAGTTATCACAATGGCTCCGCCGGCACGCGCAAACTCGCGCTCGATACCGAGCTGGCGCGCTCCTATCACGACGCGATGCGAGCCTTGCAAAAAACTCTGGATGCGCCGGGGGAAATTACGATCGGCGCAATCTTGCAGGCGCCGGGAGTGATGCGAACTCCGGAAGAAGCGGTTGATTCGAGCGCGGTCTGGCCGGCAATTGAGCGCGCGTTACGCGCCGCGCTCACTGACTTAATCAAAATGCGCGAGCGCGAAGGAAAACATCTGGCCAAAGATTTGATCCGCCGCTTGAAAGCGATGCGCAAACAAATCAAGGAAATCCGCGGACTGCATCCTGACGTCGTCAGAAAATATCGGGCGGCGCTGCTCGAGCGAATTCACAAGGCGGGCCTTCCGATTTCGAGTGATGACGAGCGGCTAACGAAAGAAATCACATTCTTCGCCGATCGCGCGGACGTTTCCGAGGAGCTGACTCGCGTGGAAAGCCATCTCGCGCAGTTCGCACATCATCTCCGCCGACACGAGCCGGTCGGTCGCACTCTTGAGTTCATCACCCAGGAGATTTTTCGTGAATTGAACACGCTCGGGGCCAAAGCAAACGACGCCGCGATTTCGCAACGCGTCGTTGTCTGCAAAGCCGAGCTGGAAAAAATCCGCGAGCAAATTCAAAACCTTGAGTAGTCGCTTTAGCCGTTACGGAATTCTGTTTGTTCTTTCCGCACCATCCGGTGCCGGCAAGACCACCCTCGTGGACGCACTGCGAAAAACCTCGGAGTTCATTTACTCGGTTTCGTGCACGACCCGACCCGCACGCGCCGGCGAAGTTGACGGCGAGGATTACCGATTCTTATCTGAAGCCGAATTTAACGCTCGCGCCAAAGCAGGAGAATTTTTGGAGCATGCGACCGTTCACGGACACCATTATGGCACGCTCCTGAAACCGATTGTCGAACATCTGATGAACGGCCGCGATGTCTTGATCGACATCGACATCCAGGGCGCGGCCACGATTCGTAGTTCCAAAGACAAATTCATTCGGGACGCGCTCGCAGATGTTTTCATCATGCCACCGGACGTTGAAGAACTGCGCCGGCGGCTAACCAAACGCGGCACCGAAACAGCCGAGCAAATCGAAACCCGCCTGACCGCCGCAATTCGCGAAATGGAATCGTGGCCCCAATATCGCTACACTGTCATTAGTCGAACGACTGAGGAAGATTTGCAGAAATTTCGACACATCATGAATGCCGAGCGATATTTAAGCCGACGCTTGATTCAAAAGTGATTGTCGATCCATTCGACTGACGCTCAGGACGAGCCTTACATGAGAAAAAATTCCAACCGGCGGCCCGAAAAAACTGGCGCGCGCAAAGTTGTGCGGTTGCGCGGCGCCGGCAAGACAATCGTTCTCGGCGTTACCGGTTCGATCGCCGCTTACAAATCCGCCGAGTTGGCAAGTCTACTGGTAAAGCAAGGTCACCAGGTTTTCGCGGTCATGACGCACGACGCGACCGAGTTCATCACGCCGCTGACTTTGCAAACGCTTTCCAAAAATCCGGTGATGACGAGTTTTTTCGACGAAAAAGAAAATTGGCGACCCGGGCACATCGAATTGGCTGATCGCGCCAACCTTCTTTTGATTGCGCCGGCGACGGCGAACACCATCGCCGAGCTCGCGCACGGCTTGGCGAACCATCCGCTCGCTGCGATTGCGCTCGCCACCCGGGCGCCGATTTTGATCGCGCCGGCGATGAACGGAAAAATGTGGTCGCATCCCGCCACCATCGAAAACGTCGAGACATTGAAATCGCGCGGCGTCGAATTCATCGGCCCGGAAGAAGGAATGCTGGCCTGCGGTTACGAAGGACTCGGTCGTCTCTGGAAAGTCGACGACATCGCATTTCGCGCCGAATTTCTGCTCGCCCGCCAGGAAAATCTGATCGCGTGAGATTTCTCATCACGGCCGGGCCCACGCGCGAGCCGCTCGATCCCGTCCGTTATCTGAGCAATCGTTCGTCGGGAAAAATGGGCTACGCTATCGCCGAGGCGACGCTCGAAGCCGGCCACGAAGTCGTCTTGATTTCCGGCCCGGTCGGCATTAATCGGCCCCGCGGCGCTGCGGTGATCCCAATTTCAACAAGCGACGAAATGTTCGACGCCGTGCATCAACAAGCGCGCAACTGCGACATTTTGGTAATGTGCGCGGCCGTTGCCGATTACAAGCCAGCCAAAGTTTCCAAATCCAAAATCAAAAAGCGCGACGGTAATCTTTCTTTCGACTTAATTCCGACTCGCGACATTCTCGCGTCGCTGCCGAAAAACCGAAAATACATTGTCGTCGGTTTCGCGGCCGAAACTGAAAACGTCGAAACCAATGCGTTAAAAAAACTTCGGGAGAAAAATTGTGACATCGTCGTGGCGAATGATGTCAGTCGCGCGGATTCGGGAATGGAAAGCGACGAAAATGAAGTCACGATTTTGTTTCGCGGCGGTGAAATAAAAAAAATTTCGCGCGCTCCGAAGAAAATTGTGGCGCGCGAGCTCATAAAAATATTTGCAAATGTTTGCGAAAAACGTTTGACAAAAAAAATCGCGTGATTACTTCGTCGTTAAGTGAAGTCATTCCCAACTCTTCACGAATTTCCGCGAAAGCGGATTGAAAGGGGGGAATAGAAGTCGATGGCTAAGAAAAAAAGGAAAGCAGCAAAAAGAAAAGCGAAGAAAAGAAAGAGGCATTGAGGCCCGTCGCTTAATTAACGACTTCGAAATCTTTTCGGAGTCACAACTCCAAACTTCAACCCGGGAGGAGAATTTATTTTCCTCCCGGTTTTTATTTGAGTTAAGGCGTTGAGGTGTTGAGACGTCGAGAGGAAACGCTATTCTGCCTCAACTCAACCACTCAACCTTTCCATGAAGCATTATCTCGACGCGGCCGAGAATGCTGCGCGCGCGGCGGGCGATCTTCTTCGCAAAAATTTTCACCGCTCGCAGCACGTCAACGTCGCCGAGGCGCACGATATCAAACTCGCGATCGACGTTGAGACACAAGAGCTGATCACTAAAGCACTGCTGAAACAATTCCCGGAACATGCGCTTTACGGCGAAGAGGGAATTGTCGGCGACCAATCGAGCGACCATCAGTGGGTGGTCGATCCGCTCGATGGCACCGTGAATTATTTTTACAAGATTCCGCACTTTTGCGTTTCGATCGCGCTGCGTTTGAAAGGCGAAATCATTGTTGGCGTGATTTACGATCCGATGCGCGACGAAATGTGGAGCGCGCAGAAAGGAGAGAAACCGCGTTTAAACGGTCAACATTTTCGCGTGAGTGCTCGCACCGAGCTGGCCGAAGCCGTTGTTTCAGTCGGGCTCGCCAAAACGGATCACTCGATCGATTCGAATCTGCCGCTGCTTCAAGCAATGATTCATCGCGTGCGGAAATGTCGTGTCCTCGGCAGCGCCGCACTCGACATGGCCTACGTCGCGTGCGGACGCTTCGACGCTTACATCGAGCGCGGAATCAGTTTGTGGGACATCGCGGCCGGATGGATTCTGGTCGAGAGTGCGGGAGGCCTGGTCGACTTGCGCCCGCGTAAAGATATGAAAGACAAATACAGCATCGTCGCCTCTAATGGCGTAATCGATCTAAAATTGTGAGCACGACTCGTTGCGGAATCGGTTACGACATTCATCGGCTTGGCCAGAATCGAAAATTGATTTTGGGCGGTGTCGAAATTCCGTATCTACTCGGGTTGGAAGGACATTCCGATGCCGATGTTCTATCGCACGCCATTGCGGACGCACTTCTCGGCGCGATTTGCGCCGGTGATATCGGTCAACATTTCCCGGACACGGACGCATCAATTCGCGGCATCAGCAGCATCGAAATCTTAACGCGAGTGAGCCAAATGCTCGCCCAGAAAAAGGCGCAAGTCGTGAACATCGACGCTACCGTGATCGCAGAAGCGCCAAAGATCGCGCCGCATATTCCAGCGATGCGAAAAGAAATTGCTGCGGCGATTGGTGTTTCCGACACCCAGATTAGCGTCAAAGCGACCACCAACGAGCGCCTCGGTCCGATCGGCCGCGGCGAGGGCATCTCGGCGATGGCGATCGCGGCGGTCGAACAAAGTTAAGAATGCCGCTGCGCTTCTTTAACACTTATTCGCGGCAGCTCGAAGAGTTCGCTCCGCGCGATCCCGCTTCGCCCAAGATCGACATCTACACCTGCGGGCCGACGGTTTACAGCCGCGCGCACATCGGAAATTTTCGAGCCTACATTTTCGAAGACCTACTCCAGCGCCATCTCGAAGCGCGCGGATTCAAGGTTCAGCGCGTGATGAATATCACCGACGTGGATGACAAAACGATTCGCGGCGCGCATGAGGCGGGCGTTCCGCTCACCAAATTTACGCAGCAGTTCAAGGACGCCTTCTTCAAGGACGCGGATATGCTGCGGATCAAACGCGCCGACGAATATCCGGCCGCAACCGATCAACGCTACATCGATAAAATGATTTCGATGATCAGTGCGTTGATTTCGAAAGGTCTCGCCTACCAGGCCGACGACAAATCGGTTTATTTTCGAATCAACAAATTTCCGAATTACGGAAAGCTCGCTCACTTCAATTTGGATGAGCTTCAATCAACCGGCCGGGTGAAGCACGACGAGTACGACAAGGAGCACATCGGCGATTTCGCTCTCTGGAAAGCGTGGGACGAAGAAGATGGCGATGTGAAATGGGATTCGCCGTGGGGACCGGGGCGTCCCGGCTGGCACATCGAGTGCAGTGCGATGGCGACTGCGCTGCTGGGCGACCAGATCGATATTCACTGCGGCGGCGTCGACAATATTTTCCCGCACCACGAAGCCGAGATCGCACAGAGCGAGGGCGTGACCGGCAAACAATTTGTGCGGATGTGGCTGCACTGCGCACATCTGCTGGTTGACGGTCAGAAGATGTCGAAATCGCTGGGGAATTTCTATACGATCCCCGATCTCTTAGCCAAGGGCTACACCGGCCGTGAGATCCGCTACGCGCTGATTCGGGTGAATTACCGGACCCAACTCAATTTCACCTGGGATGGAATGAAGGAAGCGCGCGAATCGTTGGGCCGGATCGACGATTGGCTGGAGCGTCTGCGCAAAGTCGCCGGAGATAAAAAGGGCAATACTAAGATCGAGATGCAACTCGGTCACGAATTCGAAGACGCGCTCGACGACGATCTGAATATTTCGGCGGCGCTTGGTTTCCTGTTCGAAACGATCCGGGAAACGAATCGAGCGATGGATGAGAACAACCTCGACATGAAGACGGCGGCCGGGTGGTTGAATTGGTGGAATCGAACCAACCAGGTCCTTGATTTTGAAAGCGATGAGACTGCGTTGCCTGAGGACGTAGCGAAGCTGGCCGAAGCGCGCGTCCAAGCGAGGCTTGCAAAAGATTTTCGAAAAAGCGATGAATTGCGCGACAAGTTGAATGCGCTCGGTTGGGAAGCGCGCGATACCAAGGACGGACAGAAGATTACGCGACGCGCCGGCGCTTAACCAAATGTTTGCGCCTGCACAATTTCTCAATCTAGAACACACGGCCCACCCGAAATTGTTCGAAGACCAGAACTATGTCTGGAATGCGCTCAAACAAATCGCGAGTTATTTGCAATTTCGTTTGAAACCGGCCGTGCTCGGCGAGCTCGTTGGTCGTCCGTTCATCAGCAGCAATGTGTTCGTTGGCCGCGGCACCATTGTCGAACAAGGTGCGGTCCTGAAAGGACCGGCCTGGATCGGCGAGAATTGCCAGATCCGCAGCGGCTGCTATGTCCGCGAGAACGTCGTCGTCGGCAACGGTGTCGTCATGGGCAACTCGTGCGAATTCAAGAACAGCATCATTTTCGACGAAGCTCAGGTGCCGCATTTTAATTACGTCGGCGATTCGATTCTTGGATTTAAAGCGCATCTCGGTGCGGGCGTGATTTTATCGAACGTAAAACTCGACCACGGCGAGATTAGCGTAGCCGCAGACGAAAGTCCGATCGCCACCGGTCTCACCAAATTTGGCGCGATCGTTGGGGATCGAACAGAGATTGGCTGTAACGCGGTGATTAATCCTGGCTCGGTTCTGGGACGCGATTGTTTGGTTTATCCGAACGTGAATTTTCGCGGCGTGTTGCCGGAGGGCAGCGTCGTGAAATTACGCCAGGAATTCCAGATTTTAGAGCGACGCGAACGCGGGAAATAGGCAGCTGGTTTGCCAAGCCGTAGCCTTGGAGCGACGACGACGCAATGTTTCGAAAAGTGAGGCCCGCCTTCGTTTTACTCCGGCGTGTCAGCCTTCGTTTACGCCTTGGCTCCAAGCCGAAGGCTGGCGGATGGGGAGGGATTCGAACCCTCGGTGCCCTTTTGGGGCACACACGCTTTCCAGGCGTGCACAATCGACCACTCTGTCACCCATCCCGACGGATCGAGGAATCGTAAGATCGACAATCAGAGTTGCAAGCGGCGGAACAATTCGTCGAGCGGCAGTTGAATGCCGATGAAAAACTCACCGAAGTCGGCGTATTCCGCGCTCACCGGATCGAAGCGCATCTCGTAAACGATCGCTTTGATCTGGAAAGTGTCTCGCGCAAACAAGGTCACGCCCCACTCGGCGTCGTCGAGACCGGTCGAGCCGGTGATGAGCTGTTTCACTTTACCCGCGTACTGGCGGCCGACTGTCGCGTGGCCTTTCATTAACTTGCGGCGTTCATCGTAAGGCAACGCGTACCAGTTGCGCTGTTCACCGCGGCGCTTGCTCATATTATAGAAACAGACGACCGGCCAATCCGGCAGCGTAGGATAAACACGCTCCTGCCGGTAATGTTTCATTCGCTCGCGAAAAGTATTTAACGCCTCCTCCAGCTTTGCCGGCTCGCGCTTCGTCTCCGGATCGAGCGTCACGACGTATTCTTCTTCGGTCGTGATGTATTCGCTTTCTTCGGTGAGCGACAAATAACTGTAGACCGGAGTGAGCACATCGGCGCCTAAGGACAGCGAAAGTTGCTTCTCGATCTTGTTCGCTGTTTGCAGATCGGGCGTGATCAACATGAAGCCGAGATCCGCCTTCGGCGTGACAACACTGAGCGTGAGCAACTGCGTCGAATCCATCGCCCGAACTTCCTGCACGATGGTTGCAAGATTCGTTTTCGCTGAATTCTGCTCCTCACGGCTGAGCAATTGCCATTGCCCGTACTCGACGTGATAAAACAAATGCAGACAATGCCAGCCCTGTTCGGGAACCAGCGTGGCGTTCTTGTCGGTCATCGCTCGTAGTCTCCGCTGAGGAGAATTGCGGTCAAGGCGTTGTAGCGGTCCCGCGACTGCGGGATGTCAAACGCCGAATTAATTAGACAGGCGCTCGCCGCGGCGAGCGCCTCTACAACCGATCGGCGGTTTGCGCGGACGGCAAGTGCGCCACACAATATTCTTCGCCATCGCTTGCGACACGGAAGTCCAGATTGGGATCCGTTAACTCGGTTGCACCGCAAACCGCGCATTTGTGAAGCGGCTCGGTCTCGCTGCGGGCCTGATCCTCATAACGTTTTCGACGGCTGGAGACCTCGTGCCGATGCCGTGCTCGATAAATAAATTCCGGTCCGAAGAAAATCAGGTAATTGGCCAACGCCGCGATTAGCGCTGCTCGATACGAGTTCGAATTGGTAAAAAATCCAAATAACAAGAACGCGCCGGCAATCCACGCCAGCCATTTTATTCTGACCGGCAGAATGAACAGGATGTAGATGATTTCCTCCGGGTAAAAGTGGGCGAAGGCGAGGAACAACGACATCAGCAGCATCGAGTTGGAAAAATTACTGCCGAAGAAAAATGCGGCCACGGTGGTGCCGACCATCCCAACCAAAAAATAAAGGGTGAGGCGGAACGATCCCCAGGCGCGTTCCAGGCCTTCCCCGACCCACCAAAGAAACCAAAGCGCAAACAGGACCCATAACGGGCTGGTCGCTTGCGGAATGAAAATGTAAGTGATGAGCCGCCAAACTTCACCGTGGCGAATCCGAACGGGATCGAGCGTGAGCATGGACGTGAAACCGGGAAGGAGCCAGGTCAGGCCGAAGACGAGCGCTGCGAAGCCGACAAGAATGCGCGGTAATCCTCGAATCGTAAGGAAACCGAAACGGCGTTCAAGTTTGTCGAGCAAGCTCATGTCCGGCGCACGGTAGAAGAACACGAGAAACGCTTCAAGGTGGATCGAGCAGTCCCTTGCTCGACGTCAATTAGGCGGCAAAGCCGCATTTATTTAGCATCGCCCGCGAGCGGCCGATCCACCTTTGACATGCGTTCAACGCGCCCCTTAGCTTGGGCCGTGAACGAACGCGCGCAGAAAAAAACGCCGCTTTACGACGAGCACGTAAAACGCGGCGCGAAGATGGTGCCGTTCGCCGGCTGGCTGATGCCGGTTCAATACACAGGCATCGTCGAGGAACATCAGGCGGTGCGAAACAGTGTCGGCATCTTCGACATTTCGCACATGGGCCAATTCGTCATTAGCGGTAGCGGAGCTGCCACATGGCTGAACACGATGCTGACCAACAGCATCGAGAAATTGGACGTCGGCCAGGGTCAATACACGTTCTTGCTCAACGATGCCGCCGGAATCATCGACGATTTGATCGTGTATCGCATCGGCCACACTAAATTTCTGCTGGTCGTTAACGCAGCGTGTGTCGAAGAAGACTTTGCGTGGCTGGGCCGACATCGGAGCGAGAATGTCAATCTCGGGGATCGCAGCGCGCATTTCGGCGGAGTCGCCATTCAAGGTCCGCGCGTTGCCGAACTCTTCGTCAATCTTCCGGCGCGAAATCATATTGTCGATGTCGAGATGGAAGGAATGTCCGTTTCCATCGCGCGAACCGGCTACACCGGCGAAGACGGGATCGAAGTTTTCTTTTTCGCGAAAGATGCGGCCAACTTTTGGAACACAGTGCTTGAAAAAGGAAAAGATCTCGGGATCAAGCCATGCGGCCTCGGTGCACGCGATACATTGCGCCTCGAAATGTGTTACCCGCTGAACGGTTCCGATCTTTCGCCGAAACGAAATCCGATCGAGGCCGGGCTCGGTTTCTTTGTCGATCTAACGAAACCAAATTTCATCGGCCGCGACATTTTATTGAAGACAAAAGAAAACGGGCCGCGCGAAAAATTGGTCCCGTTTAAAATGCAAGGCAAAGGTCCACCGCCGCGTCCGCACTACTCAGTTTTCGAAAATGGCGAGCGCATCGGTGAAGTGACGAGTGGCACGCAGTCGCCGAGCTTGAACTGGGGCGTCGGTATGGCTTACATCAAAGCCTCGCACGCGAGAATCGGCGCGAAGATCGAGATCGAAATTCGCGGACAGAAATTTCCGGCCGCGATCGAAAAAAAACCGCTCTACAAAAAATCATGAATGTCCCAGACGATCTGCTTTACACCGAAAGTCACGAATGGATTAAGCGCGAAGGCAACAAAATCCGCGTCGGCATCACGGATCACGCTCAATCTGAATTGACCGATGTCGTCTTCGTTGAGCTGCCCAAAATGGATCGGCAAGCGAACGCAAAAGAAGCGATCGCGGTGGTCGAATCAGTCAAAGCCGCGAGCGATATCTACGCGCCGGTCAAAGGGACTGTGGTCGAAGTAAACAAGGCGCTCGAAGCCGACCCAGGGTTGATCAACCGAGAGCCATTCGGCCAAGGCTGGATCTTCGTCCTCAAGATCGACAATGCCGACGCCCTCAAGAATCTGAAAGACGCGGCCGCTTACAAAAAGCAAATCGGCGGGGGCTGATTAGTCTTTGCCGAAGAGGAGCTCGTCGACGCCGCGGAGGACTTCTTCGACACGAATGGGAGCGGCGAAGAAGCTGTAGCCGCTGAGGATTCCGCCGGAAACCATCTGGCTTTCGGGGCGAAGGTTACTCAGCGAAAGAACCGGTGTGTCTTTGAGAGCGGCGTCGTTATGGATCAGGCGCGCGATGTTGCGACGATCCTGGTCGGCAGTATCGACCAGGATGAGATCGGGCTGGAACCAACGGGCAGCGTTGAGCGCCAGTTTATCATCGTGCTCTTCGCGAATGAGATACTTCCCGGCGCGTTCCAGTGCCCGCCGGATGAGACGAGTGACGCCGGGTTCGTGATCAATTAAGAGAATTTTTTTCGGAAACTTCATAGTGGTGAATGGGTTGATTGGCACATTCACGAGCATTGGATGTGCCACCGCTCCGGACGCCGGAGCGCAAATCCCAAAACCCAAGCTCCAAAATCCAACTACCGGCTTACACGCGCCTCATTGTCATCCCGAGCGCAAGCGAGAGATCCCCCGAAATCTCATTGATCACGCATCGTAATTTGTGTGATCAGTCGACGACTGTGAGATCCCTCACTTCGTTCGGGATGACAGAGTTGCGAAGCACTATCGCCAATCCTCCCTTTCATCTTCACGCCGCTGTGCTTAATTTTGCGTTTGCCGATGAGCAGCAAAACCAAACCCCCTGGCACCGAATTGAATTTTGAGAAGGCGATGGACCGACTGGAGGCGATTGTCGAACAAATGGAGACCGGCAAATTGCCGCTGGAGGATTTGATCGTACGCTACGAGGAAGGGATGAATCTGGTCAAGGTCTGTCAGGAGCGATTGACGAATGCCGAAGAAAAGATCGAGATCATTGCCCGCAACAACGCGGGCAAGCCGACAGTTAAGAATTTTGAGCCCGCTGGCGAATTGCCGAACGATAACAAGGCGGACGAAAAGGAATTAAAAAATGACGAAGTCAGACTCTTCTGAGACAACAACTGCGCCACGGCGCCTGCTGGATGGGGTCCATTCGCCGGCGGACATCAAAGCGTTACGGGAGCAAGACTTGCCGCAACTCGCGCAGGAAGTGCGCGACGAGTTGATCCGCGTTTTGTCGCAAACCGGCGGACATCTTGGACCGAACCTCGGCGTGGTCGAGTTAACAATCGCACTGCACCGCGTGTTCAACACCCCGCGGGACCGGTTCGTGATGGACGTAAGCCATCAGGGTTACGTCCACAAATTGTTCACCGGCCGGCTCGATCGATTCTCAACGATGCGCCAGTTCGGCGGCTTGAACGGTTTTCTTTTGCGGACTGAGAGCGACCACGATTGCTACGGCGCGGGACACGCTGGCACCGCCCTCTCCGCTGCGCTCGGCATGGCGGTAGGACGCGATCTCCGCGGCGGGGACGAAAGCATCATCGCTATCGCGGGTGACGCGGCTTTTACGTGCGGGATTAGTTACGAGGCGCTCAACAACGTCCGCGTGCAGACGAAGCGCTTTATCGTGGTGTTAAACGACAACGAATGGTCGATCGCCAAAAACGTCGGCGCGATTGCCAATTACTTTAACCGGATCGTGACCAGCGAGACCTACGCGCACCTGCACGATAAAGCCCGCAGTTTTGTGCAAGCGATTCTTGGCAAAACCGGCGTCCAGATTGCGCACAAAGTCGAGGAAAGCGTTAAAGGCTTGGTTTTGCCGAGCGTCATCTTCGAGGAACTCGGACTCCGCTACTACGGACCGATCGATGGGCACGACATCCCGCTGCTGATCCGCACGTTTGAATTTTTGAAAACGCAGGAGGAGCCGGTGCTTCTGCACATTCTAACCAAGAAAGGCAAAGGCTACGAGCCGGCGATCAAACAACCGGACAAATTTCACGGGCTCGGGAAATACAAGATTGAGAGCGGCGAGACTGCGCCGACGCCTACGCCAACGTATTCGGAGATCATTGGGAAGACACTGGCGAAATTTGCCGACAACAATCAAAAGGTAGTCGCGATCACTGCAGCGATGCCAAGCGGCACCGGTTTATCGCATTTCGCGAAAGCCCATCCGACGCGCTATTTCGACGTCGGGATTGCAGAAGAACACGCCGCGCTTTTCGCCTGTGGCATCGCGACGCAGGGATTGACGCCGTTTCTCACGATCTACTCCACATTTTTCCAACGCGCTTACGACATGGCCATTCACGACATGGCCATTCAAAAACTGAACGTCCGGCTCTGCATGGACCGCGCCGGGTTGAGCGGTGACGACGGACCGACGCATCACGGCTTGTTCGACATCGGTTATTTGCGGCACATTCCGAATTGGGTGCACATGCAGCCGAAGAACGAAGACGAGTTCGTCGACATGCTTTGGACGATGGCGAATTACAATTCGGGTCCGATTGCGGTTCGCTATCCGCGCGGTTCCGGCACTGGCGCGCAAATCAAACCGGAACCAAAACTCCTCGAGATTGGCAAGGCCGAAGTGGTAAAGCACGGCCGCGATGTCGCGATCTTCGGACTCGGCAACATGTTCGAAGTCGCGGAAGAAGCAGCCAAGAAACTGGAAGAAAAAGGAATTTCAGTGGCGCTGGTTAATCCGCGCTGGATCAAGCCAATGGATACCGGCACCCTCGAGTTTTTCGCGCGCAGCGTGGAAGTCGTCGCCACCATCGAAGACCACGTGCTGCACAACGGATTCGGTTGCGCGGTAATGGAACATCTCCATTCACAGCAGATCAACACACCGGTCGCGCGGATTGGTTGGCCGGATGAATTCATCGAGCACGGAGCAGTTCCGCTGCTGCGAAAAAAGCATGGCATCACTGCGGATGCGCTAGTCGACAAGGTTTTGGCGTTGTTGAAGAAAAAGCCGGCGGCGAAAACCAGCGTCGCGTAGTTGCGCCGCAGATCGACACATCGATTGTCGATCTTGTGGATGTCGATCTAACCCATGAGCGCGATTGAGGCTCGTGATCTAACCAAGATTTACCGCACTTACCGCAAAGAAGGCGGATTGTGGGGCGCGGTTAAGGGGCTCGTTAGGCGTCGTTACGACGAAACGCGGGCTGCGGATGCGGTTTCATTTCAGATCGAGGAAGGCGAATTGGTCGGCTTTCTCGGTCCCAACGGCGCGGGGAAAACGACCGTGTTGAAAATGCTCTCTGGTTTACTCAATCCAACCTCCGGCGATGCGCGCGTGCTCGGATTTGTTCCATGGGAACGACGCAACGAGATGAAGCGGCAATTCAGTTTGTTAATGGGACAGAAAAACGCGCTTTGGTGGGACCTGCCTGCGCAGGAATCACTCGAACTGAACCGCGCGATTTATGGAATCGATCGTGATCGTTTCAACAAAGTCGTCGGCGGTTTGGCCGAGCTGCTTGAAGTTACCGACAAGATGAACGTGATGGTGCGTGAACTTTCGCTCGGAGAGCGAATGAAAATGGAACTGATTTCCGCGCTCATCCACGAACCGCGGGTTTTATTTTTAGACGAGCCGACCATCGGATTGGATGTCGTTAGCCAAAAACGCGTCCGCGAGTTTCTGCGGATATACAACGAGGAGCACCGCATCGTGACACTGCTCACCAGCCATTACATGCAGGACATCGAGGAGCTTTGTCATCGCGTCTTGGTCATTGATCATGGCAAAATTTTCTTCGACGGTCCGCTCGACGAAATCATTGACCGCTTCTCCGGCCACAAAATTCTCAGCCTCACTTTCGACAAACAGGTCACGCGGGATTTTTCACGGTTCGGCGAAGTGATCAAGCAAACGCCGATGTCGGTGCAACTAAAGGTGCCCCGCGCGAAAGTGACCGAGACCTGTCGCGAACTTTTGCAAGCCTGTGACGTAAGCGACATCAACGTTCAGGAAGTGCCGGTCGAGGAAGTGATTCGGCAACTTTTCGGCGAGCGCCGCGTTCAGCACCCGGCGGCGACGCCCGCGGCCACGGTAAACGCGCGCTAAAATCAGGTCCGGATTAGCGCGCGTTTAAGGTCGTGCGTGTAAGCGGGGTTTAATTCGAAGGCGGTCACCGGCATTTCCGCAAGTTGAATCTGTTCAGAGTAAGGAATGCTCTCGACAAACCCGGCGGCCATAAGGCTGTTGAGCGTGTCCGTAACATCTTCCGACTCCATCCGCACGAAATCCTGGATTTCGGCGCCCAGCATGGATTCGGTGAACCCGATCGCCCGCACCACCGAGGCTTCCCGGCCGGTAAGTTTGACCTGACGCATACGATGAAAAAAATAGCAGCTTCCATACCGGTGTTTCTGTCCGCGATTGCGGTTTATGCGCCCTCGTGGTCGAACGTTAGGAGGACGCTTTTTTCCATCCCTTCGGTGAAGTTTGGATAGCGCGGCGTCCAGCCAATCGCTCGCAGTTTCGCGTTGCTGACGCGCTTGTTGCTGTCGCCGCGTTTCCGTTTCGATGCCGATCTTGCAAGGGATCTTCCGGCCACCCGAACGCGCCGATCCAATTTTGTGGCCAGCCAGCGATAACATTCGCTAAGCAGAATTGGCTCGTTATCGACTACGTTATAGATCTCGCCGGCAGGCCTGGGTTGCTTTAACAAGAGTTGTATCGCAGTCGCGGCATCGTCGCGGTGGATCTGATTCAGAAAACGGTCATGTGACGGATCGATAATCGCATCGCCGTCGAGAACGTTCTTAAGCAATGCCGAGCGGCCTGGGCCGTAGATACCGCCAAGTCGGACAACGTTTGCACCGCCGGCGCGAACGAAAACCTCGGCTTTCCGCAGAATTTTTCCGGTTTCATGTTTCGGCTCGGCCAAGCTTTCCTCGAAGACCCAGTCGCCGTCCTTCTGACCGTAAACACTCGTGCTGCTGGTCAAGAGAATCCGCGATGCACCAAATCGGTGGAGTAGATTTCGTGCACCATCAAAATAAACACGCCGGTAAAGATCGACGTTTCCGCCTCGCGTGCTGGCGCAGTGGATCACCGCATCGAAATCTCCCGTCTGTACAAGAACCTGTTTTTCCTGCGAAATATCGACTGCGCGAACCGAATACGATTTCCCGGAAATTTTTGCGGCTGATTCAGCCGACTGCGTCCAGCCCTCAACTTCCCAACCATCGGCGACCAATAAATCCGCTACTGCCTGGCCGAGATAACCGCACCCGGCGATGAGCACGCGCGGCATGATGTCAATCTTAGGCCGCGATCGCGGCGATCTGGATTTCGTCGAACATCTTCGGCTGGAGCGCGCGCACCTGATTCAAGCGGATCAGCTCGAGCAACGCCAGGAACGTAACCACAATCTCAACCCGGGAGACGATCTGGCCAAACAGTTCTGAAAAACGCACGGGGGTACCGCTGTTCACGCGCTCCATGATCTTTTCAATCTTGTCAGACACGCTGAAACGCTCACCAAATATTTCGCGCAAATCTTCCCGCGCCTCGACCCGTTTGATCACTTCCTGAAAGGCGTGAATCAGCTGAAAAATCCCAACTTCGTGCAACGGCAATGGCGCATCTGACGGGGGACTGCCACCGTCGCGAGTGAAGAGTCGTTCCTGCTCGAGCGCGCGGTCGTGCAATTGCGCAGCCGCTTCCTTGAACTTCTTGTATTCGATCAGTTGGCGGATCAGGTCCCAGCGTGGGTCGTCCTCGTCGGCATCCTCCTCCGGCGGCTGTTGATCAAGTGGGAGCAGACTGCGGCTCTTGAGATAAATCAGATTGGCCGCCATGACGACGAACTCGCCCGCGATGTCGATCTTCAATTCCTTGAAAGCCTGGAGATACTCGAGGTATTGGCGCGTGATTCGTTCGATCGAAATATCGTAAATATCGATTTCGTCGCGTTTGATCAGGTAAAGCAAGAGATCGAGCGGTCCTTCAAAAACTTCGAGCTTAACCTTGTAGTCGGTCTCCATGTCTCAACGAATTGTAGATGGCACGCGCTCGAAGTAAATCGCGACGACCTGGCGGCGACGATGTCCGATCCTTGCCCGACAGTTATGCGACTTCGTGTCGATGAACCCAAACACTGTTCACGACGCCGAGCGCGAACATGATCATGAGCGCGAACGATCCGCTGTAGCTAATGAGCGGCAAGGGGACGCCGGTGATCGGCAAAATGGAAATCGTCATCCCGATATTCTGGAAGATGTGGGTGAAAATGAGCGCCGTGATTCCGATGACAAGGAGCAACCCGAATTGGTCCCCGGCAACGAATGCGACGAAAAGGCAGGTCAAAAGTAACAAGGCAAAGGCGCTGATCAGAAACATTCCGCCGACAAAGCCCCACTGCTCGCCGATTGCGGAAAAGATGTAGTCATTGTGCACAGCGGTCGCCGGTAGAAAGCCGAGTTCGATCTGGGTATTCGCTGCTTTAAAACCTTTTCCCGACCAACCACCGGAGCCGATTGCGATGAGCGATTGATTAATCGCCCAAGAGGAGCCCCGCTTATCGATGTCGGGATGGGCGAATGCGGTCAGCCGCGCTTGTTGATAAGGCTTGAGCACCAGGTTTGCGGTGATTGGAATCATGGCGAACAGAATTAACAGAATGCAGATCAAATAGCGCAACGGCATTCCACCGACGAAGAGCAAGGCCAGCAGCACCGGCACCCAGATGATCACTTCGCCCAAGTCTGGTTGCATCAAGATCAAAAGGCAGGGCGCACCGGCAATAGCGCCGCAGACGAGCAAGCGCAACATCGGGTGCATTGTTTTGAACTGACTGAGAAATAAGGCGAGCACCATGATTCCGGCTACGACCGCGAGCTGGGCGGGCTGAAAATTAAGCGGCCCAAGATGGAGCCAGCTGCGCGCGCCGTAGACCTTTTGACCGATAAACTTGGTCAGAACCAAACAAATGATGCCGAGCGCGTACATCGGCAGCGCCCCCCATCGGATCCAGCGGTAATCAACCAGGCTCGCGAGCATGAAAGCGAAGAATCCGACCATGACCCAGTTCGCCTGCTTGCGCCAAAAATCTGCCGCCACTGGATCCTCGCGCATGTAAGTCGCGCTGTAGATGGCAACTACGCCGAAGACCGCCAGCGCAAGCATGACGACGAGTAAGAGCCAGTTTAGCCCCAGCAACTTTCTTAGAAATGGCGTCATATCGATCTATTCCAGCGCGTCGTGAGCCAATTGCGACCGGTATTTTCGAGTATACGCAGACCGAGGAATTCGCAACCGCGTTTGAAGCGTTTAGCCCTTCGAAAATCATATGCCGAGCAGGCAGCCCGTCGCCGGTCCTATCCTACCGCACTTTTCCTCCATGTGATGCGTAAATAACTGTCAATAAGAGCCTTAAGTATAAAACGTAGAAAAAAGAGGCCTTTCCTTGTCGGCCCGTTCGAACCCACCTACAATTAGATTCCTTCCAGCCGGGGTTCCATTATGGCGAAGAAAACGAAACGCAAAATCGCGTATTGCACGCTGCCAATGCAGCGGCAATTAAACCTTCCGCACGAAGGCAAACATTTCGATCTGGGCGAGATGTTTAATCAATTGAATAAGCGTTACTTTCGCGGACGGCTTCGCAATTACAAAGTGGAATGGGGCCGTCGCCGAAAACATCGACCGAAAGACCATTTTGTTTTTGGAACGATTCAGGAAGAAGACCGCGTGATTCGCATTCATCCGCTGCTGGATCAAGCTTTCGTGCCGCGGTGGTTTTTGAAATATGTCCTTTATCACGAAATGCTGCACTCCGTCGTTCCGGACAAACCTCTGCGGAACGGAAGGCGGCGTGTTCACACCGAGGAATTCAATCGGCGCGAGCGTCAATTTCGCGGCTATCATCGGGCGCGGCGTTGGGAAGAACAAAATCTTGCCCGTTTCCTGCGTTAACTCCGAAGCCTTCGGAACTGAGTATTGAGTTAGCGTCTCTGGGCCGCCGGCGCGGGCGAGCTCGTTTCAGACGGCGAGGGAGTCGTTGCTACGTTCTTCTTGATGAGATACCAGAGGGTTGTCGCGAGCAAGAGGGATATCAACTTCGCCCGCCAGTTCTTCAGGAGCAGTCTCTTCATAATGTCCGTGCAATAAAATCTCGCCGATCCGCTGGCGAAACGTTTCCGGCGTGAAATTGCGCTCAATTCGACGCCGATGGCAAATGGAAATCGCACCCGTCTCTTCCGAAACCACGATCGCGACCGCGTCCGATTCTTCCGTGATTCCAAGCGCGGCGCGATGGCGTAAGCCCAGACTGCGGTCCAAGGTTTCGCGTTGGCTTACTGGAAAAATGCAAGCCGCCGACGCGATCCGGCCGTTGCGAATAATCACTCCGCCGTCGTGCAACGCGGCCTTCGGATGAAAAATGCTTAAGACGAGCTCGACCGAGAAATCGGAATCGAGCGTCACGCCAGTTTCTTCGTAAACGCGAATCGAAGTATCGCGTTCGATCGCGAGCAGCGCGCCGAACTGCTTGTTCGCCAGCTGGGTAACGGCTTCGGCCAGATCATGGACCGTCTCGCGCTTCTCGCTCGTGAGGGAAAAGATGGGATGGCCTCCGAGCTCGGCCAGACCGCGGCGCAGCTCCGGTTGAAAAATTACGACTAGCGCAATCGCGAGGAAAACCGAGAAACTGCGAACGAGCCAGCCTATCACGACCAAATTCAGCAGCGTCGAGATGAGGGTAAGAGTCAGAAAAACAATCGCCAGACCGGTCAAGACTTTGGCCCCGCGCGTGCCGCGAAAGTAAAGATAGCCATAATAAATCCCGACACTGAGCAAAATGATCTCGATGATGCTGCGCCAGCTTTTGAACCAGAGTTGGACAAGTTCCTGCGTCATGGCAGAACCGCCTCCGCCGCGCGAAGCGCAGCCACGTTTTCCTTCACGTCATGGACGCGCAAAATATCTGCGCCTCGAACGCGCAGAATTCCCGTCAGCGCAATCGTTGGCGCCGCGCGCGTGCTCATTTCCGAAGAGTTCATCAGTTTCCCCAGAAACGATTTGCGGGAAACGCCGACCACGAGCGGGCGATCGTGCACGCGTAGTCGCTCGAGATTCTTGAGCAGTGTCAAATTATGCTCCAGCGTTTTACCGAAACCAATTCCGGGATCAAACGCTATCGTCATGGGATCAACGCCGCACTCTAGGGCGCGGCCATATTGTTGTCTAAAAAAATCAGCCACTTCCGTGACGACATCTTCGTAATGCGGATTTTTCTGCATTGTTCGCGGCTCGCCCTTCATGTGCATAAGCACAATCGCTGCCGTCCGTTCCGCCGCGAGCGGCAACATCTTCTCATCTCCCCGCCCGGCGGTGACGTCATTGATGATGGACGCACCCGCATCCAGGGCCACACTCGCAACTTCGGGCTTCGAAGTATCGATTGAAATGGAAATATTGATCTCAGCGCAGAGTTTCTTGATCACCGGGACCACCCGTTGCAATTCTTCTTTCACTGAAACAGGTTCGGAGCCGGGACGCGTCGATTCTCCGCCCACGTCGATAATGTCGGCGCCTTCTAATGCCATCCTTATTCCACCCGCAATTGCCGCGTCAGTTGCGAAGAATTCACCGCCGTCCGAAAACGAATCGGGCGTGACGTTGAGCACTCCCATGATCATTCCGCTCTTGGAAAGATCGACGCTTTTATCGCCGATTTTCCAAATTCGCTCTCCCATCAAGAATCAGACTAACACGATGGGGAGCTTATTCGAAACTGGCGCGAATCAATTATTTCTTCGAATAGCGACCCATTAATTCGCCCTGGCCGATCACGTGCCCGCGCATGGCAGCGTCGACCTCCCGACGTTTCGCGCCGGATTTGAGATCGAGCACCCGGTCCAGAGCAAAGATCTTGAAATAGTAGCGGTGCGTACCAGAGGGGGGCTGCGGCCCGCCGTAGCCAAGATTCGGATAATCGTTCGTGCCCTGGACCGCTCCGTTTGGCGGGCTGTTCTCGGCAATCTCGGTTGTCTTGGGATCGATGTTCCAAACTAACCAGTGGGTGAAGAGTCCGACCGGTGCATCCGGATCGTCCACGATGAGCGCCAGACTTTTTGCCTCAGCTGGCGCGCCTTCGACTCGCAATTCCGGACTAACATTCTGTCCATTTTTGCTGAATTTCTCGGGAATCGTTCCACCTTCCTGGAATGCTGAACTGCTGATTTTCATTTTCGCTCCTCCTGCCGCAAACGCGACCAGCGCAGCGGCCGTCATCGCACATCCGACAATAATAATTGTTTTCATCCTTTGAACTCGGTCGTTAGATCCAGCCGCCACCGGACGGATTCGCCGTGGCGAACAATCTCCAATATGTTTTCGTCAACATGACCAAAAACGGTCGCACAATTCGAGAAAAGCTCCTCGCCTTGGTGCGGGCTCCTGATTATCGGCCACGCGATAGAGATGAGATCGCGCGGGCGCTCGGACTACAGGGCCGCGATCGCGTGGAAGTTCGCAAAACGTTGCACGAGCTGGAGCACGCCGGCGAAATTGTTCGCATTCGCAAGAATCGGTACGTCCTGCCGTCCGAAGCCGATCTTGTCACTGGGAAACTGTCGATCCATCAAGCCGGTTACGGTTTCCTTGTCCCGGAAAAGGCGGGAGAGCCGGACATTTTCATCGCGGCTGAGAATACCGGCACCGCAATGAACGGCGACCGGGTGGTGGCGCGGATCAGTCGCGATGTCCCGCCACGCCGCGCCAAAGTCCGAGCGGGTCAGGCAGCTCAACATCGGAGCGAAGGCCGCGTCATTCGCATCCTCGAGCGCGCGCGCGACACGATTGTCGGAACATTGCAACAATCGCGGAATTTTTATTACGTCGTGCCGGACGATCCGCGACTGGTGCACGATGTTTATGTTCAAGTTCCGCCGCGCGCAAGGTTGCCGAAAACACCGACGCGTGACGACAAAGTCGTTGTTCGTCTGGAAGCGTGGGAATCGCGCCACGTCAATCCCGAAGGCGAAATCATCGAAGTGCTTGGAGCCGCAACTGCGCCCGGAATCGACATGCTGTCGATCGTCCGGAAATATGATTTGCCCACTGCGTTTCCAAAGAGTGTTCTCGATGAAGCGAATCGAATTCCGCAATCGGTCGAACAGAAACTCATCCAAGGGCGCGAAGATTTGCGCGATCAATTCATCGTCACGATCGATCCGGATGACGCGCGCGACTTTGATGACGCGATCAACGTTGAAAAGATCGACAACACCGGCGTTTGGCGGCTCGGCGTTCACATCGCAGATGTTTCCGCCTACGTAACTCCGGACAGTGCACTCGACCGCGAGGCGCGGCGGCGCGGTAACAGCGTTTATTTGCCCGATCGCGTCATCCCGATGTTGCCGGAGCGATTGAGCAACGGCGTTTGCAGCTTGAACCCGGACGTGGATCGCCTCACCCATTCCGTTTTCATTGAGTTCGATAAGAACGGGCGCGCCAAGAATGCGGGGTTTGCTAGGAGCGTGATCCGCAGCGCGAAGCGCCTGACTTACAAGGAGGCCTACGCCATCCTGCAGGCGCGGCCGAACGGCGAGCTCAGTCGCCGACTCCACACGGCGTGGGAGCTTGCCTCCCTTCTTCGCCGCAAACGATTCGAGCAGGGCTCACTTGATCTCGATTTTCCGGAAGTAAAAGTGCATGTGGATGCAGACGGCAAGCCGACCCGTTTGGAAAGGGTCGAGAACGACCAGTCGCACCAGTTGATTGAAGAATTCATGCTGGCGGCGAACGAAGCGGTCGCGCGCGAGCTACGGCATCGCTCTATCGCGACGATTTACCGCGTGCATGAAGATCCCGATCCGGAAAAACTCGGAGAATATCGCGAATTCATTCTCAGCTTTGGCTACAAAGTCGGCGATCTCTCGCATCGGAAAGAAGTACAACGATTTCTGGCCTCGATCAGCGGTAAGCCGGAAGAGCAGGCACTCAAGATCGGCCTGCTCAAAAGTTTGAAGCGGGCGCGATACGCGGCGCAGCCCCTCGGACATTACGGTTTGGCCAAAGCCAATTACCTCCATTTCACCAGTCCGATCCGGCGTTACGCCGATTTGGTGGTCCATCGCACGCTGGCCGAACGCAATTTGCTGCGACGTTCCAAGATCGACATCGGTCAAATCGAATCCCTGGCCGACCACATTTCGGATACCGAACGAAACGCGGCCGAGGCCGAAATCGAATCGGTCCGCTTAAAGAAGCTTCAGTTCTTCGAGCAACAGCTCAAGGAGCGCGATCCGCAAGTCTTTCGCGCCGCGATCATGGACGTTCGGAATTATGGCCTGGTGGTGGAGCTTCCGGACGCTCTCGTGACCGGCGTCGTGCATGTCTCCACACTGAGCGACGATTTCTATCGCTTCGATGCGGCCCAACGCCGGCTGCTCGGCCGCCGGACAAACCGACGATTTTCAGTCGGGGATGAAATCCGCGTTTTCGTTGCGCGAGTCGACACCTTTAAACGTCAAATCGACTTCGCCATCGCTGATCAGGGCGCGAAAAAACGCCCGCGACGGCGTTAATCGGTCGCGGGGCGGTTCTCAACAAAGCCGTTCCAGGCCCGCTTTTTTCCGAAAAATCTGCTTTCCTTTTTGATACCAACCGGCCTAAACTCCGCGGTTTTTTGCAGACATGGATAATCTCATCGAAGCGAGGGAGCTGCAGATCGAGCGTAAGCATTTTCACGTTGAGTTTCGTGAGAACGACCGCGGCAAGTTCCTTCGCATCACTGAGGAAGCGCACGGTCGCCGTAACACGATCATCGTCCCAAGCACGGGGGTGGATGAGTTTACCTCGGCGATCGACGCAGTAATCGACCACGCCGAGCGCGCGCCGGCGTAAGAAACTGTAGAGGCAGCCGTGTCGGCTGCACTTCTGAATCTGCAGGCGGCACGGCTGCCGCTACATTGCTCCGCTGCGTTGACACCTCAACCTGCGGAATTAGTTTGGCCAGTTTCCCCAATCGGGAAGACTTCATGGCAACAAAACGGAAATCGATGAGCCGAGCTTCGCGGCGGATTGCTAAAACGGCGCGAAGATCGACCCGCCTTCGCGATGCTACGGCGCGGCAGGCATCGCCGAAATCGAGATCGAATGTGCGGACGAGTTCCGGCAAGAAATCCAGGACGCCGCAATACGTGTATTACTTCGGCGATGGCCATGCCGACGGCAGCGGCATGATGAAGCCGTTGTTGGGCGGCAAGGGCGCGAACCTGGCCGAAATGACGCGAATCGGTTTGCCCGTGCCGCCGGGGTTCACGATTACTACCGAAGTCTGCAGTTATTTCTACGCCCACAACCGCAGCTATCCGCCGCAGCTCAAGGCCGAAGTGGAATCGGCCCTCGCCAAAGTCGAAAAGTCGGTCGGCAAAAGACTTGGAAACAACGAACGGCCGCTTCTCGTTTCCGTTCGTTCGGGCGCGCGCGATTCCATGCCCGGGATGATGGACACGATCCTCAATCTCGGAATGAACGACGAAGTGGTGGAAATCGTTGCGAAAAAAACCGGGAACGCGCGTTTCGCCTGGGATTCGTATCGACGGTTTTTGCAAATGTACGGCGACGTCGTTATGGGCGTGCAAAAGCGCCCGGGCGAAGATCACGAGCCGTTCGAGAGCGAGATCGAACATTTGAAGGACCAGCGTTACGGCAAACACGATTTCCCCGACGTAAAGCTGAGCGTCGCCGACTTAAAGGAGCTTGTGAAGCGCTTCAAGGCGCTGATCAAGGAGCGCACCGGCAAATCGTTTCCACAAGATGCCGGGGAACAGATGTGGGGATCGATCAGCGCGGTGTTCGGTTCGTGGATGAACGACCGCGCGATTGTCTATCGGCGCAAATACGGAATCCCGCACGATTGGGGCACGGCCGTGAACGTGCAGACGATGGTGTTTGGGAACATGGGCGATAGCAGTGCTACCGGCGTTGCGTTTACACGTGATCCGGCCAGCGGCGAAAAAGTTTTCTACGGCGAATATCTGATCAACGCACAAGGCGAAGACGTCGTCGCCGGCGTGCGCACGCCCCATCCAATCGCCCATCTGGCCAAGGAAATGCCCGCCGCGCACAAAGCGCTGATGAAGGTCCGTGAACTTCTCGAGCAGCATTTCAAAGACATGCAGGACCTCGAGTTCACCGTCGAAGAAAATCGCCTTTACATTCTGCAAACGCGCAATGGAAAGCGCACCGGTCACGCCGCCGTCCGCATCGCCGTCGACATGGTCGCCGAAAAACTAATTTCGAAAAAAGACGCGGTCCGCCGCATCCCGGCCGATTCACTCGCTCATCTGCTCGCACCGATCTTTGATCGACAATCAGCGAAACAGGCAAAAAAGATCGGCAGCGGGCTCGCGGCCGGTCCGGGGGCGGCCTCGGGTCACGTTGTCTTCAGCGCCGAAGAAGCGGTCGCCCGTTCAGCCAAAGGGCAGAAGGTCGTCCTCGCGCGCATTGAAACCTCGCCGGAAGACTTGCGCGGAATGATCGCGGCCGAGGGAATCCTTACGTCGCGCGGCGGCGTTTCTTCCCATGCCGCTTTGGTTGCGCGGCAAATGGGCAAGGTTTGCGTCTGCGGCGCAAGCGGGATCCAGATCGATTATCAAAAGCGCACGCTCAATGCCAACGGCACCACCTTGGCTCAAGGCGATTACATTTCGATCGACGGAACGGCAGGCGAAGTTTTCGCCGGCGAAGTGACGACTGCGCCATCGGAAATCATCCAGGTATTGGTCGATCGATCGCTGGAAGCGAAAAAAAGCCTTACCTACCGCGAGTACGCGAAACTGATGACCTGGGCGGACGAATTCCGGAAACTCGGTATTCGGACAAATGCCGACACGCCGGAACAAGTGGCTAACGCGGTTGCGTTCGGCGCTGAAGGAATCGGACTTTGTCGAACCGAACACATGTTTTTCGAAGGCAATCGGATCGACGCGATGCGCGAGATGATTTTGGCCGGCACCAAAGAAGAGCGATCGCGGGCAGTGGCTAAATTGCTTCCTTATCAACGAAAAGACTTCGTCGGAATTTTCACTGAGCTGAAAGGATTGCCCGCCACGATCCGGTTTCTCGATCCGCCGCTTCACGAATTTTTGCCGAACGATCACGCCCAGCAAAATGAGCTGGCAAATAAACTCGGCGTCCCCGCTGAGCAAATTTCGCGGCGTGTGCACGAGCTGCACGAGTTCAATCCGATGCTCGGGCATCGCGGCTGTCGGCTCGGGATCACCTTCCCTGAAATTTCCGAGATGCAAGCGTGCGCGATTTTTGAAGCGGCCGCGGAAGTGCAAGCGAACGGAATCAAAGTGCGGCCGGAGATCATGATCCCGCTGGTTGGATTTCCGCGAGAACTCAAGCTTCAGATCGACATCGTCCGGCGCGTGGCCGAGGAAGTGGCAAAGAAAAAGAAGACGAAATTCGATTATCTCGCCGGCACGATGATTGAGATTCCGCGCGCGGCCCTGTTAGCGGATGAAATTGCGCGCGACGCCCAATTCTTCAGCTTCGGCACCAACGATCTCACCCAAACGACGCTGGGGATGAGCCGCGACGATTCGGGAAGTTTTCTACCTACTTACGTCGAGCTCGACATCATCGATACAAATCCGTTTGCGTCGATCGATCAGCGCGGCGTCGGCCGTTTGATGGAAATGACACGAGATCTCGGCCGGAAAACGCGACCGGACATCAAGCTTGGAATCTGCGGCGAACACGGCGGCGAACCCAACAGCGTGAAATTCTGCCACCGGCTCGGCTTGGATTACGTCAGTTGCAGTCCCTTCCGAATTCCGATCGCGCGCCTCGCCGCCGCCCAAGCCGCCATCGCGGAATAGATGCCGATCTTTGGATCTACTTCGCCGTCGGCTGAGCGGCCTGAAATGCCTGCCAGGCCTTCCAGGCGCGTTCCCAGTTTTGTTTTTCGGCCCAGCATTGGGCTTCGAGGTAGCGGAAGTATGCCGGCGAATTTCCGCGCTCACTGAAATGGCGCACGGTGTTCAGCGCGTCGTCGACCCGGCCGCTTTGCATTTGCGCGCGGTAAAGTTCATAGCCGATCGCGTAATTGTCGGGCGCAGAGCGGAAACGGCTTTCGAGTTGTTGGAGAGATGCGCCGGAAGCAATGCGCGGCAATGCGACTGGTTCGCCGTAGCGCTGAGTCAGTTCGTAGGCAGCGCGTAAATCATTGTTGATCGCGTTGTACTTGGCTACGCCGAGCCAGGCGTAGGGCAACCAATCGGGATGCCGCGTAGTTGCTCGCGAAAGTTCGGCGGCATCGCCGCGCTCAGACCAGTACGCGAAGAGCGCGAGTTTCTCCGTCTCGCTGAACGAACTAAGCTCGGGATCGTTCTCCAGGATTTTGGCAAGCGCGCGATTAAAATCGGCGCCGGAGATCCGCGCTAGATAAGGTAATGCGAGATCGTGACTGCTGACACCGAGCTCAGCGAGAATGCGACTGACTTCAGTACTGCGGAGCGAGGCCTTGCTCAGCATGCTCGCAAACACGCCGGCGCGTTCCGGCCCGGCGCGGCGCAACGCTTCTCGCCACGCGGTCGCGGCCAGGACGGGCTGCGATGAAAGCCAGATGTTGCCTTCCGCCAGCGGAAGTTCGTAAGAAATTGGTTCAAGAAAACGCGCGCGCCGGAAATCGGTGAGCGCGTTGTCGGTCTGCTTCAACTCGGCCTCGGCAACAGCCCGGGAAAAATAAAGTTCCCAGTCGAGCGGCGCCCATTTCAGTCCGGTCGTAGTAACTGCGATGGTTTCGGCGAAATTGCGCTCGCGGTTGTCGATGGTGGCGAGTTGTTTCGCGTTGGTAACGCCGATGGAGCCGGGAAGTAATTTCTGTCCTTCGGCAGCGACAACCCACGAACTGCCCACGACGAGCAAGATTAATCCGATCAACCGAAACAAGATCGAGACCGATCGGCTTGGTTTGAAGGAGTGCGGACGATGGAGCGAGAGCCCGAGCAAAAACATGGCGGCAAACGAGGTGCCAACGCGATGACCGGAGACATCGACGAGCCCGTGGAGGGCGAACAGGATTGCCGCAATGAGGCTGGCAAGCCGATACCGCTGGTTCGTGCCTTCGCGCAACGGATAAATTTTTCGAACGAGAAGAATGAGTCCGACCATAACAAGAACGACCGCGAGCCAACCAAGCTCGGTCCAAAGCCAGAGCCAATCGCTCTCTGGGTGAATCGCGCGCCGGTCGCTGTAGGAAGCTGCGCGGAAAATAGCAAAGACATCTTCAAAATTGCCAAGACCGATTCCGACCCAGGGCGAATCGCGAATAAGCTGAAAGACGTCGGAAAAGATCCGCCAGCGGAAATCGTTGGAGATGCCGACGTCGGCGAGATTGCGAAGATGAAATCGTTCGAGTGTTTGCCCGCCAAAAAGCAATAGAGCAGTAAGCAGAAGCAGCAAAAATGAAACGACGAGCGCGATTCGCGAGGGAGAACGTTGGCGAAGCGAGAAAACGCCGAGCCAAAGCGCACTGCCGGCGACGAGAATGCCAATCCCGGCGCGTGAAAAATTCAGGATGATGGCGGTAATCACCAGG
>Ga0137403_10000881_pt1 | contig 38413 bp, 35 predicted proteins | sample CZOMad2_1_16fung_FD_122057 | JGI IMG/M metagenome (GOLD analysis project Ga0137403, IMG submission 122057) | Vadose zone soil fungal communities from Angelo Coast Range Reserve, California, USA - CZOMad2_1_16fungal (Hybrid Assembly) | ecosystem: Environmental > Terrestrial > Soil > Vadose zone...
TTGCTTTCGAGCATCTGGCAGTTGGCGATGCACTTTACGAATTGCATCTCGATTTCGGCCTTTTTGTGGGGGACGCGGGAAGTGTCTTCGGGCACGACGATCAGGGATTGCGGGCCATCGCCCTGATTGAAGCTGCACTGGAACTCCATGGACTGGATGCCGCGCTGCTGGCAAGGATTCTTCTCTAGCGCAGTCTCGAACAGCTCCGGCTTGGCATGCAGTTGGATGGCGATATCCGACGGAAGCATCGCCACGACCATCGGCACCGGGGACTTAATCTTGATGCTGACCTGCGCAGCGTCATGGTCCGGCGTAAATCCGGCATAAACTTTCAGGAACGACGTCAGCTGATACTTTTCTTTGACCTGCCAGGTCCACTGAAACTCCGGCTGGACGCAATTCTCGACGCAATCCCAACGGTAGTATTGGATGTGTACGTCGTTAGGAGCTTTAAACTGCCGTTTGGCGGATTCCCGCCCCGCCACTACTGCTTCGATTCCGGTGATTCCCACGCCCACTGCGCGCTCGACCCTATTGTTCGGGTCCAGGACGAGACCGAGTCCGGAAAACACGGCGTGATCGGCACTTTCAGGACTATACCGCTCGTCGCGAATGACCAGCGTCATGGGTTCCACGGGCAATTCGCAAACATACGTGGTTTCAACAACGTGCTCGCGCAAGCACACCTGGCGCAACCGGGAAATCGCTTCGGGATGCTGCAGCGCCTGGTTCCAGTCGTCGGCCGGCGTCATGAAAATGGTGACGGGCTTCTCCGCCTTGATGTCCACGTGATTGTTGGCGCCCGGCGTGTTTGGGCGATAGGTGCGCCCGGTATGATAGTTCGCGGGATCGAGGCGCACGCTCTCATCATTGGCAGGGAGCCAATTGAAAACGCGATCTTGGGCAGAGGACGCCCCGGAAAACGCAGCCATCAGCAAAATTGCGGAAACGAACGCCAGTTTCGTGTTTCTCATAGTAATTCCATTGGAACGCCGCGGCGCCTGGTCTGCAAGGATTGCGAAAGAGCGTGTCCACTGGAAGTATCCTGACCATTGGTACAGGCGGCCCAGATTTGCCTTCCTGCCGTCGCCCAATCTTGCCCAATCCTCCGCATTATCCAAAACATCTGTTAGAATCCCTGCCATGAAAAGACGAACTTTGCTTCAATCGCTACCCGTAATGGCATTGCTCCCAAACGCGAATTGGCTGGTCTCGGCTCAAGAAAAATTTGGCGCTGGACAGTCCGCCACAACCGTCTACGAACTCCGCATCTATCACACGTACGAAGGAAAGCTGGACGATCTGCTGCGACGTTTTCGCGATCACACCACAAAACTGTTCGAGAAGCACGGGATAAGGAACGTGGCGTACTGGACGCCGACCGACGATCCCCTCAAGGGCAAAACGCTCACCTACATCCTAGCCCATCCCAGCCGTGAGGCGGCCACTGCCAACTGGCAGGCATTCCGTGATGATCCCGAATGGCAAAGCGTGCGCGATAAATCCGAGGCCAACGGGAAGATCGTTGAGAAAGTCGATTCCACCTTTATGGTGATGACGGACTTTTCCCCCAAGCTGCCTTAGTTTGTTTCTAGGAGATCCAGGAAAGGGCTTTCTCATGACCGAAGCCCAACCACCGCGTCGAATCGGGCGAAGCAAACTCCGCGTGAGTCAGTTGAGCACGGGCGCAGCGAAATAAGAGCATTCGGTGGTTAGCCGCGCTCGCCCGTAAAATCGGAGATACTCATGGTTCTTACGAAGGACGAACTGATCGGTTGCCTCAAGCACGAGGTACGCATCCTGGTTCACCTGGCTTCGAAAGTCGATCCTGCGAAGCTCGACTATCGCCCCACACCGAAGCAGCGCAGCACCCTGGAGCTGCTACAGTACATGGCCATCATGGGCCCTACGCAGATTGCTTTGATCAAGGCCGGCACATTCAACCGCCCTGCCTTGAGCGCGGCCTGGAGCCCCGCGGAAGCAATCGCGAAAACCATGAATTTCGAGCAGGCCGTCGATGCGATCAAAAAGCAGTCTGACGAATATGTCCGTCTCCTGGGGGATTGGACGGAAGCCGATTTCCGTCGAGAAATCGACATGTTCGGCAACAAGACGACGCGCGGGCGACAGTTGGTGAACCTGGTGCTCGGCGGTCACGCTGCCTACCGCACACAGCTTTTCTGCTACCTCAAATCCTGCGGCCGGGAAGAGTTGAGCACCATGAACTTGTGGGGCGGGATGGACCCAGCGTAGCTTATGCTGCGCGAACTGCCACAGCTGGGGCTGGGATTGGCAATGCGCATCTCGCCAGGACTACGTACATGAGAAAAGCAAAAGCCGGCGGTGCTCCGAAAGACACAGATGAATATCTCGCGGCCGTTCCTGAACCCGCGCGAAGCACCTTGAAAAAGATTCGGGCAGCAATCCGATCCGCGGTGCCGGCGGAGGCCACCGAAGCCATCAGCTATGGCATGCCCTCGTTCAAGTACAAAGGCGCGCTGGTCTGGTTCGCGGCTTTCTCCGACCATTGCAGTTTCTTCCCCGGGAGCGGGAGAGTGATCGCTACGTTTCAGGACGAACTCAAGAAGTTCCAGACCTCCAAAGGCACCATTCGCTTTCCCATGGACAAGCCGCTGTCTGCCGCCCTTGTGAAAAAGATTGTAAAAGCCCGCATTGCCGAGAATGAACGCAGGAAAAAAGGCTGAGCAGACTGCAAATGTTCAGCGTCTCAAGCGAAGTTTGCCTTGAGCCAACTCGCCGCGGAAGTCAGATCGACGTTGTTGGCATCTGCAATCAGCTCGGGGATCTTGTCCACTGCGTCCATGGCCACCGGCGCTGGCAGGATGGGTGCCAGACGGAAGTATTTCTCGCGCAGCACCCTCGAACATTCGTAATCAGCCACGCCCATCATTCCCTCAATCATCATGTCCACCAAGGAGTGGGCCCACTGAGCGACTCCCCAATTATGGCTATCACCGGAGATGAAGGTGGGGCTCACTCCCGTACCGACAGAAAATAAGCGGATATCCGTGAGTTCCTGTTTTCCCGTGCCTCGGTCGAGGGCTTGTGCAAGGGCCGGCATAGATGGGTTGTTAGCTACTACGCCGCCATCCACGTAACCCTGATAAACGGGGAAATAGGTTGGCGCCGCGCTGGTCCGCAAAGCGACGTCCACGATTTTTTCCGCGCCATCGGAGTCGTCGCCGGCGAAATTGTGAAAGAACTTGGGACTCCACGTCCGCGGCTTGCCGGGAAGGTCGAGATCGAAGGAGGAAACCAACACGTGCCGTGGCAAGAGATCATTTAGCGTACCGCCGCCAAGCTTATCCCGCAGAATCTGCTTCAGGTTGGCGTTGTCATATTTCGCGCCAATCAGATCGCCAAGGTCTCCAATCTCCCGCAGCAGCGAGCGGGCAAAGATCTGCTTGCCGTTGTCTTGGTAGAGCTTGACCAGTTCATCTGCCGTCAGGCCCTTGGCGATTGCAAGCGCCAGGATGCCGCCGGTCGAAGTCCCGGCTAGAAGTTGCGCGCGGTCTAGAAATCCGGGTACTTGTTGTGACAACCGCCGTAGCAGCACGGCTGTGTAAACACCGCGGATGCCCCCGCCATCGAACGTCAGAATGCGATAAGTAGCCATATGGATCCCTCCAGGAAAGGATGTTCGTCACGGGAGAGTTCTGCCAGAGTAAACAGAAAGCTAAGGCCACAGTCAACAACTATTCGGGTTGGGGAGCCCCAGCGTGACAAATCATGCTCTGCTTCGCTCGTGCTTTTGACTAGACGCGCTCATCGGAATAGAATCTCGCGGCAAGATTGGTGGAGAGCCGGTATGAATTCATCTGAGGGAGCCATCACATGAAAAAAAGTTTGTATCTTTGCGCGGCAGGAATTCTGTTGTCATGCGCCAACGCGCTGCCGCTTGCGGCCCAAGCGCTGGAAAGAGAGGCAAAGGCCCCGGAAGCAAAGTCCGCGGACAAGTGCGACGCGGCTACGGCCAAGGAAGAGTCTTCCGTGACCGAGCATACCATCAAGCTCGGAGGCCAAACCATTTCCTACAAAGCCACCGCGAGCACCACGCTGCTCAAGAACGAAAAAGGTGAGTCCACCGGGCTGATGTACTCCGCCGCATACACGCGCAGCGACGTGAAGGATTTGAGCACGCGTCCGATTGCCTTCCTTTACAACGGAGGGCCGGGATCGGCGACGATGTGGCTGCATATGGGCGCGTTTGGCCCGCGTCGCGTTTACACTGTCGACGGCACGTTCACTCCGCCAGCGCCCTATAAGCTGGTGGACAATCCCGAGAGCTTGCTCGACAAAACGGATCTGGTTTTCATCGATGCTATGGGAACGGGCTACAGCCACGCCGTCTGCAAAGCGGAAAACAAGGATTTTTACGGCATCGACGAAGATGTGGAAGCGTTCGCACAGTTCATCGTTACGTACTTAAGCCGCAACGACCGATGGAATTCCCCCAAATTCCTTATTGGTGAGAGCTACGGAACGTTCCGCTCGGCAGCCCTCGGCAATTATCTGCAATCGCATGACACCGTGCACTTGAACGGGATCGTGTTGATTTCTTCGGTGCTCGATCTGGCCTCGCTCACATTTGCACCTGGTGATGACCGGCCATTCATTTTTTATCTGCCGAGCTACGCGGCGACAGCCTGGTACCACAAAGTCCAGAAAGACCGCCCTGCCGATTTGCCTGGATTCATCCAAGAGGCGCGCAAGTACGCGCAGGGAGATTACGCCGCTGCGCTATTCAAGGGAGGAGAACTCTCTGCCGGGGAGAAAGCTGCCGTTGCCAAAAAGGTTTCCTACTTCACCGGCTTGAGCGAGGATTATTTGATCAAGGCCGATCTGCGCGTGAACCTTAGCCAGTTCCGCGCCGAATTGCAGCGCAGCTCCCGCCTGACTACCGGCCGGATTGACGCGCGCTTCACCGGCTACACCTACGATCTGCTGGAGGAAAACGCTCAGGGCGATCCTGAAGGGCCCGCCGTAGGAGGCGCGTTCACCGCTCTGATCAATTCCTACAATCACGACGAGCTAAAATTTGGAAAAGACAAGGTGTATCACAACACCAGTGGAGGAGGGAATTGGAACTGGGTTCGTAGAGAGGGAGGACCGAGGCGATTTTTCCCGGGCGCGCCCAATGTCGATCAGGATCTGGCCCAGGCTATGATCACCAACCCACGCTTGCTGGTCCAGGTCGAGAACGGCTATTTCGATCTGGCCACGCCGTTTTTCGCCACGGAATTCACGATGGAGCACTTGGGGCTCCCTGAGCCTTTGCAGAAAAACATCAAAGAGGATTACTACAACGCGGGCCACATGATGTACTTGCATGACCAGGACCGCGTCAGCCTTCACAACCAAATCGCCGGGTTCATCGACCGAGCCGCGCAGCAGTAGTGATTCGGAAAATGGAAATCAGAAATCGGAAAAGGGAAGGAACTCAGACCCTCGGATTGCGATGGTGGAAGTTGCTCAAGCTCAGTACGTCAGCGACCAGCCGACGACGGTCATCGTTAGCACGAGCAGCAGCATTGCCGTGCTGACGATGCTCAGCGTGCGTCCGTGCCCCAGCAAATAGTCGCGCGATTCGGGATCAATGCAGAGAAGGATTGTAACCACCAGCACGACGCCCCATGCCATCAGGACCGGCACACCCTGGTGGCGGCTTATCATATCGAAGAATTGCGCTGGAGGCTGTCCTGCCGGAATCCACCAGGGCAGCAGCGGTGCAATACCTGCTGCGAGAGAGAACGTCAGCAATTTACGGGTGAACCAGCCCTTGACCTTCGGCCGGGCTTCTTTCCAGATGAAATAGTCCCAAGCCAGCAGGCCAATCGCCAGCGGTACCCATCCATAAAGGGCGAACTTTTGGTCGAACCAATACCAACCGCGGAATAAGCCGCGCCCGTGTTGCGCCATGGCCAGCCGGGGGAGCAAAAACAAGCCCAGGACCGTATTGCACAGCACGGCCACAAAAATGGTCATCAGACCCATGAATTGGAACCAGTAGCGCGTGGGCACTCTCTTACAACGAGTACACACGGACTGTTTGGGCAGGAAGTTCAGTCCACAGCGGTCGCAATACACGGCAGCTCTCCCCGGGGCGCGGATGCAACCCCGCCATCGCCATCAGCTTATAGCGTTTATGTTTCCAAAAACTACTGGTCAGAGGGTCAGTTTTGGTATCGGTCTGATTTGTTGCACAAAAGTTTGTTTGCGCGAGGAAGCGGGATGGCGCACTTTTTCGAATTGCCACGATCGAATTGCGAGGCAATTGATCAACGGAACCAGGAGGAAGGCACTCCCGCTTTGCGGCCTTCGTCTTGCAGTTCTTCAAACTGCTTTTCCAGATCGGCTTTGTGCGTTTCCAACTGCTTCAGCTGAGCATTCCGGTCGTTGATATACGCGATGTTGTCTTTCATACCGGTGGTGACGTCAAAACCGCCGCTGCCAAATTTCCTGATTTCTTCCTTTTTCTGGGCAATTTGCTCGTCGGTCTGCGCGATCGCGTCCAGGAATTGCCGCGCTCTGTCTCGCCAGTATGCTTCGGTGTTCGTTCCATTATCGTCATCCGGGTCGGCTGGCGGCGCGCGACGAGAGCCTCTCTTTGGGGGATCGCCGACTACGGAAACGCCGGGGCCTTTCATGCCCTTCAAATCGTCTTCGGTATAGACCTTGCTTTTTGGCGCATCCGTCTTCTTGGCCTTGGCTTTGCGTGCGGCCTCCGCGAGTGAGTCCTGCTTTGGCGGCGGGGGGTCGAGTGCCACGGGTTGCGTTTGGGATGGTGTTTGCGGTTGTGCGGAAGACTGCTGCGAAGCGGAAGATGATTGCTGGGAGGAAGAAGAGGATTGCGCGAAGGCCGCGGCGAACGGACAAGCCATAGCAAGCAGCGCGCAAAAAATCTTTGGAGTTCGTCGTGAATTGCCTATGCGTCCAGATCCGGCATTCAGCTTTTCACATATGATTTTCGCTTCGTGTGAAACTCCGGGCTCGAAGGGAAGGGTCATGGGTGACTCCGGTGTTCCGCGGGGACAATTAGAAATTACGCCCGCTAGGGGCACTGGTCAAGGCGATTGCGGGCTGTGGATGCCGTTAAGTCATCGGATCGCTCAGTGCATCGGGCGAGCGAATCGCACGGCCGAGCGGAGTTGCTCCGTGGCGACGGCGTTTGGTACAGTGCCAATTCACGCAATCGAAGCCCTGAATCCCGAACGGAGAATTGAATGGCGATTCCGAAATATGCTCTCGACATCCTGGTTTGTCCGGTTTGCAAGACGCGAGTGGAGTTGCTGAGCGACGAGTCGGGGCTTAAGTGCGTCTCCTGCCGCCGGGTATATCCTGTGCGCGACGAAATTCCCGTGATGCTCCCGGAAGAAGCGAAGATCGACGAGAAATAGGCCTCCGAACTTTAGAATACTCACAGAGACCGCATGTCCACCAACATCGCCGAAGCCATTCCACGCTTAAGAAAATTGATCCCACGCTTGCGGGGCAAACGCATCGGAGTGCTCGGCGACCTGATGCTGGACCGCTACCTGTGGGGTACGGCTTCGCGGCTTTCGCCGGAAGCGCCAATACCGGTTATCGATTTTGTGGAGCAAAACGAATGCCTCGGCGGTTCGGGAAATGTGGCGGCAAACATCGCCAAGCTCGGTGCCAAAGTAGAAGCGTTTGGTGTTATCGGCAATGACGAGCCCGGGCGCTCATTACGAAGATGTCTTGGTGACGACGGCATTGGGGAGAAGGGAGTCCTTGTCGATCGGCAGCGCATCACCACGGTGAAAACGCGGATCATCGCGCGCCACCAGCAGGTGGTTCGCGTCGACCACGAACGCCGCGAGCCGGCCCGCGCCAAGACGCAGGAAAAACTTCTTCAGGTTTTGTTTGCCGCGCTCAAGAGGCTTGACGGGCTGGTGCTTTCCGATTACGACAAGGGGCTGATCACCGACGATTTTGCCGATCGCGTGCTCAGTGCCGCGCACCAATTGAAAATTCCGGTTTTTGTGGGCGTGAAGACCCGGAAGCTCTATGCGTACCGCGGATCGCGACTGGTCACCTGCAACGCGAAAGAAGCGGGCTCACTCGTGAACCGGGTGCTGGGCGACGAGAAATCGTTCGAAGAGGCCGGCCGCGCGCTGCTCGCACACTTCGGATGCAACTCGATGGTGATTACGCGCGGTGAAAAGGGCATGAGCGTGTTTGAAGAATCCTCACCGCGCCACCTGCACGTTCCGGCCACAAGTTTTGAAGTGACTTACGCGCGCGTTGGCCAGACCGGAGTGGAGCGCGGCGCGACCGGGCGGCAGGTCTTCGACGTCACGGGAGCAGGTGATACCGTGCTGAGCGTGCTCGCGCTGGCCATTGCCGCGGGAGCGCAACTCGCCGACGCCGCCATGCTCGCCAACGTTGCCGCTGGCGTCGTGGTAGGCAAGCTTGGCACCGCCAGCGTCAGCCCCCAGGAACTCTTACACGCCCTCAACGACATTCGCCGGCAACCATGAGCGATGTATTTCTTCCTGAAGTGATCAAGGAACAGGAAAGCTGAAGGATTTGTCGGAGGCCAATACCCACACTTCGACAAGTTTGGTCTTACGGGTTTTTTCCGTGTCGGAAATCTCCGGCATGGGGGAGTACGGACTGACCTCGATGGAGATGGCAATGGCGTTTGAGCCGCTTGGCGCTTTAGCGTGGAGGATGTGGTAGCTCTTTACAGGGCCGTAGTAGCCTTGAGGTCCCCAGTCGGCTAGAAAATCCTTTATCGCGTAGGTCGGGCCGGGCTTCCAGAGTTGATAGGCCTGGGTTGTGTCGCCGGCGACTAGCGCGTTGAAGAAACGCTCGGTGGCTTTCTTCTCCGGATAGTAGCGAAACGTGTACCACAGCGCCACAATCGCGACCACCGCAAGCGCCGCGACGGTGAAGGCCATGGCCCGTGATCGGTCTGGTTTATAGGCAGGTGGATCGGTAAGTGACATTCAATAGTCTCCTGCCCCGCGAGCGTCGGAATCAGACTTGCCGTTGCAGCGGCGCCATCCCTGAGCCGTTCAGCAACAATAAAATCCTAACAGACTCCGTGCATCCGAGTAAAAGGCGGTAGGTTGAATTCAGCGTTGCGCCTGTGAACAGCTTTCCCGATGGCGGGATGGACTGGGCAATTTTTTGCGAGCAGACTCAAGTTTCAAGGGCGCCTCCCGCACCGGCGGGGAGCTCGATCTGGTACTTGGTGCGGGCTTTCTCAGCGTGTTGTTCGAGGGCCAGTTCGATCAGCTTGTCGATGAGTTCGCGGAAGGGGAGGCCGCTAGCTTCCCACATTTTCGGAAACATGCTGATGGAAGTAAAGCCGGGGATGGTGTTCACTTCGTTCAGATAAATTTTGCCGCCCGTTTTTTCCAGGAAAAAATCGACGCGAGCCATGCCGTTCAATTCGAGCGCTCGAAATGCGTCCACCGCAAACTTTTGGATTTTCGTTAGCTGCGCGGGTTTCAGTTGTGCGGGAATCAGAATTTGCGAGCCTTCTTCCAGATATTTCGCGGCGTAATCGTAAAATTCGCGGTGCGGCACGATTTCGCCAGGAACAGACGCCTTTGGATCGCGGTTGCCGAGGACAGACACTTCGATTTCGCGCGCAACCACACATTTCTCGACGAGAATTTTCGTGGCGAATTCGGCGGCAAGATTCAGGGCGGGCGCCAACTCCTCGCGCGAGTGCGCTTTAGTCATACCGACGGAAGAGCCAAGTGTTGCGGGCTTTACGAAAACCGGATAAGCGAATTTTTCTTCAATCGAAGTTTGAATATTTTGCGGGCCACTTTCCCATTCGTGGCGATGGACGGTGATCCAGGGCACGACAGGGATTTTCGCGACTTGCAGCAGGCGCTTGGTGACGTCCTTGTCCATGCCGATGGCGGAGCCGAGTACGCCGGCACCAACGAAGGGCAATCCCGCAAGATCAAGCAGGCCCTGAATCGTTCCGTCTTCGCCGAACGTGCCGTGCATCACGGGAAAAACGACGTCGATGCGCTGCCCGCCCCCGCTACCATCCAATTTTACGAGCGCGGCGTCCGTGGGGTCGGCGGTCATCATGACGCGCTGGCCACCCTTCAAGACTTCAGGGAGCATTTTTTGCGCGGCGCCACCGATCAGCCAGTGGCCTTCTTTGGAGATACCGATGGGCACGGCTTCGTACTTATCGGGATCGAGGCCACGAATCACAGAAGCGGCTGAGGCGAGCGAGACTTCGTGTTCGCCAGAGCGGCCGCCAAAGAGGATGCCGACGCGGAGTCGTTTCTTATCTGGGGTCATGAGAGTTATTATTTGTCAGTTTTCAGTTATAAGTGAAAACTGAGGATTGGTGGAGCGGTTGTTTCTTGTGCGGTTCCGAACAGACAACGCGGCCACATTCGTTTCCGTAAAGGCCCAGACGGAAGTCTGGGTCACCTAAAGACGTCGTTGGGGCCCGGCCCTACATTTTTGCAGGGGCGGCGACAGGCATCTTGTTGTTTTGTGGGATGGGAAGTTTGCCGTCGGCGGCGTTGGTTAGCGCGATGAATTGCGCGTCTTCGCGCAGGGAAGCGAAGACGGCGTCGACGCGGGCTTCCATCATTTCTTTGGAGCGCACGGCTTCGTAACGCTCGTACTGGAAGAAGTGGCGCTTGAGCAGTTCCAGCGCTTTTTGTTTCTGGCCGAGTTGCGCGTAGATGGCGGCAAGATTGTAGGAAGCGGGGAGCATTGCCTCGTTCTCCGTGGCGATTTTCAGGGCTTCGTCGCCGTGGCCGTTGCCGGCGAGAAAGGCGGCGGCGAAAACGAGGTTGTAAGGATCGGTCGGATCGATTTTGGTGGCTTCGCGCGTGTAGTAGTCGGCTTTGGCGTTGTCGCCTTCGGAATTCCAATAGACGGCCAGATTGCGATAGGCGAGCGCGAGAGGATATTCGCGGACGGAATCTTCCATGAGATGCAAGCCTTTAAGGAATTCACCATCGTGGATGGTCATTTTGCCCAGGCCATGGAGCGCAACAGCGCGGGAGAGTGGATCGGCCGGCATGTCGAGAATCGCTTGGAAGGTCAGGCGAGCTTTGTCCCAATCGCCGAGGTGATGGCGATAGAGTTCGCCGAGGTAGCGCAACGGAGCGGGATCGGCAGGATCCCTGCGGCGCGCTTCGCCATACAGATGCTCGGCCTCTTCATACTTTTCGTTCATCTCGGCCGCAAGGCCGCGCTTCATCACTGATTCAATCCGAGCGCTTTTTCCTGGATCCAAGACCGGCGCGTCAAATAGTTTCACGGAGGCGTCCACGCCGAGCTTTTTCAATTCTTTCGCAGCGTCTTTGGCCTTGCCGGGGAAGAGACATTTTTCTTCGAGCACGGCGCGATAAATAGGAATTGCGCCGTCCTTGTCGCCAGATTTGGCCTTTTCCTTGGCGGCTTTGAGCTCCTGCTTGATGGCATCTTCGCGTTGCTTCATCTCCGATTCGACGAGCTTTTCGACCGAGTCGACTTTCAGGAATCCGTTGTTGTTCTGGATCTTGTTAATAATGGTGCCGTCGGATTTGGCGAGGACAACGACCGGAAGTTTTTCGCCGCTGAGGAATTTTTGGCCCAGCGACGTGCCTGCATCGGCGACGCCCATCGTGACGCATTGGGTGGCATAGAGCGAGAGGCTGCGCGAGTTGCGCAAGCTGGAGCGCTGAAACTCCTGAGCGGAGGAGGGGAACCAATACACGACGAGTCCTCCAGCGCTAAGAGTGTCTTCCGGTTTCACCAGTTTCCAGGGGACTTGGTAGACCTGCTCGTCGGCCATTCCGCCACCGGTGCCCCCGCTTCGCATGCCTCCCGTTCCACCGCCACCCCCACCGCCGCAGGTGGCCCAATCTGGAACGGGCAGTAGCAAAAGTGCCATAAAAACCGCAATCAGGCGGGAAATGTGCTTTCTCATTACGCTCTCCTCAGCTGCACTCTCAAAACAGCCGCGACGATCAGTTTGGCCCTCGCACCTGAGGAGCCGCAATTTGTCTGGATGTGATGCCCTTTTGGGGTGAAAGCGCTGTATGGCGCAACATTGTACGACAGGGTGTACTTGCCATACAGAGGAGACTTACAGTGAGGCAAAAATATTCCGCCAAATCCGCGTTCGAACTCAGCTCCCGCACTCCAAACTAAAGAATTTTTTGGCCGAGGCCGGAGAGGACGAGTTCGACGCCGAGGAGCGCGGTGCGATTGTGTTCATCGAGGATGGGATTGATCTCGACGACTTCCAGGGAAACCATGGACTCGGTGTCTGCAATCATTTCCATGGCGAGATGAGCTTCCCGGTAGGTGACGCCGCCGCGCACGGGAGTGCCAACTCCGGGAGCATCGGCGGGATCGACGAAATCCATATCGAGGCTGACAGCGATGCCGGCGGTGTCGTCCATGGCGTATTTGAGGGCGTCGGACATGACTTCGCGCATTCCGCGCTCATCAATATCGCGCATGGTGAAAACGTGGAGGCCGGATTTTTTGACGATTTTGCGTTCCTGGGCATCGAGATCCCGCGCGCCGACGATGACGATGTTGCCGGGCTCGGCTTTGGGCTTGAAGCCGAGAAGGTCGACGAGTTCGGGCGCGCCGTAACCCATGATGGCGGCGAGCGGCATGCCGTGAACGTTTCCCGAGGGAGAAGACTCCGGCGTGTTCATGTCCCCGTGCGCATCCAGCCACAAGTAGCCGATTTGTTTTTTGTCTTTACGAAAAAAGTTGGCGACGCCGGCGGCCACGCCCGCGGCGATGGAATGGTCGCCGCCCAAAACGAGCGGGAGAAAACCTTCGGTCAGGGATTTTTCGGCGGCCGCGGCGATATCGCCGCAGGTCTCGGCAATTTCCTGTAAATACTTAGCGCGCTTCTCACCGACGGGCATTTCTTCCGGCTGCTTCACGGAGAGATTGCCGATGTCTTCGACTTGGAGGCCGAGTTTCTTGAGGCTGGATTGGAGACCTGCGCCGCGTAGGGCGGAGGGGCCCATGTCCACGCCGCGGCGGCTCTGGCCCAGGTCCATGGGAACGCCGATAATGCGAACTTTTTGTGCCATATGACTTTCGTGTTCCGTGACCCATGAAGGCGCACGGAAAGCCATTGCATGGGAAAAACGCAGACTAGGATCGCTCAAATTCCAAATGCAAGAGTAAACAAGGAGCGCTGTTGCGGCGCCAACTACCCCGCACTAAGGATACACGCGATAAATCATGCGAGGGAAGGGGATGACCTCGCGGATGTGTTCGGTGCCGCAAATCCAGGCGACAGTGCGCTCGAGGCCCATTCCGAAGCCGGAGTGGGGAACGCTGCCGTAGCGGCGCAGGTCGAGATACCACTGGAAAGACTCTTCTGGAAGGTTATGCTCGCGCAGCCGCTTCAAGAGCAGGTCGTAATCGTGGATGCGTTGGCTGCCGCCGATGATCTCGCCATAACCCTCCGGAGCGATCATGTCGAAGGCGAGCGCGAGTTCGGGGCGCTGGGCGTCCGGCTGCATATAGAAGGCTTTGATCGAAGTGGGGTAGTGATGGATCAGCACCGGACGGTCGAAGGAGCTTGAGATGATGGTCTCCTCGTCGCCGCCGAAGTCGTCGCCGAATTTGGCGGGATTGCCGTTTTTATTGAGCACCGCAACGGCCTCCTCATAGCTGATTCGCGGGAACGGTGGCTTCACGTTTTCTAGTTTGGTGGTATCGCGCTTGAGAGTTTCGAGTTCGCGCGACTTGTTCTTGACGACGCCTTGTACGATGGCGCTGACCAAGCCTTCGCCGAGCGCCATGGCTTCGTCGAACTCGACGAAGGCGGCTTCCGGCTCGAGCATCCAAAATTCGGTGAGATGTCGGCGGGTCTTCGATTTTTCGGCGCGAAAGGTGGGGCCGAAGGTGTAGACCTTGCCGAGAGCCATGGCGATAGCTTCGGCGTAAAGCTGGCCGCTCTGCGTCAAGTAAGCTTTTTGGTCGTCGATGTAATTAACTTCGAAAAGCGTTGAGGTACCTTCGCACGCGGCCGGAGTGAACATCGGAGCATCAGTGAGCGTGTAACCCTGGCCGTCCATGAATTCGCGGGCGGAGCGGATAGCTTCGGCGCGAATGCGCAGAATTGCTGCCTGGCGCGGCGTTCGAATCCACAGGTGCCGCTGGTCGAGCAGGAAATCGACCCCATGCTCCTTGAGCTGGATGGGGAAGGGCGTGCTCTCCGGAACTTTCTGGACGATCTGGATCTTGCTGACACCGATTTCGTAGCCACCCGGAGCGCGCTTTTCCGCGCGGATTTTGCCGGTGACGATGACGCTCGATTCCTGGGTGAGGCCCTTCAACGATTCGAATGCCTCAGGATTTTCCTTCAGCGCGCAGACACCTTGAATGATTCCGGTGCCGTCGCGGAAGATCGGGAAGAGCAATTTACCCGACTCACGAAGGTTGTAAAGCCAGCCCTTCAGCGTGACTTCCTGTTCGTCGTACTTGCCTGCTTGGTCGATGGTGATCGTTGTCATAGTGAACTTATTTGGTAGCGCGCCAAACCGACAGTTTACCAGAGAAGCCTAATTCGCAAGCAGTTCGCTCCGCGCGAACATCGCTGTCGGCCTAAATCAATCGAAGGTTCTCTGGCAGGAAGGCCAGAAAGCGAAGGCCCGCGAAGAAATCAAGCGCGTGCTGGAATTCAACCCGGACCTTCCCGAAGCCGAAAAGCTGCTCCAGCAATGGTCGAAACAATCGTCGGACTCCGTCCAACACTAGTTCCTTGCGGACTCCGCTGCATTTCGTGGCACAGCCGTTCTCGCAGTTGGTACGTAGCCCCGGCTCCCGGAGCGAAGCAGTAGAAATGCAGCGATTCGCCATCAGGATAATCCGTTGTTCACTGAATTTTTTGCCGGAATCTCAGGAAGGCCAGGCTAACTCAAAGCGATCCATGGATTTGCGGGCGGCTTCGACCTGCTCCGCCGCGCTGGCTGCCTCCGGACCGGTCTTTTCTTTCAATTCCAGGATGAGCGGCAAACTAGTTTGCGGCGCAGACTGGAGTGTTTTGATCGCCGAGGGCCAATCGATGGTGCCGTCGTAGGGCGGGAGGTGCTCGTCCTTCTCGCCGTGGTTGTCGTGGAGGTGCACGGAGGAGACCAGTTCGCGGAGCGGAGAAAAACTTTTTTCGATGCGCTCGTCCTCCGGAAAATCGGAGAGGTGCGCGTGGCCGATGTCAAAGTTAAAACGCAATCCGCTGAGGCGCGTTTCATCCACGAAGGCGCGCAGATAATTCGGATCGCCCATTTCGCTTGTGGTGTTCTCGACGCAAATGGTGACGCCGGCATGATGAGCGTGAAGAATCAGATGTTCTAGCGTGCTGAAAGCAGCGTCGCGCTTGCGAGGATCGGCGGTTTCGCGCGAGCCTCCCATGTGAAGGATGAGCCGCGAGTAGGGCAAGTCGTCGGCGACGTCGATAACGCGCTTTAGTTCGTCCATGGCTTCGATGCGGCGGACGCGCTCGACTTCGCAAATGGAAAGGGGCATGCCGCTTTCGCGCATGGCGCTGACGTCCCGGCTGGTGGGAGCGTGCAGCGAGACGAGCCGTAGACGGTTTGCTTCGAGCGCGCCGGCCATGGCGCGAACTTCCGTATTTGACGAGTATTCGAAATGGCTGCGTGTGCAGAAGATTTCCACGCCTTCGAATCCAGCGCCGGCAATTTGGCCGAGCAGTTCCGGCGTCAGTTTTCGCGATACGAACAGGTACGTTGAGAGCAGTCTTTGCATGATATGTTCGAAAATATCTCTTCCGTTAGTATCCCACTGCTGCGCTGTCGTGGCGCGGATCGGCTGCGCCGAGCCGGTCCCCGCTCGTTGCGTCGATGGCGATCGCGTTGACGATCCCAATGTGTCCTACGCGGCGAGTGGCGTGACCGCGCGCATTTAATGCACTTTCCATACCTTCAGGGAATGCGCGCTCCATCAATATTGCATCGGGAAGCCACTGGTGATGGAAACGCGGTGCATTGATGGCCGCTTGCGGCTCCATCCCTAGGCGCATCCAGTTCAAAATACTCAAGAGCGTAGCGGAAATTATGGTGGCACCGCCTGGAGAGCCGGTCACAAAACTGAGTTTGCCATCGCGGAGGAGAATTGTGGGCGTCATCGAACTAAGCGGACGATGGCCCGGCGCGATGGCGTTGGCTTCGGACTGCATCAGTCCGTACAAAGCGTTGGGCACGCCGGGTTGCGTGGTGAAGTCGTCCATTTCGTCGTTCAGAAGAAAGCCAGCCGAAGAAGTGGCGTGCGAACCATAACTATCGTTGAGCGTGTACGTGCTGGCGACGGCGTTGCCGGCGGCATCCACGACGGAGAAATGAGTTGTGTGCGGACCTTCGCCAATGCTCACTAGTGTTTCCGGAGACTTCGAATTGCTCGCAGCGACGCCACAAGTGTGAGGATTGCCGGCCTTGATGACTTTGCTCGACGACGCGTGTTGCGAGTCGACGGTTGCGAAAACTTCCTTGGCATAGCAAGGATCGGTGAGCCCGGCGACGGGAACATTCGAATAATCCGGATCCGCAAGATATGCGGCGCGATCCGCAAAAACGCGGCGCAGGACTTCCGCGACCATGTGAACGCTATCGACATCGTCCCAGCCTTTCAGCGGAACGCTCTGCAGCATGTTCAGTGCTTCTATGACGGCGACACCTCCCGAACTGGGCGGAGGAGAAGTGAGGACTTCCCAGGAATGACCATTGCTATCGAACTTCGCGCGCAAGACTTCGCGGACTTTCGGCTGGTACTTGGCGAGATCGTCCAGGGTGATGAGACCGCCGAGGCGCGACATCTCGTCCACAAGGGCGTGAGCGGTTCCGCCGCTATAGAACTCGGCTGCGCCGCTCCTTGCGATGCGTTTAAGCGTGGCGGCAAGTTCCGGCTGACGGAGCGTATCTCCCGGCTGAAACATTTTGCCGTCATTTAGAAATATTCGGCGGCTGAAAGTGAATCGCTGGAGCTCCGCGCGCTCCTCCTCGAATTCGTGCGCTAATCTTTTGTTGATTGGAAAGCCAGTTTCAGCCAGGCGGATCGCCGGAGCCATGACGTCGGCGAGCTTCATCGTGCCATAAGTTCTCAGTGCGAGAGCCAGGCCCGCGACGGTTCCGGGAACAGCGACGGACTTGTAACCGATGACGGAGGCTTCCCCGTCGAGCTTGCCGTCTTTTCCGACGTACATATCCCGTGTGGCTTTGCCAGGAGCGACCTCACGGTAATCGAGGAAGGTGGTCTTGCCATTTGCGAGGCGAATCAGCATGAAGCCACCGCCGCCGATGTTGCCCGCAGCAGGTTCGACGACCGCGAGCGCGAATGCCACAGCGACTGCCGCATCCACGGCATTCCCCCCGCGCTTAAGGATTTCAACTCCCGCTTCCGAGCCAAGTTCTTCGTCGGTGGCGACCATGCCATGACTTGCGCGAACGGCCTGAGCAGGCCAACCCCGGGAGTCACGAGGACGGTCGCGAAGTTCGGCCGCAGCTTGGCCCTGAACCAGCGGCGGCAGACTGAAGAGGAAAACGCACAGGCAGAACGTATTTCTTATTCTCATGGCGGCTCAAAGACACTAAGGGATTCGCAGAAAAGCGTCAAGGCGGAACGGGGAGAGCTGAGAAGTTGGGAAGACGTGCAATGGAACAGTCTGAGAACCAGTCCCCAGGGAACCCTAACCCCGAGGACTCCCGCCTATGATTTGCGTTGTTTGCCTTTGAAGATCAAGCCACGGCGGACTGCGAGAGTGCGGCAGTTGGCGCGGAACTTTGCGGATTCACCGCAAACGCAGGCGGCGGCGCGGTGACCTGCAACGATTGACCAGCCTCATTTGCGAGCGTGAGGTTGACTTCCTCAACTTGGAGATTGAAAGCAGAAAGCTGGAAGTTCGAATTGCCGCCTTGGGCGCCGGAACCCGTTTGGGTGAAGGACTCCTGAATGCCGGAGAACTTGATGACCAGCTCTTGGAGCTGAAAGCCGCCCGCGGTGTTTGTGCCCGAAGTGATTCCGGTTGTTGTCCCGGCAGCAGATGTTCCAGCAACTGTCGCGTTTGCACTAGTCGCGGATTGAGCGGTAGTGCTGGTTGGCGGCGCCGCCGCTGGTTGTGCGCTGACGTGCGCCAGTGCTTCCAGTTGATAGAGCAAGCTCGCGAAGGCTGCAGGGTTGAAATCCTGAATCAGTTTGGCGATCTGATCGACTTGAGCAAGTTGTGAGGCATTTAGCCCCAGAGCGGCGAGGGCAGTATTGAGGGCCAGCAACTGACTCTGCGTGGAGTTAGCTGTGACGCTGGCCGCGGCTGGCGCATTCGCGATGGCGGCCGTAGCTGCTGGCGCGGCAACGATAGGGGCGGAATTGGCGGCGGGGAATCGCGCGGCGACGATGGGGGTGGCAGCTACCGACGTACCTGCAGGGTCTTGAGCCAGAGCGGTCGTTGGCTGCACAACAACCGGAGAGCCTGTGGCATTCGCTGGAACCGCCGGAGAAGTAGCAACGGGATTTGCCTGAGGTTGCAGCGTTTGGGAAAGCAGGAACTCGGCCGCAGCTGAGAAGAAACTGAATTGCTTGACCTGGAATAGTCCAGCATCCTGCTGAGCCGGAGCGGATGGTGTGAACCGATCTCTGCCGTTCGCATCGGATTCGACACGCGCGGCCTGCTTCGATTGTCTCGAACCAGAATTTGTGTCCGTGGATTGCTCCGAAGAGTTAGTCAGGAGCCGTTCAGCCAGATTTATGATCGCGTTTAAGGACATGTTTTCCTCTTAACGGCTCTAGAGCCGAGCAAATGTCCCCAAGCGTATGGGAGAGGAGAGGCGCAGCCCGTGCCGCGATCCGCCAAAGCGTGCGTGGACGTGTTCAGTGGATTAATCGGCAAAACGGACGGAGACTTTAGCAGAAAAGTGAGGAGAGACGTGTTTCTCAGGATTCACTAAGAAACTCGACATCGGGAGGGCCAGGAAGTAGGCCAGCCTGGGTGCCGCGTGAGATCAGTTCTTTCACGGCCTGCCTGCCCTTCTCGCCGTAACCCAGCGTCCATTTATTCACATACATACCGACAAACTTGTCAGCCAGTTCGGCATCCATCTCGCGGGCGAACTGCATGGCGTAGTTGAGGGCTTCTTCACGATGTTCGAGGCCGTAGGAGACGCTGTCTCGGATGGTTTTGGATATTTGCCGGCCGAGTTGCGGTCCGAGCGCCCGACGCACGGCGTTTCCGCCGAGTGGGAGCGGCAAGCTAGTTTGTTCCTGCCACCAGATCCCCAGGTCGATTACGCGGTGCAAACCCAACTGGGGGAAGAAGAGCTGTCCTTCGTGAATGAGAAGACCAGCCTCAACCAGTTCCTTTTGGACGGCGTCGATAATTTTGTCGAAGGGCATCACCACCGGCTCAAAATTCGGCTCGTAGAGTTTAAGCGCGAGATAAGCCGAGGTCTTCAACCCGGGAACGGCGATGCGCTTGCCGGCAAGTTCGGTGGACTTAAGAGACTTGGAGGAAACGACGATGGGGCCATAGCCTTCGCCGAAACTGGCGCCGCAATCGAGCAGGATGTATTTGTCGCGCAGATCAGGGTAAGCAGCGAAACTGATGGCGGTGACGTCGTAAGTCTCCGCCAGCGCAGCCTCGTTCAGTGTTTGGATGTCCGAGAGGACGTGGGTGTATTTGTAGCCTGGCGTCGCGAGTTTGTGTGTGGCCAAGGCATAAAACATGAAGGCGTCATCGGAATCCGGGGAGTGCGCCAGCTTGATCTCGACCGGTTCTTTCTCGGTCTGTGAAGCCGTTTGTTGGCCGGGCATGGGCTTGTCCGTTCCTTTTCCACTGCGAGCCCGGCTATGCCGGGTCATTTCCTGTTCAACCGCGCAACACTTGGTTCGCCCTGGCCTTGGTTCTTCCCAGAGAGACGTTCCTGCCGAAGAAGGGTCTTTCGGAGACGAACAGGAGAAAAAGTGCGCGTCGCAGGGACTTGAGTGGCACTGGGCCGGGCGATTTACTGCAAGGGAAAGCCTAGCATATCGGCGTCCAGCGAACAATTGCAAGCAACAGGTGAACACCGGCCGGCCGAGAGCGGATACGCAAGAGAAACCACGTGATTCCGCAGCCAAGATTCCGTCGCTCGTCCTTTAAAACGATATAATGCTGAGACTTTGCCAGCAATTCGAACTCTACATGCCGGTCACCGGTTGGTGACGGCCTATGCCGTGAAGCGGTCGAACGGTGAATGGTCGCTGATGCTGATCAACAAAGACCCTTCTAACGCGCATGCCGCGAAGATCGAGTTTGCCGATGCGAGCAGCAAACAGGTGGCGCACTTCTCTGGGCCGGTGACGCTGGTGACGTTTGGGGCCGAGCAATATGTGTGGCGCCGCGATGGGGCGAAGAGCCATGCGGACCCGGATGGCCCGCCGATGTCGAAAACTTTCAACGCCAAGGACAGTGAAGCGGTAATGCTGCCGAAAGCGTCGGTCACAGTTCTTCGCGGCAGAATCAATTGAGCACCGACTTGCGTCTCCAGACAGTGGACGCGCGCCGGAAAAAAGGAGTTCACATCGCCACCGCCACCGCTACAGCGAAGACACCATGCGGGCGATGGCGTCATCGAAGGTAGCCGTGCCGTCAAGATAAGGCTGCCAGAATTTCTGCAGAAGCTTGTAATAGTCGTTCCAGCCGCGCTGATAGAGGCCTTCGCGCAAGGCGTAAGGTGTGTAACTGGCGCCTGCAACGCCGCCCTCTCGATCGCCAGCGGTTGCTCCCGCAGCGCCAAGCACCGGACGGATGACTTCACCGGTGGTGTAGAAAACCAGAGCCTGCCAGAGGTCGCGAGGAATGGCTTTGTCGCGCTGGTGGCATTCGCGAATGATGGCGGCCTGCACCGGCTCGGCAATACCGTGGGATCCTTCGTGGAAGAGAACTTCGAGGGCTGCTGCGCCCTGATTGCGGGAGTCCAGGCTGGAGATGGTGACTCGCAGAGGATCGGCGGTCGTATAGGCGCCGCTTTTGTCGGCGTAGCCCGTGACGTCGACGCGGATTTTCGCGCGAGGCCAGCGCGTTTGGTAGATGTCCGCGAGACGCTCCGATAGGCCCACGCCCTGTTCGCGCACCAGCGGGGCGACGCGCATGATCCAGCGGCGGTTGGCGCGATCGTGCTCCGGCCACTGATGCGCGCGGTAAACCGGTGCCGCGGCTTCCAGCACCTGAGTCAGCTTTGCCGTCAATCCCGCGTCACAGAATCTCCGATTCCTTCCCGAGAGTTCATCGCAATCTTCGAAATCGCCGAGTTGATCTTTCAATTGAATGAGTTCGGTGGAAAAGAGCAGGTCCTTGGCGGCGTAGTTCGCTACATAGTAGGCGACCGCATCGTCCCAGATATGTTTTTCCGCTGGCGACAGAGAAGGTCTCGCTTCCGGCGTAGTGTTTAGTGTTGGTCCGGAGGTCTTGCCGCTTTTGTCCGCTGACCCGGCGGGAGATGTTCGCAGCCTGGCTTCATGATAGAGGGCGTGATGAAGATTGATCCAGAAGCCACTATGGAGTTCGAAGACCGGAAGAGGCCCATAGCTGAAATTGTTTTGCGACTGTCCTGCAGCTCGAAAGGGGGCAAATAGAAAAAGTGCAAACAACAGAATCGGGAACCGCGATGGCGCTCGGCGAGGCATTATGAATCGCACGATAGTAGCGCCAAGTCTCGCTGGGCACAAATCATCACCACTGGCGAATGAGTCTCCCGATTTGGAAACTTTCGCGCTATCATCCCCGCGCGAACTGTTAGACCGAGAGGATCCATGAGAAGACTGCTTTTATTGTTCGGACTGTGTTCCGTGATGCTGCTGCCCAGCGTCTTGTCTGCGCAGCAAGCGCCCGCGTTACCGGCGCTCAAACAGGAAGCCGCCGCCGAGGTGGACGGACTGCAAACGCTCACGCAGCAGATGGTCGACCAAATATTCAGCTTCAGCGAACTGGGTTTTCAGGAGGTGGAAACCTCGCGCTACGTGACAGGAATCCTGGAGAAAAACGGTTTTCAAGTGGAACGAGGCGTCGCCGGGATTCCGACGGCGTGGGTGGCCACTTACGGCAGCGGCAAGCCAGTGATTGCATTCATTACGGATTTGGACTGCATTCCGCGCGCTTCGCAGAAGCCGGGAGTGGCTTACCACGCCCCGATCATTGAAGGGGCCCCCGGCCACGGCGAAGGACACAACTCCGGCATGGCGGTGAATGTCACCGCGGCGCTGGTCCTGAAAAAACTCATGGACAAGAATCATCTGGCCGGCACGATCCGTCTGCTTCCCGGAGTTGCGGAGGAGCTTGTTGGAACAAAAGCTTTCTACGTTCGCGCCGGTTTATTCAAGGACACCGACATCGTTCTCGGGGCTCACGTGAGCCATCAATTTGCTACAACTTACGCCACGGGTGAAGGAATATGGAGCGGGTTAGTCTCCGTTCAGTATTTTTTTCACGGCAAGTCGGCGCACGCAGCGGCCAGGCCGTGGGAAGGCCGCAGCGCCCTCGACGCCGTTTCACTGATGAACACCGGTTGGGAGTTCCGCCGAGAGCATCTGCGGCTGCAGCAACGATCGCATTACATCGTGCTCAACGGCGGTGATCAACCGAACGTCGTCCCGTCCGAGGCTGCCGCCTGGTATTACTTCCGGGAGCTCGATTACCCACACATCAAGGAACTCTACGAGCTCGGGAATACTATGGCGCAAGCCGCCACGATGATGACTGGCACGACCGTGGATCACAAGCTGGTGGGTTCGGCGTGGCCGCCATTTTTCAACAAAGTGATTGCCGAAGCACAGCAGAAAAATATTGAAGCTGTCGGCATGCCCAAGTGGAGCGATGCGGACCAGACCCTCGCCAAAGCCCTCCAAAAGGAAATCGGGGCAAAAGTAGAAGGCATGAAAGAAAAACTGGAGCCACTCGCCGAACCTGCTAAGAATCCGGCTGGCGGTGCATCGGACGACGTTGGCGATATTTCGTGGAATGTTCCCATGGTGTATCTCATGTATCCCGCGAACATTCCAAACCTCCCTGGTCACAGTTGGGCGAATGGCGTGGCGATGGCCACCCCAATCGCACACAAGGGCTCGACGGCGGGAGCCAAAGTGCAGGCCATGACCGCGCTCGATTTTTTATTGCAGCCGGAACTCGTCAAGAAAGCATGGGACTATTTTCGAGATGTCCAGACCAAGGAGATTCACTACCAGACGTTTCTCGCTCCAGATGACCAGCCGGCCATCGAAATGAACAAGGAAAAAATGGAAAAGTTCGCGCCGGCGCTGAAAAAATTTTACTACGATCCCATGCACTACAAGACTTATCTGGAGCAGCTTGGGATTCAATACCCGACGACTAAAACGGCTCCCTGAGCCGCACGCCATGGCTCACGCAGGTTGCTGGGCCGCAATCTGCAGCCAGCGATTCAAAACAGCCAGCTGCTTGGCGGCAATTTGCTCCTCGAACAAGACGCCCATTCCCAGCCCGGGGCTGACGTATCTCACTGTTCCCTGCGTTTCGAAACTCTCGTTTCCGCACGTCAGCTTGATGTGGATCGCGGAGCCCGAGCGGTACGGTGAGGAAGTATCGACGTAGCAGCCAGTCCGGCTAATGTCGGAAGTGCGTCCGATCATTTTGGCGCCACCCGAGAGTTCGATTAATTCGGCCTTCAGAATGATCGGGTAGCGTGGAGCGACACGTCGATCGGCCATCTTATCCGGCATCGCCAGATCTCCTTTGCCGGCGTGGTACACACCGGCCCTGTGCAGCTCTCGGAGAAACCTGGGAGTCGCGAAAGCTTCGCCAGACGAAGCTTCGCAGAAGGAGGAATGGCCCTGCGTTCATTGTGCCGATTCTGCAGGGATCAGAGCAAGCCGTAAGCCCGGCACATCGGCTTAATCGTTAACGAAGCCTCATCCGGGTAGTCTTATTCCAATTTAGGATCTGTCGCGCTGCCGACCGCGCCATGGCGGTCAGCGGCGTGCAAGGTGCCGTTCGCATCGCGAAAAAACGAGCGTCGCCCCGTGCGGCCGTATTGCCGTGGAGTTCCGGACAGCTCGTATTTTGCCGGAGCGCCAAGGGTGCTCGCTCCCAGAATCGCGTAGCGAATGTTGTAGCCGTTCTTCATTCCGTTCGCGAGGTCGCCATCGAGCAGCCCGGCGCCTTCGCCGCTGGCCGTGCCGTGAAGCGGCGGGCCCAGGTTCGCCAAGGATTCGGGCAGGTGAGCATATTTGTTGCGGTAGGCTTCGACGGCTGCGGCCACTTTGTAGACCGACTCGATGGCGCTCTTTTCCGTCGATTCTATTTCGGCGGCATCCCATTCCACTTCCAGCGCCGGGAGATCCAGGAGGAGCAAGCCCAGCGAGAGCAGTTTCCACTCACCGTCCTCGCGAACAAAGCCCATCACAACTTGGTGGACGTCTTCGCCAGTCGAATCCGTGGCGTCGCGGAGTTCCATCGGAAGAAATGCAATATTGTCGCGAAGTTCGGCGCCGCCGATTTGCATCTCCGTAGTGACGTCCGGTGTTTGACAGCGCACGATGGGGCGGCCCGCGGGATTGGACGAAATTGTTGGTTTGCCAGGCTCGTTCAGAAGCACGAAGCGCTTCATCAACGCCACGCGCGCCGGGGGCGACATGCGCGAAAACGCTTCCTTGTTGCGCGCCGTAAGAAAACGAACAAAGTCGGCTTGGTTTTGGGAGCAGGTGGCCGTGAGCACTGCTCTTAACGCCGCGCTTGGGCCGCCGCTGCTCGGGGTTTCACTCAACGTCCCAGCCGGGCTTTCGTTCGGCTTGGAACTGGATTCCTGCGCCACGGCGTTCGCCGCCGCGAACAGAAGCGCGCAGCTCAACAGGAAGACTTGCCTGCGAACTTTTAACTTGCGTGAATGCACTTCAATCCTTTGCGGCACTTAGAATCGCCGCTAGATTTTGCGTGAAACTCGAGCGCGGCAGAACTTCGTTGCATCCCGCGGCCTGCGCTTGCGCCGCCAGATCTGTTTGCACGTGCGAGAGAAAGCCGACCACGCGGACTTCCTTCTGCGTCTGCCGCAATTTTTCTATCGCCGCGATTGGCTGGCTCCGCGCGTTCAAGTCTACGATGACAAGTTTCGCTTCGCTGGCCATCAATCCCAGGAACGCTTCGCCGTTCGTTGCGACCTTCACTTCCACGCCGAGCTGCTTGGCGGTTTCTGCCAGCTTCATCTGGAAGAACAAATCGTCCATCAATGCCACCACTCTTCCCATTTCGTCCGCCTCTGCTATGCCGCCATTGTGACGACCGCCTAGTTATTATGCCTCGTTCTTCCCATCGCCGTGCGCTCCCCGGTAAGATGCAACTTCGCGCTGAAACGATGAGCCTGCATCCCGAAGACGCCCGACTTGCCGCTTCCGGCCCCCGTGACGTGACTCTCTACACACGCCCCGGATGCCACCTCTGCGACGAGGCCAAGTCCGCTATTGCGCCGCTGTTGCTGCAATTCGGCGCAGTCCTCCGCGAAGTGAATATAGATGCCGATCCTGTCCTGAAGGAGCGCTATGACTGGGATATACCTGTGCTTTTTATCGGGAACAAGAAAGTAGCGAAGCATCGCGTGGATCTCGGACAATTCCGGCGGCAGCTTCAGGATGTTGGTAGCTGATCAACCCCGCGGTTGTAAGTTCTCGCCCGCGAATTTGCGATGCTAGTGGCCGCCACCGGCTTCGTGTGCGCCCACCGTTTCGTCCGGCACCGCTCCTTTGCGGCCCTTGACGCGGTCGTACACGCTGACCTGGCTGACGGAGCCAAGCGCCTCATTGTAAAAAGTCGGCACGCCCAGCGCGGTGAGCAGCTCTTCGTTGAACTTCCTCAGGTTTTGCAGGTGCGTCGCCAGCGCCGGCAATTTCAGTCCGTCGTCGGTGAGCAAAAACTTCTGGTAGCCGGCGTCCCACAGCCGCGTGAACTGGCCTTTCAGCATGACGGTGGGAATAATCGTCATCTGGTAGAGATCGTCGGTGCCTTTGCGAAACTCCGCGCCGCTGCCGTACTTTTCCACGCGTACCACGCCGCGCGTGCTGCCCACGGCAAATCCCAGCGCCGCCAGGCTCTCGATTGCTTTCGGTGAAAACTTCTGTTCGACATTCCACATGGTCTCTTCAGAGTAATGAATGAGCAGGATTCTGTAAAGGCATCGCGGCGAGCTCCTTTGCGCGAGAGTGATCCCCGATTGTGGATTACGTGAGGAATTCATCTGAATAGGTATTCAGGCTGCATTCAAGTGCCCGTCACTCTATCCACTAAGTCCTTTAATCCGTTGCGCCTAAGTATTTGAAGCAATGCTGGCACACGGGGGCAGAAAATAGCTGCGTCCCACCTAAAGTTCGGATATTCACAGAGCCACGCTCGCTAAAGCCCGCTGACTATGGTTTGATGCCGAGTCAGAATCTTGGACGGAGGGGTGAGTTCCGATGTTCAAAGCATATCGTTCCATTTTTGGTTTCCTCAGCATTTTGCTCTTGCTTGGATTCTCTTTGCGTGGGCAGGAGCGCAACGGCACGATCAGCGGTCATGTTACGGATGTAAACCAGGATGCTCTGGTGGGCGCGCGCGTGGAGTTGCAGCCCAATGGGTATGCTGCCACGACAGATGCTCAGGGTGCGTTCACGATTTCCAACCTCGCGCCGGGTAAATACACGCTCTCTGTCTCGTATCTAGGTTTCAAGCCGTTTTCCAAGGAAGTGACCGTCGCTTCAGGCGGCGTGACGAACGTTGATACTGCCCTCGAGATCGAGACAGTAAATCAACAAGTCATCGTTCGCGGGGAACGCGAGCGTGGCGAAGTGGAAGCGATAAATCGCGAAATGAGCGCCGACAACATTCTGCAGGTGCTCCCGGCCGAAGTGATTACGAGTCTGCCAAACACAAACATCGCGGATGCAGTCGGCCGGTTGCCCAGCGTCTCACTGGAACGCGATGAAGGCGAAGGCAAGTACGTCCAGGTTCGCGGCACGGAGCCGCGCCTCACCAACCTGACGTTGGACGGCGTGCACGTGCCGTCGCCGGAGAGCGTGCGGCAAGTGAAGTTGGACGCCATTCCCGCAGACCTGGTCGACTCGGTTGAAATCAATAAGACGCTCTCGCCGAGTCAGGAAGGTGACGCCATCGGAGGATCGGTCAACCTGGTGACGAAACGCGCAGGGGAACGCCCCTTTATGAGCATTCAAACCATGGGGGGCTACACTCCTGTTGGATTGGGCGGCCGCCTAAATGAGTTCGACTCGACTATTGGAAAACGTTTCGGCCGGGACAAGCGCCTGGGCCTGCTCTTTGGCGGCAGCTACGATTATAACCAGCGTGGCACCGACGATATTGAACCGGTGCCGGGGACCAATGATTTTGGCACAGCAGGAAACCCCGATATCAGACCGGTTTTCTTCGGTATGGATGTGCGCGAATATAAATTCTACCGCCATCGCTACGGCTTCGTCGGCAGCGCCGACTACAAACTCGGCCAAGAGTCGCTTTTGTATCTTCGAGGATTGTTCTCGAACTTTCTGGATTATGGCGACGACTGGATCGTCACACCAGCGGTCAATTCTTTTATCAGCCCGGCTCTGACGGGCACCGACAGCCAGGTGGACTACAGTCACGTGGTTCGCAGGCCGCAGCAGCGTATTTTCAATGTGATTGCAGGCGCCAATCACAGCTTGGGAAAGACTCTAATCACCTACGAAGGTGCGCTTGGCCAGGGACGCTCCATAGCAGGATTTCACAGTGCCCACTTTAGCGGGCCGTCTGATGTTCAGTTTACAATTGACAACTCCCAGCCGTTTTTGCCTAAGTTCAACCAAGTGGCCGGGACCAACATGTTTGATCCCACGAACTACAATCTCGGCGGCGGCAACTTTAATTTTTTCAAGACAGTCTCAATGGACACTCAGAATCACATCTTCGAGCGCGATTTGACTGGATCCATTTCCGTAACCCGGCAGTACGCGGTTGGTTCGCATTTTGGTGCATGGGAGATGGGATTCAAAGTACGCGATGCCCACAAATCTTCAAATTTCCATGAACCCATTTTCGATACCAATCCTCGCTTTACTTCACTGGCGCCGTTGAGCTCAATTGTGGGAAGCACCGCAAATCCAAATCCAGCGTACTACTTCGGAAACTACAAGCTGCTGCCGCTCTCCAACTTCGACAAGATTCTTTCTTACTTCAACGCCAACCGCAACCAGTTCATAGAGACCGTGGACTTCGAGCACCTGATTTCAGACTCTAACGATTACAGCACCAGGGAACGCGTCGTGGCCGGCTACGTGCAAAACACGATTACCATTGGGCACTTTAAGGTGTTAGGTGGGTTGCGCATCGAGGGCACGCAGGCATCGTTCCTAGGCACGATCGCAACTTTTTCCAAGACGGTTAGGGATCCAATTACGGGAGATTTTAAGTTCCTGTCCGACTCGCCAGCACCTGGCGAACAGACCTACACGAATTTCCTGCCGAGCGTGCAAGTCCAGTACAACATTAACGGAAGCACGAACATCCGGGCGGCTTACGGACGTGGCATTGCGCGTCCTAACTTCTCCGATTTGCCACCTTTCCAGTTAGTCGAGCAGGGCCGCAACAGGGTGACAATAGGCAATCCAGCCCTCAGACCCACCCACGCCAACGACTTCGATCTGTTGTTTGAACATTATTTGAAGAGTATCGGAATAATTGAAGGCGGATGGTTTTACAAAGACTTGTCCGATCCTATATTCCAAATCCAAACGACACCCAGCACGGGACCGTTTGCGGGATTCCAGCAGCGTCAGCCCATCAATGGCCGAAAGGCGCATATCACCGGTATCGAGTTTGCGTGGCAACAGCACTTCACATTCCTTCCCGGGCTATTGAACGGCGTTGGTGTTTCGGCGAATTACAGTTACACGACGTCGCAAGCTAAGTTCCCCATCGACCCGAACACTGGTAACCCCACTCGCGCGGATAGCCCAGCGCTACTGCGGCAGGCTCCCAACAACTGGAATTTCGATACGACGTATGACAAAGGCCCCATTTCGGCTCGACTCGGCCTGACGCACAATGACAGGAATATTTTCTTTTACAACTTTCAAGACGGCGCAGACCTTGGAATAAAAGGCCCCAACGGCGACGTATACTACTATCCGCACACACAGGTTGACGCGCAGGTCAGCTACCGCATACCGCGTGGCCATGGAGTTCACTTCATCGTCTCCATGCTGAATCTTAACAATGAAGTCTTCGGCTTCTATCAGGGCAGCGAGCAGTATCCGATTCAGCGCGAATACTACAGCCGTACGATTTCAGTCGGCTTGCGCTGGACGTCGGGAAGCGGCGACGTGAAGTAAATCGGAGGCGGGCGCTTCTTATCATGCACGCTGTTTGCACTTGGTAGGAATCGCTTTCGAAAGTCGGCGCAATTGGTGTTCTCCGGACGCGCTAGATCGATTAAGAAAATATTTCGGCGGGACTGCGAGTGTGGTCCCGCTGAAATGTTTTAGAGCAAGACCATGGTGGAGTGTGCAAGGGGGGTACAGCAGGGAACCTCAAGCACCCCGAGACCATTACGATATTATATCGGCCGGCTCATTCCCTAGCCGCAGCAAAAGACGTTATATCGCTGGGCTATGCTCCTGCATCCAATTCGGAGTAAAATGGTCGGATATCTCCTGTCCTCTGGACAGGGAGGAGACATTCGGGCTTCGTCGCATGGTTACCACACGCCACATCGCCGCATCTCCCAGCGAATCAAAGGTTCACGAGGGGGCTCAGCCGGGCCAGACTGGGGAATCCCTGCTGGACCGGATAGGGAACACGCCCTTGCTGCGGCTGGAGCGCGTCGGCAGGGAATTCCCCAGCGTTGAGTTTTGTGCCAAGGCCGAGTGGTTCAATCCGGGCGGCTCGGTGAAGGATCGCCCCGCCCTGAGCATGATTCAGGCTGGTCTCGCCAGCGGCGCGCTTCGGCTTGGTAAGACAATCATTGACGCCACCAGCGGCAATACTGGCATTGCGTACGCCATGGTAGCCGCTGCGCTGGGTTATTCCGTCCAGCTTTGCCTGCCCGACAGCGCTTCCCACGAGCGAAAACGGATCCTTGCGGCGTTCGGCGCGGATTTGGTGATCACTCCGGGTGACGAAGGCACCGATGGTGCGATTCGCAAAGTTCACGAAATCGTGGCCGCAAATCCCGACAAATATTTTTACCCGGACCAGTACAGCAATCCTGCGAACTGGCAAGCGCACTATCGCACCACCGCCAACGAGATTTGGCAGCAGACCTCCGGCCGCATCACCCATTTTGTTGCCGGACTCGGCACCAGCGGCACGTTTGTTGGAACCACCAGGCGGCTCAAAGAGCTAAATCCCGCGATCCGCTGCGTGAGCTTGCAGCCCGACGCCTCCTTTCACGGACTGGAAGGCTGGAAGCACATGCCCACCGCCATACGTCCGGCGATTTACGATGACACGCTGGCCGACGAAAATTTGCCCGTCTCCACCGAAAAGGCTTACGGGTTGGTGAAGCGTCTCGCGCGCGAAGAAGGCTTGCTCGTTAGCCCCAGCGCTGCTGCGGCGCTGCTGGGTTGTTTCCAAGTTGCTGCAGGCATCCCGAAGAATACAAACGCCGTCATCGTCACCATTTTCGCGGATTCCGCGGCGAAGTACTTGAACGAGCGTTTTTGGGACGAAGAATAGTCATGGCCGATTCAACCTCACTTTGGATCAGCGGGCGTCTTGCAGAAAAGATTCGCGCGCACGGCGCGGAGACGTATCCGCATGAATGCTGCGGCGCCTTGCTAGGACGCGATTCCAATGCCGTCCTCGAGAGCAATCGGGGAGATGGCTCACTCGCTGCTGGCCGCGAGATCCTGGAACTTTTTCCGCTGGTCAATCGGCGTGACGATTCGCCCCGCAATCGCTTTTCGGTCACTGCCCAGGACGTTCTTGCCGCGGAAAAAGCGGCGCGAGATCACCGCCTCGAAGTCGTCGGCTGGTACCACTCGCATCCAGACCATCCGGCGCGGCCCAGCGAATATGACCGCGATCACGCCTGGCCGTGGTACAGCTACATCATCGTCAGCGTCCAGAACGGCGCGCCGCAGGATATGACCTCCTGGCGTTTGAACGACGACCGGGCGGAATTTTCACCCGAAGGAATTGAAATTCGCCACCGCGCCGCAGCCCAGAATTTGTAGTGGACGGTCTTTAGACCGGTGCTTTTTCTTTGTTTTGAATTTGCAGGGCCCGCCTTCTGAGGCGGGCCGCTCCCGTAGTGGCCGGTCACTGGACCGGTGTTTTTTCTTAGAATTTTTCGGAGAAATGAAATGCCCGTGAAAGTAATGATTCCGTCGCCGCTTCGCCCTTACGCGGGGAAACGCGACTCTGCCGAATTCAATGCCCGGACCGTCGGGGAAGCGCTCGGCCATCTCACCACGCAGTTCGCAGAATTGCGCAAACATCTCTTTACCGAAGAGGGCAAGCTGCGCAGCTTCGTCAACGTCTACGTGAACGACGAGGACATTCGCTATCTTGCGAAAGAAAACACGCCCACGAAGGACGGCGACACCATCAGCATCATTCCGTCCATCGCCGGCGGCGTTCGCGAATAAGAAATATTAGGCATTCCGAGTGAATGCGAGGAATCTCTTTTTATTTTTTCGGCAAGTCGAGTCGATCTTCGAAGGAGTGGAGAAACACAATGGCCACAACCGCACAGCCGCAGACCGGCGCAAAACCGGCTGCGAGCCTTTCGAACGAGGAAATTCTGCGTTACAGCCGCCACCTCATCATGCCGGAGGTTGGCATGGAAGGGCAGCTCAAGCTGAAGAACGCCAAAGTCCTGCTCATCGGCACGGGGGGGCTTGGCGCGCCGCTTGGCTTGTATCTTGCCGCCGCCGGTGTCGGCAGACTCGGCTTGGTTGATTTCGACGTCGTCGATTTCACCAATCTTCAGCGCCAGGTCACCTTTGGCACCAGCGACGTCGGCAAGCCCAAGAGTGAAGCTGCGCGCGCGCGCCTCTCAAACCTGAACCCGGACATTCAGATCCAGTCGTTCGAAACGCAACTGACTAGCGCCAACGCTCTCGAACTTTTCAAGGACTTCGACATCATCGTCGATGGCACCGACAATTTTCCCACGCGCTATCTCGTCAACGATGCCTGCATCCTCCTGGGAAAGCCCAACGTCTACGGCTCGATCTTCCGATTCGAAGGGCAAGCCACCGTTTTCGGAATGCCCGATGGTCCGTGCTACCGCTGCCTCTATCCGGAACCGCCCCCTCCAGGTCTAGTGCCTTCCTGCGCGGAAGGCGGCGTTCTCGGCGTCCTGCCCGGAATTGTCGGCTCCATCCAGGCAATGGAAACCATCAAGCTGATTCTCGGCCGCGGCGACAATCTCATCGGACGCTTGCTGCTCTTTGACGCTCTGGGAATGAAATTCCGCGAACTGAAGCTGCGCAAGAACCCCAACTGCCCGGTGTGCGGCACGCATCCCACCATCACCAAACTGATCGACTACTATGAATTTTGCGGCGTGCGCGGCGAAGAAGCTCCCGGCCCCTCCGTACAAGTTCCGGAAATTTCTCCGCGAGAACTGAAAGCCCGGCTCGATCGCGGCGATGATTTATTTATACTCGACGTGCGCGAGCCCCACGAATACCAGATCTGCAATCTCAAAGGGCATCTGCTCCCGCTGGGAGAATTGACGCGGCGGGTCCATGAACTCGATTCCTCGCGGGAAATCGTCGCGCACTGCCGCAGCGGCAAACGTTCCGCCGAGGCCGTGGACTTTTTGCGCAAGGCCGGCTTCCGCAAAATCCTCAACCTGAAGGGCGGTATCCTCGCTTGGTCCGACGAGGTTGATCCCTCCGTCCCCAAATATTAACTAGTCTAATTTAGACTAGTCCGAACTAGTCTAAATTAGACTAGTTTGCGGGTTCGGTTTTGCCCGCGGCCAGCGCCCAAACTATCCGAGGGCGTTTGCCCTTGTAGCCGCCCGGAAGAGTGGGCATACTCGCTTTTGCTCAGGAGAAAAAATGCCGGCCACCAAGATCACCGTCAATCACAACGGTTCCATTCGCATCGAAGGCGAATTTGAGATTTTTGATCCCGAAGGAAAGCCATTCGGGTTGGCTGGCCGGACGATTATCAGCCTCTGCCGCTGCGGACACTCCGCCAACAAGCCCTTCTGCGACGGCTCCCATAAGACCTGCGGATTCATCGATTCAGTGGCAGCTCGAGAGCTGCCTCCCCCCAAGCCGAAGATCTAGCGCGTCCATTTCGCCTAGTTCAGCTGTTTCAAATTGTGAGACTGTCTCAGACTGAGACAGTCTAGATTTTCTACTTGATACTGGCCATTGGCCCGGTAACTATAACGAAACAAAAATGATAGCGTCCTAATGCGATGAATTGTGAGGTTCCTTCCGCGTCTCGCCTGTTTTCGGCTAATCCCCCTCCTCTACGTCCACTTCAATAACTCATTTATTTGCAATGTGATACGGGCGATATTTTTTCGGCCAGAAAAGGTCACAAACTTGCATTCATTGGGAGTTGGTAGTTTTTCGTCGGCATTTGGGGGATTTCGTGGGTAGTTTGGGCAAGATGATCGGGTTTCTTCGCAGTGATCGTAATTCGGTCTCCGCGCAGAACTTCCATCGGCAGGTTTTGGTCGCCTCCGGTGCCGCGTCCCTGGCTCTCTTTCTTGCCCTGGTGTTCTACCTGCGCCAAGTCAGCACTGCCGGCTCTTCCCAAGGCTATTTGTATCTGGAAGTTGGCGGCACTCTCCTAAGCTTCTTCTATGCCGCGATTGCCCTGGTCCGCTTCCGTGGCACCCACGATCGCACCGCCTTGATCCTTGCCTTCGGATTTGTCCTCTCAGGAATCATCGAAACGGTGGGCTGCTTTGGGCTAAACGATTCGCTGCTCTCCGGCGCCCTGGCGCTGTCCCAGATTCCGATGGGCTGGATGGTAAGCCGCACTTTGCTTGCCGTCCTGCTAATAGCCGCTATTGCGGTTGAGCGCTACATGCCCACCGCGCGACAGCCGAGTAAGGAAACCGCGGCTGCTTTGCTGGTTGTGGCCCTGGCTACCTATCTGACAAGCGCCGCGTTTCTTGCCGCGCCCGCCGCTCCACTCGCGCACGCCGCAAATTTGCTGTCGCGCCCCTGGGATCTGCTTCCGGCCGCGTTGTTTCTGATCGCTGCGGTTTGTTTTTTCCAGCGGCTGAAAAATGACCGGGAGAAGAAGGGCTCCACAAGCCTTTTCGATCATTCACTCTTTATTGTGGCTTCGCTCAACGTCGTCTGCCACGTGGCAGCGGCATTTTCACGGCAGCTTTTTGACGGCCCATTTTTTCTTGCGGAACTGAGCAAGACCTTCAGTTATGTCGTCATGCTGTCCGGAGCCTTGTTGGAGCAGGCGCGTCTTTTCGAGCAAGTGCGCACGATGGCGGTCACCGATCCACTCACGGGGTTGGCGAATTATCGGCGTCTCATCAGCGTTCTTGAAGCGGAGGTGGACCGTTCCCGCCGCACGCAGCGTCCCTTCAGCGTGGTGCTGCTCGACATGGACGGGCTCAAAATCATCAACGATCAATACGGGCATCTGACCGGCAGCCGTGCGTTGGTGCGCATCGGCAAAATTCTGCGCAATCATTCCCGGGCGATTGACACCGCCGCGCGCTACGGCGGCGACGAGTTCGCACTGGTATTGCCGGAAGCCGGCAAAGACATCTCCTCGCGCGTGGTCTCGCGAATCCGCGAGCGGCTTTCCGCTGAGCCGGAGCGCCCTGCGCTGACGGTCAGTGCGGGAGTCGCGGCGTTTCCCGAGGACGGCGATACGCCGGAAAAACTTCTTGGCGCTGCCGACCGCGCCCTCTACGCCATGAAGCATCATGGCCGGAGCAGCGTTCAAAATCTCGCGCGGATCGCCGCGTGCCTGTGAGGATGAACAAGACAATGCCTCGCGGGAAGAAATTTGTATTTCACCGAGTTGAAAAGCGCATTCCGATGGAAATACCCGTTCAGATAGACGGCCATCGCCAGGCGCCGGGCTCGGAATCAACTTTTACTGAAAATGTGAGTGCGCGTGGCGCGCGGGTGGTGAGTGCGCGCCGCTGGGAACAAGGCGAGCCGTTGGTATTTGCCTCACGCACTGGAGAGTTTCGCTCCCCGGCCCGAGTAGCTTACTGCCAAGCATTGCAAGGCGACGGCTTTGTAATTGGCGTGGAGTTCCTCGAGCCAAAGGGGCGATGGGTTGTTCAATCCCCAAGATAGCTTGACCTAAAACGGCGAGCAGAGAGGAGGGAAACGCTGGAAAAAGAGAAGACAGTTAACTTGCGCAAAAGTTTCAAGAAGGCCTGAAACGCCTGGTAGATCCGTAAGGAGCTGCCAGGCGTTTCATTTTTTTGAGTCCTAAATCTTGCCGAAAACCCAGTCACACGCGGGAGCCTTTACGTAGCTTCGTTCTATGTCCCGACCGTTCGCCAAATCAGGAAATGGATGCGAGGGGTTTACGCCGTTGCTATTTTATTGAGGACATCCCGGTAGACTCGAAGCGTGTTTTCGACCATACGTTCCGCCGAAAAACGCTGCTGGACTTCCTGCCGGCCCGCCAGGCTAAGATTCTTTCGGAGAACGACATCGTTGAGAAGCCGCAGCATCATGATGGCAAACTCCTTGCCAATGGGCTGGGCCACCAGCGCGGTTCGTTCACTATCCACGACTTCGCTCAGTGCTCCACGCATCGTGGAAATACAGGGCAGGCCGGCGGCCATCGCCGCTTGCAATGCGGTCCCAAGGCCTTCGAATTCCGAGGGAAAGACGAAGGCATCGAGCGCAGCGTACACTTGTTCGACATCCTTGACGAAACCCGGGAAAAGCACTGCCTCCTGTTGGCCAAGTCGCCTCGCGAGCGTTTCTAACTCTGGGCGGCATGCGCCGTCACCCGCCAGCAATAGCCGTGCTTCGGGATGCAGGGCGCGCACCAATGGCAGCGCTTCAATCAGGTGCCGCTGCCCCTTTTCCGGGACAAAAACGCTGACGCAGCCAAACAAGAACTCGTTTTCTCGCACACCCCAATACTTGCGCGCGATGCTTCGTTGCTCCGGAGATCGCAATGGAAGGATCTCCACGCCCTCATTCACGATCGAAATCCGTTCCGCCCCGATGCCTGAATCGATCAAGCTTTGCGCCACATCCTTGCTGTTCGCCACGAAACGCGCCACCGCCCGAAAGCGTGCCTTTGACACCGAGTTTTTCTGAAGAGGGAATCCGATACGGCGGGAAAGCAGCAGCGGCACTCGTTTGTGCGCCCTCGCCATCCACGCCGCAGTCAATGCGTGAGGTTCATTCAGATGGACTAGTTCGAATCGTCCGCGAGCGATGAGCCTGCGCATTGCGCGAGCGGCCCACGCACGCAAGCCCAGTCGTGCTACTTGATGAACGGTAATTCCAGTTTCCGCCGCGCGCCTCGCGAGCGGAGATTCGCGCGCTGCCAATAGCTCGATCTCATGTCCGCGCTCCCGCAATCCGCCGAGTGTCAGCAATGCCTGGCTTTGCCCGCCTCGCCATTCCCGCTCCAGATCCACGTAGAGCACTCTCATGGTGTTCGAATTTTCTCCGCGCGCCGCTCCGTTTCCATGAGCATCCCCAGTTTTTTGAATTTCAGCCAGGTGCTGCGCGCGGCCATCCGTGAGATCGTCCATCCTCGCGCGCCGTCGAGAATTCCGAGGTGCAGCACATAACTGTTGAACCAGTTCCAGGGAGTTGCCAGCCACATGGCGGCGCGCCAACTGCGTTTTCCGGCAGCATGCATCTGCTGCGCGGCCAGGGTGGTATAGCGCTCCACCTTCTCCGCGTGTTCAGGAAGAGAGCTTATCGTGTAATGGAGTAAGTCTCCGTCGAGGCGTCCGGGCTCGCCCTTGAACTGCAACGACTCGTGGACGATCCCAGAAAAACGGGCCGCATCGCGCCGGAAAAGGCGCTGCTGACGGTCCGGATACCATCCCGAGTGGCGGATCCAGCCTCCCACGTACCAGGCGCGCCTCGCGAATTCGTAAACCGCATAGCCAGGTTCTTTTTCCCTCCAGGCGAGCAAGGCATCGCGCAGTTCCGGGCTCAACTCTTCGTCGGCATCCATCGATAGAATCCAACCGTGGCTCGCGGCCGCCACGGCGGCATTTTTCTGCTCTGCAAAATTCGTCCATGCTCTGGTGATTACCTTCGCGCCGAACTCCCGCGCAATCTCCGTTGTACGGTCCCGGCTTCCGCAATCCACTACCACAATTTCGTCTGCGATTCCCGCAAGCGAGGTCAGCGCGCGCGGCAGGTTGTTTTCCTCATCGAGGGTAATCAAGCAGGCGGAAAGGAGGTTCATCAGACTCCGGCTATGGTGAAATCGGCGCTAGTATCTCACAAAGGCAATCAGGGGAATCGAAACTGGAATAAGACCGCTCCGGGGAGAGTGGAGCCGCCTACTTCGGCTGGAAATTGACGCGAATCAAGCTCACGCCGATTCGGAACTCGGTGCCGTCCTGCAACATGGCCGCGCGCACGCGCTCTTCATCGTAGAAAGTCCCGTTGGTGGAATCCATGTCCTTGAGATTGACGTAAGTGTCGCGAACTTCAAGTAGGCAGTGATGCCGCGAAATCTCGGGATCATTCACCGGAATGTCCGCGCCTTTGCGGCCCAGCACCACGCGCGGCTTGCTGAGCGTGTGCACCTCGCCCTTGGAAGGACCCGTCAGAATGGTGAGGACGACATGTGCGTTCACTGGCAGCCGGATTCCAGGATCGGGGGGCGGCAATTGCAAGTTGGAACTGCTGGCATCCGCGCGAGCAAACGAGGGAAGCGGCGACATCACGACCGTGGAATCCACGCGCCGCTTGATCTCCACGATGGTGGTGTTACCGCATTTCGAGCACTTGAACTGAACCTTGGTGTGGCCGCCGAACTGCCCATCCTTCAGCAAATGCTGGGTGCCGCAATGAATGCAAGCTGTCTGCATACACCAACTTAACACCATCTAATGTGTGATGTTGCGCGCGAAGCAGTTTCGGGTCGGAACAGTCAATCTTCGCCATTGCGGGTAGTGGGTCAACTTCCGGTTAGCCCGTCACTCGTCCAGAGCGTCGGAATTCCCACTGCAGATTTGGTGATTGAAACACAAGGCGACAACGCTGGAGTGATCTGCGAAGGTGTGAACCACCTTCCGGGAAGTCGACTTCTTCTCACCCACAGGCCCGTACCATATCCGCATCAAATATCAGAGTGGACCCCGGGCAGAAAAAATTCTTGACATCGTATATCTGTTACTGATATATCAGTGGTGGACATACTCATGCCTACTGCCAATCGCGTTCCAGATGATCTGCAGCACCTGCTCCCCCTGACTCCTGCGGT